>TARA_R110000824_G_scaffold390760_8_pt1 | contig 32117 bp, 37 predicted proteins | sample TARA_R110000824 | Tara Oceans TARA_R110000824 (sample SAMEA4397747) | marine metagenome | biome: Polar Biome; feature: [MES] marine water layer (ENVO:01000295) within the mesopelagic zone...; material: water (ENVO:00002006), including particulate matter (ENVO:01000060) such...
AGTTCCATCACACCGAGACCCGTCGCGGCGGCGGCTTTGGCGGGCACCTGCGCGGCGGCGCGTTTGAGCGCGCGGCCTTTGTCGGTGAGGTGGATGAAGACTTGTCGCTCGTCCGCTCCGCTGCGCGCACGGCTGAGCAGTCCAGCTGTCTCCATGCGCTTGAGCAGTGGTGTCAGCGTGCCGCTGTCGAGATAGAGCCTCTCGCCCAGAGTGCCGACCGTCACGCCATCCTCTTCCCACAGTGCCAGCATGGCGAGATATTGCGGGTAGGTCAGCCCGATCTCTTTCAGCAATGGCTTGTAAATCTTGGTCATCAGGTGCGACGACGAATAAAGCGCAAAGCAGAGCTGATTGTCGAGAAGCAGGGGATTGAGCGGATTTTTCATGCGGGCACCTTTAGTATGATGCCCCAGTATATGGTGATCCGTTGAATTGTGCACAATGGAAATGCGGCATAAAAGGGAGGCCGGAGCCTCCCTTGTGTCTCGTCAGGCGCTCTCGAACAATTCCAGCGTGCGCTTCAGCGCGAGATCGGCCGCCGCTTTGTCATAATTGTTGCGCCGGTCTGAGTTGAAGCCGTGGTCGGCGTCATAGACATAGATCGGCACATTGGGGTGAGCCGCTTCGATGGCGCGGACGTCTTCCATCGGAATGCCGTGATCCTTCTCGCCGAAATGGCAGATGGTGGGGATTTTCGGGGCGTCATTGATGAAGCCCTTGATCATGCCGCCATAGTAGCAAGAGGCTGCATTGAGGCCGGTGACGCGGGAGGCGGCGACCCATGCGACTGAACCACCATAGCAATAGCCGGTGATGAAGGTTTTTTTGCAGCCATCGGCTTTCAGTTTGTTGACGCACATCTGCACGTCATCGACGAAATTCTCGGTGGTGATTTCAGCGCGATATTTGAGCGATGCCTCGATATCCTCTTGCGAGTAGGTGGCCTCGAAGCCTTTGACCTTGCGGTCATAGAGCTGGGGCGAGACGACATCGTAGCCGCGTGCCGCATAGCCATCGCAGAGATCTTTGATGTGGTCGGTGACGCCAAAGATTTCCATGATGAGGACGAGCCCGCCCTTACGCGTGCCTGTCGCGCTCACGTGGTAGCAATCGACGGATGTGCCATCGGCGCTTTTCAGCGCAATCATCTGGCCCTTGTGTGACATGGCTGTCTCCCTGAATTTGATTTTCTGGGCGGTATCATGTCATCGCGGGAGGCGAGGGGGAAGGGTGGATCCCGGGATCAAGTCCCGGGATGACAGAGGTTTTATTTGAAACGCGTGTTGGTTAGTTGTTGAACAGGAAGTGCAGTACGTCGCCATCCTGCACGACATATTCCTTGCCTTCGGCGCGGGCCTTGCCTGCGTTCTTGGCACCCTGTTCGCCGTTCAGCTCGATATAATCCGCATAGGCGATGGTTTCGGCGCGGATATAGCCTTTTTCGAAATCCGTATGGATGACGCCTGCCGCTTTGGGGCCGCGTGTGCCTTTGGTGATGGTCCAGGCGCGGGTTTCTTTCGGGCCGACCGTGAAATAGGTGATGAGGTCGAGCAGCGCATAGCCCGCAAAGATCAGGCGGTTGAGGCCGGGTTCTTCAAGGCCCAGTGTTTCGAGATATTCCTTGCGGTCCTCATCGGGAAGCTGGGCGACTTCTTCTTCGATGCGCGCTGAGATGACCACGCTCTGGGCGCCTTCGGCTTTAGCGCGTTCTTCAACGAGCTTTGAATATTCATTGCCGGTGGCCGCGGAATCTTCTTCGACATTGCAGACATAGAGCACGGGCTTTGAGGTCAGAAGGTTCAAGCCTTCCCATGCTTTCATGTCGTCGTCGCTGACCTTGCCGTCATTGGTGGCAAAGCGGGCGGGTTTGCCGTCGCGCAGATAGACCAGCGCGATATTGATCAGCTCGACTTGAAGCTTTGCTTCCTTGTCGCCGCCCTTGGCTTTCTTTTCGAGATTGACGACACGCTTTTCGAGGCTTTCCAGATCGGCCAGCATCAGTTCCGTCTCGACGATTTCGGCGTCGGCCAGCGGGTCGATGCGTTTTTCGACATGGATGATGTCGTCATCCACAAAGCAACGCAGCACATAGGCCACGGCATCGACTTCGCGGATATTGGCGAGGAACTGGTTGCCGAGGCCTTCGCCTTTGGATGCGCCTTTGACGAGGCCTGCAATGTCCACAAAGGTCAGGCGTGTGGGAATGATTTCCTTGCTGCCTGCGATCTTGGCCAGAGCTTCCATGCGCGGATCGGGCACGGCCACTTCACCGACATTGGGCTCGATGGTGCAGAAGGGATAGTTGGCCGCCTGCGCGGAGGCGGTCTGCGTCAGGGCGTTGAAAAGGGTCGATTTGCCGACATTGGGCAGGCCGACGATGCCGCATTTGAAACCCATGACTATTCGTCTCCACTCTTGGTCTTGTTGGCTGCTTTCGGTTTTTCCGCTTTGGGCGGTTCCGGATTGAGCGCCAGATGTACACGATTGGCAAAACTGTTGAAGCGGCCTTCACCCAGCATCGGTGCTTCGGCAACGATTATATCCAGTAGTGGTTCCACCCATTGCATTTCTGCTTTGGAGAAATCGCCAAGAACGGAATTGATCACCCGTTCGCGGTCCTTGGTGCCCGGATGGCCGATGCCGATACGGATGCGGCGGAAGTTTTCGCCAATATGGGCGATGATCGATTTGATGCCGTTGTGACCGCCAGCGCCGCCGCCTGTCTTGATGCGCAGCTTGCCAGCGGGCAGGTCCAGTTCGTCATGGATGACCACAACGTCCTGCGGGGTCAGCTTGTAGAAACGCATGGCTTCGCCAACCGCGCGTCCGCTTTCGTTCATATAGGTCATCGGCTTCATGGCGATGACTTTTTCGCCTGCCAATGTGCCGTCTGCGGTCAGGCTCTGGAAGCGTTGACGCTCTGGCGAAAAGGAATGGCGGTGGACAATCGCGTCCACCGCCATAAAGCCGATATTGTGCCTGTTGAAGGCATATTTGGGACCGGGATTTCCAAGGCCCACGAGCAACAGCATCGCGCGGGCTCCTTCTTGTTCATCCCCGTAACCGGAGAAAGATTATTCTTCTGCGGACTTGTCTTCGTCTTCGCCTTCAGCAGGTGCTTCTTCCGCACCGGCATTGGCGGAAACAACGGCGGCAGGTGTCGCGATTGTGGCGATGGTGAAGTCACGATCGGTAATGGCGGGACGCACACCCTTGGGCAGCTTGACTGCCGAGAAGTGGATCGAGTCGCCAAGGTTGACGCCAGAGAGGTCAACTTCGACAGCTTCGGGGATCGAATCCGCCGGGCAGATGAGCTCGATATCGTGGCGCACGATATTCAGGACACCACCGGCCTTGAGGCCCGGCGAGGTTTCCTGATTGGCGAAATGCACAGGCACGTCAACGTGAATGGTCGAGTTCTTGCCGATGCGCAGGAAGTCCACATGGATGATGAAATCGCGGACCACTTCGCGCTGAACGTCGCGCGGGATCACACGTTCCGTCTTGCCGTCAACATCGATGTCCAGCGTGTGGCTGGTGAAAGTGCCCTTCATGTAAAGGGCGCTGACTGTCTTGTAGTCAACGGAGATAAGGGTGGGTTCTTTTTTGTCGCCATAAATAACGGCGGGAACGCGGCCTGCGAGACGAAGCGAACGAACAGCCCCCTTGCTGCTCTTCGTACGTGCCTCGGCCTTGAGCGTCAGTGTCTCGGCCATGGTGTTGTTTCTCCAACAAAAATGCCCCGATGGCGGGCTGCCTCGGGCGCAATCGACGTTTCCTCCAGGGGTGTGGACGCCGAATGGGGCGGGTTATAGCCGCGAGAGTGGCAAAACTCAAGCCGGAATAGGGGCTCGGGCCTGCGTCAGGTGGCCCTGAAAAGGACCGAATATGGCTCTGAAATCAGTCGAAAAGGCTCGAAACCGAGCGTTCTTCGGCTGTGCGGCGCATGGCTTCACCGATCAGCGGGGCGATGGTGACGGTGCGGATGTTGTGGGCGACGCGCACAGCCTCGGTGGCCTGAATGCTGTCGGTGATCACAAGTTCCTTGAGCTGGGAGGCGGAGACACGAGCCACAGCGCCGCCTGACAGCACGCCATGCGTGACATAGGCGGAAACTTGCGTTGCACCTTTGGCCAGCAAAGCTTCGGCGGCGTTGCAGAGCGTGCCAGCGCTGTCCACGATATCGTCAACGAGGATGCAGGCACGGCCTTTGACATCGCCGATGATGTTCATGACTTCGGATTCACCGGCACGTTCGCGGCGCTTGTCCACGATGGCCAGATCGGCGCCGATGCGCTTGGCAATGGCGCGGGCACGGACCACGCCGCCGACGTCAGGCGAGATGATCATCAGGTCTTCGCCATTATAGTGCTGCTGGATGTCCTGTGTGAGGACCGGCGCACCGAAGAGATTGTCTGTGGGGATGTCGAAAAAGCCCTGAATCTGGCCTGCATGGAGGTCCAGCGTCAGCACACGGTCAGCACCGGCCGTGGTGATGAGGTTGGCGACGAGCTTTGCAGAGATAGGGGAGCGGGGACCGGGTTTGCGGTCCTGACGGGCATAACCGAAATAGGGCAGAACGGCTGTGATGCGGCGGGCCGAGGCGCGTTTGAGCGCATCGATGATGATCAGCAGCTCCATCAGGTGGTCATTGGCCGGATAGGAGGTGGACTGGATCACGAAGACGTCTTCACCGCGCACGTTTTCCTGAATTTCGACGAAGACTTCCATATCCGCGAAACGGCGGACGACCGATTTGGTCAGTGGAATGTCGAGATAGTCGGCGATGGATTCGGACAGCGCCCGGTTTGAATTGCCTGCAACCAGTTTCATGGTTTTAAAAACTCCCGGGAATGGCCGTCTCGTGATGAAGCTGTGACGGTGCGAGCGCGTTTTAACAAGGCGATTTCAGGCTGTAAACAGGGGCGGGGCCAGATAGGGCGGAGATCGGTAAAAGCGTTTACGAAGCGTTGCCATGATGTCGCGTTGTGGTCAGGGCTTCCGGCGCAATCAGGGCATTTATGCCTTCGGCAGCCGAGCGCGCGGCCGATTTGGCGGTCTCGCCCCAGTATGAGGCGATTCTGGAGGCGGGGGCGGTGCTGGTCTGGGTGATGGTGCCAAGCAGGCGGCCCCGCGCGTCACGGATGTTCCATGTGATGGATATGCCGGTTTCGCCGGTATCCAGGCTTGAAAGGGCCACCTCCCCCGCGACCATATAGCGCCCTGTCATGCCTGCCAGCGCGGTCTGGTCGAGCGCATCGCTCAGCGCGGTGCTGAGCGCAGTCGTACCGTCTCCGGGCGCAAAGCCTACTTTTATATCGAAGGCGGGCCGCGAATTCAGGGCAGCGGCGATGCTGGCAGTGGCGATTTCGTCGTCGGGTCCAAGAAAAGGGACTTCCGGTTCGGGCGGCAGTGGAGAAGGCGGCAGGTCGGGTGCAGCTGGGCCGAGCGACCCGCGCAAGCCGAAGCTGGTGAGGGGCGCACCCTGCTCTGTGGTCGAAACAGGTTGCAGCGGGACAGACTGCCGTGTGGCTGTGCTGCGGTCGGCATGTTGTGGCGGGGTATTGTCATCCATACAGGCAGCAAGCGACAGCAGCAGGCATAGAGCCGCGCCTTTCAAGCCTGTTCCTATATGGTTCTGCAACGCCACTGGATTTCCGTTCGTTTCCGCGCTGTTCGCGGCACCGATGTGGAGCGGGAACGATTCGCGTGAAACTAGGGTAGCAAGCGGGCGGGAAGGCGTCAGGCGTTTAGCGCGATCACGGACATTTGACGTCCATAGTCCGGCTCGCCGCGATGGGTTGTGCGACGATAGGAGAAGAATCGCTGCTCGTCGGCATAGGTACACAGATCGAGCCGCTCGATTGTGCCAATACCCGCGGCTGCAAGGCGGGCGGCGACATAGGCGGTGAGATCGAACATGAAATGATTGTCGCGGGCGGACGCTGTGAACCAGACCGCGTCGTCGGCCTTGCGTTCAATGAAGCGGTCACGAAACTCGGGTCCGACTTCATAGGCATCGCGTGAAATGCATGGGCCGACGGCGGCGACCATGCTGGCGGGTGTCGCGCCTAGTTTTGCCATGGCGTCAATCGTGGCTTCCAGCACGCCTGTCCATGCGCCTTTCCAGCCCGAGTGTGCCGCGCCGATGACTTTTGTCTTTGTGTCGGCAAAGAGGACGGGCGTGCAATCTGCTGCCAGCACGCCAAGGCCGATGCCTGCGCGGTTGGTCACCATGGCATCGGCTTTCGGGGCGGTGGCCGGTGTCCATGTCTCGGTGACATTGATGACATCGGGGCTGTGGATCTGGTGGACGGTGAGAAGCTGATCGGGCGCAACACCTATGGATGACGCAATACGGGCGCGGTTTTCGATGACCGCACCTTGATCATCGTCAGAGCCAAGCCCTGAATTGAGCGAAGCATAGATACCTTTGGAGACGCCGCCTTCACGCGTGAAGAAGCCATGGGAGAGATGTGGAATGGCAAGGAGTGGCGCGGCGGTGAGTTTCATGGATCAGATCTCAAATCCTGCGGGGCCGGGTGCGCCTTTGGGCACAAGGGCGAGCACTTTGAAGAGGCTGCCCATTTCCTCAGCCGAGGTCAGGCGCTTTTCGGCCAGATCAATGTCGTTGGCCTGTTCGGGTGTTGCGTTGCCTTTGAGTGTCTCGGCGCGTTCGCTGATGCCGAGAGCTTTGAGGAATGTGCCTTGTTCGACCGGACCATAGGCCTCGACGCCACCGGCTTTGGCGGCAAGTGCGAGGGCTTCGAAATCGACATGGGCGGTGATGTCCGCCTCGCCGGGATTTTCAAACACATCGACAAACTCATGCGCGCGCAAGGCTTGCAACGTGTCGCCGACTGCGCTTTTTGCATGGCCATAGTCGATGAACAGGGCCGCGCCACCGTGCTTGGCGATGCGCTGGGCCATATCCTCGGCAAAGGCGGCGGAGGCGGGGGAGACTTCGGCGAGGCTGCCGACGGGTGCGTTTCGATGTGCAAGGGCCAGCATGTCGTCATTGGCTTGCGGGACGGGCGTGATGGCCGGTTCGAAGCGGGGGGCGTCCTCGGTGCTGTTTTCAGACAGCATCACATAGCGTTCGCACCAGCCCTGTTCCATGCGCACGAACTGGCGGATGGGCAGCGCGTCGAAAAACTCGTTTGCGATGACGAAGAGCGGGCCTTCGGGCAGTGTGTCGAAGCGGTCATGCCATGTGGCATTGGGCACGGCTTCTTTTTGCAGCGCCGCCAGCACGGGACTTGTCTCGACAAAATGCAGACTGAGGGCAGGCAGAAGACCCGGCACAGAGCGCAGCGCACGCAGAGCATCGGCCATGAGCGTGCCGCGGCCCGGACCGAACTCGGCCAGCACGAAAGGCGATGGGCTGCCTTGCGCAATCCATGTCTCGGCAATCCATAGACCGACAAGTTCGCCGAACATCTGGCTGATTTCCGGGGCGGTGGTGAAATCGCCCGCTGCACCCAGCGGGTCGCGGGTCATGTAATAGCCATGCTTGGGGTGGCCGAGTGCCAGCGCCATGTAGTGTGAAACGGGCATGGGGCCTGTTTCCTTGATGAGGCGGGCGATATGTTTGGCAAGCACGGACATCAGGACTTCTTCTTTTGGGGTGTATGCGGTTTGTCGAAAGCAAGCAGAGCCGGAGCTTTCCAGACGATAAGCAGGCCTATGACGATCATGGGGATAGACAGGACCATGCCCATGGTCAACCAGTCGCCATAAAGATAGCCGAGCTGGATGTCGGGCTGGCGGAAGAATTCGACAAAGACGCGGGCGACGCCATAGCCGGCGATGAAAGCGCCCCAGATGGTGGCGGGACGTTTCAGCGCGTCGAAATAATGGGTGAGGATGCGCAGGATGATGAAGAGCACGATGCCTTCCAGTGCAGCTTCATAAATCTGGCTGGGATGGCGTGGCAGCGGTCCGCCATTGGGAAAGACCATACCCCATGGCGCATCGGTGACGCGGCCCCAGAGTTCGGAATTGATGAAATTGGCAATACGACCAAAAAACAGGCCGATCGGGGCGGCGGCGCTGGCAAGGTCGAATATGCTGAGGATCGGGATGCCGTTTCGCCGCGCGTAGATGGCAAGAGCAATGAGCGTGCCTGCGGCCCCGCCGTGAAAGCTCATGCCGCCATGCCAGACGGCGAGAATTTCCCATGGGCGGCTGAGATATTGTCCCAAATCGTAAAACAGCACATAGCCGATGCGGCCACCCAGAATGACGCCTAGCGCGGCCCAGAGCAGAGCATCGTCGATCTGGAGCGATGTAGCCGGTGCCTTCCCCTTCCATAGGCGCGGGGTGGAGACGAGGCGGGCTATATAGCGCCAGCCCAAAATCAGACCGGCAATATAGGCCAGTGCATACCAGCGGATTGCGAAAGGTCCGATCTGGATGAGGACGGGATCGATATCGGGAAAGGGAATGCCGGTCATACGGGATTTTTATCTCTGGTATGCGCGTGAAAACAGGGCGGATGCGGCGCTAGTGTGGCCGCAGGCGGTGCAGTGTCAAGACAAGCGGCGGTTTTGTGCCTCCGTGCCGCAGTTGAGCGCGGGGGCGGGGGCGGATAGACTGTGCCTCCCAGATGAACGGAGACAGCCCCATGACCCAGACGCAGAACCGCGTCCTTGATGAAATCGCCCGCATGTTCACCAATGCGGCGGGTGCCGCGCAGGGTGTGCGGCAGGAGGTTGAAACCGTGATCCGCTCGCAGGCGGAGCGTCTGGTGGCCGATCTCGATCTTGTGCCGCGCGAGGAATTTGAAGTGGTGCGTGAGATGGCGGCGCTGGCGCGGGAAGAAAACGAGGCGCTGAAAGCCCGTATCGAAGTGCTGGAAGAGGCGCTGGCCGGTAAATCCAAGGTCAAAACAGCCAAAAAGGCTGAATCCGACCAAGATTGAGCCGGTCGATTAGGTTTTTTATCCCCGTTTCTGCCCACAGATTTCTGTACCGTTTTGCGGCATCTATGCGTCGCAAGGCTTGCACCGACTCATTGCATCCTCCACGTTTAGGTGGTGGCCGATAGGGCTGTTACCCACAATATCTTGTGGGTAACTTGATGTTTGGTGCTGAGGGGCGTCTTCGGGATGTCGCCTGAGATGGGGGTGAAAAATGACCGCTTCTCTCGTTGTCGCTGACGAGTTCGATGCCAATCCCCTTGATCTGCTGGAACAAGTGGCCTCCATCCGGGACTGGATTTTCGAGCGCAGCCATGAGGATGAGTTGACGATCTGCGTGGCGGGCGAGTGGCGCGACCATCAGATTTCGCTCAACTGGCGCCATGATCTGTCAGGGTTGCATGTGGCGACCACGCTGGATATGCGGGTGCCGCCGGAAAAACGGCCCCAGATCCGGCATCTCATCAGCCTCATCAATGAACAGCTCTGGTCCGGCCATTTCGATATGTGGTCGGAGGAGGGCGTGCTGCTCTTTCGCAACAGCCTGCTGCTTTGCGGCGGGGCAAGCGCGACGCCCGAACAATGCGAGGCGCTGCTTCGTCTCGCGGTGGAAGCCTGCGAGCGGTATTATCCGGCGATCCAGTTTGTCCTTTGGGCAGGCAAAAGTGCCGAGGAAGCGATCGAAGCGGCAATGTTCGAAACGCGGGGCAATGCCTGATTTCCCGAGCGGGGGGGCTGGCTTGCGAGACGCGAAAGAAACGGTTTCAGACAATGACACTTACACTTCATGGACCGCTTGTGCTGGTGGGTGCGGGCAAGATGGGCGGTGCACTGCTGTCTGGCTGGATGGCGCAAGGCCTATCGCCCAAATCGGTCATTGTGCGCGATCCTACGCCTTCGCCCGAAGTGGCCAAGATGGTGGCTGAAAGCGGCATCGGCTTGAATTATTCGGTGGCCGATATTGCCGCGCGCAAGCCTGCTGTGGTGGTGTTGGCGGTGAAGCCGCAGTTGATGGACAAGGTGTTGCCCGATCTCGCGCCGCTTGTCTCGCCCGACACGATTTTTATTTCGATTGCGGCAGGGACCAGTCTTTTTGCTCTGAAATCCCTGTTGGGGGACGGGCTTCATGCGGTTCGCGCCATGCCCAATACGCCATCTGCTGTGGGGCGCGGAATAACGGCCTGTTTTGCCGATCCTGCAGTTACGCCAGTGCAGCGCAATCTGGCCGATACTTTGCTGGCGGCGGTGGGTGATGTGGGCTGGGTGGAAACCGAAGCGCTGATTGATGCTGTGACCGCGATTTCTGGTTCGGGACCGGCCTATATTTTCTATATGACCGAATGTATGGCAGCAGCAGGCGAGGCTTTGGGGCTTGAGCCGGGGCTTGCGATGCAGCTTGCGCGCGCAACTGTGAGCGGTGCAGGCGAGATGCTGCATCAACTGCCCGACGAGGCGGCGACATTGCGCAAGAATGTGACTTCGCCCGGCGGCACGACGGCGGCGGCGCTTGACGTGTTGATGGGGGAGGGTGGTTTGTCGCCGCTTATGCGTCGTGCGGCCACAGCGGCGCGTGATCGCGCCCGCGCACTCGGCCAGTAACAGATCGTCAGCGGGGGCTGCGACGAACCGGCACTCGCCTGACGACTTGACCCTGCGTGTCGGCTCTTGTCTCCTGATGAACCAAGGAGAGTGACATGGCCAAACGTCCCGATAAATCTGCCAAAATTATTGCCGCTGCTTTTGCGCTTGCCGAGGAACGTGGCTGGCAGGATGTGGCGCTGGCCGATATTGCATCTGCCGCAAAAGTGAAGCTGCCGGAATTTACAAAACTCTTTCCTGCAAAGTCAGACATTCTGGCCGCGTGGTCGCGTCAGATCGATGCGGAAGTGATTGCGCTGGCGGAAGAGGAAAACCTTTCCGACGAGAATGCGCGGGACCGGCTTTTCGATGTTTTGATGATGCGCTTCGATTGCATGATTGATGCACGACCCGCGCTGAAACGGATTGCGCATGATTTGTCGCGCGACCCTGTGGCGCTGATCACGATGGTGTCTCCGGCGCTGCAGTCGCTGGGCTGGATGCTGGAAGCCGCCGAGATCGACAGTTCCGGCTGGCGCGGTGCATTGCGCGTGAGGGGGCTGGCTGTCATATGGGCGCGGGTTTTCAGTGTCTGGCTGGATGATGGCGAAGATCAGGCAAAAACCATGGCGGAACTCGACAAGCGTTTGAAGCAGGCTGAAGACCTGTTGTTGGCTGTGCGACGTTTTCGCGGTGGCGCTGAAAAAAGCAGCGGCGATGCGGCAGCATGAGCGACACGATCGGGTTTGATGATTTTTTGAAGGTCGATATCCGCATCGGCACGGTTATTGAGGCTGAACCTTTTCCGCAAGCCCGCAAATGCCGAATGGCCGTAAACTGATGTGATGATCAGAAGTGATAAACGCGGCAGGATGTGATCTTGTCGCCTTCCCAATCAATAATTTCGCAGACACGGGATTTGCGTTCCATATTCTCGTTCAGGATTCGCCAATATTCTATTGTGGCGCTGCCTCCGATTTCAGTTTCTGCCGATGTCACTTTGATAATTTCAGCGCGGAAGCTCTTCAGTCTTTTTACGGATTCTTCGACATAGAGACGAATTGCAGCTCGGGATTTTAGCGTACCGCTGGCTATGCCCATACGCTCGACAACGACGTTGCTCATATGGATACCATTATCTGTATAGAGATCGGTTATCGCGTCAGGGTCAAGGCTGGTCCAGCTTGATTGCCAGCGTTCTGTTATTGTTTTTGTATCGGTGGCCATGAGGACTCTCCAGGCTAAGCATTCCTATAAGCGTATGATCCCCGAAGGGTTTTTTCTTTAAGCTATAGCGGTACATGAATTACAGCGCGTAGTCCGCCCATGGGGCTGCGGGACAGATGTATATCGCCACCATGCCCGCGGGCAATATCGCGCGCAATGGCAAGTCCAAGGCCTGTGCCACCTTCGTTGAGGTTACGCGCATCGTCGAGTCTGTAAAACGGGCGGAAAACCTCTTCAAGCTGTTCTTCGGGAATTCCCTCACCATTGTCGTCAACGATGATATCTATGTCACTTTCGTCGCGGAAGGCTGTGACCCAGACTTGATCGGCATATTTGCCGGCATTATCCACGATATTGGTCAGGCAGCGTTTGAACGCATTGCGTCTGAGTGGAAGCGTGAGTTCACCATGTATTTCCAGAGTGACGTTCTGGTTTTTTCTTTGTGCATCAAAGCGGATTTCATCCAGCAGGGAGGCAAGATCGGTCAATTGCGAGACCTCTCGCGGATTGCCGCGTACGAAGTCAAGATAGTCCTCCAGCATATGTTCCATCTCGCGCACATCGGCACGCATCTCTTCGATCTCTGGCGTGTTCTTCATCATTTCGAGTTCGAGTTTGAAGCGCGTGAGGGGTGTACGCAGATCGTGGCTGACACCGGCCAGCATGGCTGTGCGCTGTTCGATCTGGGCGCGTATGCGTTCGCGCATTTCCATGAAGGCGACAGCGGCGCGTCGGACTTCGGAGGCACCTTGTGGTTTGAACTTTTCCACGTCGCGTCCCATGCCGAAATCTTCGGCGGCTTCTGCCAGCCGCTCAATGGGGCGGATCTGGTTTCGCAGGAAAAGCAGTGCGACAATGATCAGCACCACGGAGGCAGCGACCATCCAGACAATGAAGATGTGCGAATTGGCGGCATAGACGTGGCTGCGCAACGGCAGAGCCCGCATGACACCGCCGTCATAGGCAATGCGGATATCGACGTAATCATCATAGCGTGCGGTGTCGAGCCAGAAGGGGCGGGCAATGCGCAGACGGATTTCGTCGGCTAGCGAGCGGTCAAGCAGCCCCTCCGATCCTGTGGAGGCTTCGGGTAGATCTTCGCCGGGAAGAAATGCAACCGACATGGAAAGATACTGGCTGGCTTGCGATGCGATGCGAGAGGCTGTGTCCGGTGCGGGATCGTTCTCATATTCCGATAGAAGCATGGCAATGTCGGCAACAGCGCTTTGCGACAGGGCTTCCGTTACCATCTGCCAGTGGCGTTCCATGAAGACATAGGTGACGAATGCCTGCAGCATGACCATGGGCAGGACAATGATCATCAGCGAGCGCCAATAGAGCCCCGTCGGCAGGATGCGTTTCATCAACAAGAAGGGACGGAGCGGCATTTCGTCTTTCCAGAAGCCGGAGACTGCATGCGTGCAAGTCAGCGGCAATCAATACAAATGGTGTGTTCAGTCGGGTATCAGAATATAGCCTTCGCCGCGCACGGTTTGCAGATAGAGCGGATTGCGCGGGTCGATCTCGATCTTGCGACGCAGACGGTTGATCTGTACGTCGATGGAGCGTTCGGCTGCCTCATTGTCACAAAGGTCGAGACGGGACAGAGCCTGACCCGCATGTGTGGCGAAAATGCGCATGAGCTGCACTTCGCGGGTCGTCAGGCGGATGACCTCCGCGCCGCGGCGTAATTCGCCGCGCGCCATGTTGAACCGTATATCACCGAGCGAGATACCTTCCTCGCGCTCGTTCTGCACTTTCGCGCGGCGCAGGATCGTGGCAATGCGTAAAAGCAATTCGCGCGGCTCGAAAGGTTTGCCCAGATAGTCGTCGGCGCCGCGTTCCAGACCGTCAATGCGGTCGTCTGTTTCGGTGCGGGCGGTGAGCATGAGAATGGGGACGGCGGATTCGCGGCGCAGGGATGATGTGAGTTCAAGTCCGCTTTCGCCGGGCATCATGACGTCGACAACCAGCAGATCGAAACTGATGCTGGCAAGTTTGGCGCGTGCCTCGGCGGCGTTTTCTGCCGTGGTGATGCGATAGCCGTTTTCCGTGAGATAGCGGCGAATGAGTTCGCGGATGCGTCTGTCGTCATCGACGACAAGAATATGGGCCGCATCATCCTGTGGCAGGGCAGGTGACAGGTCTGCGGTGTCGCTTGCAGCGCTCATGACGCGTTCTTCCCTATTTCTTGTCTTTCCGGATCAGATTTTCGACTTCTTTCCGGTTTTCGTCATTCAGTAGCGCGAACATGACTGACCGCCACATAGTCTCGGCGCCTTCACCGGCGGCTTCCAGTGCTTTACGCACACGTTCGCGTTGCGGGGCGACGAGGCGACGCAGAAGTTCCGCACCGTCATTGGTCAGATAGAGGCGGCGCTGGCGGCGATCTTTCTCGCCGGTTTTCTGTTCGATGAAGCCACGTTCGATAAGCTGGCGTAGCACGCGGGCAAGGCTTTGTTTGGTGATCTTCAGGATATCCAGCAGTTCGGCAACCGTAATGCCGGGGTGGCGGCCCACAAAATGGACCACACGGTGATGCGCACGGCCAAATTCATAGACGGCCAGAATCGCATCAGGGTCACTGATGAAGTCCCGATAGCTAAAAAACAGCAGTTCGATAGCTTCGGTCAGGTGTTCATCAGGGGGGGGCAGGGACATGGATGCGGATTCCTTTGGAGCGGAAGCCCCTGTTTTGCCTGTGTTTTTTGTGCTTGTCATGTATTTATGTCAGCCTTGTTGACATATTTTTTTCGGGATGCTAGAAAATGGTTACCGCCTAAAGACAATAAACGAAACTGGGCCGGTTGAATCTTCGAAATTCTAATTGTTTTCGTCGAGCTTCGATCGGGGCAAAGTGGCGATGATCGTCAAGGCAGGAAGCAGGCTCTGAAAGAGCCTTCCCGGTGGCGGGCGCAGCAGCGTTCGTTCGGCGGGGTGGAAATGGGTGCCATTGTGGCGCACCCCCCAAAGGATACTTGAGATGGCAGACATTCCTTTCGACAAGCGTGATGGATTCATCTGGTTCAACGGCGAGTTGGTGCCGTGGGCGGACGCCAAGGTGCATGTGCTGACGCATGGTTTGCATTATGCCAGCAGCGTCTTTGAAGGTTGCCGCGCATATGGCGGCAAGATTTTTAAGTTGCAGGAACATTCCGAGCGTCTGGTGAACTCGGCCAAGATCATGGGCTTCGAGATTCCCTATTCGGTGGAAGAAATCAACGAGGCTTGCCGCGCTGCTCTGGCTGCGCAAAAGCTGGTTGACGGATATGTCCGTCCTGTCGCGTGGCGTGGCAGCGAAATGATGGGCGTGTCGGCCCAGCACAACAAGATCAACTTTGCCGTGGCAGCATGGGAATGGCCCTCCTATTTCGATATGGAGCAGCGCAAGAAGGGTATCCGTCTTGGCATGGCGAAATACAAGCGTCCTTCGCCTGAGACAGCCCCCTCACATGCCAAGGCCGCAGGTCTCTATATGATCTGCACGATCTCCAAACATGCCGCCGAGAATGAAGGCTATGCCGATGCGCTGATGCTGGATTATCGCGGCTATGTGGCGGAATCGACCGGCGCCAATATCTTTCTCGTGAAAGACGGTGTCATCCATACGCCGACGCCTGATTGCTTCCTCAATGGTATCACGCGTCAGACCGTTATCGGCCTTGCGAAAAAGCGCGGCTATGAGATTGTCGAGAGGCATATCCTGCCGGAAGAACTGGGTGACTTCTCTGAAGTCTTTATCACAGGCTCTGCCGCAGAAGTGACGCCGGTCGGCGAGATCGGTCCGCATCGCTTCACACCGGGCGAGATCAGCATGAATCTGTTTGAAGACTATATGGCTGAAGTGCGTCCTAAAGTTTCGGCCAAAGCCTCGGCCTAATATTTGCGGGTTTGAATTGAAAAGGGCGGTCCTGATGGACCGCCCTTTTTGTTTGTCTTATTCAACGGAGAGCAGACCCGTCATGCCGATTTCGGAATGACCGGGATAGTTGCAGGAAAACTCGAACATACCCGCTTTCGCAAAGTGCCAGATGAGTTCTTTGGTTTCGCCGGGTTCGGTGGAAATGGAATTGCCCTCATTGTGGTGCATTTCGCTCATGTCCATGCCTGCCATATCAACCATCATTTGTCGGTGCTCGGCCATTGCATCGGTGCTGCCAATTGCGAGTTCATGTGGCTGCTCGCCTTTGTTGACGAGAATGAAGCGCACAGTCTCTCCTGCTTTTACTTTGATGTCCTTCACATCGAAGGCGATCTCGCTGGCCTCTATGGTGATTGTGCGGTCAACATCTTTGGCATTGCCAGGCGCGCCAAAAATCATTTCATGTTGTTCGAGGTCATGTTGCCCATGGCTCTCGTTACCTTGTGCGGAGGTGGCATAGGCGAGAAGGCAGATGGATGTGGCAAGCATGCGGAATGATGTTTTCACGGGAGTTTCCTCTGTCTGAAGTCTGAATGTTAAAAGGCGAGGCGAAGCCCGACGCGCAGCGTCAGGTCGTCGGGATCTTGGCCGTTATTGCGTTTGATACGTGCGGTATTGCCGGTTGCGGTTTCGTAGACAAGATCGAGATAGGGCGCGAATTTGCGTGTGATTTCGTAACGCATTTGGGTGCCAATCTCGATTTTTGAAATGCCCGATCCGAGCCCGAGTTCCGGCACGTCGCTGGCGTAAATATCCATCTTCACATGGGGCTCAAGTATGAGGCGCTGGGTGATGGCCAGATCAATGCTCTGTTCGAGCCGCGCACTGACATCGCCACGCGAGGAGACAAACGAGTGGATGTCGGTTTCGATGAATTGCGGCAACATGCCTTGGAATCCGAAAGCCAAAGCGCTTGTCGGGCGAGGATCGAAATCCTGACGGATACCGATTTGCATATCCCAGAAGTCCGAGATATTGCGGCTCCACATGCCCCAGAGCTCCGAGTGCTCGACATGACCGTTTTGCATTTCGCCTTCTGTCTTGATGACGAGTTTGTCTCTGTCACCGCCGATCCAGCCATGGCCCTCCCAATTGACGAGGCCGCCCTTGTCGTTCCCGGCTCCGTCCACTTGCAGATGGACGGCATGAAAGGTGCGGCTGTGCATGTCGGCTGACCATGCGGGCGTCGAGGTCAGAAAGACGAAAGCGACGACTAGGCTGTAATAGTTTTGCGCGAGAGATATTTTTCTCATTGTGCGGCCTCCGCTTGCAGACGGGCGACGGTGACCTTGCGCATCATGCCGCTTTCCATGTGATAGAGCAGGTGGCAGTGGAAGGCCCATTCACCGGCCTCGTCGGCTGTCAGCATCACCGAATAGCTCTGGCCCGGCGGCACGCTGACCGTGTGTTTGTTGGGCAGTCGTTCAGCGGGTTGGCCGTTCACCAGTTGCACGAACATGCCGTGCAGGTGCATCGGGTGGGCCATCATGGATTTATTGACGAAGGTGAGTTTGACGCGCTCGCCATATTCGAGGTCGATCACATCGGCTTCGTCATATTTCTTTCCGTTCAGCGTCCAGATATATCGCTCCATCGTGCCGCCCAGATCGATCCTGATTTCGCGTTCTTCCTTGCGCAGGTCTTTCTGTCTGGTCAGGGATCTGAGATCGGCATAGGAGAGCGTTTTGACAGAGGCAGGTGTGCCGGAGGCCCAGCCCATTGGCTGGTCTGTTTCTTTGTCCGTTGGTTTCGCCATCTTGTGCATAGCGCTCATGTCCATCTGGCTGTGGTCCATAGTGCTCATTTTCATGCTGCTATGATCCATGCCTTCCATATGGTCCATGCCCATATCGTTCATGGTGAGTAGGCTGCGCGCGCGCATGGGGGGCACGTCGCCTGCCATGCCTTCGCGCGGGGCCAGTGTGCCACGGGCATAGCCGGTGCGGTCGATGGACTGGGCAAAGAGCGTGTAGGCGCGTTCGTCTTTTGGCACGACGATGACGTCATAGGTTTCTGCGACGGCAATGCGGATTTCATCAACCACCACGGGCTGCACATCCTGTCCGTCAGCAGCAATGACGATGAGCTTCAGGCCCGGAATGGCGAAATCGAAATAGGTCATGGCCGAGGCATTGACGAGGCGCAGCCGCACCTTTTCGCCTTTGGCATAGAGGCCGGTCCAGTTGGCGCTTTCCGATTTGCCGTTGATGAGGAATGTATAGCCGGTCACATCGGCAAGGTCGGTCGGGTCCATCCGCATCTCGCCCCATGCCAGACGGTCCTTCACTGTGGTCGAAAGACCATTGCGCGAAATGTCGGAGAAGAAATCTCCTGCGGTGCGGCGCGCGTAATTATAGTAGCCGCTATCCATCTTGAGATTTCTCATAATCTCGTCGGCGCTCTCGGTGGTGAAGTCTGACAGCACCACCACATAGTCGCGATCCGCCTTCACAATCTCACCCATTTTGGGCGTGATGATGATGGGGCCGTAAAGTCCCTCTTGTTCCTGCCCGCCGGAATGGGAATGATACCAATAGGTGCCGGACTGACGGATTTTGAAACGATAGGTGAAGGTTTCGCCCGGTTTGATGCCGGGAAAGCCGTTGAACATGGGCACGCCGTCCATCTCGCCGGGTAGTAGCAGCCCGTGCCAGTGCAGCGACGAGTCTTCGTCGAGATTGTTGGTGACGTTGATCACCACATCCTCTCCTTCGGTGAAGTGCAGGGTGGGGGCGGGCAACTGCCCGTTGATTGTCAGGCTTTCACCTTGGCGTCCGCCGACATCGACCATCTGCCGGTCGATCGCTAGATTATATTCGCCCGCCATTGCGCCGCCGCTGAAGGGCGTGCAGACAATGAGAGCAGCGAGGAACAGCCGTTTCATGGCCGGTCTCCTTTTGTCGTATTTTTTGAATCTGGAAATGCTGAGAGATTGTGTTCTGCGCGATTACGCTAGATCAGCAAGCGACCTGTCACGGTCAGCACATCGCTATTGTTGGGCGTGGCAATTCCGGTAGGCGGCGGTGTGCCGGTTTGCGCTGCGCGGGTTTGGGCGCTCACCACATGAGCGAGTGTGTCGGTCCAATGGTACAGGTTGTGAGGGAAGGGCGTTTTCTGGAGGGTTGGAGTGCTGCTGGTCGTAATCGTCCAGTCGGCTTTGGCGCTCGCATTGCGTTCGTGGTCGCAATTATGTGTGTCATGCGATCCGGCAGATTTGTGCGCTTCGCCATGCGCCGCATGATAGGCGGCATGCGTATGCGCCACTTCCAGCGTCATGCCGAGGCAATGCGCTTCCTGTGACAACACCGTGATACCTGCCAGAACAAAGAGTGCGGCAAGCATTGGGCGCAGATATGTGCCTATCAGATGATCCATCCGGTCAGCCTATTCCTTCCAGCAGGTGGAAGGTCAAGCGGATTGGTGGTTACTGCCACCGCTCCGCCGCTTTGTCGTCGCTTTCCTTGGCATCCACCCATTCATCACCTTCGCGCTTCCAGAAGGTTGCGCGGGTTTTCAGGTAGTCCATCAGGAATTCAGCAGCCTCAAAAGCGTTCTTGCGATGTTTCGATGCGGCAATGACCAGCACGATATTGTCGGCAGGAGCGAGCGCGCCGACTCGGTGAATGATTGTTGTGCCTTGCAGGTCCCAACGCGCATGGGCTTCGGCTTCGATGCGGTCGAGTTCGCGTTCGGTCATGCCGGGATAATGTTCCAGCGTCAGCGTAACGTTGCGCACAAGGCCTGAGAATGTCACGACAGCACCGATATCGCTGCGGCCCCTTGTAAGCGCGCCGATCTCGGCATTGATGTCGAAGTCTTCGGTTTGAACGCGGTTCATAGTGTCAGCCGCCTGTCACCGGAGGAAAGAAGGCGACCTCCAGCGGTTTGCCGAGCATAGCTGTGAGGGGGGCATGTTCCTGATCGATTGCCGCGCGGATCGTCACTTTGTTTTCAAAGGCGGCGGCATAGCCCTCGCCGCGCGTGGCAAGCCAGTCGATCAGATCGTTCACGCTCCGCACATTTTCCGGCGGGGTTACGTCTTCTTCGGGCAGGCCGATCTTTTGGCGCAGCGATGCGAAGTAGAGAATTTTCATCGAAGCGAACCGTTTCTAATTTTTAACGGGCGCGGTCAGATGTTTCATGCCCGCGCGAAAATAGTCATAGCCGGTATAGAGCGTCAGAATGGCCGCTGCCCAGAGCAGACCGATGCCGAGTTCGGTGACGCCGCTGACGAGCTTGTCACCAGCAGGACCTGCCAGCAAAAAGCCCAGAGCGATCATCTGGATTGCGGTCTTCCATTTTGCAAGTTGCGAGACTGGAACACTGACGCGCAATTCGGCCAGAAATTCGCGCAAGCCGGAGACGAGAATTTCGCGGCAGAGAATGACGAGTGCGGCCCAGAGCGAGAAGCCTGCGATTGTGCCTTCGCGTGTCAGCGCCAGCAGCACGGCGGCGACCAGCAGCTTATCGGCAATCGGGTCCAGCATGCGGCCCAGATTGGATTGCTGTTCCCATGCGCGGGCGAGATAGCCGTCGAAAAAATCGGTAATGGCGGCAAGTGCGAAAACACCCACCGAGGCCCAGCGCGCCCAATCGGTGTCATAGACCACGCAGCCGACAACGATCGGCACCATAACGATGCGGGCATAGGTCAGCAGATTGGGTAGATTGATTGCCATTTGGGGCCTCTTTGACGGCGGGGTGACCCCCGTTTCATACAGCATAGCAAAACTTGGCTTGCTGTCAGTGAGTCTGGTCGGGATTTCCGTGAAAGAAATCATAGATGCTGCGGGCCAGATTGGCGGAAATGCCGTCCACGGCCTCCAGATCGCTAAGTCCCGCGCGTGAAACAGCGCGTGCAGAGCCGAAATGCTGCAACAGGGCGCGTTTTCGTCCCGGCCCTACGCCCGGCACATCATCCAGCGGATTGATGCCGATAGCCTTGGAGCGCCGTGCGCGGTGACTGCCAATGGCATAGCGGTGCACCTCGTCGCGCAGACGCTGAAGATAATAGAGCACGGGATTGCGCGGCTCCATCATGAAGTCGGGTCGGCCTTGCATGAAAAAGCGTTCGCGGCCTGCATCGCGTTCCGGTCCCTTGGCAATGCCGACAGGCACAACACTGTCGATGCCGAGTTCGGCCAGCACTTCGATGGCCACTTTGAGCTGACCTGCGCCACCGTCTATCAGGATCAGGTCCGGCCAGTCCGGTGGCTTGTGGCTCGGGTCTTGGGATTGATCCGTTTCGGGACGGGGTTCGGCTTCTTTCAGCAGGCGGGAGAAGCGACGTGTCAGCACTTCGCGCATCATGGCGTAGTCGTCGCCGTCTTCCATCTCGCTCTTGATGTTGAATTTGCGGTATTGCGACTTCATGAAGCCTTCTGGGCCCGCCACCACCATGCCGCCCACAGCCTTGGTGCCGGAGATGTGACTATTGTCATAGACCTCTATGCGCTGCGGTGTTTCGGGCAGGCCGAAGACTTCTGCCACTCCTTCCAGCAAAGTGCGCTGAGTTGAGCTTTCGGCAAGCCGGCGGCCCAGTGCCTCGCGGGCATTGGTCATGGCATGTCCGATCAGCTCGCGTTTCTCGCCACGGCGCGGCAGGCCGACAGCCACTTTGCGACCGGCAATAATCGAAAGGGCTTCGGACAGGAGGGCGCGGCCTGGTACGTCGTGGCTCAGCAGCACAAGGCGCGGTGGCATTCGGTCTTCATAGAACTGGGCCAGAAAAGCGTCGAGCACTTCGTCGGCCTCAAGGTCTTTGTCATGGCGGGGAAAATAGGCGCGGTTGCCCCAGTTCTGTCCGGCACGGAAAAAGAAAACCTGAATGCAGGTCTGGCCGCCTTCCTGATAGGCGGCGAAAAGATCGGCCTCGGTGAGTGTTTGCGGATTGATGCCCTGATGCTGCTGTACCTGTGTCAGCGCGCGGATACGGTCGCGATATATCGCGGCGCGTTCGAAGTCGAGCGCGGTGGAGGCCTCTTCCATATGGGCGACGAGTTCTTTTTGCGTGCGCCGCGAGCGGCCACGCAGGAAGTCGCGGGATTCATCGACTAGTCGTGAATAGCCTTCTGCCCCGATCTCGCCGGTGCAAGGTGCGCTGCATCGTTTGATCTGGAAGAGCAGGCAGGGGCGTGTGCGGCTTTCAAACACGCTGTCCGAGCAGGAACGCAGCAGAAAGGCTTTCTGCAATGCATTGAGAGTTGCATTGACCGCACCGGCATTGGCGAAGGGGCCGAAATAGTCGCCTTTGCGCGACCGTGCGCCGCGATGCTTGATCACTTGCGGAAAATCATGATCGCTGGTCAGCAGAATATAGGGAAAAGACTTGTCGTCGCGCAGAAGCACGTTGTAGCGCGGCTTGAGGCGCTTGATCAGGTTTGCTTCCAGCAGCAGCGCATCGGTTTCGGTGGCCGTGGTGATGAATTCCATCGCGCGGGTGGAATTGATCATGCGGGCGATGCGGTTTGAGTGTCCTGTCGGCTTGGCATAATTGGCCACGCGCTTTTTCAGGCTGCGGGCCTTGCCCACATAGAGCACCTCGCCATCTTTGCCGAACATGCGGTAAACGCCGGGACTATCGGGCAAAATCCGGACTTTTTCGGCGATCAGCTCCCCCCCGAACGGCCCCTCGGTCACGGCCGGAGGCGTGGTCGCGGCTGTCGCGTCCTGTTTCTCGGCGGTTTTTTCGGGGTCATCGGTCATCGGAGTTGGTCTTGTATCCGGCGGCGTTTGCAGGGGTATTTCGGGTGTCGGGCTGTTTTTCGCAATATGTGGAGGGCCTGTGGATAAGTTTGTTGAAAAGCCTCATGCCTCATATGGTCAATTAGTCGTCACAAATCAGCCTGTCATCTTTGGTTAATAATTCGGACATGTTTAAGTATCTGAATTTATTGAATTTTATCCTGTTTTTTGATTGTCGGCACTGTGACGTTACTGTCGTTAGGCCCTGAATCTACACGATTTTCCTGATTTTTCGTGCTGTGCACAAAAGCTCCGTAGGCGGCGTGAGATAGTCCAAACTATTGTTTTTGTTGTGGCTTTTGGGGTTGCTTTGTGCGCCGCCAAATTTACTTGGCGCGTTCGATTTCCACACCCACGCTGGCAGCTTCGGCAATGGCGGCCAGTTTTTCCACACGGATGCGGGCGACGCTGACGCGTTCGTCCTTCAGGCATTGCGTTGCGATCTGTTCGGCTAATGTTTCCACCAGATTGAGATGGCCGCTATCCACAATGGCTTTGATCTCGTTCACCACGGTTTCATAGCAGACGACGTTGGAGAGGCTGTCGCTATGGGCGGCTTCATGGACGGTCAGGTCCACATTCACACGGATGGGTTGGGTGCGGTCATGTTCGTGCGCATAGACGCCGATATGGGCATTCAGCATCAGGTCGCGAACGAAAACATGGCGGATTGCGCGGGCCGCATCGGCGATCTTCATCGGGGAAACATTTTCGGGTCTGGTCATGGCGTGCCTCTCGGCAAAATGGGAACGGGGGGAGGTCAGGTCGTCATCAAGGTCGTTGAGCTAGCCGGAAGCGGGTTGGCCGGTCACGTCGGGCGTTTCCCATGCCAGATGCTGTCCACCATCAAGCGCGATCATTTGGCCGGTCATGGCGGGGGAGGCAAGGATAAAGCGTATGGCGTTGCAAATTTCCTGCGGAGACGTACCGCGTTGGAGCGGCACGGCGGCGGCTTCCTCTGCGAATTCTGCTTCTGTCTGATGCGTGCTTTGCAAAGTGGGGCCGGGGCCGATCCCGTTGACACGCAGGTGCGGTGCAAAGGATTGCGCCATCAACCGTGTCATGTCCCACAGTGCCATCTTGCTCAATGTGTACGAGAAGAAGAGCGGATTGGGCCGCCAGACGCGCTGGTCAATAATATTGATGATATTGCCGCCTGTATCCGGCATCTGCATATGCAGGGCACGGGCGAGAAAAGCCGGTGCACGCAAATTCACATCCATATGTTCGCCCCAGGACGCATAGGTCATGCTGGCGGCATCATCCGCTTCGAATATGGAAGCGTTGTTGATCAGCAGGCTTACTGGTCCAAGGGCGGCAGCCGTATCGGGAATGACCTTTTCAACATCGGACGTTTCTGCCAGATCGGCTTGCAGGACCAGACAGCGTTTGCCTTTGGCTTCGATTTCATCGGCCAGCGTTTCACCGTCTTTGTCGCCGCTATTGGGGCGTGATGTGATGGCCACATCATATCCGTCCTCTGCCAGCGCCAGCGCTATGGCGCGTCCGATGCGGCGCGATCCGCCGGTGATGACGGCAACGCTCATATCATTCCCTTACCGGTGTGGAAAATGGCGAAGAGATAGGCGCCATAGGCCAAGATGAAGAAGGCGCCTGTGCCGCGCGTGATGGAACCCCGTTTCCAGATCGTTGGAACGATGATCAGAGCAGCGCCCAGCATGACCCAGAGGTCGAATGTCAGGAAATTCGGTGCGACAGGCAGCGGCAAAATGAAGGCTGTGATGCCGAGAATGCCGAGAATATTGACGATATTGCTGCCGATGACATTGCCGATGGCAAGGTCATGGCGCTTGCGGAAAGCGGCCATGAGGGAGGTGGCAAGTTCCGGTAGCGAGGTGCCGACGGCAATCAGGGACAATGCGATAACCGCATCCGGCACGCCGAAAAGACGCGCCAGTTCTGTGCCGCCTTCGACCACCAGATGTGCGCCGATGGGCAGGCCGACACAGCCGACCAGAATGAAGGCCACGATATGCGATTTTGCCATATGTATCGGATGGCCGGCTTCGTCGAGCTTGTGATCGGCTTCTTCCATCAGCTCTTCGGCCAATGCGGTTTGTGCCTGAAGGTCTTCCGGGTGTTTGCGCGCGTCCCATGCGGACCAAGCCAGATAGCCGGTCAGCAAGCCGACCAGAAGAAAGCCCTCAAGGCGGGTGAGTGGCCCGAGGAAGCAGAAGGCGATCAGCAGCATCGTGGCCGCGATCATGATGCCTGTGTTGAGGCGCAAGCCTGCTGTCTTGCAGGTGATCGGATAGATGATGGCGGGCAGGCCCAGCACCAGAAGGATATTGGCGATATTGCTGCCCACCACATTACCGATGGCGATGTCCGGCGAGCCACGCAAGGCCGCGCCCACTGAAATGACAAGCTCCGGCATGGATGTGCCTATGGCAACAACTGTCAGTGCGATGATGAGTGGCGACAAGCCAGCACGCGCGGCAAGTCCCGCTGCGCCGCGTACCAATAAGTCACCTGCGACAAGAAGAAGAAAAAGGCCGAGGGCCAGAGAAATATACATAGGGAAAACTGGTCCGTTCTTGATGTTCAGGATGTTTCAGATGTCAGGGTTTGAGAGCATCAGGGCTGATAGATGGCGTAGTGCTTGCGCGTGTGTGTCACCACTTCCCACACGCCTTTGAAGCCGGGCGGTATCACAAAGGCGTCACCGGCATGAACTGTCGTGACGATGCCTTCTGCATCCGTGATCCGGCTTTCGCCTTCCAGAATGTGGCAGAACTCTGCCTCGGTATATTCGATGGCCCAGCTTCCCGGGTCTGCTTCCCAGATGCCTGCGAAAAAATGTTCGTCGCCGGTTGCATATGTATTCCAGCTCCGGCTTTGCGGATCGCCCGAGATAATGCGTTCGGGGGGCGGGGCGCCGGATTCGGGGCGGGGCAGTGTGTTGACGGGGATGAGTTTCGTCATTTCCGGCTCGGTTTCTGGTCTCATGGCGGTGCGGGCGGACCATAGCACGAATGCCAAACAGGCCGGATGATTTTGAATATGGCATGATTTCCAGCTTTTCAGCCGTTTTTACACGATAGGGCCGCTCCGGCAGGCTTCTTGCTCCCTGATCCTCAAAAGGCAGGTTCGCGTCCGTTTTCGGGACGGACCTGTCCCGAAATGATGAATAAGGGCGAGACGATGACAGCAGCGACCCAGGAACAGACAATGCCGGCGGCGGCAGGACATCTTGGTACAGGGCTACCGCGGGCCGGAACCCATGCCGAGCTTGCTCCGCGCCGCGCGTTTCAGGATGTTGTGGCCGATGCCCGTGTTGGTGCGCGCTCGCGTATCGGGGTCACGGTGCATAATGATTTTGCCGATGCCGAGATTTCATGGCGTGCCTTCGAGGCCGATGCGACCGCCCTTGGGTTTCAGAATTTCGACTGGTTGAAGGCCTGGTTTGTTCAGGTTGGCTCGGCAGAAGGTGTCGAGCCCGCCATTGCCCTGGTCTCGCTGGATGGTGTGCCTGTCATGCATGCCGCATTCGGGATTGAGCGTCGCTACGGCTTGCGCTGTCTGACATGGCTGGGTGGAAAATTTGTCGATTACAAAGCCCCCATGCTTGCGCCTGATTTCGAGGAGCGCGTGCCGCGTGATCAGTTCATGGCGATCTGGAACAAATTGCTCGCTGCCCTGCCTGCTCATGATTTTATCGCGCTTGAAAACCAGCCCAGCCATATCGGCTATGTGCCCAATCCCTTCGCGTCGCTGGACGGTGATGCGGCGGCTGATGACGGCTATGTTTTTGATTTGCCCGATACTTATGATGGTTTTGTGCAGAGTTTCCGCGCTGAAACACGTCGTGCCGACCGCTCCAAACTGCGCAAGCTTGAAGCACTTGGGCGTCTTGAGTTCCGTATAGCGCAAACGCAGGACGAGGCGCGCCGCATGACAGCGGATATTCTCGACCGCAAAGCCGCGCAGCTTCGCGCACAAGGCATTGCCTCTATCTTCGAGGATGCGGGTTATCGTGCTGCCTATATCGCGCTGGCCGCTCTGCCGCCCAAACGTCAGATCCTGCAAGTGGCGCAACTCATGCTGGATGGTGAGTTTCTCTCCGGCTCCATCGCGCAGATACGTAACGGTCATACGACGCTGATGGTCCATACTTATGAGCAGGAATACGCGCGTCTGTCGCCCGGTCGTCTGCATTTGCTGAAGCTGATCGAGACAAGCATCTCTGCCGGACACAGCATTTACGATCTTTCTGTCGGTGCCGCGCCCTACAAGGACAGTTTCTGTAATACGCCTATGGCGCTTACCAATTTCGTGATTTCGACAAAGCCTTGGGGCCTTGCTGCCGCCAGCGCAGAGCGCACACGTCTCGGGCTCAAACGGCGGGTCAAGTCCAGCGACCGTATGATGGGTTGGCTTCGCAAGGCGCGTCTCTATTTCAGAGGCGAATAGGTCTGCTGTTTTGATGTGCGCGCCTATTGTGGCCGTGCGTCCCATGGTTCCAGTACACCCGCAATCAATCTTGGTTGCGGGTGTTCCATTTGGGCAATGGCGGCGGCTGAAATTTCGTCATGGGTCAGCCAGCGTGATGTGCCGCCCTCCAGCACAAAACCCAGAATAAGCTGCGCATATGTGAGGTCTGTTTGCAGCGCCAGTGCTTCCGCGCGGCGCTCGGCAATGGAGGCCTCGCCGTCCTTGCCCAATAGCAGCGAGCGGCTACCCATCACCTCCACCAGCTTTCCCTTCGGCGCGATCATGCTGTCCAGCGCGGCCCGCAGAATTTCGGCAGGCGGGCGCAACCATGTCAGCGCCAGATCAAACGGTGCGTGATAGGCCAGCGCATCAAGAAATGCGGCTTCATTGTCATAGGACACATTCACCGGCACCAGCTTGTGGTCCAGCAGGTCATTGTTGAATGTGAACTGGTCGGCATGGCGCGAGACCAGAATAGCTTTTTTCGATCGCGCAACCGCATGGGCAGCGGCGGCCGAGAGCATGCCGGTTGTGCCGAGAAGGAGGGTGGTGGTCATGGCGCTTTCGCAAATTGGATGGATTGCCAACCATAACGCCTAGCAGGACGTTTGTCGTCAGTCGGCTGGTGTTGGCACCAGTTCTTTCACAGGTGGAATTCTCCACGCAATGACAATGGCTCGGCGCAGAAAGAAGAGCATCGCAAAGGCGAATGTGCCCACAAAGGTGCGGTAGAGAAAGACGCTGCCGGAGAAGAAATAGTTGTCCGGATTATTGGCGATCTCGCCGAGGTCTATGTGAAAGATTTCCAGAAAATCCATCAGTGCGCCGTGGCTCAGTTGGTTGGCGACAAATTTTGCTGTCGCCCAAATTTCCGGATTGGTTACAGGTGAATTGTCATTGAGCGAGACAAAGGCGATGCCTGCCGGATCGAACCAGTTGTAATAGACACCAGCGAAGAACAGACCGACCGACGGTATAAGAAAGCCGCATATGATGAAGACGGCCAGAAGCTTGCCATAGTTGCACCACATGGATTGACGGAAGGCGAGCAACCTCTCGCGTGCGCGTTCCACAGATTCCGGTTTCATTGGTTTGCGGCCGCGCGGTTTCACCGTGAAAGCGTCCAGTTCTACGTGCCGCAGTTCGGCCATCAGCCGGTAGGCATAGATCACAGAAGCGACGAGAAATGTCATCGCGCCCAGCAACACATAAAGCCGGATCGCCAGATCGGATGTGAGATAGGGCAGGGCGGTGTCATATTTGCGCGCCAGCCAGTCGGCGGCGGCGTAATAGTCGCGATAAATGCTGTCGTCCACCACTCGTCCCCCCGGAGAGCTATTGTGCCCGCAGGTATCATCATTGCTGGGGCGGGGTGGCGCAAGAAGTTTGGGCGCATACCGGAAAAGATCAGTATGCGCCCAATAGATTCAATTGCTTATGAGGTCAGATATCTACCAGGCCTTGCGCAAACCGTCGCCTATGCCACGAAAGAAATCACGCGTGCCGTGGCCGATGGCTTTGGTTGTGTCGCGTGCGCCATGGCCGATAGCTGTGGTGACTTCCTTTGTTGTCTCGCCCACAGTTTTTGCGGCAGTGGCGGCACCTTCACCGATTTCCTGTCCGGCTTGTTTCGGCGAAGGAAGTTCCGAATTTTGCGATGTGGTGTCAGGCTTGGGGGCTTGCGGTGTTGCATTCTGAGTCGTCACTCGCGGCGGGGCCTCCCGTCCGAAGTCAACCGAGTCCGCCATTGCGGTTCCGGTCATCGCATTGATGCCCAAGGTCAACGAGGCAGTCAGAACATAAGCGGTCATGGCGCGCATTGTCGTCTCCCTGAAATGCGAATGGAGCAGGCAACATGTCAGCAGATTGCGGCAAAACCGCGACGAATGCGTGGTCTTCTGCTTTGTCGCTTTACCGGACATGGCAGGTCTTTATGATCGCGGGCAGGGAATGGGAGGATCATCAATGGACGGATTTCTGGAAGCGTTGAAGGCTGCGGCTGACAGTCAGAGTGTCTATACCGCTGCTTTGCCGCAATGGGTGCAGCTCTGGATGAACTGGATGGGCCTCGTGCTCGCGCTTGGCAGTCTGGTCTTTGCCTTTTTCAAGGTCGAGGCGCGTTGGCTGTTGCTTGCCTTTGTTGTCAGCATCATCGCGACTATGGCTTTGGGCATGGCCATTGGCTGGAACGGCCTGTGGGGCATCACCCATCTCGTGTTCTGGACGCCCGTGGTGATTTACATGTGGCGCCGTCTGCCCGTGATCAACACCAATAGCGTCTATGGCATCTGGTATCTGCTCGCGCTCGCCACGATGATCATCTCGCTGGTGTTTGATGCGAAGGATGTCGTGCAGTATTTGGTGGCCTGATCCTTCACCTCCCCTTGAGGGGGAGGTGGGGACCACTACCGCTTCTTCCCGCGATATTTATTCGCCCGTGTTCCCGGTTTGCCGCTTTGCGAGCGGCCTTTGGGGGAGGTGGAGCGGGCGACACTGTCTTCAATCGCTGATTGCCGTGCCAGCGGGTCATCGGCAATGGCGAGTTCGGTTGCTTCCAGTCGTTTGATCTCGTCGCGCAGGCGGGCGGCTGTTTCGAATTCGAGATCGGCGGCGGCTTCCTTCATCTTGCTTTCAAGATCGGAGATATGGGCACGCAGATTATGGCCGATAAAGCTTGTCCCATCCTCGCCCGTATCCACACGCACATGGTCGCGCTCGTAAACGCTTTCGAGAATGTCGCCGATATTCTTGCGGATGCTTTCCGGCGTGATGTTGTGCTCGATATTGTAGGCCGTCTGCTTTTCGCGGCGGCGGTTGGTCTCGGCAATGGCGCGTTCCATCGAGCCGGTGATCTTGTCGGCATAGAGAATGACGCGGCCGTCGACATTTCGCGCCGCACGGCCAATGGTCTGGATGAGCGAGGTTTCGGATCGCAGAAAGCCTTCCTTGTCTGCATCAAGGATCGCCACCAGCGCGCATTCGGGAATGTCGAGACCTTCGCGCAGCAGGTTGATGCCGATCAGCACGTCAAAGGCACCAAGCCGCAGGTCGCGCAGGATTTCGATGCGTTCCAGCGTGTCGATATCGGAATGCATGTAGCGCACGCGAATGCCTTGCTCATGCATATATTCGGTCAGGTCTTCGGCCATGCGCTTTGTCAGCGTGGTCACGAGAATGCGCTGGCCCTTGGCGGCCACTTCCTTGCATTCCGCGATCAGGTCATCCACCTGCGTGCCGACAGGGCGGATGATGGTCGGCGGATCGATCAGGCCGGTCGGGCGGATCACCTGTTCGGCGAATGTGCCGCCGGTCTGTTCCATTTCCCACGGGCCGGGTGTGGCGGACACGAAGACAGATTGCGGGCGCATGGCGTTCCATTCCTCGAAACGCATCGGACGGTTGTCCACGGCGGAGGGGAGCCGGAAGCCATATTCGGCCAGTGTCGATTTGCGGCGATAGTCGCCCCGGAACATGCCGCCGATTTGCGGCACGGTCACATGGCTTTCATCGGCAAAGACCAGCGCATTGTCGGGCAGATATTCAAAAAGTGTGGGTGGCGGCTCGCCGGGTTTGCGGCCCGTGAGGTAGCGTGAATAGTTTTCAATGCCCGCGCAGCTTCCCGTCGCTTCCATCATCTCGATGTCGAATTGCGTGCGCTGTTCCAGCCGTTGGGCTTCCAGCAATTTGCCCTGGCCTTTCAGTTCTTGCAGGCGCACTTGCAGGTCGCGGGTGATTTCTTCAATCGCCTGATTGAGCGTCGGCTTGGGCGTCACATAATGCGAATTGGCGTAGAGCTTCACGCTTTCATATTTGTCGGTCTTGTGGCCGCTCAGCGGATCGAATTCAGAAATCTCCTCGATCTCGTCGCCAAACATGGCAATGCGCCAAGCGCGGTCTTCATAGTGAGCGGGAAAGACGTCGATCGTGTCGCCCCGCACGCGGAATGTGCCGCGCCCGAAGGCCTGATCGTTGCGCTTGTATTGCAGCGCCACGAGGTCGGCGATCAGCTGGCGGCGGTCGATCTTCTCGCCCACCTTTAGCTGGAACGTCATGGCCGAATAGGTTTCGACCGAGCCGATACCATAGATGCAGGACACAGAGGCCACGATGATCACATCATCGCGCTCCAGCAGCGCGCGTGTGGCCGAGTGGCGCATCCGGTCGATCTGCTCGTTGATCGAGCTTTCTTTTTCTATGTAAGTGTCGGTGCGCGGCACATAGGCTTCGGGCTGATAATAGTCGTAATAGGAAACAAAATATTCCACCGCGTTTTCGGGAAAGAAATTCTTGAACTCGCCATAGAGCTGCGCGGCCAGCGTCTTGTTGGGCGCGAGGATCAGGGCAGGGCGCTGCGTGCGCGAGATCACCTGCGCCATTGTATAGGTCTTGCCCGAGCCCGTGACGCCCAGCAGCACCTGATTGTTCTCGCCCTCGTTGATGCCCGCCACGAGTTCTTTGATGGCTTCGGGCTGGTCGCCTGCTGGCTCATATTCCGAGACGAGTTTGAGCGGGATACCGCCTTCGGATTTTTCAGGCCGTTCGGGGCGATGCGGTGCAAAGAGCGGCCAGTGTTCGGGGTCGCCCTTCAGCGCACCTGCCCAATTGTCACGGTCGGCAATGGCGCTTTCGACAGAGAATATGCCCGACGCCTCGGCCAGCCCGGCTGCCCGCTTTGCCTCTTTCGATGAAAGCGGCTTGTCGCCCGCGCGACCGAATGATTTGAAACCCTTGCTTGCCATGGTCGCAATATGGCGTGTCGCGGGGCGCAAGAAAAGGCCTCTCCTGACACTTGCTGACAGCTTGTGTCAGCAGGCTCATGCGGGCCTCATGCCTTGCTGCGTTTGAGGATCGGCCCCAATTGCACCAGCAAAGCAGCGGCCAGCAGCAGCACTGCGCCCGACCAGCCGACCAGCCCCAGTCTTTCGCCCAGCAGCAAGGCCCCGAAGGCAGCAGCGAACAGCCCCTCCATAGACACCAGAATGGCGGCATCTGCCGGTGGCGTATGGGCCTGCGCCACCGCTTGCAGCGTGAAGGCAAAGCCGCCCGAGACGATGCCGGTGTAGAGCAGGATCGGCCAGATGGCGATGGCCCCCTCCAGTGTCGGTGTTTCAAAGACAAAGCCCGCGCCCAGCCCCAGCACAGCCGTCACGGCATATTGCATGAAGGCGATTGTGATGGGCCGGCCCATCCCCACGGCCATGGCACTCAGGGCGAGGATCTGGATGGCCCAGAAGATTGCGCCGAGGATCACCAGATAGTCGCCCGTGTTCA
>TARA_R110000824_G_scaffold4217_2_pt1 | contig 32091 bp, 13 predicted proteins | sample TARA_R110000824 | Tara Oceans TARA_R110000824 (sample SAMEA4397747) | marine metagenome | biome: Polar Biome; feature: [MES] marine water layer (ENVO:01000295) within the mesopelagic zone...; material: water (ENVO:00002006), including particulate matter (ENVO:01000060) such as......
GATACAGACATGTGAACCATTTGGCAAAGAGTTTCTTCCTTCTATCCAGTATTGAGAGCCATAAGCCTTGAGCTTTTTTCTAATCATAAAACCATATATTGGCTTTCCTCTTAAATATGAAACAACAGAGACAGCACCAGTAATAGGATCAGCGCCAGTCATTGGACCGCCAACCCCCTGAATATCGGGATTGATTCTGTTTAATATCATATTCGCTATAAGAAGAGCACCCTCGGGATGAAGGGTGATTTGGCGAACATCAATATAAAAATCGCTTTGTTTCCCAGAGGCTAAAAAAAAGTTCCCCACCATAACAGAATGCTCTTTGAGCAATTTGATAAGTCTTTTCTTCATTCCTCTTCGCCTTGGTTTAATCCGGCGAGAGCAACAACCACAGCATCAGCCATATCATCAGTACCTGGCTTAGGATTGCCGTACCTCGTATACTCCACCAAGAAATCTTTTGGATATTTGGCAGCAACCCATTCAATAACTTTCTTCTTCGTATTTTCGCCTCGTTTGACCTTGATACCATTAAGTGACCTTGCCCTATTCGCCGCAATAAGTGCGGGTTGAACATTGATTAATTTCCGCACCATAAAGGAGCACATTCCGTTGAATCGCTGAAGCTTGCTCATCGTTACGGCAGAAGTCTTGCCTCCGGAGAACATTGAGAAAGGCTGCTCAATAAAGATTTCTTTCACCTTGTAATTGGAGCAATTTTTAATAATCTGCTCTAACTGTAAACACCTATCTTCTAAAGACTTTTTGGGATCAAGCTTTATCACTTCACATTTAAGGAGGTTGGATTTGTAGTCAATGATAGATAAACCAACCTTGCTTGTACTAACATCGAGACCTAGAATAACATTCATAATATATAATATAGCATGTTGGGAGCTAGATGTCAAGTTTAAACTTGAAAGTATAGTCCAAATCTTCCGTCTTTTTAACCGGAGTTGCCATTGAGGCTATTGCTATCATGTTTCCGTCTTTGTCATAAATAGCTACTTTCGAAAGATAAGTTGTTTTCTCAAATTTCTCGTCAATAACATTGTAAGAAGAAGATACAATATTTTTAATGGGGTATTCAACTTCATTGAAGGAATAATGAGAAGAAGTCATATCAGGGATCACTTGTACATCACTGAACGTTCTGAAGGTGGGGTTGTTAGAATAATTAAGGTGGCCTTTCTTTGCATGACAAAGCATCGTCATCGTGTTGACGTAATTTGTTCCTTTGAACCCAATATTGAAACTAGCGTTTTTAATAGTAGAGTCGAAAGTGATGCCATCATTAAGACCCGCAGCGAAATACATCCAAGAAGATAGTATATTAGGGCCTGGACTCCCATTATATTTAATATCTAAAGACGGACCAGTTTCAAGGTTGGTTGAACCTGTGAGAAGAATAATGCCCTCGTCATACATAACAATCCCAACAACCGAACCGGTTCCATTGGAAACCGTGCTGCCTGTTAATTCAACCAGTTCTCCGTTCTGCCGGTAATCTGAACACTCTCCGATTACTGATCCGGTGATATAGAATTTAAGATTAACGGAGCCTTTTTTAATTGAGGAGCCATATATGATTGAGGGTACAAAAATCATATTAACTTCTTGCTTTGTTAAATCTCTTGTTAGAAATTTTGAATTCGCCCCAAATGCACCAGCGTTGGAATTCGGTCCATATAGCTGTCCGGTAAATATATCTTTGGTAGGATATAAAACTGGGAAAGACCCAGTGGGATGGAATACGAAATGCTTGCTCAATGTTGTATATTTCAGAGCAGCATTAACTAAAGCGGATGAGGTACGATTTAGAAGAGTGTTCGGACGGCTTGAGGAAACCCATGTGATCGTTGATACTCTTGTCAACTTTCTTGTAAGACTGGCCGACAAAGGGTATGAAGCTGTAATCGCCGTTCCAATTGCAGGATATATATAATTTTGAAGATTGGAGCCGGTAACTCCGGCAGACGACTTAACATTAGGATATTTTAAATATTTTTTAAATGTTGTTCTTCTAGAAGAAGCCGACACAAAAGGATATATAAGACCATTAGTTAATGAGGGGTCTCTATCAACATTCATTTCATAGAGACTAACATATCCATTTGGAACGTTCAAAATATTAGGAGTAGTGTATGATCCGCTAATATTAGCAGTTTTGTTAACAAAAACACTAGTGGCATAAACGAAATATTCATAATCAGGATACGTCTTTATTCTGCTTGCAAATAGGTCGTCCGGACCAAATTTATATAAGGACATATCGTTTCCCTAGTAATCTAATCTAGCTCTTACGGTGATCTCATTTGCTGGGTCTTTTCTCAAAGGTTCGGACAATTTTCCAACTGCCAACAATTGATTATCAGTGGAATATAATCCTATAGTAGTGATGTAAGAAATAGGAGTATCAGTTGCGTTTGTTTTGATTCTGATGGTGCTTCCACTTAAATAAGTTGGGTTAGCCGAATAATTAAATTCATTGTGGTTTGCCCTACAGAAATATATTGTCGAATTCAGTTCCACTGTATTGTTGAATTGAAGATTATAAATCCGATGTCTCAAATCATCTGCTGAAGATGAGATCTGTGAACCAGTTAATATCGCTTCAATTTCATCTTGCCCAATATTCATTTCTGTGGAGCCTATACTATTGTTAAGAATCCCACCATCGGTTGCACTTTTAAAAATCGAACTGCTAAGAACTGCGATACCTGCTTGATAATATATGAGCCCAACTGCGAAATATTTGTTGGCACTCAAAACTACCTGGCTGGCTGCGTAAGTGGAGCCAGTAGCGTAAAGAACCCCATATTCCCCCGCAGGAGAATTAACAAAATATGAAGTAGAACCAGAGACATCACTAATTTTCACTCGATCAACAAATTCATTGGCATTATCCCAATTAGCAGTTACGCCTAATTCAAGCTCAAAGCTTCCTTTTTTGATTTCGTCTTTGCATAAAAGACGAGCAAAAGGAAGAACTATTACCTCTTTCATCTTGTCTGCGGTAGTTCCATAAAAATCACCGTCTTTATCAAATTGTCTCACTCCTCCTGTTACATTGTAGCCGACTAACACTTGGGCCATTTCATTATACATATTGATTTTTTTAGTATTTTGAGTATGGGTTGCAGCCGAGGAAGAGAGAGTAGAGTTATTCGAATACCCTACCGTAATATCAAAAATATGATTTGCCGAGGAACTTAAATAAGGGTAATCATATACACTTTGAAACATTCCATGAGCATAATTTTTAATATTATTGTCTCCATATGTGCCTGAAACAATAGTCCCAGTTAAAGGAATAGCTTCATGAAGAAGGGTTTTAGTCGATGCGACATCGTTAGAAGTCAATTGTTTATATATACTAGCCATTTTTTTCCTCTCTTAAGATGCTAATTTAACAAACCGAACCGGAATGCTAATGCTATATCCAGTAGTACGTCCGGAAACCCGAATCGTGCTATCTATTACTTTCACAGTGCTGAAAGTACTTTCATCATTTGTCATTGTAGTTACCAAGCCTAATTTATCAAATAAATAATAACTTGATTTAAGATCCAAAGTAGACTGGATTTTAAATTCTATTAAAGATGTGATCGGGCCTTTAATCGGACCTGCGGTGGTTTCATTATTTAAAACATTTGGAATTTTAACAAACTTCCGATCTCTTGGGCTGCTGGAGCCTAACAAATAAGTTGCTATATTATCGTCATCCACATTAACAGGTTTTAAGAAAACCTTGCCACTACTATCCACAAGGGTGCCAAGCCTATTATCAATATCAATTTGGAATTGAGTTTCAATTTGATCTGGGTCGACAGTTGAAGTTGTGGCTCCATTATTATCAATCCCCGCATCAACTTTAATATAGTTGGTACCATTCAACGTTGCGCCCAATAAAAATCCCGTTACTAATTGGCTATCATTGGTTGCCACGCTTGAACGCAGACCCGATGTACTATTATTTTCTGTATTTTTATCAACCGCTACCATGAATGTCCCACTTGCATGCATACTTGTTGCAGCAGAAGACTCGTTGAGTCTAAGAATAGGCATATACAACAAATCAGTCCTAGGTATCGTGACTAATTTAGTGTGCATTGTTGAAGTGTTATTTGTGAAGGCTTCTAAAACAGGAGTTTGTAAAATTTCCAAATCCTGTAAAGCAGTACTAACGTTTTTGTTATACAAGCTATAATTTATTTCTTCATCCCCTAGGGCAAACTTAACTATATTAAAGCTACCATCTCCTTTAGCGAGCCTTCGCCTTCCCTCGTCAGTAAGAGTCATATCTAAAATAATATCACCGCTATTGTCTAAAAATGCCATTATAATCTCCCGTTATTGTAACAATAATTATTGTTTTAAAACAATTTTATTCCATTTTCCTATCAAAAATTACATTAATATCTATTTTTTTATTAGTATGCTTCGAAGTAAGGCGTATTTTGAACTTTCTTTTCCACAATGCTGGATGAATTACACCCAAAGGAGGCAATCCTGCCAATTGGTCTACTGAAGAAAGCTCTTGGGCCTTTAACATATCATGATCAATTTGAACCTGTAATGGATTTGGAACAATCTGCATAAACCTTCTCATTTCTTTTTTATAAGTGGTTCCTTCTTCTTTTAGAAATTTGAAAGGATTCACAACAACATAAGACCCATTGGAATCTTCTATTAATTCTACCTCCAACACTTCCGAAGGAGGAGAAGGGTTGTTGTGAGTGGTTAATGCTCTAAATAAATAGTAGTATTTTTTATTTGGTATCACATAATCAATAAATTCCGAGCCAGCACAATAACGTGTGGTAGTATAGTAACCCTCATTATCGCTGTGGTCAAAGTAATCTCCCGTCTTAATATTTAAATAATCATAGTTTTCAGGAGAAATGGAAACTAAAAGATTATTTTTAAAATCTGAAATATCTTTTGGAGTTCCATCATCAATCCTGTAAATTTCAAAACGACCCGAATTGTACATATAAGAAGTCTCAACCATATCCCCTTCGTTATCTTGAGATAGATTAATTTTATTTAACAACAGAGCATCATTATCTGTTATTTTTAAAAATCGTTGTTTTTCAGCTAAAAAATTATTAGTTAAAAATATTTTTAATTCATTGACACGACCAGTCTCATTAGTAAAATTATAATCTGGAATATTCGTTGGGAGTTCCACAAAATGTTCATATGAAGTTCTCACTGGGACTTCCATAATTTTTAAAGAAGGTAGGATTTCAACGGCTATTTCAGCAGCATATTTATAATCTAAACTCGCAGGATCATATAAATCTCCTTGCCAATTGATAGGAGTGTGTTCGCTTTCTGCGGTTGCTGCCGAGTAAGAGTATTTAGAATATCTATATTTACTCCCCAACACCAAAGTCAAAGCTGTGATTTTATAAACATATCTTTGATCATAACGCACTTGTGTGTCGATGATATGAATATTATCTCCAAAAACATAAATTGTTTGATCCGGATTTCCAAAATCTCTTTCTAAAAACTTTTCGATTTTGAAGCCAAAAGTCTGACTATAACAACCGTCATATTCATAAATGTCCTCTATGTTTTTTAAACATGTTGAAGTTTGGGACTTTATCCACGAATGCAACATAACATTAGATAAAATATTTTCAAAAGGGCTATTAATATTGATTTCTGATTTAGGAGATAAAAACAACTCATCGTCTCCAGGCACAAATTGCGCACCTGGGCCTTGGTTGACTAACCATTCTACCAAATCATATACTTTAAAATCAGTTCGTGTGCCGCCGTCTCCGTCTCCGAACTCAACCTCCACAGGAGGATTACTTTTTATAAATTGAAACACATTCCTTGTTCTATTATAATCTGTTAGAGCATCTTTGAACTCAAGCGTAGGAGTTACTTCTTTTATCGCCACCGATAGTTTCAAACAGTAAGGAAGACGATCTTTAGGGCCGCTATTATAATCCTCTGCCAAAATAAATAAATTATTATTTTTATCTGAAATAGCGCCGCCATTTTGGACAACTGAGTAACTATCCTCAACATATGAATTATAATAGTTTGTATACCAACCATAACCTATCATAGTCGGAATAGTGATTGCTCCGTTGTAAGATAAAAGTTGTTGGTGTTGCAACAATAATGGATTTTCAGCACAATATTGCATTAAGGAATAATTGGGAAGCAATCTAGTGTTTAGATTAATTGTTAGTCTTTCATAATCATAAAAACTTCTATTAAACTCAAATTCTGTTTTAACATAAGAAGTAAGGGGAGCCCAGCCTTCGGTCCCTATTATGGGAGGCTTTTTAAAATTAAAGGAATGGTTAAACAAAAATTCTTGAGGAACCGTTCTAACTAAAAACCTACGCCAATCTTCATAACTAGAAAATTCACTTGCTTTGCCGACAACTCTTATAATTTGTTTTTTAGAAAACAATGCCCCTTCAACCACTTCTGTGCTATTTGCAAGAACTTCATAGCCTTCAATGCGGAGATCGGCTGGTGCTGGTGCAAAGCCTCCAACTCCCAAGTTCAGCCCCTTCCCTATCGCATATTGAAGTCTATCTGCTTGACGCATTTCGTCTTTGCTTATTTGTTTCCAATCAATAAATTTACTCACATTAATATCCGGATGGGCGAGAGGTTGAGGCTCTCGTCATAGTTGATTTTTTAGAAGACACTTTCTTGAAGGTGCTCTTTTTCTTGTTTATTTTTTTAATTCCCGCAACGTCAACATTCATGGGCTGGCTGGCCACAACGTCAACTGTTGGTTGTTGAATAACATTAGACATTGCATATTCAGAAACATAAAAATTTGTTCTTTTTGCATACATACTGGCTAAACTTTTAACGGAGTCTCCTCTATTTGGTATCTCATGTATATGAGGCGGTGCTCCTTTGATCCCATAAGCCTGTTCACAATCTGGATAACATTCGCTTTCTGCTTTTTGTACTGTCCAATTAATTATTTCGTGTTCATGGCGAATGTTATCGTTATCTGGGTGAAAAGCCATCAATGCATAGCCATTTCCATTTTCGTCCACTTTAAATTCATGAAAATGATCCGCATCTTTTGAAGTGGTCCCAGTTAAAAGATCCGCAGATTGATTCGGAGTTTTCAGCTTTTTTTCGACCATATATTCAACAGGCACACGACTCATTTTTACACCTCTCCTTCTTTTAATTCACCATCAATAATAAAATAATTATTATAAGATTTAAAATCCTTAATTTCCATAAAAGAATAGAAACTATTTTTGTAATCTATTTGTCTACAATAAATTTTTTGTGATTCAATTGATTCAAACCAGTCTTTGTTAATTATTTTCCATAAAGGATTTTTAAGTACATTTAATCCTTTGTATTGCTCGAAACCATTTAAATATTGTATTTTTTTAATTTTAAAATAATTTACCTCTATAGCATATCGAGTAATAGGGTTAGCAATTACATCATAACTGCCAAAAAGAGAATCTCCAGAATCAATAAGTGACTTAATCGGGAGGGGCAATTTTGTTAATTCTTGTTTTTCTTCTTGCGAATTTTTAAAATTTGGTAAAATAGAAAAGTTTTGTATAGATGGCACACGACCAGAAAGGCGACTTCTATCTAATTGGATAGAAGAGGCTATTTGAATATTTTGCAAAACGTTAAAATGCGCCAACGGTGTATATTCGATAGCCTTCGCATCTTTGCCGGTTATAAAAGGACTATCGGTCCCTAAATATTTGTCTGCATCAACAAACTGTTGATCCTGCAAGGCTGCGAAGGGAAATGGAATTCCAATTTCGAAACCCAGTTGACCAACTGTGGCATTGGAAAGCATCGCAGGATTCCCTAAATAAGAAGATCTACCTGGTCCGGCTATATCGGTTGCTGTCCAGGCTCGTTGTAAATTTAAATTATTAAAATATTGTAAATCAAAAGAATCATTAGTATTAATTAATTTTTTTCTATCAGTTCCTGTTTGCACCTCATAAGGAGTAAAATAAGAATACATATGTTGGTGTATATTGGACAAGGCTGTTTGCTGGCTGGTGTTTAAGTTTTTAAAAGAGGTTTTTTTTGGCATTTCCTTAAAAAATTTATTTATTTCTTCTTGGGCTCGGCCCCTGTAGGCTTTTAATCCTATTTTTAATAATCCTACGTTACGAGTGTTAAAATGGTGATAGCCGCAATAATTCAATTGAGAAACATCAAATGTTTCCTCAAATTCTTTTATAACGGCGAAAACACTTTTCCTGTCTCCTTTTTGAGTGCTTATTTTATTAAAGTTTGGCTCATTATAAAAATCTGCTTCAGTATAATTATAAAGTTTCAACACTAATTGTAAAGTCTGTGTCATGTCTTTTATTGTCTTTTCAATAGTTTGCTGGGTGGCAGACATGGGATTTAAATTATTCATTACGGAGGAAACATCTACCTCTTCCGTAGAGATCATTTCTTGACATTTTTTGTAAAAATAAATTGCATTTACCCACGGGGCTCTTTGCATTCTTTCATTAAATATAAAATCTTTTGTTGCCATGTTTCTATCAAATCCATAAAAGCTATTTATATTTTTTATATATGTTTCTTTAAAAGTGTTTTCTTCAAAATTATAATCAGCGTGAGACAAAGAAGCTAATTTATATTCCGATAAACTTTTTATAGCTTCTTTTAAACCGAACGCATAATTTAAAATATACTTCTCTACATTGTGAGAGCCCTCTACCTCTATGCTATAATAGTACAAACCTTCCCCGACTTCTTTTACAAGAATATCTATAAAGCTATAAAGTGCTACTCCTTCAAGGTTGGTAGAAACTTCCTTGATTTCACCAGTTTTCTGCGCTTCTATTAAACTATTTTGGGTTAGATTGCTGTTTCCAAATTTCGTTGTAGAATCATCTTCACCTATGGGTAACTGTTTAAAATTAACATTTATAGCCACTTGGTTGTTTAAAACAAATCTTTGAGTTGAAATAAGCTTCCCTTCTTTAGTATAAGGAGCCTCCACAACTATTTTTTCTTCATCTATGTATGCTATCTTTTTAGCGTTTTTAAAAGTGTAAAGAGAGTTAAAGCTCTTATCTGTGGTTATGGGTGTTCTATAAAGTTTTAATGAATTTAATTTAAGATGAGGAGCTAAAACGTTTAATAAAAAAGGATTAATTTCATACATTATTTTTGCCTGCTCAACATTCTCTATTAATAAATTTTTAAAATCTATAAAAAAATTGCCTACCACATTTTCCTCATCATCAACTGTCAAATTAAGTTCGCTGCACCAGTCAAAAGATTTAATCTTTTCGTTTTTCGCAGAAAAGATGTTATAGCCTACCAAATTAATTTTTGGATTGGGCACCGAGACTGCTCTTAAGGCGACTTTGTTTTCTTCCAAATCTTGGGGATGTGTAAAATATTGTTTTTGTGTTTTGTCATAAATCACATTACCAATCCATATTTCACTTGTAGTGCTCATAATGAAATATTGTGTATTTTTAACTATCTCCCCATTTTGAAATACAATTTCTGATTTTATTGGACCAGCATAGGGACTTACATAGCTTAAATCTTTGCTAGTTATCCCTTTCAAAATGTTGTCCTCTAAATCAACAAATACATTAGAATATAAATAAACATCTTTTAAAAGATGTTTGTTAATCTTTATAACATTCGAATGATAATAGAAATCATGAACCTTCTGCCCTCGATCATTTAAATGACTTTCCGTTGTAATATTTTTTGCTAATGACAAAGGTATCTCTTCTTTGTAAACATTAAAAGCTTTCATTACTTGACCTAGTTTCTTTTTTCCTTGATTAAGGTCGCTAATTAAATTTTTTCTTTCAATATTAAATTGATCTTGAAGCGTGGTAGTGGCGATGCAAACTAAATTAATTTTAGCCACATTATGTATAAGAGAATTATACCAATAACCATATTCCCCATCCAGAATATCTTTTAGACTCATGGTGATTTTCAAAAAATATTCATTTTGATTATGGGAAACATTAATTTTAGTGATATAGGAGTTTGGCAGAATGCCTTTCCCTATTTCTTGAATACTCATTAATCACACCTCTCTATATCTGATGGCGAAACTCGGGTGCCATATATATTAAATCTTTCTACTTCACGATCAGGGCATTTTATATCACCATCAATGTATATATTTTTTTCTTCGGCCTTGTCTATATATTCGCATATAAACTCTGGTGATATTTCGTCATCTGTCAAAATATCAAAATAATGATCTACATAATCATCCGGTTTATCATATTCGCTAGAACCGTATTGGGCATCTTCCATCTCTACCAAGAAGCCATCTACAATTTTATGAACTTTAGGCTTGCGAAATTTTAATTTCTTGTATATAGGAAGATCCCCTTGTTCATCGACCTCGAACACTTCAATGTCATAATTATTACGAAAGTTGAACGAATTAACTTCTTTGAAATATAGCAACGGAATATCCGACAATACTCTAAAATAAGAATTGTCCGAAAACAATTCAGATGTTTCGGTCCCAGTTTGAAGTTCAAGCTCTTGTCGATACATCAATTTGTCTGTTATAATATTGTATGTAGGAAAAGTATTTAATTGAGGAAGTTCGATGATTTCTAAAGTGGAAGACCCTTTGATATTAGTGCCTTTAGGAAGAGAGCCGCTATAATAATGAGAGGAGGAAGATATGGCTGTGGATAAGAAAACAGTATGAATTGTAGAAGTGCGTTGTGAAATAGGAGGATTCATTCCTATAGGAGTGGGAAATTTATTTATTTTTTTCTCTGATCTTTGTTGGCGTAAGTCATCGATCTCCACTCCATTGCTTTCAAGATAATCTAATGTTGTCTCTACTCCATAGGTGCCGGGAGTTACTTTAAGTTTCGCTGTTTCATTTATAATTCTATCATTGGCTTGATTTTGTATTTCTGTATATCCTATGGCTTGAGAATCATATATGATGTCGTTGTCCAAAAAACAATAATAAACAGGCTTCAATTCTCCTATGGAAAGCAAATACCTTCCATGTGGAGTCAATTTCAGATCTATAACCTCTTCTTTTTTATTAAAAAATGTCATATTTTATCTATTTCCGCCTCCTGGTCCGGAGCCTCCACCAGATCCGCCGCCACCGCCGCCACCCCGAGGAGGCTCACTGGTCGTCGGCAAATTTCCTCTCACTATTGTTGATCTTTGCGAAGGAGTTCGGAATTTGGCAGGAAGCTCTCCTTCAGCGGTACTAGTTTCAGGTATGGGTTCTCCATCCTCATCAATGTTTGCAAATTGGAATTCGGCATCTATTTTAATTAGCTCAACCAAAGAAAAGAAATCATACGGCCAATTATAAGTATACGTGCCAATCTGGTCTGATACTATGCTAGTATCAAAATCTTCTCTGCCGCTGCGTGTTTTAAAATAATTAACTTTGGCTCTCTTTTTAACTTTGAAAACTAGCCATTTAATATCATCAGGAATATCTTTACCTGGCATTGTGGGGTTGTTAGGATATTCGCCTCCTCCCAATAATTCTCTAGCTAAAAGATCATGACTAATAGTGGCTTCGGCAACTTCCATAGTAGAGGCAATCGTGGGAGGCAAATTTTGCCAAATATCAGAAAGATCTTGTTGCGAAAGATTATGTCTAAATTCAAAAACATACATCGCAATTGGCTTTATATCTTTGTTTTCCATAAAATCAAAAAAAGGAGGAAATACATATTCTTTTAAAGTTCGAACTAAATGTATCAAGGTGTCTACTTCACTGCTCCCCTCTTCTACTTTATCAATGTCTGCCCGAGGTATCAAGAAAAATTTCTTATCATTGTCTTTTTCTACATAAGGAACAGCCACAACAGCTTCTTTGATTTCTTTAATTGTCGCTATTTGGCCTATGGGCTGTGGCTCCCCGGAAAAACCACAAAGGTCTTTTAAAGATCTCTGGCTAGGTATCAGGGTAATAGGGGCTGCTGCAACCGCATTTGTCCTCCGACTTAACCATTCTCGGGGTATCTCCTCCAACATCATGTAGATTCCCTCTCCCCCTTGAGGGATTCTTCCATATTGATGCCACATACCCCGAGGTGCTACTTCATTAGCATAGCTCCCAGAAATTATAGTATTGTAAGATGACCCCAGCGGCAAATCGGCCCATGGCGTGGAAGAGGCTCCTGCCGATAAATGATTAAAATTCAATACGGGGGTTTCCCATTTAGGCTCTATCACCCATCTTGCATTGTTTTGATTTACTGCATCGACTTGGACCATATTTCTGCCACCGATGTCAACAGAAACGGGTGGCATGTTAAGTGTACCATTCCAATAAATGGAAGCGCTTAATTGCATCGCATTATCATTAATAACATCAGCAACCATGATAGAACCAATATCGCTCCCATTAGAGCGCTGGTTCTCCCAAAATCTATAATAAGAAGCAGTGGTGGCAGTTAAAATTTCATGAAGAGTATATTTTTTTGCCTCTAAAGGTATGAAAGTTAAATCAAGATATGCATCACCGTGATAATAAGGAGGGGTATAAGGATAATTATATCCATCTGCTGATGATACTCGGACAACCTCCGAGCCTAGGTGAGCCGATGAAGTCGCATAAAAGGTCGGTGGACCAAATGCGGATGGACGAGAATATACTGTAAGAGTTTCTTTTCCTTTTTCTACATGATCTTGATGTTGGGAAGTATATTGAGGACCAAAAGTCTCCCCCGGAATGGCCTGGTTCCCAAACCATATAGGAACTTTCGAGCCACTTATAGATCTATACATCTTTATTCTCATAGAATGCTTTTTGCCTACAGCATCTTCGGAAATTTTACCAAAGTCAGCATTTCCTTGTGGCAACGATTTAAATCTAATCCCTTTGTTTTCTATAAAAAAGTTAGGGACTTCAGCTAAAAAATTATTAACCATTTTGATATAATAGGTGTCTCCCTCTCCTGTCCACAGACATGTTCTGTTGTTCCAGGCATAATACTCTGGGGAGTTGTTTATAAGCATACGATTAGACAGTTGATTATTTGGAAAAGCTAAAGTTTCAAATTGAATTCGTTCGTTATAGGAAGCGCTGGAGAAGTTTAGGCCTTGAACAGTAATTCCAAACTTCGTTGATGAGCCCTCTCCGGGGTTCGTTGTTACTACATGTACGTATGAATCATCAGCAGCATTAAATGAAGATGTAGATGTATAAAGTGGCCAATCACATGCAATCCCAGATTTTATAGAATTAAACAAAAGCCCGGGAGCGAAAAGAGGAGTAACAAAATGTTGAGCACCGTTTAGAAATTGTGCTTGAGCAGTATTATATGATTCTCCAATAGAGCCTGTCTTCCCAACCATTAGGTTATTCACATATGAATTCATATATTGCTGGGCTATTTGAACCGTTCTTTGTGCTGGGTAAAAACCCTCATAAGGCAAAAATTTCTTAACTGCTTGACAACTTAATGTTATTCGAGACGGTTTAGCAAAATCTTCATTATCTTTTTTAATTATTTTAAAATGTCTTAAAAAATCAGACGTAGTGTAAGTTTTATAAAAATCAGCCTGGGCGCTATTTCCTAAAGAGGTTCCCGTTAATTCAAAAATATCTAAATTGCTATTTAATTCCGGAGAATCGGAAAAACGCTCTACATGGGAACTCATTCGGAATTCTGGGACAATAGTATACCCTTGTCCTCTTAGGCGAGTTTCTTCGGCATATTGATTATAAGAATTATAGAAAGGGGTTTTGGGATTTAAAACAAATTGAGAGCCACTATAATATCCGGCATGTACTCCCGCTTCCCAGGCAGCAGAACCTTCCCCTAAAGAAGAAGACTGTATTTCAATCTGACCTGTGCTGGCTGTTGAAGGGATTGGCATACCATAAGGGGCAACCACAGATGAAGTCATAGTAAGCATTGTTCTTCTAGAATAGATACAAGAAGCCGTGGGCCTGACCAGGATCTCTGCGCCTGTGTAGTATAGAGAGTTGATTTGCCTAAACGTAGTATAGGAGCTTAACAATATTCCATTGCCTCCTAAAGAATTGTTTTGGGTACGCCCTCCCACTCGTTGTTTGGTCCAAACAGTAGGGAAAGCTGTGTAAAGCGGTGGATCTCTCGTTAGCCAATCTTGATCCGCATCTAATGGCCATTGACTTTGCGAGGGAATGGGGGATGGATCTATGGGGTTAAAAGAATTTCTTACTTCCAATTCAGTTCGAGTGGTTCTTATGCTATTCCATGGGAAGACAAACTGCTCTCTGGTTCGAGCATAAGGCCTATATGTATTAATCTCTTTAGGATAAATCTTCTCCTTGTAACCCAAAAATTCAAACGAATCGATAGGAGATTCTACTTTGTCAAGAGCACCATCCAAATAATAACTCTTTATTATAGAATAGTTTTGATTAATCTCTCCAACGGAAGTCCCAGCCATCTCGTTTAATTCTTTATTTATAAAATGCTCTGTTTCATTTCCTAAAGATAGCTTAAGATTGAATCGCCTTATAACAGTATTAGATCCTCTCTGGCCAGAGAAAGAATTTATTATTTTTCCTAAATTTAAAGAGAGAGGGTGATATTTGTTCGTAATGGGGGATTCACGAAAAACTTTTATATCTCCATATCGATTTATAATAGTTTGGGCTTGTCTAAAAACCGGGATGGGTTCTATCCCATCGGTCTTTTTGGATACAACAATTTGGGCTCCCGGTTGTTCGACCACCGTTATAACATTGTGAAGTCGCTGCTTTCTTATTAATGGATTATCACCAATGCGTATTTGCTTCCATGTGGGCCAATTATATGGGCCGTTGCGATGAATCATAAGAGCCGGGAAGTAAGAAGCAGCATTGGGTAGTTCAAGGGGAAATAAGAAATTTTTATAAGTGTCAGTTATTGGTCCCGCACCAAAACCAATGCCTTCCGGGGCACCCAGTAAATTTTGAAATAAAAGAAATCCATAAGTGGTGGCTGCTCCTCTTTTGATGTCTCTGGGCTCGACGGCTATATCCCAACCACCTACATCATATATAAACGTATTCAATCCTACAAAATCTACTGGTTGTGCCATATTAAACTCCTGTTATCTCTGAGGCTGAAGGGAAAGTGATTGCTGGGCGATAAGATATTGTCCGCACACTAGAGGTAATCTGATTACCCACAGTTGTTACAAAAGCGGGGTTATCGTCACTATTAATATCTACTGACAAATCATAATTATGGTGGCGGTCATATATTCTGATGTTTGTGCCATCGGGGTAATTACTATCGGTTATGTCTTCAAACGTTGTAGCCGATGTATCTATAGAACCAGCCGTAGCATCATAAAATACAGGCGTAGCACCGGCAGCATGAGGAGCCGATAACCCAGAATGATTTTGATGAAACTTCCAGGAAACTCTCCATGATGTTCCGAAAGGAATATAGGCAGCAACATAAACTGTTATACCTGACATGTTGGCTTCGACAGCAGTCTTAAGATTGCTTGATAAAGTCAGAGCATCAGCGGGTAAGTCACCGGAGCCGGTCTGGACCTGGATGCCTCCCGCAGGAAAGTCAGAACCAACAGCGGACCCAGTAAAATAAAAGTTTTTAGTTATGCCCTTTAAATCGGTCAAAGCTAAATAACTTCCTCTTGTTGAATAGTCTCCGACAAGATCCTCCATGGCGGAAAAATCAAAATAAGCTTTAGCAACTGACCCTGTTGTATCAACAGTTGAATAACCTAGGTTATATATGCTGCGAGTGTCTCCAAACCTCCACCACCCTACCAAATCCTTGGTTGGGAAATTGGTATCGCCAAACGGAGGAGCTTGATTATAAAGATTTAATATATGATCATCTGACAATTGAGAACCCCAAAGACTCAATTCATCATAAGAGCCATGCACTGCCTTAATAACTTCTATATTAAATCTAGATTTATATGCTATCTCGCTCGCAGAAACATTGGTTGTAATCTGTGCCATTGTTTTTGAGACTCCATTTAAATAAAATTTGGGAGCAGAACCGCTTACTCCATCATGTGAAAATGCCAAATGAACCCAATCAGTTCCCATAGTTAACCCAAGAGCCGCAATTGCGGTATCCAAGCCCACAAAATTCCATATATCTTCACTAGGACTCCCGCCGCCGACAAGGGCCTGATAATATGGGACCACCAGTCTTAGATTATTAGTGCCACCAAAGGACATATATTTTCCCTCAAAACCCGGAACCTCGGAAGGGTCTTCGCTGTCACGCCTATCTCGAAAAAGAGCCCCAAGACTACTAAATCTATACCACCCAGCAATGGTTTGCCCTGCGGTCCAATTCTTTCCTATTGTTCCCATAGCCACATAATCATCAGCCGCAGGACTTGCAAGAAGATTAGCAGCTAGGGCAGAGGTGTTATATAAAAATCTGCTTTCTGTAGTAGATTCTCCTGACCGGGCGGCATGTCCAAACATTATTTGCTGGCCGCTATATACATTATAATTGTATCCCAAAGTATCATTGATCCACGAATATTGATAATCCGAGCGAGGAATTGGATGGCTCACATAACCATTATCATAATCATAATTAAACTTGGGAGAAGATGTACCTCCATCTATATCAAACGCTTGAGCCAATTTTCTCCGAACATTTCGATTTACTTTTTGGAATGAACCTGCGTTTTCGTCCATGAACTCTAGATATATATTATAACCTTCGCCAGCATTGCCGTTGCCCGACATGTCTTCAATTATTTTATTACAATCGGTGTTCTCGCCCATCCGCCACCAGCCTTGAACATCAGAATCTAGGCCTGTAGCGTAAAGACTATCTGCTCTTCCGGCATTGTAAATTTTTGTAATATCTGTTGCGGTGAGGAGTTTATTCCAAACTGCGACCTCGTCAATTTTCCCTTTAAGCGGGAAAGTGCCGCCGGAGCCATCGATGCCAATATACAGGGGGATTGTCATGGCACCCAGAGCGTTGCCGCCAGGGGATCCGGTGTCAGTTGTTGTGGCTATATTTACCGCTACTCCGTCAACATAAATAACGGGGATAGGAGGATCAGAAGTCGAAGCTCCAGCATTCTCTAGAGAATGTATAACTGCAACATGATGCCAAGTGTTCTCTGTAATTACGGGAACGGTCTTCCAATTCCTCGATCCACCACCATTATAGGTGATTATCCATGAAATAGAGTTATCGGTCTGGTTGTACGCAAGCTGAATTGTGATTCCCCAAGTCATAATATATGAATTCGTATCTTTGATGTTAATCCAAGTAGAAACTGTTACCTTTTTCGTACCCCCAGCACCGGAACCAATTATTGTTTCCCATGTCTCGGCACCGCAACGTATATAGCTGGTTCCTCCTCCTGCTCCACTTGTTCCTTTAAGCAACACATTCTCCGGAGAACCATACTCCGAATCCAAGCCAAACTTTCCGCAATGTCGCTGAAGAAGTTGACTTAATCCTCGGCGGTATCCAAGTTGATCTGTTACTCTAACCGTCCCGGCCTCGCCGCTTCCCTTTGAACGAACCGTCAAGTTCCTCCACGGAAGAGCGTTATAAGCCGAGAACTCTTTGGCGTATGTGTCAAGATATCCATTGCTTGTCTCAAAGCCACCAGGGGCAGAGAATTGAGAGGCGATGACGGTATTATTGTGAGTTCCGTCTTCCAACGAAGATGAAGGTTTACTGAAAATATTATCACTATTTTGTCTATTATTGGGATATACCCCAAATACATTTCCCTTCTTGGGGACACCCATTATCGTCACAGGAGTTTGACTAACCAGAGTGTAAGGATTCGTCGTCAAAGGAAGAGAATCAGAAAAGAGATTCGGCAAATATTGATTTAAATTAGCTGCTGTTACATCTCTGTGGGCTCTCAAACCCAAGTTATTCGTCGTTCTTCCAACAGTATTCACAATCTCATAATTATGCCGATAGTTGCCCGCCAATGCAGAAGAAGAGCCATATTTAATGTTGGCAATGTTGATCGGACGTTTTGTTTGAACATCTCTGAACCAATAAGCTTTAACCTTGTTGGGGTTGGGAGAGACTCCCCCGTAATCAGCGGCAACAAGACCAATCGCTCCATCACCATCCGTTTCGCCAGCAAGAATTCCATATGCTTCAGGGCGATTAGAATCATCGTCAGTTTGGGCATACACAGTTGATAAAACATCGTCCGCTCCAGGGTGACCAGCAAATATAGCAACTGTATAAGAAATAGCTGAAGGAGAGGTTTCGGCTGGAGTGGCGTTTGCTGACTCGTAACTATTTGCTTTTTGATAAAAAACTAGTGTTGAATCAGGTGCTGAATATGTCCATGTGGTCGCTTCAATTTTTAGACCACTTTCTATCAAAGCCGCTTGCCATCCGGCTAAAAATTGCTTGCTTGGGTCGGTTGGAGCCAAGACAGCGTTGGAGCCAGTATTAACAGGATATGCCGCCGCAGGAAAACCAGTGTGTGTAGTCGACCCAGTAAGATAGAAATCCTTGCTCGTTCCTTCGTAATCTTTTAATGTAAAGTAATCACCACTACCAGCATCCCCAGCTAGATCAGCATATTCTAAAGTGATGGATGCCCAAGCTTTTGAGCCAAGAGTTGTGATTCTAGAATAAGGGGCTCTAGTGGTAGCTGCGGCATCATATCGATTTACTCGAACATGTCGAGCTTCCAGCCCTCCAACCCAAGCCTCGGTGAACGGACCTTGCATACCTATTTCATTTGTTGTTGTAAAAGTATCGGAATGCACGTTAACGGCAACGACGTTTGAATCAAAACTGGAAGAAATGTAAGTATTGTAGCCTGTGGAAATTGTACCAGATACAAAGTTAAACGGCCATTTTTGTGCTCCGGAGAGATTTCTATTATAAGAGTCTTCTGGCGCTGCTCCATTAAGAACTTCAAAATCCCACTTTCTTTTTTGATCAACCACGTTGCTATCAATGCAGTCTACAAATCCATAAAGGCCCTCGCCGCTTTTAGTACTCCCCGTCAACAAACCAACTGCCATTACATTTTGCGGAACATTGGCTGCTGTGCCCGTCTTGCCAGCAGGGGCTGTCCAGATACGATAATACATTCGATCTTTATTTTTAGAATAATTAATCCCACCATGCAAATTTTTTGTAAATTTTGTCTTAAGAGCCCCTAGAGACGAAAGTTTCCGTAGCGCATAGGAGGAGCCATAATAAGCGGTACCATCTGGTTGAGTTAAGATGGGGGCTCCTGCGTTTGTTTCATTAACTATAACTTGTCTCAATGCTTCTTGTGCTGAGCCTGATCTCTCCCTTCTTTCCTTCTGCCAAAGGCAATTTTCTTTTTCCCCAAAACCAAACCCACCGACGAAATTAGCGGAACTAAAGCCCACATAGCCAGACATGTCAATGATAGTATTTCCGTTAGGACCTTCTTTGTCTTGTATTAATGTCAAATACACTGTTTGTGATGATGCTGTTATCCTAACATCAGACTGGCCATTGATAGCGGTCACCATTCTTGCTACCAACAGTGGAAGTGTCAATCCCCCTCCAAGCGTTCCTATAATAACATGACCATCACCATTTTTACTACCATCAGCAGTAGTCACAGAAGAATCGCATACAAAGGTTACTGAATTACCAGATGTATCAGTTAAAGAAAAAGTATTAGTATTTGTAGGATAATCAGTACAAGTTAAAGTGACTTTGGCTTTGGTAAAAACGGGAGCATGTCCATATTGCCAATTATATAATAGTTCACCAGATCCTTTTATAATTCCTTCCGTTGATTCTACTTTAGACACCAGTGGCAACTTGTTGGCGTATTTATTTCTTTCTAGAATGTGGCTCTCAACTACATTTCGGACACCTTCAGAAAACCTTGCCGAAGCTGGGAAAAGTTGAGTTATAGCTTGAGAAACCGAAACGTCAATCCATTTGTAAAAAGATGTAAACTTTTCAAAGTCTGGTTCGTTTTCAACATTTTGGAAAAACAGTTGTTTTAAAGCTGCTATGTTTTTATAATCCTCTCGATACCTATTGACCGGCTCTCCCACTAAATTATTGAAGTCTACAACGGTTGCAAACATGTTAAGCATTTTAGATGAGATGGCAGCGTTCATGCTTTTTTCAAAAGAGTAGAAGTTGTCCGTTACATTGGGGTCTTGAAAGAAAAATCTTTTCTCGTCAGTCTCTATGGAAACCATATCAGACGAATAAACCACTTCGGGCAATCTTTGCTTGCTTGCGAAAATATAATCCTTGTCAACACATTGAGCGCTACTGGTGGCAAAGAATCTTCCCTCTCCAATGTGTATAGGCGTTATTACATCTCCCATCCATGGACCATAAATATAATTGCCACCTACACCGTCTATCGAACCAGAAGAAACATCGGCTATAATAAACTTCCCCACATCATTAGAACCTGTTACGAGACTAAATTCCCAATTAAGAGCCAAAGTCTTTATTTGAGGCACTTGCCATTGCGGGGCTGTGGAGCTATCATTATCTCCATCTAAATTTTGAAAAAGATTGTCAATTCTTAAAGGATATTTTACTCCGGCATTGGTAGGGTCGTAGGCATGCACTTTTATAGTATCATTGTCCAAATAGCTTTGCCACCAACGAAGCGATGATATTTTAACATCAGATGACTGAATCAGGGATCCAGTATAATTTTCCCGATGGGCTCCACCATAAATTTTCCATGCCGGGTAAGTATAAAAATGAGCATTGGCTCCTTCTATGCTAGCCGAAACCACAAACTCATTTATGACAGTATTTCCAATGACATTAACTCCATAGAATTCCACCACCCTATCAGGTATAAGTCCGGAAACTCCGTCATTAAGAGGATAAGTATTGTCTTTAATTCTTATAGCCAAGTTCCATTTAGAATTATCATACACGTTGGCATAATGTGAACTGCTTATTTCAGTCACTGAAGACAGTCTTGAGCCGCTTAATACAAACCTTCCTCCTAGGGAATCATAATCTTCTTTAATGAAATAGGCTTGAAAACTGTAATCATCTGGGCTCCAAGACCAAGGGTCGGCACCTCCTCCGAATCCAGAAGCGGCTTCTGTGATTACTTTATGATACCCAAATAACGAAGAGCTAATAAAAGGAGTACGAAAATATCCACTTTCATTTTGGGCCAATTTCTTTGGAAAAACAATTTCTGCCTCATATGTGAAAGAAGAAGAAACAGAGTCTTCGACATAAGTTAAACTATAAATGTCCATTGAACGAGCTTCATTCGTCGTACCCACTGAAGCTGTCTGGTAAACTGATCCTCCGAATGAGGCTGTTTGGTTAAAATCTATAAACCTTTTTTCAACACTAGTATTTTCATAATTATTTTGGAAGGTAAAGGTTACATCATCAGCATAAAGATTTAACTTAATAAGTTCTGTATCGATACCGTAGCAACGCAATAAATTTCTAAAAGATTTCTCGGTGCCTTTAGATTTATAAATGTAAAGTAAATTATTATAAATGTTGTGATAAATTAATTTCTTGACCTCATCTAAAGATTTTTCGAAGGTCATTCTGTCATCTTTTTGTAAAAACTTTTCTATGATAGTGGCATCAATAAAAGTCTCTGGGACAACAAAGCCACGATTTCTCAACAACCGATCAGCAAAAGGATAAGGCTTGTAACTAGCGCTGGGGTATGACTCATCATGTATATAAAGGCTGGCTGAAACTTGAGCGTGCAAAGTGTCAAAATAACTTGCCATTATTTGACAAAGCGTTTTTACCGTCTCTCCTTCATTAGTATCTTCTTCAATAGCCCACGATGGCAATAAATGATAAAATAAAGAAGTATTTTCTAAATCGATGTGACTTCCGGATGCTTTATACTCGGCCATTGAGGAAGAAACTAATGGATCAGATGAATAAATAATAGGATCTTTAAACTCGGACTTGGCCTTACCGGAAAGGACCAGGGCAGAGCCCGTATTCCTAGCACCGGCGGCATAACCTGTCCACGCTCCATTAGTTATGCGGCCTGAATAGTCTAATACTGTTGAATCAAGCGATGCATCTCCTGTTATCCCTTCATTGAATTTAAAATATACTCCCAAGTTGGCTTCATCAACCGAATCTAGCTTGTTGGTCCCTCCACCTATCGGAATAAAAAAGTTATTTTTGATTTCTCGACCTGTTCGCTCAACCTTCCAATAACGAAATTCATCCAAAGAGCCTGAAAATTTACCAGAACCGGTAATGTAAACCAAAGAGGCGGGGAAAACATCAGATATCATCCCCCCTAATGCAGCGTTAGATCCTCCGGATAAGCCCCGGATGTCTCCAACTCCATCAACTTTTCTTTCGTTATTAAGGTTTCCATCCACATAAAACCTAACACGAGTGCCATCAGATTGAGACAAAAGAGACACAGCATAGTGATGCCAATTGCCGTCAAAAACAGCAGTCTTATCTAAAGTAGAATTGCCAGCGTTGTCGATACACAGGTACATTCCCTGATGAAAGCCATCACTCCCGGATTTCAGAGTCAATTGGAAGGGAGATGTTGTTATAGAAGATTGATCGGTAACCCAAAGTTGCATTCTCCCGTATGTAGTAAGATGAGTCGTAGCAACATATTCTTGATTCCACAAATCAAAAATAATTTGCTCATCGTCATAAGCAATATAAGACCCTGGTTTTTTCTTCATCCAAAACTCAATTGTGCTTCCGGAAGCTGCTGTATATTCTAGGGCTGAAGCTTGTCGAGTAGAAACCTTATAAATGTTAGACCCACTGAAAGTAGAAGCAACAGTGTTGGTGGTCATCCCGGCAGAGGCAGTGTGTGGGCCTCCCTGAAAATAAATGTACTCAACTACATTTGGGTTCTTAATATTAAAATGATCAGTTCCTGCTAGGCCTCCCCGGCCCATTGTAACATATCCATTTGTCCGAGGATACAAATTATCAAAAATATACTTGTCTAAATAAGACGATGAAAGTTGAAACTCTGTTTTTTCTTTTCTAGAGCCATCATAAGGATACTGTTGATATATGCGCTTAAATGATGATTCATAATACATTTCGGCAGAGCCATACTTTGCAAAATTCGAAGCACTAGAGTAATCTACATGTGGTTCAAATCTATCAAACTCTTGTTCTTTAGTTTTGGCATACTCTATAGATTCAATATCCTTGCTGCCAGTGTAATAAGAATCACTGCTTAAGGTTTCATTGTTAGGTTTTCTATTATCAAATAATTTTTTAATGCTCATTTATTTCTTCACTTTGAATTTGAAAAGGTAAGGTTGTTCATGATAAGTGCTGGTATTTTCGTCTTTAAATACATATTGTAACGCATACTCGTAGCCAGGCTCAAACAGCTTCATATCTAAATCGAAATAATTTCCCGAAACATCATAAGAAAGACCTGTGTATTTTAAAGAACCCGTTCCATAAGAAACAACCTCATAGTTATCAATCACTCGCTTAACTCTATAAGAAGCACTCGGAATTAAATGAGCGGGTATAGCAGAATTAACAACCGTATAAATATTAGGGCTCCAATTCTTTTTTCGAACAAACAGCCTTAAGCGAGCCGTATTTTGAGTGTAATATATGTCTTGCAAGTTAGGCATCGATAAAACATATTTAACCCCAGTAGTATACCCCTTCGCCAATTGCACATTAGTGTCAATAGTCCCAGTATGATATAGAGTAGTAAGAGAACCAGCAGTCGTGCCCGTACACCAAACATCAAAAATCTTTGTTAAGGTTGCGGCTCCAGTAAGCGCAAAAGATGCTGAATAAATCCCAGGTGAAACATAGCCACCCGTTATATATGTTGGACTATGGCTATTAACATGAGTATCATCAGATACCAAAATTAAGGCACTTCCAGATGGGGCTGTATTGTCGGAGCTTCCTGAATATAGTTGTGCAAATATTAAGCCGGTTCCTACGGCTGGTATGTTCCTCAAAACTCCACGCACATAATTATAAAGATAAATGGTGTTAAGATTATCAGCAGCAGGTGCCAAAGAACTGCTGAAATAAAAGGAGCCTCTGTCGTCTTGTTTGATGGACTCCCATTGAGCCTCTACATAAGGCCTTTTAAAGAAAAATTCAGACTGTCTTGCGAAGAATTTCTTGGTATAATATGATGTAGTTGCGCCGTCAGGATTGGATGAGCTTGAACCTTCATAGGCAGAGTTCAAATATATCTCAACTCCATAATTGCTTTTGGAGCCCAAAATATTGCCTGCGCTATTTAGCCACTGTTCCACCAAAGGTGTGATATCAAGTTCCAAATTTTCTAAACCGGTATCGAAAGAAGCGGTATAAGACGAACTAGTATCGGTATAATAATCTCCACCTTCTGTTGTCCATGGTGTATAATTTGAACCTCCGGTGAAGTCTGTTGCACTTAGCTGGCCAGAAGTAGCACCAGCTACAACTATACTTTTGTTACCGGTAGGGCCAGTAGTTGTTTGTGCCAATGTCATTATTAAGCCAGTTCCGTCTTGGGAAACCGTGATCGACCCATTATGCCCCTTCGCAGATTCGATACAAGCTTGCAAAGAGTCAACCTGTGTTGTTGTAGTGTTGGAGGCGTACCATTCAGGAGGATCAACCGTTAAATCTTGGGCTGCGGCTGCTATATACGCCTTTGACAAACCAGCAGCATCAATAATTGTTATGGTGTCACCAATTTCTGGGCGGTCACCAGCATTCCAAGTAACGGTGGCAGTTGCGGCAACGTCAGTTCCAGATGATGCTATCCAATTAGAACCTATTCCATCATAAGTCAAATCGGTATAATTCTCCATATCAAGGCCAGTCCCCTCTTGCCATGATTGAGAAATAGCAGAGGCCACCAACTGAAAATCTCTTGGTGTTTGGCCTGCGTGGGGAGCATTGGCGAGTTTGAGGATAAAATTGACACTTCCTGAAGCTGGTACAACACCGGAGGCTCTATCTGTGGTTATCTGTGAAATGGGGAATTGAACAAGAATTCTTTCCAACTCCACAGAAGTGCTGGTGCCTTGACCATAAATCGAAAAGACTTCTAGAACATCAGCCTGTCCCATATTTGAACCGGTGCCTCTTGTTTCCAAATTGGGCTTAAAAGCATTTGTTATGGTGTTGTCTGAATCAGCAATATATCTTTTAATTGTCATTACTGGATGGCTCCTCTAATATCTGTGTTGGGATATTTTATTTCTAAAATACAATTCTTGGGTGTTTGAAGATACGATCCATCATTAGAGTAAAGGTCTTCAATATTAAGCAAGGAACTAGAATATTTCCCTGATTTTTTAATCTCAAACGTGATTGTTTTAGTGTCTATCACCCCATCAACATCATTAATCAATTGATAAAGTTTGGACATATACAAAGGTTCTCCAATAAACAGCTTTTCATTTAGAAAGTCTGATTTAATTTTGGCGTTAATCGTTGCCAAGACTCCATATTTATCATATGATGGATCAACTGTTATAATATACTTAAATCCTATATTTATAATTATTGTATCATATATTTCTACAGAATCATTTATCATTCTATTTTTATTAAGCCATGTTTTAATGTTGTTTTTAACAACAGTAGAAGTGGAAGAAAAATTTCCATTAACATCTTCCGATACCACATAGAGACTCAATGCTCTGTTAGTGCTACTTGGGTCACTGTATATGGTTGCCCTTTTGATAGCCCCAAATTTTTTAGGCATCAAATAAACTAGCGCTTCATAATCATTTTTAGTAACAGCCCTATTTTGAGCGGCATATGCGCCAAGTGCTTTCAATTTTATCTCGTCTTGGGAGGGGGCTGTTGTTTCTGAAGAAAATAATTCTTCATTAGTCACTTCCAGCGACGAGCGAACCTCCTGCATCGTGGCTGAATTGTTTCCTCCTTGAGGGAAAAAGAATTTAGGACTTGACACTTGCTTAAGCTGGCCAACGGAAATCCCGGCGGTGCTCGTGCTATTTCTTCCATATACCACTTTTAAAGTAGTGTTGGCAGGAGCAACACCCATTTTACTAGTGTTGAGTAATTCGCTGGGATCAAACGAGGAGTCGGTTATATAATTTTTACCACTCATCTTTAATGCGACAGAGGAAGGATCAGCGACATTGGCTATTGCACTTTCATCATCAGAGCCAAAACCAAATTGTACATATGTGCCTGTTTCATCTTGCATCATCACAAATCTACGGGGAACACTAAACGGTTTCATAAGAGACCTAACCCCATCGCTTTGGACTTCACTGTTGACCACATCCATATAAACCACATCTTGAGAAAGATTCCCAACTTCATAGTATAAATGGCCGTCAGAATCAATTACAGATACAATTTCATTAATAGCAGTTCCGCCTACACGAAATTTAGGATTTCTTTGAAAAGCTCCCACTGTTATTTCTTTAACATAATAATTTCCCGACTTTACTTGGCCATGAGTACGAATTGCATAATGAGTGGGTTTCCCGGTAGTATTATTAAACCGAGCAGCAACAACTTCATTTCTAATGGCAGAAAAATCTACATCTTCAGTCAATGTGTACATTTCACCGCTTGTGGATTTAAATTTACTACCTTCTAAAAGAGTGGGAGTGTAATTTGTATTTGGGCCCAAGCCACTATTGGCAGCAGGCACAACAACATAAAACGTTGCCGTACCATAACATGATTTTGATCCATAATATTTATAACCATATCTTTTTGCTATGCGACGAACATTAGCCGGTTCTAAAGCTGTTTCCATAAAACTTTCGTTTACTTGATAGTCCAGATAAAAAGACATGATGTCCCCAACATAAGAAACAGCATCGAGCATCATTGATCCAAATGAGGATTCATTAAAATCATTATAATTTTCAGGATAATATCTCTTGGCATGTTGAAGCAAATCTTGCTTAATGCTGTTGAAATCTCTGCTGGTGTATTTTACTAGTGTTTTTTTAGCCATTGTTTTTGTTTCCTATTTTTTAATAAAACCCAGAAGAGGCATTGGAAGACGAACCATCTACTTGGACACTTAACACATCCACTACATTAATATTTCTTATTGTATATTTTATAGATATAGTAATTTGATTATAATCTTCATTAGGGACAATTCCTACTCCCATAACATTAAGGTATTTCAAATATGTTGCAATTTGAATACTTATGTTATCTCGTATCTTATTTATGGTACTTTGAGTAAGGGGCTCAAATAAATATCTTCTCATCCCTATCCCATATTTCACATCACTTATTTTTTCACCGGGACTGGTTAAAATTAAATTTTTTAAATGAAATTTAACCAAATCTCTAACTCGGGTAATCATTTTATACCCATTGACATCGCCTCGTTGTAATGGGAAAGTAGGAGCGTAATTCATTTATTTTACCTTATTATTAATTATTATGATTTAAATAAATCCATAAAGGGATCGCCACATTCTTTTGGCTTTTTTACTAATTTTCTTTTTTGCCACCAAGTCAAGATTCCTGGAGTTACATTACTAAAAGGATTAATGCTGTCAATAAAGTCCTCTAAATCGAAATCTTCAGCCTTGCCATCATCAAAATCGTTAGTACTATAAAATTGTGCAAAAAGCCTTCGGCACGATGCTCTAGTCCTTTTAAGCATTAGGCGATCCCAGCCTCCCATGCCATCTGGGCTTTGGCCCCTGTTCCATCGCCAATTATCTTGGTCTCTTTCGTTTGCATCGACTCCCAAGGCCGATAAAAAAGTAAGGGAAATGAAGGTCGCAAAAAAACTAGTGTATGTAGTAATTGGCAAAAGCTTTCCAAAAAACAAATTATATTCTTCGTCTAACAACAGCTTGTCCATCATACATTCCAAATCATATGGGTCTTCGGGATGTTCCTTCCAACTAAAATTAGTTAAATCATCATCAGTTAATTCTACCTCACCAGAGGCAATAGGGAAAATATATTTAGTGGAGCCATGACCTCCATATGTTTTAAAGTTATAGGACTTGTTTTGCAACACAAATTCATTATCAATCGTAGCTCCTTGAAATCCGCTTGGAGGAACAAAGCTAACCCTTATACCGTAGCTAATTCCGGTAGACCCAGTAACCCCAGTAGGTTCAAAATCCTCTAAAGTAATTGTAGATGGCACCAAATTTTCGGTCACTTGCACTGTATAGTTTTCTTGCTTTAGGGCCTTTTTAATTTCTTTCTTATCATCTAGATGAGCTAAATAATACTCTGATATTTGAGAAATATTAAGACCGGCATCCTTAAGTTCTTTAATTGTTAAGGTATATAAAAATTCCAAATCACCAAAGCAATCAGAATATTTAAGACCCTCGGGTCGAGGACCAATCAAATTTGCATTTCGTTTAAGTTGGTTTATATATTTTTGAAAATCTTTTAGATTAACGACTCCAAAAAGATTTTTATCTCTGTTTTTAATGTATTGAGGGACATCCGTTTGATCTTCTTTGTCAAACAACCTCACATATTTCTCCAATACGAACATTCCCTTCTCGCCCTCATACTCTGCGTTGGTGCCATCCAAAGGATTTTCAATAGTAGGATCAGAAACTACATGGGGCACATCCCCCATATCCACTTCATCTCCCAAAGTTTGTTTGTCCATTAAATATTGAGTAGTTCCAATTCTTAAAGTGGAGCCTGCCGAAAAAGAAGGAAGTCCAAACAAATATTTTTGCATATTATAGATAGGGGGTGCTGGTTTCATCTCTAAATTATATCGAGGATATACCTCATTTGCTTCAGCCTTTATCAATTCTTTTAAAATTTCAATACATTCCTTTTCTAAAATACGAATTGTAAGTATTTTAGAAGCAAAGCGGATTTGATTAACAAATATGAAATAAGGAGGGGAAAATCCTATATCTACGTGAGTCTCCGATTCAAAAACATCCTCGTCGAATGCTTGGTACGCCAAGGAATAAAACCAATATTTTACATTAGAGTTTTGGTGAGCCGTCATTCCATTATCGCTTTGAGTTGATAAAGTGTTTATATCCTCAACAGTAAGCTCTTTTCCAGGCAACGGAAACCCATTCAACCCAGCTAAACCCAAAGCATGTACCGATTCTCGATCTTCGGGCCAAGAATATTTCCGTTGGGCTTGACGTATCTTGGATCGATAACCTTTCAATCTTTCGTCAGCCGATAACTCTCCCATTTTAATCCTACGATCATATATTTGGACGCATTGTTCTAAAAAAAGCAACCAATAATTTATATTTTTAATTTTTGAAATTGAAAGCCATGGACTTTCTTCACGCATGGCTTGTTGCATTGTTTGTGCTACAAATTCAAAAAACCCATCATCATAATTACCCGACGAAGCAGCCAAATTTGCGAAAGCGGGCATGCCTGTTAGGTAACATTGGCTTAAATAAAGTCTGATAGTGGCCTTTACAATCCCCTCAATATTTGCGTGAGTGCCAGGGTTCACAATTCTATCAAATGGCACTTCAATATTACACACACGATCATCATTTAAACGCTCATCATAAGGTATAAGAGTCGCTTGTTGAGCAACCCTGCTCTTAACAGTTTCGATATCTAACAAATCAGCTTTTTTGGGCGTGCATGAGCTAATTTCTGGGACTAGGCTATCTACCAAGCCAAGCCACCCATGTCTCTCCGGAGGTTCGATATAAAAATCAGGATTGCTATACCTGCCGCCGTAAATGGCAGGATTTAAAATATGCACTCGCTTGTTCTCCTCTTCCATCTTCCCTATAACAGCCTCTTCTTCATCAAAATCATATTCTTCGCCATTAGGGCCTACATAATTAAAACTTTCAGGAGACAAAGGGCTGTATTCGAATCCATAAGTAAACCCACTTGATATTTCATATGGATCAGTAGTCGTGGGATCTGCACCTGGCACAGTCACCATGTAATCTTTAATAGTATTCATCATGTTGTTTTGAATTTTATCATATATGCCGTCTGACACTGACACATCAGAGCCAGCTATTTTCCACTTATGTTTAATAAACTGCTTGAATAGAAAACCCGCATAAGTAGAATCCCGGCCTCCTGGGTCCCACTCTTTATCTATTTCAATTTCGTCAATTAATATTTGTTGGGCCGTGGAAGGAGGTCTTTCCACAATATAATCATAAAGCTTGTTACTTCGTTTTCTGCCGTCAAGCATAAACGACTGTCTAAAAAAGACTTGATAATTTAAATTCTTTTTTAAACCATCTTTTCCCTTTATACCATTACTAAAGCTTCCCACCACAGAATATTCTGCATCAATAGTATCTTCTCCTTCAGGGTCTCTCGGGTCTGGGATTTCTTCTTCGGCGGTGGTGTATTCTATTTTAAATTCAGGCTCTTTGAAGCCCTTTCTTGTTCTTATTAATCGTAATTTAGGAAAGCCAATTCCTCTGTCAATTGTAGGATAATATACCTTTTGACCTTTAGTTCGAGTATTCGTGATATAACTCAACGGGGTTGCAATCATTTGGTTTCTCAAGTCAATTGAGATTGTTTCCGGAAACATTCCCCGAGGATCTAATTTACTTTTAAATATTCGATCCTCTTGATCATCATCATGCTGCTCTAACGAATCCACATAGAAACGTTTAGTAATAAAATTCCTAGTAAGTCTTACGTGAGTAGTGTAAGTTTTATGTTCGGTGTCAGCCAAAATATAATTAAAAAGCCCTCTTCTTCCTATTAAGTCTTTAGTATAATCTAATACCAAGCTATCAAACATATTATTGGAGGCTTGAATTAAACTATCTCGAAGACCTGGTTCACGATAAGGATTCATGATTGCGGCCATAGGGCCATCACCGCAGCCGCCATTAGGGTCCATTAAATCAGCGAATGGTTGGCCAGCTATTCCGCCAGGTTGCTGACTATTTATCAAAGCTTGAGTCACATCTGCCAAACGATCTTCAGATAGCTGATTCAACTGGTCAATATAATCTTTTGCATCCTTCGGGTCAAGACCAGCATCTCCTAAAATGTTCTCTCTCATATTATTCCAATTGTCCCACTCTTCAGGAGTCAAACAAATGCTGGCGTTTATTGGCATATCTGGGAGATCAGCTTCCAAGGCTGCTCTCATTCGGTCTCTGTCTTCAGGATCAATATAATTTCCCAATTCTGCGAACATGCCTGAAATATCGGCTGGGTCTCCGAGAACATAAGAAAATTCAGGAGCCACAGCATTTACGGTGGCCGATATGCGAGCCACAGTGCGAGGGTGGTGATCTAAAGGAGAGGTTACCATTAATGCCAAAAGTTCATTTCGACTAGCGCTATTGTTTAGAGCGGTCATAAGAGAATCAGATGCAGATTCTTGGCCCTCGGGGCGTAACCCCAAATGAGCTAGAGCGTTTTTCATAACGTCGTCTACTTCTGAAGCTGATTGATCGCCACAGAAAGCCTCTCTAAAAGCATCTCGAAGACTTGTTCCGGTGACAGCAGGATTCACACCATCGGCCACAAATTGCCCCAAGGCTCCAAGACTTCGACATATGATGCTCTCTAATGTCACCAACAATTTATAAACCATATTCATGACGATTCTTATTAACATTTCGGTTATGGCCGCTATGGCTGCTTTCTTTAAATTTTTCCATATGGTTTTCCAACTAGGAAAATTAATCTCTCTTAATCTGGGCCATGTAATTCCTATGGTGGGATCGCACACGTTCAATGTCAAAGTGCTCAAAAAATTACTTATCGGAGGGTGAAAAAGCGGTTGTATGGGACATGCTAAATCCATAATTGCTTTGGTGATTAATTTTGCACCAGGGAACTTATCCAATTCGTTTACCAATGTGTCAATTGCCACAGAATCCATTATAGCTTCCACATAAGCTTCAATAATAATTTTTTGAATGTTCCCAGCAGCTTCTCCAATGGACCCCTGCTCGGTAATTTCCCTTTCGAAAGTGACATGATCGCCGGATTCTTGATCTGTGTTTTCTTGGTAATCTTCTAGTCTGTCTATTGCTTGGGTTGACATTCTGTCAATCCATGGTACGTCCTCTTTGTATTCCTCTTGTGTCATTGTTTCAGGGGAAGTTCCCGAAGTTCCTGCTCCCATCATGCCCGAATAGGTTACTTCGGCCTCTCCAGCTTCAAATTCTGGATCCCATGGGGCAGGGACATTACCCAACTCCGC
>TARA_R110000824_G_scaffold390760_14_pt1 | contig 32088 bp, 24 predicted proteins | sample TARA_R110000824 | Tara Oceans TARA_R110000824 (sample SAMEA4397747) | marine metagenome | biome: Polar Biome; feature: [MES] marine water layer (ENVO:01000295) within the mesopelagic zone...; material: water (ENVO:00002006), including particulate matter (ENVO:01000060) such...
TCATTTCTGGCCGGGGTTTATCGTCTTTTTGGTCGTCGTATTTGCCTGCTGATTATGTCCCCGGTGGTGCTTTTCTTTTTCCTATCTGGGGGAGAGCAGCGACGTGCTTCAAAAGATTATCTTTATCGTCTCTGGATGGCAGGTGGTCTGGAAAAGCGCCCTGGATGGTTTATGTCGCTGAAGCACTTCATGTCTTTTGGCGCTGCCGCCTTGGACAAGCTTGCTGCATGGACTGGAAATATTTCTGTGGATGATGTCGAGGGGGCATCTCATAGCGTTTTCGATAAGCTTCATGCCAGTGGCAAAGGTGGCTTGATGCTGACTGCGCATTTGGGGAACCCGGAAGTTATTCGTGCGATAGGGAGCTTCAAGGGGCGGATTCGGGTGAATGTCCTTGTTCACACTGCGCACGCTTTGCGCTTCAATGCCTTGATTCAGTCAAGTTCCGCGCAAGCATCGGTGCGTATGATACAGGTGACAGAAGTTGGTCCCGATACGGCCATCATGCTGAAGACAGCCATAGATAATGGTGAGTTTGTGGTCATTGTCGGAGACAGGATCCCTGTGACGGGCCATAACCGCATTTCATGGGTGTCATTTCTGGGAGATGTTGCTCCGTTTCCACAAGGCCCCCATATTCTGGCAGCCATTCTCAAAGTTCCTGTCTATCTTTTATTCTGTGTGCGGCGGGACAAAAAGTATCGGATTTTTTTTGAACCCTTTGCCGATACAATTATATTGCCGCGTAAGGAACGGGACGCCGCGCTTTCTGTCTATGTTCAACGCTATGCTGAACGATTGGAATATTTTACGAAGCAGGCACCGTTGCAGTGGTTCAACTTTTTTGACTATTGGCGCCCTGCGGGATTGAAGCCTTCGGAAGATAACCAGCCTTCTATTGAAAAAAGTGAGATAGCGCAGTGAGTGCGAATGAGACGGTTCTTTTTGGTAGTGCGCCATTGACGCTGGAGCAAGTTGTGGGCATCGCTCTGGGGAATGTCCGAGCAGATGTGAACCGTTCAGTCGAGTTCCGGGATCGCATTGCGTCTTCTGCGCGGCATGTTGACGGAACACTTGAGCGTGAAGGTGTGATTTATGGCGTGACGACCGGATATGGGGATAGTTGCACAACGGGGGTCCCTGACGATCTTGTTGCGGAGCTTCCGCTTCATCTCACTCGATTTCATGGCGTAGGCATGGGGAGAATTCTTGCTCCCGAAGAGACGCGCGCTGTTATGGCTGTTCGCTTGGCTTCACTGGTGCATGGTTGGTCTGGTGTCAGTGTTGAACTTGTCGATCTCCTGTCCGAAATGTTGAAGCAAGATATATTGCCAATGATACCTGCCGAGGGGTCGGTTGGGGCGAGCGGCGATCTGACCCCGCTGAGCTACATTGCTGCCACGCTGGTTGGTGAGCGAAAGGTGATCTATCGGGGAGAGGAAATGAACGCTGCCGATGCTTTGGCGTCGGCCGGGTTAAGTCCTATTAAACTACGGCCCAAAGAAGCTCTGGCAATCATGAATGGAACAGCCGTCATGAGCGGCTTGGCGGCCATCGTCTTTGTGCGTAGTCAGAAGTTGTCGCAATTGGTGACACGCCTGACTGCGTTAGCCTGCATGGCTCTTAAGGGAAATTCCGCACATTTCGATCAGCGCCTGTTTGTGGCAAAGCCACATCCGGGGCAGATGAAAGTGGCTGCTCGGATAAGATCGGATTTGTCTGTCTATGCTGCGCGGCATGAACCGTCGCGTTTGCAGGATCGCTATTCGATCCGCTGCGCTCCTCATGTAATTGGTGTTCTGGAAGATATGTTTCCTTCCTTCAGGCAGATGCTTGAAACGGAAATCAATAGTGCCAATGACAATCCGCTGATTGATCCGGAAAGCGGAGACATTTTGCATGGCGGACATTTCTATGGCGGTCATGTTGCCTTTGTCATGGACAGCATGAAGAACCTTATCGCCAATTTGTCTGATCTCATGGACCGTCAGATGGCACTCATTGTTGATACGAAGTTCAACAACGGGATGCCCGCCAATCTGTCTGGCGCGGTTGGCGAACGCTCTGCGATTAATCATGGTCTGAAAGCTTTGCAAATTGCGATGTCTGCCTGGACCGCCGAGGCGCTGAAGTTGACAATGCCAGCGAGCGTGTTCTCGCGCTCAACCGAATGTCACAATCAGGATAAGGTCTCGATGGGGACAATCGCCGCGCGCGATGCGATGCGGGTTCTGGAATTGACGGAGCAGGTTGCCGCAGCCCATTGCATTGCTTGTGTGCAGGCTATTCGGCTGAGACTGCGGGATGGCGAGTTGAGTGATGCTGACCTTTCTGTCGATCTTTCAGCTTTTCTGAATATGCTGAAGCCGCAAATTCCCTTCGTTGATGAGGACGAGCCTCTTGATGAGGTTCTCAGGATGCTAGTCGGCCTGATGGCAAACCAAACATGGGATGATTTTTGGGAGGAGGGCCATTGAAAGCCCTCGTAACGGAGACGGCCCGTATTTCGGCACAGTTTTATGATCTGGATCCAATGAATATTGTCTGGCATGGAAACTATGCCAAATTCTTTGAAATAGGCCGTTGTGCGCTACTTGCCAAAATTGGTTATGATTATCGGGCTATGGAGGCCTCGGGATTTGCTTGGCCTGTTATAGATATGCATGTGCGATACTATCGCTCTCTGCTTTTGGGGCAGGAAGCGGAAGTTGTTGCGGGCATAAAGGAATGGGAAAACCAGCTCAAGATTTCCTATTTGATCCGTGATCTTGAGACGGGGAAACGGATTACCACCGGACACACCACTCATGTGGCCCTCGATATGACCAGCAAGGAAATGCTATGGGAAACCCCGCCAATATTGCGCGAAAAGCTGTCTCCCTTTCTGTCCTGATCTGGCTTGCTGGAGGGATTTCGGCATGGGCTTGTCCGGCCCCGCAGGATATTCGTGTGGACAAATTTGAGCGTCATTTTCAGCAAGAGAAATTCTTGTCCGGGATGGATCGGCCCTTACGATCCGAAGGGCAGTTGCTTGCCACCGATAACCAAGTCATTTGGCACATGCAAAAGCCCTTTGATGTTAAAACAATGATTGGACCTGAAGGCATTACACAGTCTGTCGATGGGGCGGTCGGTCAGCCGGTGGGGGATGGCGTATCGGACATTTCTGGTGTGGTTGCGGATGCCATGGCATCAATGATGCGTGGAAACTGGAACGCATTGGATGCGATGTTCTCTATAAATTTTCCTGAGGATGGAGCCGACGGAGAAAATTGGGATGTTGTACTGACCCCTCATGATGACCGGTTGAAGGGTTTGCTCGGGACAATTTCGGTACACGGATGCACAGATGTTTCGAGCGTGGATATTGTGCGTCCGTCGGGTGATCGGGAACACATACAGTTTGCGCCGTCCGCACCATGAACCTAAGGCGTATCTTCACCGGCATCCTTCTTGCTGCCTTTCTTGTGTCGCTAGGTCTGGTTGCGACCAGGATTTCCGACAGCGTTGATACCGACATCCTTTCTTTGCTGCCGGGTGACTCGCATGATCCGGTTGTGGCCGCTGCAGTGCAGAAGGCCAGCGCAGATGCGTCGAACCGTGTTGCATTTGCAATCGAGGGTGGATCAGCGGATGACCGCAGGCGCGCTGCAACGCAACTTTCCGAATTATTGATAGGGACAGGTTTTTTTCATTCATCGGATCAAGATGCCAAGGCCTTTTGGCAATGGCTTTTTGATAATCGTACAGATCTTCTTTGTCCCTCAGACAGGGCGCTGCTACAGGCGGGGGGCGGCAAGGCTGTCGCCGATGCGGCATTGGCTCAGTGGTATGCGCCGATGGGTGTCGCAAATGGCGGGTTGCTGAGAACCGATCCATTGTTGCTTACAAACCGTTTGCTAGCGTGCTTTTTGCCAAATGGACTGGGAGTGCCGTCCGGCCATGACGTTGATTTTGTTTTCGGCAGTATCGACGCGTCGGTCTTTCGCCTTGATGTTCAGGACGGGATTGGAGATGCGGTCGCCCAGTGGGAACTCGTATGGAGGGCTAAGGGGCTGGTGCTAAGTCGCGCAGGCGCGGTCTTCCATGCGGCTTATGGAGCAGAGCATGCACGTAGTGAGATGACCGTGATTGGAGGCCTCACAACCTTAGCGGTCATCCTGTTTTATTGGATGATGTTTCGTTCATTCCGTGCACCTCTTATCGCGATTGGAATGGTGGTTTTTTCACTCACAATTGGATTAGCAGTCTCACTTTTGATATTCGATCGCGTTCACGCAATGGCGCTGGTTTTTGGTGCTGCTTTGATCGGGATGGTGGTGGATTATACGACCTATTTTTTGGTAACCGGTTTGGCGAGCCCTGACGCGCCTGTTGACGAGCGACAGAAGCAAATATTTAAACCACTTACTATGGGTATGCTCACCTCGGTGGGGGCTTTTGCTGCTTTGATATTTTTTCCAGTTCCTGCATTTCAGCAAATATCTGTTTTTGGAAGTGTCGGGTTGTTTATTGCCTGGTCTGCAACATTGTTGCTTCTGCCTATCCTTGAAAGAGGTGCGATGAAGCGCGGGCCTGGTGCTTTGTTGGTTAAGCGGTTTGCCGCTGGTTTTCTTTCGGACAAGCTGAATTCGCGTTTTGCCGTTTTTTCTATTGTTTTGTGCGGCATTATTTCTGGTATCGGCTTCTACCATTTACAGACACTGGATGACGTGCGGCAGTTTCAGGCACCTTCGGCGCAACTTGTATCGGAAGAGGCGCGCATAAGAGAACTCACAGGATTTGCGCCATCCTCGTCATTCCTTCTAGTGCAAGGACAGAGCAGGGAAGAGGCATCCCAACGTGAAGAGCAGCTGATAGGCGATTTGTCCTCTCATGGTAAAGAGGGTTCCGTTCTTATCTCTGCCAGCGCGTTTTCTCCCTCACTTGACCGGGTTGGTGCAAATCGCAAGTTAATAGAAGACGAGATTCTGGGCCCGCATTTGGAGGCATTGCTCCAGTCTCTCGGGCTGTCAGGAACATCGCCCTATGGTTCGGTGGCAAGTGATCGTGCTGATCTGCCGGAGTTTATTAGCAGTCTGCGTGGAGAGACTAATGGTGTCTGGTGGTCCATCGTGCCGGTCATAGGAACGGTAGAGCTTCGACCTGATCTGTCCGGAGTATCCTATATTGAACCTGCGTCGCGTTATTCTGACCTTCTCAGGGTTTATCGTCATTTGGCCTCTTATGGTTTGGCCGCAGCTGTTCTGGCCACTGCGCTTATTCTCCTCGCGTTCTATCGGCGCTTGAGTGCGTTGTGTATTTTAGTGCCGACTGTCATTGCTCTGCTGATCACCCCTGCGCTTACCAGCCTTGTAGGGGTTCCATATTCCTTTTTCTCTGCGATGGCTTTGTTTCTTGTGGCCGGTGCGGGGGTGGACTACGCCATTTTTCAGTGGGAAAGTCCGGAGAAGTCAGGTGACTGGACCCGTGTTGGCATCGTTCTGGCGGCTGTGATGACCTGTATTTCTGTCGGTCTTATGGGCTTAAGTTCAGTCTTGCCAGTTCGTAGTTTCGGGCTAACAGTTGCCATCGGAATTCTGGTGTCTTTGTTATTGTCGCCTCTGGCCCGTAGTTGGGCTGTGGAGGACGTTTCCGGGGGGAAACACGATGATTGATGTTGCAATAATTGGGGCGGGTCCTGCCGGGTCTGTTGCCGCAGCTATTTTAGCTGATGCAGGCTTGCGTGTGGAGGTTCTGGAGAGATCACATTTCCCGCGGTTTTCCATCGGGGAAAGTTTGCTACCTCAGGCCATGGAGTGGTTGGAAGAAGCCGGACTTTTGAAAGATGTGGTCGAGGCAGGGTTCCAGCATAAGAACGGTGCAACTTTTCGTTGGGGGGAGCGAGAGGAGGTATTTGATTTTCGTACTAAGACTTCGATTGGATGGGGTACGACTTATCAAGTACAGCGCGAAAAATTTGATCAAATTCTTGCACGTGGTGCGGAACGGAAGGGCGCGCGAGTGCTTTTTGGGCAGACGGTTACGGCCATCAGTCCGGACCCTTTGTCGCCGCGTTTGACTGTGTGTGACGAAGCGGGGAACGAGCGCACAATAAACGCGCGGTTTGTCTTGGATGCCAGTGGGTTCGGACGTGTTCTGGCCAGGCTTCTGGATCTGGAATCGCCGACCAATGTGCCGATGCGGAAGTCCGTTTTTACGCATGTTACCGATAACATTCCTCATGGCAGGCATGACCGGAACAAGATTATTGTATCGATAAATAAGAAGAATCCTGAAGTCTGGTATTGGTTCATTCCGCTCGCAGACGGGCTGACCTCCATTGGCGTTGTTGGACGGCCCGAGCATCTTGAGGTGTATGGGGCAACACGTGACGAACAGTTGAATGGTGCTATAGCTGATAGTGGCCACATGGCTGAATTGCTGGTGAATGCGGTTCAAGTCAGACCAGTAGGAGAGATTGCGGGATATGCATGCAAGGTGAGCCATTTGCACGGTCCGGGATATGCATTGCTCGGTAATGCCGGTGAGTTTCTCGATCCTGTTTTTTCTTCCGGCGTTACTATTGCTTTGAAGTCTGCATCACTAGCTTCCCGATTGGTTATTGAGCAGTTGAATGGCGGTACTCCTGATTGGCAAGGTGGATTTGTCGAACCTCTTGGTCGGGGTGTGGAGACATTCAGGGCTTATGTGAATGGCTGGTATGATGGCTCATTGCAGCGAGTGATTTTTGGTTCACCTGCAGACCCAAGTCGCGTGAAAGCGATGATCACTTCTGTTCTGGCGGGATATGCTTGGGACGAACAAAATCCATTTGTCATGCAGCCGCAGAAGTATCTGGTCATGCTCTCGGAACTTTGCCGATGATGCGGATTGTCTTTTTTCTTTGTGTTTTGATGCTGAGTGCTTGCGCTACAGGTGGGGGTACTCAGACAGTCACTCGCGCCTTGGCTCCTGACGTTATTATAGATATTCCCGAGAGGCCGATTTTTGAGGGCGGGTTGGATGTTGTCCAGCTTGTGCAGGCCCGTTATCAAGATCGACATCAGATGTTTCAGTCCTTTTTGCATTCGGACGGAAATGGTTTGAATGTGGTTATGACGGTTCCATCTGGCCCGCGCATTATGAGAATTGTCTGGGGAGCCAATGGTGTGGCGACAACCCGAGAGCCGATTGCACCTGATGAACTGGATGCGTTCCATATTATCGCTGATTTGATGCTGGTCTATGCCCCTCTCAATGAGTTGCAGAATTCTATTAGCGGTGCCGTTGTGAAAGATATGGCGGATGGCACGCGGAAGATTTTGCGAAATGGAAAAGAGGTTATTGTCGTTCAGCGTCCGCGGCAGGATCGGTGGGATGGTTCCGCGCGGCTTGAGAATTTTTCTTTCGATTATGTGCTGAATATTCAAAGCCAGCGCGTAAGGCAGTAGTGATGGCGAGTGAGCAACCAATATATCTGAACGCGATAAGTGCTGCGAACGCGTTAGGCGCGAATTGGAGCGAAGTGTCGAATGCGCTTTTTGCCGCCAAGCGTGACGGTCTTGAACAGACTCGTAAGTTAAATGATGGACGTGAGGTGCCGGTTGGGGCGCTAGGGTTTGATCTGGGTTCTCTGCCGCATGAGCTGGCAGGCTGGAGTAGTCGTAATAACCGATTGGTCTATCATTGCCTTCAACCTCTCTTGCCTGAAATTGCAGCTGCCCGCGAACGCTTTGGAGCGAACCGTATTGGCGTTGTTATCGGGACCAGCACGTCAGGCATCGACAATAGTGAATATGCGGTGGCCGAACATTTGAAGTCGGATACTTGGCCCGCTGATTACCAGTTTTCTCGTCAGGAGCTGGGTGACCCATCTGCTTTCATAGCGGCTACTACCGGTATTGAGGGGCCATATTTTAGTATCTCCACCGCCTGCACCTCGGGGGCGAAGGCTATAGCCAGCGCTGCCCGATTATTGCGAGCTGGTTTGTGTGACGCAGTTATTGCAGGTGGTGTAGATACGCTATGTGGACTGACCTTGAACGGCTTCTCGGTGCTCGATTCAATTTCTGCCGAGCGATGCAATCCGTTCAGCAAGAAGAGAAACGGGATCAATATTGGGGAGGGTGGAGCCTTGTTTCTGGTAACACGCGATGAGGCTGGCTTGCGTGTTGCCGGATGGGGGGAGAGTGCGGATGCTCATCACATGAGTGCGCCCGATCCGGAAGGCGTAGGTGCAAGTCTTGCTATTCGACGCGCGGTTAAGGCAGCTCAAATTGAGCCAGGTGATATTGCCTATCTCAACTTGCATGGCACAGCGACGCGCTTGAACGACGCCATGGAGGCGCTCGTTACGCATTCGATTTTTGGCGATACCGTGCCGTGCAGCTCCACGAAGTCTTTGACCGGACACATGTTGGGAGCAGCAGGGTCTAGTGAAGCTGCCTTTGTGGCCATGGCGCTCATGCGTGGTGAGGTGCCCCCGCATGTTTGGGATGGGGAAGCTGATCCTTCAATGCCCAGGATCGGACTTGTGGACCAGATTGGTGAGCGAGTGTCGGGACGGTATATGATGAGCTGTTCCTATGCTTTTGGTGGCAACAATATTTCACTTATTCTGGCTCGAAATTGATGTCTCAAACCCTCCCTCAAATTGAAAGCTTGATCCGGCATCGGGGGCGGATGTTGCTGATTGACCGTTTGCTTGAGGCAAGTGCCACGCATGCGGTAGGCGAGGTCACTATAAATGAACAGTCGAGCTTTTTCCGGAAGGGGTGCGGGGTTCCGGCCTATGTGGGACTGGAATATATGGCGCAGACCGTAGCCGCATTTGATGGAGCGCTGCGCAACATATCCGGTGAAGAACCCGCAATCGGGTTTTTGCTGGGGTCTCGACGTTACGAAGCAACGCAATCCTATTTTCCGGCAGGTGCGACACTCACAATCCATGTCGATATGGTGTTTAGCGAGGGGGGCATGGCGTCCTTTGAATGCCTGATTAAGCAAGGCGATGAAACGATCGTCACAGCGCCGTTGAATGTTTACAGACCTGAGAGCGGTGAATTTACATTGCCAGAGGGTGTGACATGAAGAAGGCCTCACTGAGAAAAAACATACTTGTGACCGGTGCCAGCAAAGGTATCGGTCGTGCAATTGCTATTCGTGTGGCGCGTGCTGGTTTTCCGGTTACCGTGCATTTCGGGCAGGACCGTGCGGGTGCGGATGAGACACAGCGTCTTATCGAAGCCGAGGGCGGTGAAGCGCGGGTGCTTGGATTTGATGTGGCTGATCGAGATGCCACGCGCATGGCGCTTGAGAGTGATCTTGAAGAGTTCGGACCTTATTGGGGGATCGTTCTTAATGCGGGCATTGCGCGGGATAATGCGTTTCCAGCCCTTGATGGGGATAGCTGGGATAAGGTTCTGACGACCAATCTCGATGGTTTTTTTAACGTCGTGCATCCGCTCACAATGCCAATGATAAGGCGACGTGACGGTGGCCGCATTGTTACGATTTCATCGGTTTCCGGTATTATCGGAAACCGCGGGCAAGTGAACTACAGTGCCGCGAAAGCCGGTATTATCGGTGCAACCAAGGCTTTGGCAGTGGAGCTTGCAACACGCAACATCACAGTGAATTGCGTGGCCCCTGGTGTTATCGAAACGGCGATGATTGAGAATGCGCCCGTTGAAGAAATCCTGAAAATGATTCCGATGCAGCGTTTGGGAAAGGTGGACGAAGTAAGCGGGATTGTCGCATTTCTCCTTTCGGATGAGGCGGGCTATATGACGCGGCAAGTGATTTCGGTTAATGGAGGCATTTGCTGATGCGTCGTGTTGTGGTCACAGGCATGGCCGGTATGACGCCGCTTGGTGACAAGTGGAGCGACATTCGAAGTGCAATGTCTGAAGGCCGCAATGGTATTCGCTATATTGATGAATGGGATAAGCTTGGCGATATGCGCACACGGCTGGGCGCGCCGGCTTCCTATTTTGAACATGAGAAGATTTTCCCTCGTAAAAAGATGCGTTCCATGGGTCGTTGCGCAGCTTTCGCTGTCAAAGCGTCAGAGATGGCATTGGCGCAAGCCGGGTTGACTGATAATCCGGTTTTGCAATCCGGTCGAACGGGTTGTGCCTTCGGATCATCCTATGGATCGACAGAGCCGACGAAAGGCTTTGTCAAATTCATGGATACTGGCGAAGCCACGGGCCTGACGGCGATGAGCTATATCAAAATGATGAGCCATACGGCTGTGATCAATGTCGGCATTTTCTTCGGATTGCGCGGCAGGGTGATTACAACGTCTTCTGCCTGCACGTCCGGCTCTCAGGCAATTGGCTATTCGTACGAAGCGATCAAGTATGGCCACGCCGATGTTATGCTGGCAGGTGGCGCCGAAGAATTATGCCCAACGATGGCCATTGTGTTCGATACGCTTTTTGCCACGAGTTGCCTAAATGATCGGCCGGATCGCGCTCCGCGTCCGTTTGATCGGGATCGCGACGGTTTGGTGATCGGCGAGGGCGGTGCAGCCTTGGTGCTTGAAGAGCGAGAGCATGCATTGGCGCGTGGTGCAACCATTCTTGCCGAAATTGTCGGCTTTGGAACCAATATGGATGGATCGCATGTCACGGATCCGCAATCGGAGACGATGGGTGGTGCGTTGAAATTGGCACTTGCCGATGCCTCACTTGCGCCGGAGAAGATCGACTTTGTCAGCGGGCACGGCACAGCAACCATTCAAGGTGACATTGCTGAGACTATCGCCACATCTGATGTGCTTGGTCCGGATATGCCTATTCATTCATTAAAGGGATATTTCGGGCATATGCTTGGTGCGTGCGGCGCGGTAGAAGCCTGGCTTTCTATTGAAATGATGCATGACAAAAAATTCGCGCCTAATCTCAATCTCGAAAATCGTGATGAGAGATGCGGCGATCTTGATTATGTGACGGGCGCATTTCGAGAGATTGATGCGACATATGTCATGTCCAATAATTTTGCTTTTGGCGGCGTTAATACGTCGCTCATTTTCAAGCGTCCGGACTAATACGCCAGTTCGAACGAGGATTGGTTGCAGGGTGTGGAAATGACGACAGGTGGTGTGACACCCGGCGGCTCGAATGGGTGGTCGCAGTTGCTTGTTGAGGGGCGGCTAGCGCGTTTTGCTTTGATTTGCCTCGGCATTTGGCTCAATGCCGCCGACAGTCTGATGACCGCGACAATCATGCCAAGTGTCGCGGCAGAAATAGGCGGTTACGCTTATTTCGCATGGACAATTGCAGGGTTCATTCTCGGGGCCATTCTGGCTGGGGCGACTGCGGGGCAGGTTTCCCTTCGCATGGGGCTGCGATCGGGCATGGTTCTGGCGGCGACTATTTATGTCGCGGGCTGTGTTGCCAGTGGTGTTGCCGCAAATATTGAAGTGTTTCTGATTGGTCGCCTGTTGCAAGGTGTCGGTGCTGGATGGATTGTCGGGCTTTGCTATGTCGCCATTGGCACAGTTTTTCCTGAAGTCCTTTGGCCCCGCATTCTTGCCTCAATTTCGGGTGTATGGGGTGGGGCGACCCTGCTCAGTCCTTTAATTGGCGGACTTTTTGCCGAAGCGGGGCATTGGCGTTGGGCATTCTGGTTTTTCGCGGCACAAGGCGTGGCGTTCGCAGCCGCATCCTATTTTTTACTTTCACCCGTTCATCTTCGCGATCGTGAAGGACGCTTGCCGCTGGTTCAGCTTGCTGTTCTGACGATTGCCATCGTCTCGATAGCAATGGCTGGCCTGCTGTCGGATGTCGTTCTGGCCGTCTTGCTCGGCTGTGCCGGATTGGGCGCATTGGTGTTGTTTATGCGTTTTGATTCCAGCTCAAAATCGCCCTTGTTGCCGCGTGCCAGCCGTAACTTGCTCAGTGCGGCGGGGTCGGGTTTTGCCATGATATTTGCAATGGCGACATCTGCGATTGCTTTCTCGGTTTATGGTGCTGCGATTATGCAGGCGGTCTATGGCCTCTCACCTTTGAAGGCTGGTTATATTCTTGCGATTGAATCGATGGCATGGACATTGGCTGCACTATGTGTTGCGGGACTGGGTGTTCGCTGGGAGGGACCGTTTATAAAACTGGGTAGTGTGTCGGTTCTCCTCGCCAGTATTCTCCTTGCACTTACATTGGGCACTGGACCGCTTGTCGCTGTTTGTGTGGCCGCGGCATTGCTTGGCGGTGGATTTGGTTTTGCTTGGGGCTTTATCACACGACGAATTATTGTCTCTGTCCCCGGCGATGAACGTGCCCTGGCATCTGCTGCTGTGCCGACAATGCAAATGATCGGATACGCTACAGGTTCAGCTTTGGCGGGTGTGATGGCGAATTTTCTGGGCTTTGCCGATGGTATCGATGCGCGAACGGCAGAGGCTGTCTCGTTCTGGCTTTTTGCAGGCTTTGTGCCTGTGGCTTTGCTTGGGGTGCTTGCCTCGTGGCGGGTGGCGTCACATGAATTCGACTAGATCAAATTGCGGCTGGTGAGTTCATCTTTGACATAGGCATAGAAAACCGGCGCGGCGATGATACCCGGCACGCCGAACCATGCTTCCATGACCAGCATTGCCACAAGCAGCTCCCAAGCCCGGGCGCGGATACGTGTTCCGATAATGCGGGCATTGAAAAAATACTCGGCTTTATGGATGGCAACGAGAAATGCCAGTGAGGCTATGGCCACATAGGCCGACAGGCTCAGGCTTACGATAACAATGACCGTGTTGGAAATCAGATTGCCGATGACGGGAAGCAGCCCCGCTATGAATGTCACTGCGATCATGGTCTTGATGAAGGGCAGGTGGATTCCGAAAGCGGGGAGGATGATAGCTATGTAAAAGCCGGTGAGTATCGTGTTGATGAGCGAGATACGAACTTGTGCAAATACAACGCGTTGAAAAGAAGTCCCCAGCATCTGGGCGCGGGCCATCAAGGCACTGCGCAGCGGCGGTAGGCTTTCGATCGGATGAGATGATGGTCCGAGGGCTGCCAAGCCGCCGACCACTGCTCCCACAATGATGTGAAACAAGACGCGCCCGAAATTTTCTCCAAGTGATTGCAACTGGCCTGCATTTTCGCGAAGCCATTGAGAGGCCTGCACTTGCCAGTCGGCTGCGCTGGCGGGAATGTATTGATGTGTCCAATCGGGCAGATAAGACTTTGCTGCTTGCACAACGTCTGCCATTCGGCGGAGAAGGACGACAACATTCTCCGAACTTCCTGTGAGCATGGAAGTGAAACCGGCGATGGCAGCGGCAAAAAGCAATATGAAAGCTATGGATAGAATGGCGAGAGCAACGATTTTGCCGGTGCGGTGCGAGACGCCCCGATTCAGCAATATCGGGGCGACCATATGCACAAGCACATAGACGAGGATGCCGGCCAGAAATGCGGGCAATAGTCCAAGCGCCAGAACGGCGTAAAGCGCCACAGCAGTGAGAACCAGAGCGGCCGTATCATAATGGCTGTATCTGGCGACTGGCGAGCTTGGCTGACTATTCATTGAAGGTGCATCTCGTGTGTAACTGGGGGGCAGGGAGGTGACCTTAGCAGGCCGGATAGATTGGTGAAATGCTGCAGAAATCGCAAAGCTGGCCCATAACTCGGCTTGCGGGCATTCGGGCCGATGGCTATCCGACATTGCCGCCTGCGGCCTGATCCGCTAGAAGTGGCGGCTAATCCATCCACATCTATCCAAGAGTGAGCGGCGCATGGCCTCCTATCAATATGTCTATGTCATGGACCGGTTGTCCAAGACCTATCCCGGCGGCAAGCAGGTTCTGAAGGATATCCGTTTGTCCTTTCTCCCCGGCGTAAAGATCGGCGTCGTCGGTCTCAACGGTGCGGGTAAGTCAACGCTTTTGAAGATTATGGCCGGGGTCGATAAGGATCACACGGGCGAAGCCTGGGCCGCTGAAAGCGCCAGAGTGGGCTATCTTGCACAGGAGCCGGAACTGGACCCTGCAAAGGATGTGCTCGGCAACGTCATGGAAGGCGCTAAAGAAAAGAAAGCGCTGATGGATCGCTACAATGAATTGGCGATGAATTATTCTGACGAGACTGCGGAAGAAATGGCCAAGCTTCAGGACATTATCGACGCGCAAAATCTCTGGGATCTGGACAGCCAGGTCGAAATGGCGATGGACGCATTGCGGTGCCCGGAGGGGGATGCAGATGTCAGCAAGCTGTCGGGCGGTGAGAAGCGTCGCGTCGCGCTTTGCCAGCTTTTGCTTGCCGCACCCGATTTGCTGCTTCTTGACGAACCCACCAACCATCTTGATGCCGAGTCCGTCGCATGGTTGCAGTCCTATCTAAAGGAGTACACGGGCACTGTGGTTCTCGTAACCCATGACCGATATTTCCTCGACAACGTGACAGGTTGGATTCTCGAACTCGATCGTGGTTCGGGCATTCCCTATGAGGGCAATTACTCTTCGTGGTTGGAGCAGAAATCCAAGCGTCTGGAGCAGGAAGGGCGTCAGGACGAGGCTGTGCAACGTACTCTGTCGCGCGAACTTGAATGGATACGTCAGAGCCCTAAAGCGCGTCAGGCGAAAAACAAGGCGCGTGTGCGGGCTTATGATGAGTTGCTGGCAGAAGCTGGCAGGCAGCAGGATGGCAAGGCACAGATTATTATTCCGGCAGGCCCGCGTCTCGGCGGCAATGTGATCGAGGCGGAAGGTCTGTCAAAAGCCTTTGGTGACCGTTTGTTGATCGAGGACTTGTCGTTCCAGCTTCCGCCGGGCGGTATTGTAGGCATTATCGGTCCTAACGGTGCGGGTAAGACAACGCTTTTCCGTATGCTGACAGGACTGGAAACCCCGGATGCAGGCACGCTGAAAATCGGTGACACCGTTGTCATGGGGTATGTTGACCAGAGCCGTGATGACCTGACATCTACCAAGACTGTCTGGGAGGAGATTTCCGGCGGAACCGATATTATCGAACTTGGCAAAACCACGATGCCAAGTCGCGCCTATGTCGGTGCATTTAATTTCAAAGGGAGCGACCAGCAGAAAAAGGTGGGGCTGCTTTCCGGTGGTGAACGCAACCGTGTGCATTTGGCCAAGATGTTGAAATCGGGCGCAAACCTGTTGCTCCTCGACGAACCGACCAACGATCTTGACGTCGATACTTTGCGTGCACTGGAGGATGCGCTTGTGGCGTTTGCGGGCTGTGCCGTCGTCATCAGCCATGATCGCTGGTTTCTTGACCGTATCGCGACGCATATTCTGGCTTTCGAAGGCGACAGCCATGTGGAGTGGTTTGAAGGCAATTATCAGGATTATGAAGAAGACCGGAAACGTCGTCTTGGCGCTGCGGCAGAAGTTCCGCACCGGATCAAGTATAAGCGTTTCAGTCGCTGATAAATTTGAAGTCCAAATGAAAACGGCGCGGAAATCATCCGCGCCGTTTTTATTGGAAGGGGCAGGGTTACTGTGCTGCCGCTGTCTGGATCTGTTGTCTCAGGTGACCAAGTAGCGCATCAAAATTGTCACCATTATTCGCAATGACTGATGTGAAAGAGGATCGTTGCTCCTGTGCGAGCCAGATGCCGACGACGTTAACGTCGAAAATTTTGTATGCACCGCTTGCATCTTTCACCAGCCACCATGTCACTTTGACGGGCTCGCGGCCATTCGTGAAGTTGATCTGGCTTTCTACAATGGCCTGATTGCTACCTTTTGGCTTGGCGCTGGTGATGACCAGTTTCTCGTTATTGTAATCCGACAGGCGGGTCACATAGACCTTCACCACAAATTTGTGCACCAGTGCCAGATATTCCGTTTTCTGTTCCTGTGTCGGCAGGCGGGCGTACTGACCAAGAGCGAAACCGGCGATTTTGTTCATATCGGCGGTTTCATCAAGCAGGGCACTGAAAGCTGCTTCGCGCTGGCTGATGCTAGTTGATTTGTCGCTGATGATTGCGATGGCGCGGGTGGAAACATCTTCGACAAATGCTTTGGCCGCTTCGTCCGTTGCAGCGGATGCAGGCAGTGTGGTCGAGAAGCTTGCGACGATAAGTGTCAATGCAAATGCAAGGGGCGTCGCGAGACTACGCAGAGCAGAAACGGGGGGCATAATTCGTCTCCTGAGCCGGAAGCACCGGCTTTGGTTTTCGCAATTGAAAACTCCTGCACCTATGTGCGGAGGGAAGCGACTCAATCGAAGCAGGCACGCATATTGTTATGGTGCGACAGCCTGTGGTTCGTTTGTGTCGAAATTTAGGTTGTCGATATCGGGAAGATTGTCCGTATCGGTCTGTCCGTTTGCGATTTCATTCGCGCGGGACTGGCGATAGAGGCTGCGCACGGTGGCGTAGTAATCGACCGAGGTTCGTTCGATTTGATCCAGTGTGCCCAGATTGCGGGCGCGCACATCAATTCCGTTCAGAACGAAGCGTGACACCGGCACTGTGTATGGGCCGCCCCAATAGATATAGGTCAGAGGATCGAAAAGGGAATCGACTGCGAATCCGGCCAGGTCACGCGGAGGTGTCGGGCCGAGAACGGGCAGGAAGAGGTAGGGACCTTCGTCTACATTATATGTGGCAAGTGTCTGGCCGAAATCTTCGCGATGCTGGGGGTAGCCCATGCCTGTTGCAGGATCGAACAACCCGAGGACGCCGATAGTCGAATTGATGCCGAAGCGTGAGGCTGTGGAACCGGCACGGTCCCATTCGCCTTGCAGGCCATCATTGGCGAAGGTGACGAAGCTGCGCAGGTTGTCCATGAAATTGCGCACACCCTGCTGGCCGGGATCGGGCACAACGCCTTGATACCAAGTGGCCACGGGCTTGATCAGAATGATGTCGAAGAAACGGTTCAGTTCAAAGAAATAGCGGTTCAGCGGCTCAACAGGATCGTTTGCGTCTTCATAGGCTTGAACAGCTGCCGGATTGGTCGGGGCAGGTTTCGTCGCGCATGCGGCCAAAGTCATGGCTAGGCCGAAAGCAGCTGCCTTGCCGCTCAGATGCAGGGTCCGTGCAACAAACTTCATTCTCATTTTCCGTCTTTTGGCCTGGAAAGGCGGCAGGGGGGTGCCAGCTTGCGGCGTCACTGAATTGGGATTTCAGGAGGGTGAAGTCCGACAGCCGAGTGCCGAACATAACCATGCGGAACGCCGCATTGCTGCGCTTTCCTATCCCCAAACCCAGCATCCTTGCTAGCATACTGCTAGGTCTCATACTAGCTGCTCCAAGCTTATGGCATTTCCCAAAGGCACCACTGTTGCGGAAATGTCATTGTTGAGCCTGTGATTTCCCTCTTGAATACACACATAAAGATATGTTTATATTTGCCATCGAATTTGAGAGGTGGATATGGACGAGTTATTGGCAGGATTGCGAGCCGCGGGGGAGCCTACCCGCTTGCGCCTGCTTGCGATTCTGGCCAAGAGCGAATTGACGGTCACAGAACTCACTCAAATTCTGCGTCAGAGCCAGCCACGTGTTAGCCGCCATCTGAAACTGCTTTGCGAGGCCGGATTGCTGGACAGGTTTCGCGAAGGGAGTTGGGTTTTCTATCGCCGGTCCCAGAGCGGGGCGGGCCAGCGATTGGCAGGGTTGCTCACCAGTCTTATTCCGCTGGATGACATGACAGTCATGCGTGATATGGAGCGTTTGGATGGTGTGCGGGCCAGTCGCTCGGAACGGGCTGCGGAATTTTTTCGGGACAATGTTGAGCAGTGGAATCGTATCCGCTCCCTTCATGTGCCGGAGGCCAAGGTCGAGCAGTCGTTGATGGGATTTGCCGAAGAGTTCGGGCCGATCGATACCTATGTTGATCTGGGCACCGGGACAGGACGAATGATCGAGCTGATCGGTGCGCGCGCCAAGTCCAGTCTCGGAATAGACCTTTCGCCGGAGATGCTTGCATTTGCCAGAGCCAATCTCGACCAAGTTGGGGTCGAGCATTGTTCGCTTCGTCAGGGTGATCTTTATGACTTGCCGATTGTCGATGGCTCGGCCGATCTCGTGACACTGCATCAAGTATTGCATTACATGGACGATCCGGCCGCCGCTGTTGCAGAAGCCGCGCGGATAATGAAACCCGGAGCGCGGTTGATCGTGGTCGATTTTGCGCCTCACGATCTTGATTTCTTGCGCGAGGAGCAGGCTCACCGTCGTCTGGGATTTGCAGAGGACGAGGTCAAAATCTGGGTTGAGCAAGCTGGTCTTCAGATAAGCGATATACGTCGGCTGCCACCGCCGGATGATGGCGAGGGCGCAATGTTGACGGTGATGATTTATGCGGCAGACAAGCCTGCTTGTGAAAACGGCAGGGCAGAGGTCGTGACAAAAAAACTTGAGGAAACGAGTGTATGAGCGATACAGCGCACACAGAAGCTGAGGATGTCAGCAAGAGCAGCACACAAGTGTCATTTGAATTCTTTCCGCCCAAAACACCGGAAATGGAAGAAACTTTGTGGCGTTCTATCCGTCGTCTTGAACCGTTTCAGCCCGAACTTGTATCGGTGACATATGGTGCTGGTGGTTCCACGCGGGAGCGTACGCATGGCACTGTCAAACGTATTGTGCAGGAGACGACATTGACACCTGCTGCGCATCTGACCTGCGTCGGCGCATCCAAGTCAGAGACAGATGATGTTATCCGGTCTTATTGGGATGCCGGTATTCGGCACATTGTGGCGTTGCGTGGTGACATGCCTGAACTTGGCGCACCTTATGAACCCCATCCGCAGGGCTATCAATCCACGCCCGATTTGATTTCCGGCATTCGCAAGACTGCGGATTTTGATGTGATCGTAAGCGCCTATCCCGAAAAGCATCCTGAATCTGTATCTCTTGATGCCGATATCGAATTGCTTAAAGCCAAGATTGATGCGGGCGCGACACGTATCATTACGCAATTCGTTTTCGATACAGAAAAGCATACCCGCTTTCTGGAGCGTGTGCGCAAGGCGGGCATTGATGTGCCGCTTGTTCCGGGAATTATGCCGACAACCAATTTCAAGGGTACCAAGCGCATGGCATCGCGCTGTGGTGCAACGATCCCCAAATGGCTTGATGACTATTATGTCGGGCTGGACGATGAACTGGAGACCCGCAAACTGATCGCGGCCTATGTGGCTGCCGAGCAGGTGAACCGGCTGCGTGCTTACGGGTTCGACCGTTTCCATTTCTATACGCTCAATCAGGCCGATCTGACTTTCGCAATTTGCAATGTATTGGGTGTGCGCAGGCATCCCGTTCAAGCTGACGCTCCTGCGGCATAAGGAATATAATGATGACTAGAGAAGAACGCCTCGCCCGGTTACAGGAAGAGATCAAACAGCGTGTGCTGGTGCTCGATGGCGCGATGGGCACAATGATCCAAGGCTATAAGCTGACGGAAGAAGACTTCCGTGGCGAACGGTTCAAGGATCATCCTGTTGACCTGAAAGGTGACAACGAACTGATTGGCCTTGTGCGTCCGGACATTCTGCGTGACATCCATCTGGAGTATTTTCGTGCCGGTGCCGATATTGCGGAAACCAATACGTTCGGTGCCACAGTGATCGCGCAAGCTGATTACAGTCTTGAATCTGTTTCATATGAAATGAATGTCGAAAGCGCTCGGATAGCGCGTGAGGCGGCATCGATTGTCGAGGCCGAAACGCCAGGTCGCATCTGCTATGTTGCCGGTGTGCTAGGGCCGACCAACCGGACGGCGTCGATTTCGCCGAAGGTTAGTGACCCCGGCTTTCGCAACGTCACGTTTGATGATTTGCGAGAGGCATATAAAGAGTCGACGCGCGGTCTTATCGAAGGCGGATCGGATCTCATTCTTGTTGAAACCATTTTCGACACGCTCAACGCGAAAGCGGCGCTTTTTGCTGTTTCTGAAGTCTTCGAGGAATTGGGTTTTGAGTTGCCTGTGATGATTTCCGGCACGATCACCGATATGTCGGGTCGTTTGCTTTCAGGTCAGACACCTGAAGCATTCTGGAATTCGGTTTCTCATGTCAAACCTTTCTCGGTGGGGCTCAATTGCGCCTTGGGTGCGAAAGAAATGCGCCCGCATGTGCATACCTTATCGCAGGTCGCCGGCGTTAATGTCAGTGCACATCCCAATGCAGGACTTCCCAATGAGATGGGTGAGTATGACGAAAGCCCTGAACAGATGGCCAAGCTTGTAAGCGAGTTTGCATCATCTGGTCTGGTGAATATTGTGGGCGGGTGCTGTGGCACAACGCCGGATCATATTCATGCCATTGCAGAAGCTGTGAAAACAATAGCGCCGCGCACGCATCCAGAAATCGAACCGCGCTTGCGGTTGTCGGGTCTTGAGCCCTTTACCGGTGCCTAATCCGCATACACGAAGAGTATTCCGATATGACCAAATCGACAGCCAGCTTTATCAATGTCGGCGAACGTACCAATGTCACCGGCTCGGCAAAATTCAAAAAGCTGATCGTTGAAGGCCGCTTTGACGAGGCACTTGCCGTTGCCCTGCAGCAGGTGGAGAGCGGCGCACAGATCATCGATATCAATATGGATGAAGGCATGCTCGACAGCGAGCAGGCCATGGTGCGCTTTCTTAATCTGATTGCGGCTGAACCCGACATTGCCCGTGTCCCCATCATGATCGACAGTTCAAAATGGTCGATTATTGAGGCTGGCCTCAAATGTGTGCAGGGCAAGGCGATCGTGAATTCGATCAGCCTCAAGGAAGGCGAAGAGGCTTTCTTGGAGCATGCACGCAAGGTCATGCGCTATGGTGCCGCCGCGGTTGTGATGGCCTTTGACGAAGAAGGGCAGGCGGATACGGCCAACCGTAAGTTCGAGATTTGCGAGCGGTCTTATAACCTGTTGGTTGATAAGATTGGATTCCCGCCGCAGGACATTATTTTCGATCCGAATATTTTTGCGGTCGCTACAGGTATTGAAGAGCACAATAATTACGGTGTCGAATTTATTGAAGGCACGCGACGGATCAAACAGAACCTGCCATATGCGCATGTTTCTGGTGGCGTATCGAATGTCTCGTTTTCTTTCCGCGGTAACGAGCCTGTGCGCGAGGCGATGCATTCGGTGTTTCTGTATCACGCCATTCAGGCGGGTATGGATATGGGCATCGTCAATGCAGGTCAGCTTGCCATTTACGATGAGATCGAACCTGATCTTCGCGAACGTGTTGAAGATGTGATCCTTAACCGTCGTCCCGATGCGACAGAACGCTTGCTTGAGATTGCCGAGCGGTATCGTGGAGATGCTGGCAAGAAGAAAGAGGAGGACCTCTCGTGGCGTGAATTGCCGATTACCGAGCGTCTGACGCATTCGCTTGTCAAAGGTATCAATGCCTATATCGAAGAAGATACGGAAGCTGCTCGTAAAGAAGCGGACAAGCCGCTTGACGTCATTGAAGGCCCGTTGATGGACGGCATGAATGTCGTTGGCGATCTCTTCGGTGCGGGCAAAATGTTCCTGCCGCAAGTTGTGAAGTCAGCCCGCGTGATGAAGCAGGCTGTGGCCTATCTGATGCCCTTCATGGAAGAGGAAAAACGCCGCACGGGTGCCGAGCAGAACAAAGCCGCTGCCCGCATTCTGATGGCGACCGTGAAGGGCGATGTTCATGACATCGGCAAGAACATTGTCGGCGTTGTGCTTCAGTGCAATAATTTTGAAGTCATCGACATGGGCGTCATGGTGCCTGCGGCGGAAATTCTGAAAAGGGCGCGTGAGGAAAAGGTCGATGTGATCGGGCTCTCCGGTCTCATCACGCCAAGCCTCGACGAGATGTGTTACGTCGCGTCCGAAATGGAGCGCGAGGGTTTTGATATTCCGCTGCTGATCGGCGGTGCGACCACAAGCCGAATTCATACAGCCGTCAAAGTGCACCCAAACTATAAGAAGGGGCAGGCGATCTATGTGACAGATGCCAGCCGTGCGGTGGGTGTCGTATCGCAACTCATTTCATCAACCAGTAAGGTCAAATATATTGATGATGTGCGGAGCGAGTATCGCAAGATGGCCGAGGCGCATGCCAATGCCCGTCAGACCAAAGAACGTCAGCCGATAGAGGCCGCTCGTGAAAAGCGCCTCAAAATTGATTGGGAAGGGTATAAGCCAACCAAGCCGACTTTCCTTGGCACAAAAGTGTTTGAGGATTATCCGCTCGAAAAGCTGGTCCCCTATATCGACTGGACGCCTTTTTTTGCAACTTGGGAACTAGCGGGTCATTATCCGCAAATTCTAACCGATGATAAGGTTGGCGAGGCGGCAAGTTCGCTTTTTGCAGATGCACAAGAAATGCTCAAGCAAATGGTGGATGAGAAATGGCTTCGCGCATCCGCTGTTATTGGCTTTTGGCCGGCCAATCAGGTCGGAACAGATGACATTGAGCTTTATGCCGATGACACGCGTGTTGAGACGCGCGCGATGCTTCATTCATTGCGTCAGCAAATGGTCCGGGGAAAATCTGATCGGGCCAATATGGCGCTGGCAGATTTTGTAGCGCCGAAAGAAAGCGGTATAGCCGATTATATTGGTGGCTTTGCCGTGACAACGGGGCATGGCGAGGACGAAATTGCCAAAAACTATGCCGACAAGCTTGATGATTATAAATCGATCCTGTCCAAGGCATTGGCAGACCGTCTTGCCGAGGCCTTTGCAGAACATATGCACCAGCGCGTGCGTCGGGAGTTCTGGGCATATGCTTCGGACGAAACTTTGAGCAATGAAGATCTGATTGCGGAGAAGTATCAGGGCATCCGGCCTGCGCCAGGCTATCCTGCTCAGCCCGATCACACTGAAAAGAAAACCTTGTTCGAGCTTCTTGATGCGGAAAAAGCGGCGGGCATCAAACTCACCGAAAGCTATGCCATGTGGCCGGGTGCAGCTGTGAGCGGGTTCTATTTCAGTCACCCGCAGTCGGAATATTTCGGTGTCGGGCGCATCGAGCGGGATCAGGTTGTGGACTATGCCAAACGCAAAGGCATGGAGCTTGCCGAGTGCGAGCGTTGGCTTGCGCCCATTCTCAATTATACACCGGGTGCTGAAACCGATGGTGCGGCAGCTTAGAAAAAACTTATCCCCTCAGGTGTTGTCGGTCCCATATTGAACGGATCGGCTCCACTAAGGGACGCATCCGGAAGTTCTGATTGCGTGGAGGCGAAATGGCTCAGCGCCGCAGGGGTAGAGATACCACTTCGGTTTGAATGCCATGCGCGGGACGAATGGGTTTCGTCAACGCGTTGCCACGCGTTACGCGTTATTTCGCGTTTACGCGTACGGAATTTATTCGTCCCGCCCCCCTTTTTCCGGGCTGGACTGTGTTTTGCTAGTGGAAACTCCGGACGTAAAGCGTCGCGGAGCTAGACGTGTTTGAGAGCTATGACGTCAGATAATGCCGACCGTAATGGCACCAACGAATATGAATGCAAGGCAAGTGACAGCATAGCCGAGTTTCATAGAAAAGGTCATTTTGGCCTCCTGACTATCGCACACCGTGTAAAACGGGTGAGGGGATAGAAGTCACAAGAGGATGTTCGAACCGGTATCTAAGGCATGCAAGTGAATTTCCACCTGCGCTTTCTGTATCACTGTGTTGCGAGCTTGCAATGGTAAGAAAAGGCTCGAAACCGCCGATCTTTTGGCTATGTGGTGCCATTGCCATGCGTGCAGACATGAAAAAGTCGGCACCCGAAGATGCCGACTCAATCTTGTTTGCGCATTCTACAGTTTGCTTCCGGCTTTATGCCAAAGGCAGAGCTGCCGAATTAGGCTGCCTGCACGCGAGACAGGAAGCTTTCAATGCGGGACTTCAAATCCGTGGACTGATGGCCAAGTTCGTTTGAAGCTGTCAGCACGCGATTGGCGGCGGCGCCTGTTTCCTGTGCGGCCATCTGTACGTTGGAGATAGCGGAGGAGACCTCCGATGTGCCTGCCGAAGCCTGCTGGATATTGCCGGCAATTTCCTGTGTGGCTTCGTTCTGCTGGTTGATCGCTGTCGCAATCAGGTTTGCCGTCTGCTGAACTTCGCTGACGATCGAGCTGATTTCACCGATTGAAGTCACAGCCTCATTGGTTTCTGCCTGGATACCGGCAATATGCTGGGCGATTTCCGCCGTGGCTTTTGCGGTCTGGTTTGCAAGGACTTTCACTTCGTTGGCGACAACGGAGAAGCCTTTGCCAGCTTCACCGGCACGTGCGGCTTCGATTGTCGCATTGAGTGCCAGAAGATTGGTCTGTGCCGCAATGTCCTGAATGAGGCCGACGACTTCGCCGATCTGGTCCGCGGCGCGTGCCAGTTGTTGCACTTTGTCATTTGCGCGGGCTGCTTTGTCAGCCGCATCGTCGGAGATTGTCGCTGACCGGCTGACCTGACGACCAATTTCGTTGATCGATGCGGAAAGTTCCTCGGCCGCGCTGGCAACAGTCTGAACATTGACACCGGCTTCTTCGGCGGCACTGGCGACAGAGGTGGCCTGATGGCTGGTTTCGTCAGACGTGGCGTTCATTGTGCGGGCTGTTTCTTCCAGACCGCGTGAGCTCTCGGCAAAGCTGGCCAGAATGCCCGCAACGTCACCTTCGAACTGGCCGACCATTTCGCGCAGGGCTTCGGCGCGTTTCATGCGGGCTTCCTGTTCGGTTGCCTGTTCGGCGCTCAACTTGTCTGCGCGGATCATATTGTCACGGAAAATGAGCACGGCCTGAGCCATATCGCCCACTTCGTCTTTCCGTTCTGTCGCCGGAATATCGACGGATTTGTCACCTCCGGCCAGTTTTGTCATCGCATTGGTCATGTTGATGATCGGCGCGGAAATCAGGCGGGTCAGCCAGAAGCCCATTGCGATAGCGGCGATAAAGGCGGCAAGTGTTCCGCCGACCTGTGTTGCTGTTGTCAGGCCGAATGCAGATGCCATCTGTATTTCAGCGTTTTGTACATCGGCTCTCATACCGTCCTGAACTTCCTGCGAAACTTTTTTCATTTCGTCCATGAGTTCTTGGCCGGCACCGGCCACAAGCATGGCGCGGGCTTCTTCGACTGTCTCGGGGTGCTGCATAAGCTTGATTTGTTTTGCAACAATTGTGGAATACCAAGTATCCGAGATTTCGCGCACCTTGTTGAGGTTGGCGATTTCCGGGGCTTCCATCGTGCCGGCTTTCAGCATCTGGTCGAGGGTTGTGTCGAAGTCGGTGCGGGCTGCTTTCAATTCGTCAACGAAGACGGGATCGTCTGCTGCCATGAAGGCGCGTAGTGCGCTTTCCTGTGCGTTGAGGGCGCTGACGAGCTGACCGGTACGAATGGCTTCACGTGATGAATTTGACACCACATTTGCCGCGTCGCTGCTTCTTGAAATCATCGAATAGGAGATTCCGCCGACGATGAGCATCACCAGCAAGATGGCGCCGAATGCAACGATGATCTTTCGTGAGATCGTGAGGTTCTGAAGCAAGCTTGTCATGGCGGGGCCTAGTTGTGTTTTCGCGTGATTTTCAGATTAAGGATCAGCTTGAGTGGGCGATGTGACCGCGACGGGCAAGTTCGTCGATATTGATTTCTACGGTCGCGGCTCCCACCATCTCATTTGTTTCTGGGTCGATGATCGGAAAGCTCACCTGCTGACGCATGGACTTTGTCTCGTCATTGAATTCAGGCTCGTCGATCAGAACGGCATCGCGACCGACGGCGAATGTCTTCTGGTATTTTGCTTCGTCGCCCTGCCAGTAATCGGAAGTCACCGAAGACTGGCCGACGTTCAGGCCTTTTGCATCAAAGACGAAAATTTCGGTATAGAGCCCGAGGGATTCGGCCTTTTTGCGAATGAGAAATGAGCTGAGCGGATTGCCCATCAGCTGTGCGATCAGGGGCTGGCTGTCACTTTTTGTTTCGGCCCGCCATTGTGTGTCGAGTGCGTCAATGTCGCTTTGGCTCAATCCGGCATAACGCTTGTTCTGGGCATTGAGCGAGATGGTCGTTACGCGCGAAGCAATGACATTGCGCAGTGAGTCCATGAATTCAGGTGTCAGAAGGGATGCAGGTTCGGTGACCACTGCCTCTGTTGCTGCAACATCCAGCGCGGTTGCATCCGCAACTAGTCCGGCATCCTCGCTTATCGCGGGGCTGGCGGAGAGAAGGAGGGCGAAAGATACGCCGGCTGCTATATGTCGAAACATTGCCACTATCCTGTACCTGACCGGCGCGTTCCTCTGCCGGTATCATGAGACGGGGAGGGAAGAGCTGCGCTGTGATAGGCAACTGGATTCCTGATCCCATGGCGCGACCATAGTCATTCCGGACTAACACTATGTTCGGAAGGCCAGGGCAGGTTGTTTACGATTTGGTATGGATTTCAGTCCGGATGGCCGAAACCGCCGCCGCCGGGTGTCTTTATAATGATGCTGTCGCCTGATGAAATATCGACCTGATCCGAACCATTCAGCTGTAAAATCTCCCCGGATTGCTTGCGCAAAAGGTTTTCACCGCAAAGCGCATCATTGCCTCCGGACAGACCAAAAGGGGCGACTTTTCGATGGGTGGACAAGATTGATACAGTCATGTCTTCGCGGAACTGGATTTCGCGAATAACACCATCTCCGCCATGATGATGGCCAGTGCCACCTGATCCTTTTCGGATTGCAAAATCCTTTAGCAAGACGGGGAAGCGCCATTCCAGAATTTCAGGGTCGGTCAGTCGCGAATTGGTCATATGGGTGTGGACGGCATCCGCGCCGTTGAAATTCGCTCCTGCGCCTGCGCCCCCGCAGATTGTCTCATAATACTGGTGCTTGGCATTACCGAAGGTGAGGTTGTTCATCGTGCCTTGCGCCGAGGCCATGACACCAAAAGCGCCAAACAATGCGTCGGTAACGGCCTGACTGGTTTCGACATTTCCGCCAACAACGGCTGCGGGATAGGTGGGGGCCAACATGGACCCTTGTGGAATGATGATTTCCAGTGGCTTCATACATCCTTCATTCAGCGGAATGTCGTCATCCACCATGCATCGGAAGACGTAGAGCACTGCTGCTCGTGCAACAGCGGAGGGCGCATTCAGGTTGCTCTGAAGTTGCTTGGTGGTTCCTGTGAAATCCACGGTCGCGCTGCGGGCGCTATGATCGACCAAGACTTTGACGCAAATTTCCGAGCCATCATCCATTTTCTGCACAAAAGATGCGTCTTTCAGCCGGTCAATGACACGGCGCACGCTTTCTTCTGCGTTGTCCTGCACATGGGCCATATAGGCTTCGACGACCTCAAGGCCGAAATCAGCGACCATTTTGCGTAATTCTTGGGCGCCCTTCTCGCATGCTGCGATTTCGGCTCGTAGATCGGCAATGTTTTGGTCTGGGTTGCGGGCAGGCCATTCGCCTGAAGAGAGGAGGGCGCGCATTTCTGTTTCACGGAAATGTCCGGCATCAATCAGTTTGAAATTGTCGATAAGCACCCCTTCTTCCAGCACGGTTTTGGAATGGGCGGGCATAGAGCCGGGCGAGATGCCGCCAATGTCGGCCTGATGTCCGCGTGCGGCGACATAGAAGAGGCGTTCTTTGCCTGTGTTATCATAGACAGGTGCCACAACAGTCACGTCGGGGAGATGTGTTCCGCCATTATACGGGGCATTCAGGACAAAGACGTCGCCCGGACCCATATTTGGGTTCTGATCAATGACCGCACGGACACTCGCGCCCATTGAACCCAGATGAACGGGCATATGCGGCGCATTGGCGACGAGCCCGCCATGTCTGTCGAAAATGGCGCAGGAAAAATCGAGCCGTTCCTTGATATTGACGGAATAGGCGGTCTTTTCGAGTGTGAATCCCATTTGCTCGGCAATAGACATGAAGAGATTGTTGAAACTCTCCAGCATCACCGGATCGGCCTCGGTGCCGATTGCATGATCTCTGCGTTTGGGAGCCGGACGGGTCACTATAATGTGATTGAGGGTGGTGACCTCGGCCTGCCATTCCGGTTCGACGACGATCGTTTGATGCGGCTCCATGATGAGCGCAGGACCCTGGATCAGATCGCCTGCCTGCATTTGCTGGCGCCGGAAGACCGGGACTTCATGTCTGGCGCCCTCACTGAATATAGATGTCACACGGTCCGGCACCGGAGGGGTCCGGTCTGGAGATATGTCTTGTTCCGGTTCGGTGACATTCGTCTCCTTGCCCACAGCTTCCACAGTCACGGCTTCAATGATGATGGGTTTCTGTTCGACAACAAACCCGAAGCGCTTTTTATGTGCGGCTTCAAATCTCTGACGAATGTCTTGCAGCGATCCATTTTCGGTGAGGAGTGCGGTATCGGTTCCCGCGTAACGCAGATGCAGACGCTCGTGGATGATGATATTTTCGGGCGAGATATTTTGTGCCGAGATTGCCTGCTTGGTTTCGAGGCGCAGTTCCCGGATCGCTGATGTGACCAGTATCAAGCCTTTGTCATCCAGCGGGGTTTCTATGGCGCGGTCGGCACTGGTGCGAATATCGGCAAGCCCCATTCCATATGCCGAAAGCACGCCTGAAAGCGGATGAAAGAAAATACGTGACATGCCCAAGGCATCTGCGACGAGGCAGGCATGCTGTCCGCCTGCACCGCCGAAGCAGGCGAGCGTATAGTTTGCGATATTGTGTCCGCGCTGAACGGAAATTTTCTTGATGGCCTGCGCCATATTTTCAACAGCTATACGGATGAACCCGTCAGCTATCTCTTCGGCGCTCCGGTTTAAGGATGCGGCCAGTTCGCCAAATTTCTCTCTGACGCTGTTTATGTCCAGAGGGGCGTCACCATTTGCTCCGAAGACTTTCGGGAAGTAATCCGGCAGGAGTTTGCCGACCATCACATTGGCATCTGTAACGGTCAGTGGGCCTCCACGGCGATATGCGGCGGGGCCGGGGTTCGCGCCTGCGGAATTGGGACCGACGCGCAATCGGTCATGGTCATAGTGCAGAACCGACCCGCCGCCTGCAGCAACAGTATGTATCTGCATCATAGGTGCGCGCATGCGCACACCGGCAACTTCGGTTTCAAAGCTGCGTTCGAGTTCGCCATCATAATGACAGACGTCGGTTGAGGTGCCGCCCATATCGAAGCCGATCAATTTGGTGATACCGGCCAGTGCCGCCGTTTCCACCGCTCCGACCACACCACCGGCAGGGCCTGAAAGGATCGCATCCTTTCCTTCAAAGAGATCGGCGTCAGTCAAGCCGCCTGACGACTGCATGAAAAGGAGCCTTGTGTCCTTTCCCAGCTCGTTTTCCATCCGGTCGATATATCGCCTCAGAATGGGAGAGAGGTAAGCGTCCACGACTGTTGTGTCCGCACGTGAGACAAATTTCATCAAGGGGCTGACGCCGTGGCTTGTCGAAATTTGTGTAAAGCCAATCGAGCGGGCGATTTCTGCGGCGCGGGTTTCATGCGAGGGAAACCGATAGCCATGCATGAAGCAGATGGCGACGGCGTGTATTCCGCTTTCATAAGCGTCGGTCAATACGGCACGGGTTTCTTCTTCGTCCAATGGCGTCAGGATTGTACCTTCTGCACTGACGCGTTCATTCACTTCGGTGCTGCACTCGAACAACATGTCGGGCTTGCGGATTTCGAGCCGAAAGAGGTGAGGGCGGTTTTGGTATCCGATCCTCAAGGCATCCTTGAAACCTCGTGTTGTCAGGAAAAGGACCCGCTCGCCCTTCCGTTCCAGCAAGGCATTTGTCGCCACCGTGGTGCCCATCTTTACGGCCCCGATGCGGTTTGCCGGAATGGGCGTGCCGGGTGGAACTGCAAGCAGTTCGCGAATGCCGTGAAGTGCCGCATCGACATATTGTTCGGGGTTTTCCGAAAGCAGTTTATGTGCGGACAGAGTGCCATCCGGCTTGCGCACAACAATGTCGGTAAATGTGCCGCCGCGATCAATCCAGAAGTCCCAGCGCGATTCTTTCGGGGTTTTCTTTGTCATGGGGATGAAATTGGCACATGTGGAAAGGGCGGGCGAGGCGAAACGGCGAAGCCGGTTTGTGGTCTGATCTGTGGCGGAAAGTCACGCCGGTATGGCGGAATCTGCATGAATTCGTCGACAGTCGTCAAACTGTCAAAGGCTTTTGCGGATTTGCCGAGTGCGGCAAAGTCAAAATGGCATTAAACTTTCCTCTATGTCGATCTGGGGAAAAATAGCAGGCGCCGGAGTAGGGCTCGCCGTTGGCGGGCCGTTGGGTGCGCTTGTCGGTGCGGTGGCGGGGCATCTGGTGATCGACAGGGCTTTGGCGGATGACGAAGTGGTCTTCACCGTCGCGCTTATTGCTCTTTCCGCAAAAATGGCCAAAGCCGATGGTCAGGTGACAGATGCTGAAATTCGGGCCTTTGAGGAAGTGCTCAAAGTGCCGGAATCTGAGAAGGCCAATGTCAACCGGGTTTACCGGATCGCGCAGCAGGATGTGGCCGGGTTTCAGGCTTATGCCGAGCAGGTGGCCCGTATCTACCGTGACAGGCCTGCCATGTTGGAAGACGTGCTTGATGCGCTGTTCCACATCGCCAAGGCCGACCAGTTTGTTCATCCGGCTGAAATCGAATATTTGCGTGCGGTTGCAGAAATTTTTGGCCTATCCGCCGTCGAGTTCGCTCGTATTCGCGCCTCTCATTTAGGACCTGATAAGTCCGATCCCTATCTGATCCTCGGCATCACGCCCGATATTTCGACTGAAGATTTGCGCAAGGCATATAGGCGTCTTGTGCGGGAGAACCATCCCGATACGCTTATCGCGCGTGGTGTGCCCAAGGAGCTGGTGGACATTGCCAATGAGAAGCTGTCAACGATCAATGTTGCTTATGACAAGATCATGGCACAACGCGGGCAGTCATAGCTTTGGCTTCTTAATGAAGGGCTAGGCGCGGAGCGGAGCTTGCGCTAACAAGACATATTCCCGCCTCTTCCTCATTGGATAACATGACCAGCCAGCACCTCGCCCTTATGATGTTTATCAACCTGATTTGGGGCTTCGCACTTGTGGCTGCCAAGGTCGGGCTTGGTCATTTTCCTCCGATGTTGTTCACCGGGTTCCGTTTCCTGCTGATCATTCTGGTGCTGTTTCCCTTCCTGAAGCTGCATCAACAGAATATGCGGCGGGTCCTTATTATCGCGGTGTGTGCTGGGCCATTGGGGTTCGGGTTCTTTTTTGCAGGGCTGGCGCTTTCCAATCCGTCGGTGGTTGCCGTGGTCAGTCAGCTCGGTGTGCCGTTTGCGACGATCCTGTCTGTGATCTTTCTTAAAGAGCAGGTGCGCTGGAAACGCTGGCTTGGCATTTCCCTGTCATTTCTCGGCGTCATGGTCATCAGTTTTGATCCCACGGTTTTCCAATTTTTGACCGGCGTTATTTTTGTTGTGCTGTCTGCATTGGTCGGATCGGTCGGGACTATTTTTCAGCGTCAGATCCGCAATGTCGGCGTGTTTGAAATGCAGGCATGGATTGCCGTTGTCGCGGCCCCCGTTATGATCGGATTGTCATTTGTGTTTGAGAGTGGCCATGTGGAGATCATTCGCACAGCTTCTCTTATGCAATGGGGCGGGATTTTCTATACGGCCTTTGCCTCCAGCTTGATTGGGCATGCCGGCATTTTCTATTTGTTGCAGCGTTACGAGGTGACCCAGACGGCACCGTTGACCTTGCTTTCGCCCATCTTCACCGTCATCTTCAGTGTGGTCCTCCTCGGTGATGTATTGACGACGCGGATGCTTATCGGGGCCATGATTGCATTGACGGGTATTTTGATTGTTTCGCTGCGACAGAAACAGATCGTGGATACCGGGCCGTGACGCGTTTGATGGACTTTCAATGACCCTTGCCATTGCCGAGCGTTTGTCTCCAAATTTCAATGAACGTCCTGATCCGGATGCGATCGACATTCTGGTTCTGCATTACACAGGCATGGGGAGTGCGGAAGCCGCAATTGAACATCTCTGCTCGCCAGCCTCCAAAGTGTCTTCGCATTACGTCGTCAATGAGCAGGGCGAGGTTTTGCGGCTTGTGCCTGAGCATATGCGCGCATGGCATGCCGGTGTGTCGAATTGGGCTGGTGTGACAGATGTAAATGGACGATCCATCGGCATCGAGATTGTCAATGGCGGCCACGATGGCGGG
>TARA_R110000824_G_scaffold50961_2_pt1 | contig 32081 bp, 29 predicted proteins | sample TARA_R110000824 | Tara Oceans TARA_R110000824 (sample SAMEA4397747) | marine metagenome | biome: Polar Biome; feature: [MES] marine water layer (ENVO:01000295) within the mesopelagic zone...; material: water (ENVO:00002006), including particulate matter (ENVO:01000060) such as......
AGGTATCGTTGCACTCAATCGTATAAATACAAAAAACCCCGCACTTGGCGAGGTTCTTTGGTCAATCAACGCTAGGCGGTGATTGCTAACATCTCAATATTTAAGAATTAACTTAAACAACTTTGATGTTAGAAGCCTGAAGGCCTTTTTTACCCTGGGTGACGTCGAAGGAAACCTTCTGGCCGTCTTGCAGAGATTTGAAACCTTCAGACTGAATTTCAGAGAAATGCGCGAACAGGTCGTCGCCATTGTCGTCAGGAGAAATGAAGCCGAAGCCTTTAGTGTCGTTAAACCACTTAACTGTGCCAGTTGCCATGATCGAAATCCTCGATGTAGCTAATTAAATCCGGGAAATACCCGAAGTGCAGTGGGTAGAACAAGAAACTTTCACCAGATTTAACGCTTGAGGCGCTTCTATGCTGCTGACAACGTTCGACTTGCTAACCAACTGGCGTCATTTTGCGCCTAACCCACGTGCGCGTCAACACACTTATAATCACGGCTATGCTGGCTCGTGTGACGGTATGTTGGCCGATCATTGAGCGCGCTCAGCAAGGAGCCAACCGGCTGCTTTCTCCGCAATCATCAGCGTGGGTGAGTTGGTATTGCCACTGGTAATCGTTGGCATAATACTCGCATCAGCCACGCGGAGCCCACTAATGCCATGTACTCGCAGCCGACTATCGACTACCGCCATGGCGTCATCTTCACGGCCCATTTTGGCAGTGCCAACAGGGTGAAAAATCGTCGTGCCTATATCACCCGCCAACCGGGTTAGCTCGTCATCGGTTTGGTACTCAACGCCGGGCTTCACTTCTTCAGGAGCGTACCTGGCAAACGCGGGCTGCTCGGCGATACGCCGTGTCACACGTAATGAGTCCGCCGCTACTTTGCGGTCTTCAGGTGAACTCAGGTAGTTGGGCGAAATAGCCGGTGCTTGGCGCGGGTCACTGCTTTTTAGCCGCACCGTGCCACGACTGGTGGGATTTAAATTACACACGCTAGCGGTAATCGCCGGGTACGGGTGCAGTGGTTGGCCAAAGGCCTCCAGGCTCAGCGGTTGCACATGGTATTGAATATTGGGATACGTTTGCTCCGCCGAGCTGCGGGTAAATGCGCCCAACTGCGAAGGTGCCATGCTCATTGGCCCAGAGCGCTTAAGCAGGTACTCCAAGCCAATCCCCGCTTTGCCCAACAGGGTGCTGGCGATGGCATTTAGGGTTTTGCCATTGGTGATTTTATATATCGAGCGAATCTGCAGATGATCCTGCAGGTTCTCCCCCACCCCAGGCAATTCATGCACTAATTCAACGCCCTGTTCGTTTAGCAATTCCCTCGACCCCACGCCGGAAAGCTGGAGTAGATGCGGTGTACCGATAGCCCCCGCGCAAAGCACCACCTCGCCGCTCACCATGGCACGCTGCACCTGACCATCCCGCTCTACCTCCACACCCGTGCAGCGCAGCGCCTCCCCCTGCTTTTCAAATAGCAGTCGATTGACCTGAGTGGAGTGCCAAAGCGTTAAATTGTCGCGCTTCAACGCGGGTCGCAAAAACGCTTTAGCAGTATTCCAGCGCCAGCCCGAGCGCTGATTAACCTCAAAGTAGGCCACGCCTTCGTTAGAGCCGCGGTTAAAGTCCTCGGTACGTGGAATACCTGCCTGGACGGCAGCCTCGGCAAAATCATCCAACACTTGCCATTTGAGGCGCTGCTTTTCGATCCGCCATTCGCCGCCGTGACCGTGGAAATCTCGATGCTTCGCATCGGCATCACCGCCGCCGTCAAGACGATAGTGATCTTCGTGCTTGATGAAATCGGGTAAGCAGTTCTCCCACCTCCAGGCATCGTCGCCCGCCACCTCAGCCCAGTGATCGTAATCCCGGGCCTGCCCACGCATGTAAATCATGCCATTGATGCTGGAACAGCCGCCCAGCGTCTTGCCCCGCGGATAGATCAACGAGCGGCCATTAAGCCCCTTGTCCGGCTCGGTGCGAAACAGCCAGTCGGTACGCGGGTTATTGATGCAGTAGAGGTAGCCCACCGGAATATGAATCCAGTGGTAATTATCGCGCCCGCCCGCCTCTATCAGCAGTACACGGTGGCTGGGGTTGGCACTCAGCCGATTCGCCAGCAGGCACCCGGCGGTGCCTGCTCCCACTACGATATAGTCAAACTCTAAACCCGCATTCGGCGCCGCTTGTGATTGTTGTTGAGCCATTATTGTTATCTCCGCTGGGCTTACTTCGCGGTCGGCATGACGAACTCAGCACCGGCATCTATTGAGTCCGACCAGCGCTGCATAATTGATTTCTGCTTGGTGTAAAAACGCACGCCCTCTTCACCGTACGCATGGGTATCGCCAAACAAGGAGCGCTTCCAGCCGCCAAACCCGTGCCACGCCATCGGCACCGGGATAGGCACATTGATCCCCACCATGCCGACCTGAATACGGCGGCCAAACTCCCGTGCCACTGTACCGCTTTCAGTGAAGCAACTGACGCCGTTGCCAAACTCGTGATCGTTAATCAACTGGATCGCGGTGGCAATATCCGGCACCCGCACACAGACCAGCACCGGGCCAAAAATTTCCTCTTTATAGATCGTCATCTCGGGGGTGACATTGTCGAACAGCGTGCCACCCATCCAAAAGCCTTCGGCGCAGCTCTCACCCGCCGCTGAGGCCTCAAAGGTGCGGCCATCGACGACCAGTTCAGCGCCTTCCGCCACGCCTTTTTCGATATAGCCGGTAATCCGCTGGTGGGCTTGGCGGGTCACAATGGGGCCCATTTCCGCATCAAGCTGCATACCGTCTTTAACTTTTAGCGCTTTAGCCCGCTCAGCCAGTGCCGGCACGACTTTATCCGCCACGTCGCCGACCAACACCGCCACGCTAATCGCCATGCAACGCTCACCGGCAGAGCCGTAGGCGGCGCCGATCAGCGCATCGACTGCTTTATCAAGGTGGGCATCCGGCATCACCACCATGTGATTTTTAGCCCCACCGAGTGCTTGAATACGCTTGCCATTTCGCGCGCCGCGCTCGTAGATCAAATTGGCAATCGGCGTAGAACCCACAAACGACAACGCCTTAACGTGCGGATGGTCGAGCAGCGCTTCCACCGAATCCTTGTCGCCCTGGACGACGTTGAAAACGCCGTCGGGCAGACCCGCCTGCTTTAGCAGATCGGCCATCAACAGTGAGGCGCTTGGGTCAAGCGGGCTTGGCTTCAAGATAAACGTATTACCCGCCGCAATGGCTAGTGGGAACATCCACATCGGCACCATGGCCGGGAAATTAAATGGCGTTATACCAGCGACCACGCCTAATGGCTGGCGCATCGTCCAGTTATCGATGCCGGTACTCACCTGCTCGGTATAGTCACCCTTAAGCAACTGGGGGATTCCGCACGCGAATTCAACAATATCAATACCACGTGCGACCTCCCCCTGGGCATCGGTAAACACTTTGCCGTGCTCCTTGGTAATCGCTTCGGCTAGCTCGTCTTTGTGGACATTTAACAGCTCTAGAAACTTGAACATTACTCGGGCACGGCGAATGGGCGGTGTATCGGCCCAGGCCGGAAAGGCGGCTTGAGCCGCTTCGACAGCGGTGTTCACATCTTGTGATGAAGCGAGCGATACACGGCCAGTCACGCGGCCGGTGGCGGGGTTAAAAACGTCCTGCGAGTTTGAAGACTCGCCAGCGGTGACCTGGCCATTAATAAAGTGCTGAATCGCTGTTGTTGTCATGGGAGTACCTATTTTAAGAGCGTGGCTTTAAGAGCATATGTTAAATGCTTACGAAAAAGAGCCTGCGTTTAGCCTAGCCTACTGGGCGCTGGGAACAGATCAATTGAGTTATTTAAAAGCCAGTTATAAGCTTTGCTAATATCATTGGCATGCGTTGAGGCCCATCATGCAAGACTACGCGACACTCCGCGCCTTCGTGGCCGTTGCAAGAACGGGCAGCGTATCGCGCGCCGCTGAACAGTTACATTTGACGCAACCTGCCATCAGCCTAAAGTTGAAGCAATTACAGGCCAATATAGGTCTCACGCTGTTTAGTCGTCGCCCCCAGGGGCTAGCGCTGACATCCGATGGCCATGCCCTGCTACCCGCCGCTGAAAAAGCCCTGGCCAGCGCCCAGGCGTTTGAGCAAACCGCTGGAACGCTGCACAGCACGCTACGCGGCAAGCTCTCCATTGGCACCATCGTTGACCCGGAATTTCTTCGTTTAGGTGCCTTTTTAAGCCGCCTGATGGCACGGGCGCCCCAATTAGAAACCGAACTGCAGCATGGGATGAGCGGCAGCGTTCTTAACCGCATCACACAGGGTGATCTGGATGTCGGCTTTTACCTGGCACCGCCTGGCGAAGGCCCTGGATTGAACCAGGACCATGAGGCACTGGCTTGGCGCGAACTGACCCACTTTGATTATCATGTGATTGCCCCTGCTGGCTGGGAAAACCGACTCATTGATACCCGCTGGGAGCACTTAGCCACGCTGCCCTGGATTGTGACGCCACAGGATTCCGCCCACCACCGGCTGCTAAAACAAGCGCTTGCTAAGAGCGGCGCAGTACCTAACCGGGTAGCCCAGGTTGACCAAGAAGCCTGCATGTTGGATTTGGTCCGCGCAGGCGTTGGCTTAAGCCTGGCCCGCGACGCCCTGGCAATGACTGAGCGCCAAGAGAGTGGCCTGGCAGTTGCAGAAAACATCCGCCTGCCCTGCGCATTAAGCTTTGTATGGCGACACGACAGCACTGCCGAATCGACCGTGAACGCCGCACTCAACACGCTGGACGAAGTATGGCCACATCGTTTGGGCTAGGTTGTCAGAAAAGGGTTTTAAGGAAAGGGTTGTAAAGAAAGGGAACGCTAAGCCACTAATCGACTCAACATAAACGATAACTCGCCACCGCCACTGGAGTGCTTGCAATGACCCGATTGCCCCTTCTTCGTCCATTCACGCTTAGCGTGTTGGCTGCCGCTGGTCTCGCCAGCACTTCGCTTTACGCCCAGGCCACTCAAGCGGAGGCCACGTTTGCAGGCGGTTGCTTCTGGTGTATGGAACCTCCTTACGACAACCAACCCGGTGTTAGTGCCACCATCTCCGGTTATATCGGCGGCGAACTCGAGAACCCTACTTATGAGGATATCTCCCGGGGTGGTACGGGTCATGCGGAGGTTGTGCAGATCGAGTATGACTCAGAGCAGATCAGCTACGAGCAATTGTTGGAAATTTTCTGGCGCAACATCGACCCCTTCGCGGTAGATCGTCAGTTTTGCGATGTGGGCGATCAATACCGCTCGGCAATCTTCTATCACGACGAAAGCCAGCGTGAACTCGCCGAAGCCTCCAAAGCGGAAATGGAAGAACGCTTTGACCGAGAAATCGCCACCCAAATAGTACCTGCCACCACCTTCTGGGCGGCCGAGGAGTACCACCAGGATTATTATCAAAAGAACCCCGTTCGCTATAAATTCTATCGCTTCAGCTGTGGGCGCGATGGACGCCTGGAAGAGGTGTGGGGCGAAGAAGCCGGTGGGCCTATGTTTGAATAAACAACTTCTTTAGCATTTTGCAACTTTCTACTTTGATAGCCGCAGCAGCTTATTAGTAGTAAACATCATAATATGAAGCCCACAGATCAAAAGTCTGTGGGCTTCATTAAACGCTACTACGTTTTCGTGGAAATCACGCAAAGCTAACCTAATCAGACTAAATTTTGCTACTCAGCCATTTGCTTAATACCCAAGCACAGATACTTCAGCTCGGTGTATTCATCGATGCCATAGCGTGACCCCTCACGACCGATACCCGACGATTTGACACCCCCAAAAGGCGCCGAAGCGGTCGAGATGAGTCCCGTATTAATGCCCACCATGCCGTACTCCAATGCTTCCGATACGCGCCAGATCCGTGACACGCTTTCAGCATAGAAATACGCCGCCAACCCATACTCCGTATCATTGGCCTGACGAATAACCTCCGCTTCCGTTTCAAACCTGAATACCGGCGCTAGTGGCCCAAAGGTTTCCTCGCGAGCACATGCCATGTCAGCGGTTACGTCAGCCACGACCGTTGGCTCAAACCAGGTACCGCCTAAGGCGTGTCGCTTACCACCGGTGATTAAGCGACCACCTTTATCGAGTGCATCCTGCAAATGGGCTTCAACTTTCTCTACCGCCTTTTCAGAGATGAGTGGCCCCACCTCTACGCCTTCGTCGCTACCTTTACCGACACTCAGTTCACTGGTGCGCTGGGCCAAACGTTCAACAAATGCATCGTAAACACCGCTTTGCACATAAATACGATTAGCGCAGACACAGGTTTGCCCGGCATTACGGAACTTACTGTCCAGCGCCCCAGTAACCGCATCTTCAATATCGGCATCGTCAAACACAATAAAGGGCGCATTACCGCCAAGCTCAAGAGACACCTTTTTGACCGTTGGAGCACAGGCAGCCATTAAATGCGCGCCCACTGGGGTAGAACCGGTAAAGCTCAGTTTGCGCACAATCGGGCTATCTGTCAGCACGGGGCCAATCGTTTTGGCATCACCGGTAACAATATTAATCACCCCGGCAGGAATGCCCGCTTGCTCGGCTAACGCCGCTAGCGCAAGCGCCGTCAACGGGGTTTCCATAGCGGGCTTAACGATAATCGTACAACCCGCCGCCAAGGCAGGCGCCACCTTGCGGGTAATCATGGCCGCAGGGAAGTTCCACGGCGTAATCGCCGCACAAACGCCCACCGGCTCGCGGGTAACAATGATGCGTTTATCAGTCGCATGACCGGGAATAGTATCGCCGTATAAGCGCTTCGCCTCCTCAGCGAACCACTCGATAAAGCTGGCCGCATAGCCGATTTCACCGCGTGCCTCTTTTAACGGCTTTCCTTGCTCCAAGGTCATCAGCTCGCCTAGCGCCGCCTCATTTTCCATAATCAGTGCATGCCAGCGTTTTAAAAGCTGCGAACGTTCCGCTGCGGTTTTAGCACGCCAAGCAGGCAATGCGGCGTTAGCAGCTTCAATAGCCTGACTGACTTGCTCCGCACTCAAGCTAGGGACATGGCCAAGCGTCTCACCGCTAGCAGGGTCGGTGACCGCGACACTACTGCCATCCGTTGCGGCCACCCACTGGCCGTTGATGTACGCGTTTTGTTTAAAAAACGTTTGCTTGGAGATAGACATTATTTTTCCTTTCAAAGTGAAGGTTAGATAAGTTCTTGACGCCAACGTCGCTGTTTTTTGACCAGCGTAGATTGATCGATGCCCAATGCAGCGGCTGCCGCTCGGGTCGTGCCATGGCGAGTAAGCGCCTGTTGAATGACTTGCTGTTCAAACTGCATTACCTGCTGGCGAAGATCACCACTCACGGGCGGTTGGCTAAACAGAGTGCTTGGGAATATCTCGTTCGGCAGTGCCGTTGCGGTTATCTCATCGTCTAAAACCGTGACGGATAAACGTTCGGTTAAGTTGATCAGCTCACGAATATTGCCAGGCCACGAATAGCTAGAAAGCAACTCCAACGCCTCGGGGTTCCAACCCCTTTCTACCCCATGCAACTGATTAAAATGGTCTAGGTAATAGTTCAGCAATGGAATCACCTCATCGCGCCGTTGCCGCAAAGGGGGCAGCCATAGCGGCACCACGCTAATGCGATAAAACAGATCCTCGCGAAAAAGCCCTTGCTTGACTCGTTCATTCAAATCCTGGTGAGTAGCGGTAATCAGACGTACGTTGGCATGACGAAAAGCTGTCCCACCTACCGGCAAGTAGCGATTCTCTTCCACCACTTTGAGTAGTTTTACCTGCAGTGCGAGAGGTAAATCGCCAATTTCATCCAGAAAAAGCGTACCGCCATGAGCCACATCCAATAGCCCCTGTTTGCCTCTAGGGGACGCCCCGGTAAATGCGCCTGCGGTGTAACCAAACAGCTCCGCTTCCAGCAACCCTTCAGGAAATGCCGTACAGTTAAGCTCCATAAAAGGTCCATCCGCACGGTCGCTTTGCTGATGTATATAGCGGGCCAATAGCGTTTTACCGGTGCCTGTTTCACCTTGAATCAGAATCTTCGCCGTTGTTTTCGCGACTCGACTGGCAAGCGCAAAGCAGGGCTCCGTTTGTTGGCTGGTGATCACCCCCGGCGCGCTTAGCGCCATAACCTCGGGCACTTTATATGCCTCGCGGATGCGCTGAATTTGCTCTAGCTGCTCTTGGGCATGTTTCGCCAGTAGCAACTCAGTGATATCCCGAACACTGGTAACCACATAAGCAATCGAGCCATCGGCACTGAACATAGGCGTTCCAGTGACTACGATCTTGCGGCTGTTATGGATAGTCTGCGCCAGCGTAATCGGGCGGCGTTCACGGATGACTTCCAACGACGCGGATTTGGAAATAAACCCTGCCTTCACCAAATCCGCCATATGAAAGCCCACTACCTCAGCGCGCGAAATGCCGGTGATACGTTCATAGGCTTTATTGATCGTTACCGTAATACCGTTGGCATCGGTGATATAAACCCCGTCATGCAAAGCATCCAACAGTGAACGCATCGGCTCTTGGTCAAAACCAAACGCATCTACGCTTTCAGCTTCCACCGGCGGTTTAATACCGGTGACACGGTAGCGAATACACTCGCCCACCAACTGGCCCAACGTCGCATCACACTGCGCCTTTTCGATATCGGTACGGGTCAACACCCCAATGACCTGACCTTGGGTATCAAAGACTTCCACCGCATCAGTGCCGTGTAAATCAAATAACGGCAGTGCGGTTTCCAGTGAAAGCCCCTCTTCGATCCGTTGCATAACAGTTCCTCTCACAGGCCAGGTCCACCGCCTAAGCGGTGAACACTGGTTTTCCAACCTTTTGGCGATTAAACCACTATAAAGGCAGAGACTGTTATTTGCGCAATGGCACTTCCGGCTCAGGATCCTCAACGGGCTGGGATGCCTCATCCCAATCCTTAACGAAAGTTTTATCCACCTCACCGGAGAAGAAGCGCTTACCGTAAATTAACGCGCAAAGCAAAATGCCCACCCCAAAGGCCCAGGTAGCGCCCTTTATCACCAGCATGGCCGCGATAATGCCCGCGATACCCAAGTCCCGTTGGCTGCGCGCTTCCATAATGCCGATGCGCACACTGACATAGCCTTGAATCAACAGCGTCAGCGCCAGCGCAATTCCTAGAATAGGCTCCACCAGGCTCACGATCGGCAGCAACAACAGCCCCGTATTCGTCCCCCAGCGAAATGAACCAGAACCACCGAAGATAGAGTTCATCGCCGCTTTGCCCTGCTTGTAACGCTCAACCGTTACCACATGCATCGCTGCCCAGAGCGGACCACACATCACCACATCAGGGCCAAAAATACTCATCCCAAAGTTACGCCCACCAAAAATCATATGAGCGCGGTTAGGGTTATAGTCGATTTTTTCATCCTGGCGCTTCTCATCAGCTTCTTCCAAAAGTGCCTTGCTTTGAAGCACATCGCCAAATAGCACAATGTAGGCCGCAATAACGGTCGGAATGGCCGTTAAAAACATCATCAACGGAGGTAAACCAACGCCAAATACCGTGTATTCACTGAACATCAGCGCGAAATCAGGCTGACTAAAGCCCCACTCAACGTCTGGCCAGGGCGCTTCACCAAACAGTGGAGCCACCACAATCGCCAGCACGATAATCGGGAAAATACCCAGTTTACCCACGGCACCCCACAGGCCGCCCTGCGCTTTCAGCTTGTTGAAATGGCGAGAGAAAATCAGATAAAACGCGACACCTACGGCAATCGCAATGGTAAAGGGGTACTGCTCAAAACGACCGCCTTCATCAAACACCACCACTATGGCGGCTAAGCCCGCGCCCATAATGACCCCCGCTTTAATGGCGGAAGGAATGAGCCGCACCACTTTACTGGCCATACCCGTTACCCCCAGCCCCAGTGCCAGTACCCCCAACATCATCTGAAAGGCAATCAGCGCATGCACCCTGTCTACCCCCTCGGGAAAGGTCGACACATAAGCCATCAACAGCGGAATAGCAGGTGTGATCCACCCTGGAATGACAGGGTCACCCAACAGGTGATGCAGCAAATAAAGCAAGCCATTTAAAATGACGATGGCCAACGCCGCTTCAAACGGCATGCCCAGTAGCTGCATCATCAATGGGATCGCGGCAAGATCCACCGCGCACATCAAAAGCCCTTGCAGGTAATCGGGCAGTTCAAAACGATAATGGTAAAACGGCAGGCGTAGCTTAAACGGCCCTAATGGTGTGTACGGGCTTTCTTCACCGTCAACGCGTTGCTTCCAAGCGCTCATGGCATGGACTCCTGTTTAAAGTTGTTAGTATTTTTAATAAACGTTTTGTCGTTATAGCGTTTTAATTAGCGACGAATTAATAAGCGGCGTGGTAAATCGCCTCAACATCCGCAAGCGTTAATACCCGCGGGTTATTACGCAGCAAACGTTCCACCTTAATGGCCTCGGCGGCCAACTCAGGAATGGCGGATTCAGGAATATCAAACGAACGCAGACCAGAAGGGATCTCCACATCAGCGCACAGTTTGTGTAAGCGCTTGATAACCAGATCCGCCACCGCATCATCGGAAAGGCCCGTTACTGGCTCGTCGAACGCCACCGCAATACCCCGAAAGCGCTCAACGCAAGCCAACTTGTTCCACTCCATGACGAAGGGAAGCAAGAGCGCATTGGTGACACCATGGGCTAAGTGGTAACGCCCACCTAATGGATACGCCAAAGCATGCACCGCGCCTACACCCGCATTACCAAACGCCAGCCCCGCCAACAGGCTGCCGGTGGCCATATCCTCGCGGGCCTGCAGATGGTTAGGATTGGCAAACGCCTTGGGGAGCGAATGCACAATGAGGTTCATTGCCTTAACCGCCAGTGCATCGGTAATCGGCGTGGCAAAGTTAGATAGATACGCCTCCACTGCATGGACTAACGCATCCACCCCGCTGGCCGCTGTCACAGAACGTGGGCAACTCAACGTAAGCTCAGGGGCGACAATCGCGACATCCGGTAATAAGCAGTCACTGACGATGCCCTTTTTCATCTGTTGGGCTTTATCCGACAGAATCGCGATATTGGTCACTTCAGAACCGGTGCCCGCCGTGGTGGGCATGGCGATCAAAGGTATTGTGCGTTGGTCAACCTTGTTCTCGCCAAACAACGCCTCCAGCGGACCTTCGTAGTGCGCATATACCGCTACACACTTAGCGATGTCCATGGCACTCCCGCCGCCTACAGCGATGACGCTGTCGTGCTTGCCAGCATTGAAAGCACGGGTGCACATTTCGACTATTTCTACTTCCGGCTCGGGCGTTACCTGATCAAACACCTCATAGGTCACCTTTAGTGCCGTGAGCTGCTCAGTAATCATATCCAGCGTGCCTGAAGCCACCACACCACTATCGGTAACGATTAAGGGCCGCTGCATACCCAACGATTGAACATAAGGCTGCAACTGCTGAGCGGCCCCATGGCCGGTAATCAGCTTCCCGGCGCTTTTAAAGCTACTCACTTGATTAAAGCTAGTTAACTGCATATGGCGCTTCCTATTAGCTTTTATTGGTGGTTTTACCAGCTCAATTATCAAACCGAGAATAACGCTGGCTATTTTTTACTTAGCAAACGCCATGCCAACCAAAAAAAACAAACAACCAACTGATTTAATTGATAAAAAAATTAAAGATAAAATCATGCAGGTATATGGGATGCAAAAAATCATCGAATAGCGACATTTTGATGACTTAATTCATCAACGTAACCACATATTGGCCCGAGCAAGGTAACTACGCCCTTCAAACAAACATGTCAGATATTTTTATCGCTATGCGATAAATAATAACTCTTGCCGATAAATAAAACTCACCTAGGCTCTGAAATGACGTTACCGAATAGCTTTTAACAAGGCGTAAATAACAATCCCCAACACTCTCAATGGTGACCCAATGAAACCTACATCCGACAGCCAACCTCTTCTTCACTTTAAAAAAGCGATGCTGTTACCGGCCGTACTGGGCGCAGCCTTATCGCTTGGTGCTACTACGGCAAACGCACAGGAAGTGCTAAAAGCAGGCGGAACGCCAAGCGGGATTCCGTTTACGTTCCTGGACGTGCAAACCAATGAGATCACCGGCGCGATGGTCGATCTGGTCAATGCACTGGGCGAAGATATGGGCTATGAGGTCACTATTCAGGAGTCTCAGTTCAACGCCTTGATACCCTCGCTGACCGCTGGGCATATCGACATAATTTCCGCCGCAATGCTGAAGACCGAAGAGCGCGCCAAACAGGTCGCGTTCAGCGATGATGTCTACCCCTATGGCGAAGGGGTCGTTACCCGTCAGGACTACGATGGCGAGATCAACACACTGGAAGACCTCTCAGGCGAAGTGACTGGCGCCCAGGTCGGTACCACCTACGTCGAACAGCTCAACAACATGGGCATTTTTCCAGAGATCCGCAATTACGACTCTTGGGCAGACATGATGCGTGACATCTCGTTAGGCCGCATCGTGGCGGGTGTCGGTGATGCCCCCATCATGAGCTACCACCTCAGCCAAGACCGCTTTCCAGAACTCCAGCTAGCAGACAACTACGAGCAGGAAATGGTTGGCCATATCGGCTTTGCGGTTGACCAGGAAAACACCGAACTGCTGGAACAAGTAAACACCTCGCTTGCTCACCTGAAAGAGAATGGCACTCTCGATGCCATCTTCGAAGAGTGGGGCTTGTAAACCACACCCAGGTAACCCACCGGCAGCGTTAACGAAACAGCCTGCTAATGATCACCCCAGCACTGCTTCACTGCCTCTTCGGGGGTAGTTGAAGAAGTGCATGCAAAATAAAGGCTTCCCATGGAGTTTTCGGACATCACCGCCTTTCTACCCATTCTATTAAAAGGTGCTCTGATTACGGTGCAGATCACCATTGGCGCCCTACTGCTAAGCACCCTGCTCGGCCTGCTCTTAGCCCTGATGAAGCTCTCGCCCGTGCGGGCGCTGTCGCTCACTGCAGGCACCTTCATCAATGTGGTGCGCGGCCTACCGATTATCGTTCAACTGTTTTATATCTACTTCGTACTCCCCGAACTCGGCATACAACTTAGCGCCTTCCAGGCAAGTATTATCGGGCTTGGCGTCGCCTATAGCGCCTACCAGGCGGAAAACTTCCGCGCCGGTATCGAAGCGATTGAAGCAGGGCAAATTGAAGCCGCCAGATCCATCGGCATGAAAAGCAAGCTCATCATGCGCCGCGTCGTACTGCCCCAGGCGATACGCATTGCGCTGCCACCCTATGGCAATACGGCCGTCATGATTCTGAAAGACTCATCGCTAGCCTCCACCATCACTGTCGCCGAAATGACCCGGGCCGGGCAGTTAATTGCCGCCTCCACCTTTCAGAACACCACGGTCTACACTCTGGTCGCCCTGCTCTACCTCTGCCTTAGCCTACCGCTGATTTTTGGGGTTAACCGCTTAGAGCGCTATTTCGGAAAGTCGGCGAAAGGAGGTAAAGCATGATCAACATCAACGCTATTCACAAATCCTTCGGCGACGTAGAAGTGCTCAAGGGGGTCAGCCTAACGGTCGCCAAGGGGGAAGTGGTGTGTCTGATTGGCCCCTCGGGCTCTGGCAAATCGACGGTGCTTCGCTGTATCAACGGGCTGGAGTCCTATGACCAAGGCAGCATTACGATCAACGACCGTCAGGTTGATGTGGCCAGCAAGGATATAAACGACCTGCGCACCCAAGTCGGCATGGTTTTCCAGCGCTTCAACCTGTTCCCCCACCGCACGGTGGTCGAAAACGTGATGGAAGGGCCGATCTTCGTCAAAAACGAACCCCGTGAAACCGCCCACGCCAACGCCATCGCGCTGTTGGAGAAAGTCGGGCTGGGTGACAAAGTCGAAGCCTACCCGCAGCAGCTATCCGGCGGCCAACAGCAGCGTGTCGCCATTGCCCGCGCCCTGGCCATGCAACCGGAAGCCATTCTGTTCGATGAACCCACCTCCGCCCTCGACCCCGAACTGGTGGGCGATGTGTTAATCGTCATGCGCGACCTGGCCAATGAAGGCATGACCATGGTGGTCGTCACCCATGAAATGGGCTTTGCCAAGGAAGTCGCCGACCGCGTCTGCTTTTTGTATGGCGGACAGATTGTCGAATCCGGCGATGCCCACACGCTGCTTACCCAGCCTACCCACGAGCGCACCCAGGATTTCCTGCGTCGTGTGCTAAACCATTAACGGAGACCAAGGATGGCAAACTCATCTCATATGCCCCCCTCCCTGTGGGCTGACACAGCCTCCGCGGGCAGAGACTACCCAGCGTTGCAGGGCGCTCAGCGCAGCGATGTGGTGATCATCGGCGGCGGTTTTACCGGCCTTTCCGCCGCCCTGGCCCTCGCCAAGCGCGGCATCAGCACAGTGTTACTGGAAGCCGAAAGCATCGGCTGGGGCGCCTCCGGCCGTAACGGCGGCCAAGTCATCCCCGGCCTCAAATACGACCCGGATGAACTGATCACACGCTATGGCGAAGAACGCGGAGAACGCGGAGAACGCATGATCGCGCTCTCAGCCCACAATGCCGATGTGGTGTTTGACCTGATAAAGCAGCACAACATTGACTGCGACGCCCAACAGCGCGGCTGGATTCAACCCGCCGTTACCCACGCCAGCCTGAAAGCGATTGAATCCCGCGCCCGCCAATGGCAATCACGCGGCGTAGAGATCGCCTGGTTAAACCAGCAGCAGTGCGCGGAGCGTCTCGGCACCTCAGAGTATCTTGGCGGCTGGGTAGACCCCAGGGCCGGCGGGCTAAATCCGCTCGCCTACGCCCGCGGGCTGGCACAGGCAGCGCATGAACATGGAGCAAGGCTGCATGAACACACCCGCGTCACCTCGCTGACCCGCACCGAAGGGCGCTGGCGCGTCACGGCGGAAGGCGGTACGGAAATTCAGGCAGAACGGGTTCTACTCTGCACCAACGGCTACAGCGACGCCCTGCAACCCAAGCTTGCCAGCAGCCTGATCGCCGCCAACAGTTATCAGATCGCCACCCGCCCCCTCACGGCAGAGGAAGGCAGCCAAATATTGCCCGGAGGCGAAGTGGCGTCGGATGCCCGCAAGCTGCTGCTCTATTTTCGCCGCGACCGAGACGGCCGCCTGCTGATGGGCGGTCGAGGCTCCTTCAACGACCCGCGTAAGCCCAACGACTTTCGGCACCTCGAAAACGCCATTATCAAACTCTACCCACAGCTAAAGGACGTAGAGATCGCCTTTCGCTGGGCAGGCCGTATCGCCATCACCCAGGATTCGCTTCCACATGTACACGAACCCCAGCCAGGGCTCACCGTGGCGCTGGGCTATAACGGCCGAGGTGTTGCCATGGGTAGCCATCTGGGTAAATTACTGGGAGAACACCTCGGTGAACATTCGCTGGAGGAAGCCCTACCTTTTCCCGTAACCCCCATCAAGCCGATTCCCCTGCACGGCCTACAAAGGCTGTATGTTGAAACGGTGGTCAATTACTATCGGGCCAGAGACTGGCTGGAGCGCTAAACCGCCCAGACGCTTCCACACCAACACACAAGATGTTGATACGCTCCCCTTGCGGCCTCGCCCCCAAGGGGAACACGTAAGGAACCCTATAAAAGCATGAAGCACGCCAACGCCAACGAACCACGCTCGCCGCAGTTCAATCAATCCCTTGCGAAAGCGTTTGACCTGCTTGAGCTGTTTGACGCCCAGCACAGCGAGCTCAGCCTCTCAGAAATTGCCAAGTTTTCAGGGTTGAGCATGGGCTCGGTGCAGCGCATCACCCACACGCTCGAACAGCTCGGCTACCTGGTCAAAGCCCCCTCCAGCCGCAAATACCGGCTCGGCATCCGCCTGATGACCCTCTCCGCCAACTATTTGGAAGCCGATTTACTGGTCGATTGCGCCAACCCCTACCTCTCGGAACTGAGCAACAGCTGCCTGGAAACCGTGTCGCTCACCGAACCCTGCGGGCTCGATATGATCTACATGGCCCGTTTTACCAGCCGCCACTACATTCCCATTCATATGCCGGTGGGCAGCAGCGTGCCAATGTACTGCTCCGCCTCCGGAAGAGCATACTTATCGGCGATGGACGACACCCGCGTTCACGACTATTTAACCGCCTGTGAGCTAAAGGCCCATACGCCCAATACGATTACCGATATCGACACCCTTAGCGAGCTGATCCGTGAATGCCGCTCACGCGGGGTCGCCTGGAACGACGCCGAATACTTTCTCGGCGATATCAATATTGCCGCGCCGATACGCAACGCTGCGGGTACTCCCGTCGCTGCCGTGCACATCACCACCCCTAGCAGCCGGTGGACCCTCGACCGCGCCCTGGAACAGCTAGCGCCCTCGTTAATGGAGTGTGCCCGCGCCATTACCAAAGCGGCCCGCATGCGTAGCTAAAACTATTGATTACGCCGAATATTTTTAGCATCACCTTATACCTCGGGGAAACAAAATAAACTTATAAAAACTCAATGAGAAATCAAAGGAACTGATTGATTAAATCAATGCCCGTAAGTAAGTACCTTTATTATGCAGAGGCGCTCAGTTTGTACTAGAGTGGTCCTGTATTAGAAATAGACCGGTCGATTAAGCGTCCAGGAGCTGGACGTCATGACCAACACATTGATCTATAGATAGGAGATCTTATGAGCAACAGCATCACGACGATTAACCCGACTAACGGTGAAGCACTCGATACTTACGCACTCATGAGCAGTGTTGAAGCCAAGCAAGTAGTCGATGCCTGCTACGATGCTTTTCTCGATTGGCGCCTGGAGTCACTCGAAAGCCGCGCCAAAACGGTGAAGGCGATTGGCCAAGCGATGCAAGCGCACAAAGAAGAGCTTGCCGACCTTATGGTCAAAGAGATGGGCAAACTGCCTTCTCAAGCGCGCCAGGAAGTCGATTTGTGTACCGCTATTTGTGACTACACCGCTGAACACGGCCCTAAGAAGCTAGCCGATGAAGAGCGTCAGCCGGGTAATGGTGAGCGTGGCTTTGTGACCTATTCACCCATGGGCGTCATTTACGGCATCCAGCCCTGGAACTTCCCCGCTTATCAAGTCGTTCGCTACTCTATCGCCAATATCATGGCGGGTAACGGCGTCCTGCTGAAGCACGCAGAAAACGTGACAGGTAGCGGCCTGCTGTTGGAAAAAATCTATCGTGAAGCAGGACTTCCCGAGAACGTTTTCCGCACACTCGTGATCTCTCATGACACTTCTGACGAAGTCATCGCTCACTCTGCAGTGCGCGGTGTTACGCTCACAGGCAGCGACGGCGCGGGTCGTAAAGTGGCCGTTAAAGCCGCTGAGCACCTCAAAAAGACCGTGCTTGAGCTGGGATCTAACGATGCTTATCTGGTGCTTGATGATGCCGACATGGATGTAGCGATCGACACCTGCGTTCAGGGGCGTGTCTACAACGGCGGCCAAACCTGTGTAGCTGCCAAGCGTTTTGTAGTGACTGAAAAGAACTATGAAGCGTTTAAAGAGCGCTATGTAGCTCGCATGCAGTCGCTAAAGGCCGGTGACCCGACCCAAGAAGGTAGCGACCTTGGCCCCATGGCCCGCGTTGACCTGCGCGATGGTCTTCACGACCAAGTGGAAGAGAGCGTTCGCAAAGGCGCGAAGATTCTCTGCGGTGGTGAAAAGCCATCCGGTAAAGGCGCGTTTTACCCGGTCACCGTGCTGGATAACGTGACCCCTGGTCAGCCAGCATACGACGACGAACTGTTTGGACCGGTTGCAGCGCTGATTCGCGCCAAAGATGATGAAGATGCGATGCGTATCGCCAACGACAGCCGTTACGGCCTGGGTGGCGGCATCATCTCTAAAGACGTTAAGCGCGCGACAGAGCTTGCCAGCAAGTACTTCGATACTGGCATGGTGTTTATCAACGGCTTTGGTGTCGCCACACCGGAAATGCCCTTCGGCGGGGTGAAAAACTCCGGCTATGGGCGTGAACACGGCGGCTTTGGCATGCTTGAGTTCGTTAATGCCAAATCAGTCATCGTCGTGCAAGAGTAATACGGTGAGCAACCTCAACAACATGCTGTGAGTTGTGAGTTGTAAAAAACTAGCGCCGCAGGCCTTCATCAGGCCTGCGGCGTTTTTGTTGTGCGTATGATTAAGAGCTTAGATTAAGAGCTTAAATGTTGTTCAGACGCTCGGCGCTGCCATAGCTTTATGCCTATCGCCATAATCACCCACGTTATCAACGCTGCGACAACATCGTCTAAAACAATACCGAAACCGCCATGCACAAACTCAGTTAGATGAATCGGCGGTGGTTTTAACGCATCAAAGAAGCGGTAAACACCAAACCCGAGCGCGATTACCAAGGGATGGCGCGCTGCCGCTAAACCAATAACCGCAAGCGGAAAGGCTACATACTCGTCGGCGACAATACTGCCATGATCCAACCCATCATAATGCCAGGCGGCAACGTGGCAAACCGGCACTGCCAGCACCAACAGAACCGCCATAACGATCCCTTGCTGGCCCAATGGGCGGCTCAATAACCACCACGCCAAGGGAATCCCCAACAGAGAGCCAAACGTACCGGGTGCAATCGGCGCTAGCCCTAGTCCAAAGCCCGTCGCTAACCAAAAATTAAACGTATCCAGCATTAACCCGCCTGCTCGGCTTGGCGCTCAAGTTCAGTTGTCATTTCTTTAGGTAAATTAAGCGCGCTAGCCAACTGATCCAGCCAGGCACGTTCCATAGGATTTTGGTCATCGGTCACGGCCACACTGATCAGGTACATCTCGCGTGCTGCCTGGGGAGAGTCCGCTTCACGTGCCAGGGCCTGAGCATCCAGCGGTGCTTTTAGCTGCCGCTCTACCCAGTTGTGCATCTCTTGATCGGCACCTAAGGCATCGATCTGTTCGGTGATCAACGCCTGTTCCTGCTCATCGATGTGACCGTCGGCGCGTGCCGCCATAATCATAGCCTGCAGTAGCTCCAGGCTGCGGCGCTCTTGGATCTCACCGCTGAGCACTTCAACCCGTTCGCCCTCTGACGCATTTTGGGTAGTATTCTGCTGGCCACTGTCAGTTTTTGCCGCCTGAGAGCTTTGCCAAGCTTTCCACGCCAGCATGCCTACCCCGGCAATGGCGCCATATTTAAGCGCTTTGCCACCCATGCTGCGGCCGCGCTTAGAGCCTACTAACATGCCCATGGCGCCGCCACCGAGCAGGCTTTTAACATCGAAGCCGCTAGAAGAGCCGCTTCCTTGGCCACTGCTACCGCCGCCTAATTGCTTAGAAAGCCCACTCAGCATGCCTTTAACATCGACACCGCTGCTACTGCCGCCCTTCTGGCTGCCGCCGGCTTGCTGCATCAGCTGCTGTAAAATCTTGCTTGCGTTCATCCTTGCACTCCTAAGTTGATATTATCTTTAGAGCTCGTTTGTCGATTAACACACTTTATAAATCATTCTATATGAACGCAGCATGAACTAACGCTGGCTTGGGCTTTAAATGTCATAGCCTTTAAATGCCTGAGTCTTTAAATACCTTAGAAATTAAAGAAGTGCGCCCTTCACTTCCACCGAGCTCCCGTGCCGGCTGGCACGCACGTCTATACGGACTGGCATTTGCTCTTTGAGTTCGCTGACATGGGAGATTACGCCAATCATACGCCCGCCCATTTGCAGTTCGCTCAGCATGTTAATGGCTTGATCCAGAGCATCCTGATCGAGGCTACCAAACCCTTCATCGATAAATAGCGTATCCAGTTGAATACCGCCAGCGTAAGCCTGCACTACATCCGAAAGGCCCAGCGCTAACGACAGAGCTGCCATGAAAGACTCCCCGCCGGAAAGCGTTGCTACCGAACGGTTCTTGCCGGTGTAAGTGTCAGCCACATCTAGCTCAAGGCCTGACGCTTTATTGCCCTTAGTGGGGTCCTCGCGGCGCACCAACTGATAACGCCCGCGGCTCATGCGTACTAGCCGTTCAGAAGCCTGAATCAGTACGTCATCCAGCAGCACGCCGAGCACGAAGCGTTGCAGGCTAATGCGATGCCCGGTGCGACCGTTAGCGACTTCGCTTAGCGTGCCCCACACCTGATACTGGGCTTCAAGTTCAGCCTGAGCCGTGTGAGCCTTAGCCAGTTTTTGGCGGATGCCATGCAGTGTGGTTAAGCGTCCATCCAGCGTCCGCCACGCCTCTAGCTGGGAGTTTTCTTCCGCTTGGGCGGCCTCGGTTTGACTAGAAAGCGCAGCCAAATCGGGGGGCGTTTTTTCAGCCAGTTGAGCGTGGTAATTCTGCAGCGCCCCTTCTAATTCGGCCAAACGGCGCTGGTACGTGTCTACCTGATGAATGAGCTCCTGACGCTGAGCGTCATCCAGTTGGGCTGCCTGAAAGGCAGCCTCATCCTCAAAGGGGCTGGCCAGAAGCGCTGCCTGCCACTCTGCTTGGGTCTGTTCAAGTGTTTGTTTAGCCTGCTCGACTCGCTCGCTGGCTCCCCTTAGCTGCTCGTCTGCTCGTGCCAGTTGGGTTTGGCTGTTCGTCAGCGCCAGCTGAGCACTATCCCAGGCTTGTTCAATTTGGGTAACTTGGCGCTCGAGTTCCGTGAGCGTTTGGCGCATAGCGACGGGGTCGCGGGCATTTTCAGGCAGCGACTGACTCAACTGGTCGCGCTGGCTTTCTAGCCTTAACGCGTCCTCTTTGGCTTTTTCAACCGTGGGCCGCTGAGTTTTAAGCTGTTTATCCAGCGCTCCCCACTCTTGCCGAAGCGCATCACGGGCGGCGATTTGCTGGTGAATCTCTCGCTCAACGCTTGTCTGCCGAGTGACATGGCGATGCAACTCATCACAGGATTTTTGTAGCTCATTCAGCGGTTGGTTAGCCCACTCCCCTAACTGCTGATTGAGTCGCTGCACTTGCTCTGTGTTGTAGTTAATCTGCTGCGTAAGCTGCTGGTGATGACGTTCAGCGATCTGAAGCGCTTGGCGGGCCTGTTCCTGAACTGATCTAGCTTCTTCCACCTGCGCCTGAGTGATCACCTCGGCGTTGTTAACCGCCGGGGCTGGATGCGCCAAGCTGCCGCATACCGGGCATGGGGCGTCCTGCTCAAGGGTCAGTGCTAACAGCGCGGCTTGGCCCTGATGCCAGCGCATTTCCCGCTCATTGGCACTGCGTTCAGCCTGCACTGCTTCGCTATGACGGCGGCTGAGTGCGTCCGTTGCCTGCTGCTGTTGAGCCGTTAACTCACGCCCTTGCCGGGCGAGTCCATCCAGCTCTTTACGTTGGGTTAGCAGCGTTTCATAGCGGTTTAGCTCGACAGGGGCGCTGGCCAGCTGCTGGCGTTCCGCCTGTAACCGTTCGAGATTAACGCCTGCCGCCTCGCCCTGTTGGCGAATGGTGTCCAGTTGCTCCTCATCGCGCTTGAGGGCACCGTCAGCTTGTTGCCAAGCGGCCTGTGCCGTTTGGAATCGCGCCTGTAGTTCGCTTAATTGTTGGCCTTTTTGAATAAACTCGCTCAACTGGCGATGACGCTCGCGCAGCTCAGGGAGCCCTGTCTGACGCTCGCGGGCCGCCTCAAATGCACGCTGTGCCTGCTCCGCGCTAGTGCGCTGGCTGCTCAGTGCGGCGTCTGCCTGCTGCTGTTCCGCGTGCGCGGTGCTTAGCGCCTGCTGCGCTTGGGTTAACGCCGTACGCTGGGGGCGCAACGCCTGTGCGTGTTCACTTTGGGTCAAATGGTCTTGAATGCTGACGACCTGGCCCTGCTGTTCAAGATGACGCGTTTTTTCAGCCGCCAAGCTATCCCGCGCTTCAAACTGACGCTGAAGTGCCTGGGCATCATCGCGCTGTTTTTCGGCTTTACGTCGCTGCAGTTGGGCGGTTTCGAAGTCCTTTCGCGCTTGCTCGACCCGGGGCGTCAACGCTGCAAGCTCTTGCTCTAAAGCCGCTTCACTCTCCAGCTCACCACCGGCGAGAATGCCGCTGATATGTTGGCGATGCTCTTTCACTTCCCGTTCAATTTGATTGGCCTGAAGGCGCAAACGCTCTTCAATACGCTGAAATATTTGCGTTTGAAACAGCTGGGAAAATATCTCCTCGCGCTTTTTGGAGTCAGCGATCAATAGTTCACGAAACTTGCCTTGGGGCAGCACCATCACTTGGCGAAACTGGTTGGCATCCAGGCCTATCAAGGTTTGCAGCTCAGCGGTGGCATCGTTGACTTTGCGCGCCACCAAGCAGGTCTCTACCCCGCCATCCGCGTTTAAGCGCCATAGCTGCGCTTCCGCGTTATGGGTGGTGGTGCCTTCGCCACGTGCCTTGGGGCGCTCTTGCTGCGGCACGCGGCGTACCCGGTAATCCGCCCCGCGCAAGCGAAAATCAAGCGTAACTTCCGTTAGCAGCGTGGCGTTCGCTTGGTCACAGCGCATCTGAGAAGGTTCACGCTCGTTACCCGTCGTTTGGCCATAGAGCGCAAAACATAACGCATCCAGAATCGAACTTTTGCCCGCGCCTGTTGGGCCATTAATCAGAAATAGCGGGCTTCTTCCTAACGCAGTGAAATCGATGTTTTCTGAACCTGCAAAGGGGCCGAACGCCTGCATGGTAAGGGTTAACGGCGTCATTCTTGGGCCTCATCGCGCTGCAGCTGGTTAATCAACTCGGCCATGGCGCTAGCTTGCTTATCGCTCATGGCATCACCGCTGGTCTGAGTGAAGAAGTCACTAAACATATCTAGGGCATCAAAGCGTAACCGCTCGCGGTCAAGTTGCTGAGTGCCTCGTGCTTCCAGCATGCCGGGCTTTTCCAGATGCAGCACATTGGGAAACACCTCACGCAGCTTGCCCATGGGGTCGAGGATGGCGTGGCGATCGGTCAACCGCACCAACAGGTAATCGTCTGCTTGTGCATCCGTTCTTCCCTGGGCGATTAGCGCATCAATCTCACCCTCTAATACGCGCACTTCACGGCTGGGTATTAGCGGAATCTGTTCGATGTGCTTTATCCCGCTCGCGCCTACTTCCACCAGTGTGACGCCTTTGCTCTGGCTGGCTTCGGAAAAGCTGTACTTAAGCAAGGAGCCGCTATAGCGAATATGCTCACCGCCGCGATACTGCGGGCCGTGCAGGTGGCCAAGCGCCACGTAATCAAAGTGCCGCATAGGCTCCCAGGCCACGCTTTCGGCACCGCCTAACGTTAGCGGGCGCTCCGAATCAGAAGCGCTGCCGCCATCTACAAAGCAGTGGCTCATTAGTAGGCAGGGGCGTGTTGCATGGCGGCGCTCGCTAATCTGCTCGACCAAATAGCGATGGGCGCCGTCAAAGTCGCGCACTTCCACGTTAAACAGGCTGCGCACATGCTCAGGGTCGGCGTAAGGAATGCCGAATATATCCACTTCGAGGCCGTCAATGGTCAGCGTAACCGGCGTGGCAAACTCAGCTAAATCGGAGAGAATATGCAGCCCGGCTTGGCGCAGGTGGCGCGCGCCAAAGCGCAACCGCTCGGCGCCATCATGGTTGCCTGAAATCATGATGACCGGCAGCTTGCGCACCTCGCATAGCGCATGCAGCACCTCATCGAGCAGCGTTACCGCCGCCGAAGGCGGCACCGAACGGTCGTAGATATCGCCCGCAATCAGCACCGCATCGACGTTTTCCCGGTCAATTATTTCGATGAGCTGGTTAAGCACATGGCGCTGGTCTTCCAGCAACGAAAGGTTGTGAAATAGCCGACCCAAGTGCCAATCAGCGGTGTGGAGTAAACGCATAACAAGCTCAACAGCCAATAGTGTCGCGGCATCATAGCAACCTATTGGCGCTGCGTTTAGCGCTAGCGTTGAGCTTATAGAAAATGTCGTTACGGCGTTCTGGGGAGCTGGCGTTTATGATCGGTGCGTTGATAGGTATTGGTAATGGTGGTGTAGGCCTGGTCGCTAACCTGCTGACCGGTAAGAAAGGCATCGATTTCGGTGTAAGTGACGCCTAATGCCTCTTCGTCAGCCAATTGAGGTTTAAGCGACTCTAAATCAGCAGTGGGCTGTTTCTCTACCAGTATAACGGGCGCGCCTAACGCAGCACCGACCTCTCTCACCTGCCCTTTGGTAAGCCCTGTCAGCGGCACCAGATCGCATGCGCCATCACCATACTTGGTGAAAAAGCCCATTAATGCTTCTGCTGCTTGGTCGGTCCCCACCACTAAACCCGACTTTGCGCCAGCAACCGCGTACTGCGCCACCATTCGTTGACGCGCCTTAATATTGCCTAATACAAAGTCGCGTTGAGCGGCATCTTGAAACGTTAATCCACCCTCCTCCAAGGACGCTAGCAAGGCGTCACTGGCTGGCTTCACATTGATATCAAGCACTTCATCAGGGGTAATAAACGTTAGTGCCTGTTGAGCGTGATCCTCATCTTTCTGCTCGCCGTAAGGCAGCCGAATGGCATAAAAGCGTGCCTCAACCCCCTTTTCGCGGGCCTTTTCGACGGCCAGTTGGGCTAAACGACCAGCAACGGTGGAGTCCACCCCGCCGCTAATCCCCAACACAAGCGCGTGCTGTCCTGTCTCTATCATCTGACTGCATAGAAATTCGACGCGCGCCTCAATTTCATACTGCGGCTCAATCGATGCTTTTACCTGCAGTTCTGCCTGGATACGCTGCTGGGTTACTTGGTTAGTCATGGGGCTTCCTGACTCCCGGTTATGGATAGAGATTTCATCATTAAGATTCATCAACGCGGGTCGCTTTGCCTGCCAATACATCACCATGATGCTTTGGCAGCATTTCTAGCGCATAGTGCGCAGCGGCAAGACGTACCTCATTACGATCACCTGAAAAGCGTTTCGTCTCCACTATCATGTATACCTCTTGGGCATGTCGAAACGCCCAGGCAAAGCAAACGGTTCCCACCGGTATATCATCATGGGGCTCTGGGCCCGCAATACCGGTGTTCGCTATGGCAACATTGGCATCATTATTGTTTAAAGCGCCTAACGCCATTTCGCGTGAGGTGACTTCGCTAGTCAGGCCATACGTATCGATGGTGTCAAAACTGACAGCTAAATAGCGATTTTTGGCCTCGGGTGAATAAACAGCCAATCCACAATCGATCGATTGCCCGCTACCCGGTATGCCCGCTAGCTCTGAAACAATTAACCCCGCCGTGCACGATTCAGCCGTGGCCATTTTGAGTTCGTGCTTTTTTAGATACTCACTTATCTTTTCAAGCAGTTCCATTGCTTATCTCCTTATAACGTCATACCTCTGACTCCATTTACACCTTTGAGGCACTATAGTTAAGCACCGTTATTTGTCTAAAGCCTGTCACCATTATTAACATTGTTTATGTGCGTGAATTAACGTCAAAACAGCTATAAAAAAGCCCCGCCCGAAGGCGAGGCTGTGATTTGCTAATGGGTTATATTAGCGCCGAAATGCATCGGGATAGTTGGTTAGATCCACGTTCCATAACACCGGCAACAAGAAATAAACCGCCGCGACGATGAGTAGCATGGCAATAATGTTGATCCAAAAGCCTGTGCGCACCATCTCAATGATTTTGAGTTTACCAGTGGCGAAGATAATCGCGTTAGGCGGCGTACCCACCGGGAGCATAAAGGCACAATTGGCGGCCATGGCGGCGGGCACCATCAGTACAAAGGGATGAATATCCAGTGCAAGGGCCAACGACGCTAGCACCGGCAGAATCATCGTGGCCGTGGCGGTATTTGAGGTGATTTCAGTTAAGAACAACACCATGCCGGTCGCTATCAGGATAACCAGCAAGAAGTTAACGCCTTCCAGCACGCTCATTTGCCCACCGATCCACTCGGCCAGGCCCGAAGAGCCAAACCCTGCGGCAATTGCTAAACCACCGCCGAACAGTAACAAAATGCCCCAGGGCACATCTTTGGCAATATCCCAACCCAACAGGCAGCCGCCTTTATTTTTGGAAGGGATCAAAAACAGCAGCAGGGCCGCAACCACCGCGATCATGGTGTCATTGATGCCGGGGATATTAATGATCTGGCCTTGCCATAAAAATGAGCGGGTAATCCACATAAAGGCCGCAAACAGGAAGACCACCAGCACCGCTTTCTCTTCAAAGCTGGTTTTACCCAGGGCCTCTTTTTCTTTGTGAATAAGCTCCCGCCCACCCGGCAAGTGACTAAATTCAATTCTGAAAAATACCCGTGTCAGTAGCAGCCACGCGCTAAACAGCAGCACCAGCACGACAGGGAAAGCAAACATTAACCAGCCAGCAAAAGAGATTTCGATACCAAACAGCTCATTAACAATCGCCGCCAGGATAATGTTCGGTGGCGTGCCAATCAGTGTGCCGAGGCCACCAATGGTACCGCCGTAGCCAATACCAAAAATCAAAGCCTTACTGAATTTTTCGATTTCGTCACTGTGGTCCCCATCACTTTTTTCAAGTTCCTGGCTAACCTGGTAAACAATCGCGGTACCGATAGGCAGCATCATCATCACCGACGCTGTATTAGATACCCACATCGATAAAAAGCCGGTCGCGGCCATAAAGCCAAACACAATGCTATTAATACTGGTGCCCAATACGGCAATAATCGACAGGGCGATACGCTTGTGCAAATCCCACTTTTCCATCGCTAAGGCGATCATAAAACCGCCCAGAAACAGGAAAATAATTGGGTTGCCGTACGCCGCCGTTACCGTATTGCCATCCAGTGCGCCGGTAATGGGTAATAGTACAATGGGCAGTAGCGAGGTAGCAGGAATGGGGATAGCTTCGGTGATCCACCACACCGCCACCCACAACGTAGTGGCCAACACCATACGCCCTTCAAAGCTTAAATCTTCAGGGTGAAAGAACATCACCACAAAAGCGAACAGCAGCGGTCCAAGCAGCAATCCAATTTTCTGTGGGTTGGTATAGGCAGGTGGCTTAGGTTGATGAGATGGCCCGCGCTTGGCACTGGAAGCCGCCGCCTTCGCGGCACCGCCCGTGGGCAGCGCGCACATCAAGAGTTTTTTGGCTTGGTAGTGGGAGTGCCATAGCTGATCCCATACCGTCATCAGGGCTGTTTTATGCATAACGTAAGCGCCACTTGCGGTCAGAGTGAAAAGAAAAGGTCGGAGGCAACTTTGCGATAAATGAGCCGCCCCAAGGGCCATACTGGATCTCCTTTGGCGCCCTTTATTAACTGCAATAGGCAATTAGTCCAGTCATTTGCCCAAAATTGCCACTAAAGTCTAACGACTTTAGTTTTATTATTAGCGCTTACTAACAGTGACATAAGTGCATTGCCCACGTAAGTTAGCGCTACTATTAAATAAATAGTGATGCATTAAGATTAAGGAGAATCGAGTGCTCGACCGCTGGACAATGCCGCTTACCCATCGCCCCTTAAAATGCATCGCACGCCCCTTGCAGCAAGTAGGCATAACGCCTGACCAAGTGACGCTAACTGCTTTTTTAATCGGCATTTCCGCATTACCGCTGCTGGCATTCGAGCAGTATGGGTTAGCCCTGCTGGTCATTGTGCTTAACCGCCTTGGCGATGGACTAGACGGCGCTTTGGCACGCCTCAGTGGCCGCACGAGCGATGCTGGCGGGTTTCTTGATATCGGACTCGACTTTGTTTTCTACGCGGCCGTGGTGCTGGGGTTCGCGCTGGCAAACCCTGCCCAGAACGCACTAGCAGCTGCCTTGCTGCTATTTGCTTTTATCGGCACCGGCACCTCGTTTTTGGCGTTTGCGATTGCTGCCAAACAGCAGGCGATAGAGCGTCCGCACTTTCCCAACAAGGCCTTTTATTACTTAGAAGGGCTGACCGAAGGCACCGAAACCATCATGGCGCTGGTGGTTTTTTGTCTATTCCCAGCGTACTTTGCGAACTTAGCGACTCTTTTCGCCATTGCTTGTCTTATCACAACGGCAACACGCTTATGGGGTGGCTATTGGACGCTACGTAGGCCTGAAAAACCTTAGCGCGCCCTGAGCTGTTTACGCATTTGCTTCTCATTGGCGGCTATATTAAGCTCAGTTTCGTACCTCACACGTACCATTCAAATTCAGGCGGTTACCTCTGGATAACCGCTGTCGCAGTCACACGGAGCAGTGATATGCATAGCGAAACGTTAAATGACCTTTCCCTGGCGGGCCTTCAGATCGCCATTCAAGATATCAAGGATGAACTCTTCGATACTCCCGAGTGCGACTACGCTATTGCCCAACTGCTTAGCCAGTGGGGCCAAGCTGAAAAAGCCGAACAATTACTGGATGAGATGCTGCTTAAATGGGGCACATCGCCTGACGTTATCGCCTTAACGCAGCGTGGCCATACAGAAATGAAAGCTGAAATGACGTCAGAAATGACCGGGAGTGAACTGCTCGCGGAGAATGAAGAACCAATGCATAAGCCACCAAAAGCAGCACCTGCACAAGTTCGCGTTGTTGCGGCTTGACCCGCTAATTTAGCTTTTAAAAATGCCCCTGGCCGCTTTCTCGGTAGGGGCATTTTTATAGACACCGGCAGGCGTTAATCGAGATGATCCAGCGTGACGATAATATCTTCAGCTGAGACATCCACGTTCAAGAAGGTGTAGCTGTCATTATCTTCATCGACGAGGCGGATATCAAAATAAGGGTTGGTATATCCGGTTAACGTCACCCGTTGAGTATCGCCGTTCATCAACACATCACTTCCCAACACATCCTCTTCCCAACTTTTTGAGCTCCCCGGGCTCACGTACATGTAGTAAATGGTGTAGCCGGTTCGATTAGTGATATCCACATAGTAATCTGCCGCTACCGCCAGTGATGACGCTATTAGCGCCACGAGTGCAACCAGCACCGTTCTGATCCGCATTGGAAAGTTCCTTGGACTTTTTTAGGTAAACAGCAAGTTGTGAGTAAAGCACCGCTGAGTTTGAACACTCGACGACATTTTCAGTATATAGCCTGCGAGTCTTTTACACAGCCGCCCGCAGACTACAAGCAACTGGTAGAATACCGCCCCTTTCAGGTGCATTAGTGGCCCATCGCCGTAATGCCCTCCTTTTCACTACCTGAGAGTTGCGCAATGTTCGCCACCGCCCACGCAGTTTTCCAGCCGCTTTTACGGCTGGGTCTTATCCCGCAGATTGTAATCGGTATCGTTGCCGGGGTATTGATCGCCCTGTTTGCACCGGGCGTTGCCAGCGATGTGTCCTTACTGGGACAGCTATTTATTGCCGCTTTACAGGCAGTGGCACCTATTTTGGTGTTTGTGCTGGTGGCGGCAGCCATCTCTGCTCATCAAAAAGGTCAACCTACCCACATGCGCCCTGTGCTGGTGCTGTATGTGGTTGGCACGCTGATCGCCGCCTTCATTGCGGTGGCGGCCAGTTTTCTTTTTCCTACAGAGCTTTCATTGAATGCAGGTCAAGTGGATGGCACTCCACCTGGAGATATTTTTAGCGTCCTGCGCGATCTGCTGTTGAACGCCGTGGCCAACCCAGTCAGTGCATTGATGGAGGCTAACTTTATCGCTATTTTGGCCTGGGCCATCGGCCTGGGTTTAACGCTGCGCCAAGCCAGTAACACCACCCGTCAGGCACTAAGCGATTTATCCGCGGCAATTACTCGCATCGTTACCCTGGTCATTCGTTTAGCACCGCTGGGCATCCTGGGTTTGGTGGCAGGCACGCTGGCAGAATCTGGCGTCGAGGCGCTGCTCAACTACGCACAGCTGTTAGGTGTGATCGTCGGCTGCATGCTGTTTGTCGCGCTGGTGAGCAATCCGTTACTGGTGTACATAACCACCCGACAAAACCCTTATCCACTGGTATTTACGTGCCTGCGGGGCAGCGCGATTACCGCCTTTTTCACTCGCAGTTCGGCCGCGAATATCCCGGTGAACCTGGAGCTTTGCCGCCGCCTGAAACTCGACCCTGACACCTACTCTATTTCGATTCCGTTAGGCGCGACGATCAATATGTGCGGCGCGGCCATTACGATTACGGTGATCACCCTGGCCACGACTCATACGCTGGGGATTAATGTTGATTTCGCCACGGCGCTGCTGTTGTGCGTGGTTTCAGCGCTGGCGGCCTGCGGCGTTTCAGGCGTAGCGGGCGGCTCACTGATGCTGATTCCCATGGCCGCCAACCTGTTTGGCATTCCCACCGAAGTAGCCATGCAGGCCGTGGCGATTGGCTTTGTGATTAGCGTGGTGCAGGACTCAACCGAAACCGCACTCAACTCCTCTACGGATGTACTCTTCACCGCGGCCGCCTGCCAGGCACAAGAGGCGAAGCGTTCATAAACGCTCACTAACGAGAGTGGCTTTTATAATAGCCACTCCCGCTGTCCACATTAACTATTGGATGGCTTAAAAAGCCCGGCTAAACGCTCACGCTCGTCCTCTTCATAAAAACTCGGATCATCGAATAGATCGCGCTGAGTGTCATCGGCTCAAAATGCGCGGTGTGGGTAATCAATGCCATGACGTGGCGGCGACGATAAATGGCATAAAGCCCCAACAGGGTAAATACGCAGGCGATATAGATTGGCAGGCCTTGGCTACCCACCGCCGTCATTAGTGAACCCGCCGCAATCGGCGCCACTGCACAGCCAGCGCCATGCATCACCAGCATATCCGACGAGCCGGAAACCATACCCAAGGATTAACAAAGATAAGGTGCAAAAGTGCTACCGATGCACAAATAGAGGCACAGAAGCCAAAGGTACAGATGTGCCCCATGCGCCTGATCAAACGCCCTCTCACCCAGGTGCCGCAGATAAAGCCGACAAAGTAGCCGGACATGATGATCCCGAGCACCGCACTGAAGAAGCTCTCATCAGTTCCCCGCAGCGTTAGCAGTGTATTCAATAATCGTTGCCCAGCAGCAACAACGCCATGCTCTGCAGTATCGATTTAACCGATTTGAGTATTGCCACTGAAAGCTTTCGCCACAACCGTTGACAGGCTAACGTTCTTTATATAGAACGTTCTATATAAAGAACAGCCGGACACCCCATTATGGATCAGCTCTCCCTAAGCACCTTAGGTCAACATTTACAGTCACTGCGATTAGCGCGGGGTTGGTCACTTTCGCAGTTAGCCCATGACGCGGGCATTGCCAAATCTAATTTGTGCCGCCTAGAGCAAGGGAACGGTAATCCAACGCTGGATACTATTTGGCGGTTGGCGGTGCAGCTCAATGTTCCTTTCGGCACATTAGTCGCGCCCATTACCGTACCGCTAGGCGAAGATGGCGTGCAGGTGCGCTTAATTGATCAGGGCAAAGATACCCCCCAAGTAGATGCCTATTGGATGCGCTGCGCGCCCCACACCCTTCGCCATGCCGAACCGCACTCCCCTGGCACTCGCGAATCGCTGATGCTGATTAGCGGCTCGCTTGAAGCGGGGCCAGAAGGCGACACTACCCAGCTTAGGCCAGGGGATACGGTCACCTTCGCAGCCGACCAGCCGCATCTTTATTGTACCCAAGAAGCAGAAGCCACCTTGATGATGACCATCACCTACGGCATAAAAGGCGACACGCCATGAATCACTTTGCCAACCACTCCCCAATCCGCAACGCCTTCAAAGGCGTGCGGGAAGCCATTCCTCTGCTGGGCGGCTATGTTCCTGTTTCACTCTCGTTTGGAGTAGTCGCCACCCAGGCGGGGTTTAGCATGTGGGAAGCCGCCGCTATTTCAGCGCTGATTTACGCCGGCGCCTCACAGTTTTTGTTCGTAGGCATGGTGGCGGCGGGCTCTCCGCTTTGGCTGGTGGTAGCGATGACACTACTCATAAACGTACGCCATGTGGTTTACGGGCCGAACCTAGCAGCCTTATTACCGCGCAGCCGCCACTGGCCCTGGCTGATGCATGGCCTGACAGACCAGGTGTTTGCCCTGGCGCTTACGCGGCTGCCTCAGTTGCCTGCCCCTGAGCGATTTGGCTGGTTTGTCGGCGCCTCGCTGCTGGCTTGGGGGGTGTGGATTGTGGGCACCATGGTCGGCGCAACGGCAGGCGAAACGTTAACCGC
>TARA_R110000824_G_scaffold2998_1_pt1 | contig 32060 bp, 20 predicted proteins | sample TARA_R110000824 | Tara Oceans TARA_R110000824 (sample SAMEA4397747) | marine metagenome | biome: Polar Biome; feature: [MES] marine water layer (ENVO:01000295) within the mesopelagic zone...; material: water (ENVO:00002006), including particulate matter (ENVO:01000060) such as......
CACAATCAACTACGAGTCGATACATAAGATTCCGGATTTGAAATGGGATGTGATTATATGCGACGAGGCACACTCAATGGGAGCGTTCGCTAAGCCGAGCAACAGAGCGAAAGACGTAAAAGGATTGATACAAAAAAACAGGAGCAGAGTTATACTGCTATCGGGAACACCAACACCGGAGTCATACTCTCAGATGTACCATCAAGTGTACGGGATACCAACTAATCCGTTCAGTCAGTACAAGAACTTCTACAGGTTCTGTGATGACTACGTTAACGTCACCGAAAAAAGAATTAACTCTATGACGATTAAAGATTACTCGAAGGGGTATGACACCATAGTGCAGGCAATGAGCCCTTACACGATAAATTACACGCAATCTGAGGCAGGTTTCAAAGTGGAAACGAAAGAGCACATTCTGTCTGTGGATATGAAGCCTGTTGTTCACAGCATCGCAAAGAATCTTCAGAAGAATCTTGTGGTCGAGGGTAAGGATGAGGTGATACTTGCAGATACCCCTGTAAAGCTGATGTCAAAACTACATCAGATATATTCCGGGACCGTAAAGTTTGAGAGTGGTAAGACTATGACATTGGATGACAGCAAGGCAGAGTATATCAGAGATAAGTTTAAGGGAAAGAAGATAGGAATCTTCTACAAGTTTAAGCAGGAACTAAAGGTATTGATGAGCGTGTACGGAACAGACTATCTGACTACAGACTTGAGTGTCTTCAACGACACTAACAAGTCTATTGCGCTTCAGATTGTGTCGGGACGAGAGGGAATATCTCTACGCAAGGCTGACGCTCTTGTGTACTACAACATAGACTTCAGCGCCACAAGTTATTGGCAGAGCAGAGACAGGATGACAACCAAGGACAGGCTTAAGAACGATGTGTATTGGGTGTTCTCAAAAGGTGGTATAGAACGGGAGATATATAAGGCTGTTTCTAAAAAGAAGGACTACACGATTCGTCACTTCAAAAGAGATTTGCTATCTTTGGTAGGTGACGGAGCAACAGATACAGGCAAAAAGGATAAAGGAACTTGAGGAGCAGGGCTACTATGTCATTAAGCTTATCAAGACAAACAAGAACGGAATCCCCGACCTTATAGCTATCCCTCCTAACTCTGATGTTATATTCAGCGAGGTCAAAAGACCGGGAGGTAAACTGTCCAAACTGCAGGAGTACAGATTAAAAGAACTAAAGGGCTATGGTAGAACAGAAATATACAAAGGTGAGTAATATTCATTACGACATTGACGATTGGTTCATTGAACAGATGAGAGATATACCAATGGACTATGCATTTGATATTGCATCTCAGATGACAGAACAGGTAGACGAGCTGCCTGTAAAGAATGGGTGGACTCAGTATGTTGCAGGAGTTTCACACGCTCTTAAGGAACCGTTCTTCTTTAAACTTGAATACTTAAACCAAGAGGAAGAGCTTTGCTTATTCCTTGGAGTAGAGGAGGTAGATGTGGATACCTTCTTAGATTATATGAATGAAAATAACATACTAAAATTTAATAAAGATGAAAAGAAATATAAAAATAGAGAGCCTGCTGATTAGTATTGTAAACTCTATATTTAATGTAGACATAAAGAAAAAAAGCAGGAAGCAGCAGGTGATAGATGCCCGATGCATATTCTTTAAAATATTATTTGACTTTAAATATACTAAGACTGATATCGCGGCGGTGTTTGGGATGCACCACGCTACTGTTATACACAGCCTAAAGATGATGCCCATATACATTCAGCACGATTCATTTCTTAAAGACAGGTATGAGGAATGTAAAAAAGATTTCAACAAACACCTTGGTGACGTAGTCGAGCCCATTGTAGTTGACAAACTTACGCACGAGGATATACTAAGAAGCAGATTAGTAAGCTTAAAAATTAACAACGATGCTTTGAAAAAAGAAATAAAATCTTTACATTCGACAATTAAAGAGTTTGGAGAGTACGCTTCTTTGATTAGAGTAATAAAAGATAGAGTACATAAAGACAATGTTGATGAATTTAAACGTAACCTCCATAGAATTGCTAATGGAATATACAAATAACATATAAGAGATGTCAATTTCACCTCTTGATGCTGAAAGACTTACCCATATAAATCACGTTATGGGACAGCTTCACGACCATATGGACAACATATATGAACACCTTGTAGACAGAGATATTTCTGAGTGTGTCAAGGAGGTAGAGGAAAGCTTGACAAAATTAAAAGACTTAAAGTATTCGTTGGGAGATGGAGTGTAAGACCTGTGTTCGTTGTGAGAAAAGCAAACCATTAAAAGAATATTGGTCAGCAGGAACAAAGAACGGAAAGAAACACTCTCGAAGAACTTGCATCTTTTGTTACAAAAAAGTAAAAAAAGATTATAAAGAAAGAAAGAAAGAGTGGTACAATAACCTTAAGAAAAATTTAAGCTGCGAGGAGTGTGGGTATTCAAAACTAACGCACGAATCTTTTAGCCCTCACGCAATACAGTTTCATCATCACAATGACGACAAGGAGTTTAGTATAGGAGATGGAATAAATATAGGATACTCTCGAAAAAGAATTGTACAAGAGATAAATAAATGCAGGGTGCTATGCGCTCGGTGTCACGCAGAAGAGCACGATAAATTAAATTAAATATATGTCAGAATTAAAAACCATTTTACAGCAGATAACCGAAGACTTTCCGGATGATACATTCCTATACCCTACAGGGTATGAAGATTGTGTAGTTGGTCTTCAGTATGCGAGCGACGTGCTCATAATGGACTCCAATAAGATTATCAACAAGATAATAGTGGAGGACGGGTTAAGCGAGGTGGATGCGATAGAATATTTCGATTACAACATTGCAGGAGCAGGTGGTGATGGGTTTCCTATATACGTCTACATCCCCGAAGAAGAATGAGCCCGCGTTTTGAAACAGAGAAGGACAGGGACAGAGAACTAAGAGCCATAACAAAATTTGTTGAGAGATTCAATGGTTCGTTCAAGAAGCTTGACCCATTTGATGTAGACTACAGGGTATATAACGATAAAGGAAACCTTATAGCTTACGTTGAAGTAAAAGGCAGGCTCAGAGAAATGTCTGATGCTTATCCCCTTCCTATATCTGCAACCAAAGTAACTAAGCTGTGCGCCAAGAGGCTTAACCCTGTAATTATATGGGCGTGTGAAGACGGAATCATATACGGTAAGGTAAACGAGATTGTAGCAGAGGCAAGATGGGGAGGTCGTAAGCCACGTAAAGATGCCTACTCCGACGAGGAGCTTATGCTATACTATCCCAAGCAAAAAACATTCAAGTACGCAAAGTATTATTAGAAATTCCCCTAAATGGGAAGTGTCGTTGAAGACACTATTGAATCCTTCTGAACTTTTGCTTCTTCCTCCTGTCTTCTATTTTCTTCTTCTGATTATCTCTACCCTTGGTTCTTTTTTTCTTACGGTCTTCCATCTCCTTCTCACGCTTATCTCTCTCTCCAAACTGTCTTTTGTAAGCCTTCGGGTTATACTCCTTCAAGTCTCTTTCATACTGCTTCTGTTCTGTCTTGGTTTTTTTACCCTCTGACTCTCTTGCTTTCTTCTCTGCGGATGTCTCTTCACTCGGCGAGTATGACTTGCTGATACCAAGTGCATCGAAGGTAGCTCTATCAAGCTCGTCTCCGGAAGTACCGAACATATTGTACAGCCCTATGAACGGGTCCGTCTGCATCCCTAACACTACTTCAACTATAGGCTTTAGACTTCCTACCCATCCATACTTCTCTACTTCTTTATTTACCTTGTAGTATATACTTAAAAAAGGATTGGTAACATCACCGGCAAATCTATTTCCCATTTGTCTTTCTACAACACTACCTAATAATGGAATCTGATATATAAGATTAAGACCCATCATTGCTTCTGCCATCTTCTTAAGAGCCTCATCCCTGTCGTCGCTGTCTCCCTTTATAAACTTAGCGAGGTTAGATGTTCCAACGAACAGAGTGTTCGCTAATGCGGCGTTCAGTGCAAATGCTCTGATGTCCTTTCTCTTTGGTGCTGCCTTAGCTGCCTCTTTTCTTTTTTGATTCGCCTCTTTCATCTTTCCCTGTGAAGCAAGCTTCGCCGCCTCTGCAGATAGTGTTACCGACCTTGCGGCATCTCTTTGCATATTCTTACTCGACTGCATCACCCTGTTCATCTGTAGGAATAATACACTTCCGAACATTGTGAAGGAGCGAATAAGTGCGTTGTTATGAAATTGAAGAGCTATTTTATCTGAGCCTCTACGCGACTGCTGTGTGGCGTTGTACTCGTTGAAAGCCTCAAGAGCCTCAGTCTTACTCATACCATTCTTTATGTTACGCTTATAGTTAATCATATATCCCATCACCCCTAAGATATCACCTAACACTGTTGGTGCTGCGGCGGATGTTCTGATTAATGCTCGTGCTCTTTTAAATCTTGAGGACTCCTTGCTTACATTCTTAAAAGTTTTAGAGCCCGATTCCAATCCGTATACATCACCCTCAATACCCTGCTCAACCCTTCTCTTGAATGTGGCTGACATCTCCATAGCTTGGTGTATCGGTCCGTTCATACCCACTAAGTCTAATGGCAGTGATAATATTGTAGTCGACAAATCAAACATAAACCCAAGCGTATCCATTCCGGGAATATATCTTTTGTCCTTACCTCTGTAGTTGTAGTCTTCAAAAGCATTTGTGAATGATGATGCCTGCTTTAGTATTTGTATTAGCTTAAATGATAGTGCGAACGATGTAAACTTGCTCTGAAACGCACTCAGCAGTTTGTTGCTTGGTCCACCGTTTAAGGAAGCAGGGTTTATTGCTTGGTTAATAAGGTGCTTTAGTGACCCTAAAATACGACCTTCTTTAAGCAGGAGGGTTACTTCGGGTATGCTAAAGAAGTCGTTCATCTCACGGACACCCTCAGCATAAGCCATATACTTCTCCATTGTCTGCGTGTGATTCTCAAGCGTCTCCATAAATGAAGCCTCTGTAAGGTTGATATCCGACTTGTAATCCTCACGTTGCTTGAATGCAGGTGCTGTCTCGCTATTAAATATACCGCTGAAGTCACCGTTCTCTAACATACCTCCATCCACTTTAGAGCTTATAGTCTGCGTTGGAAAATAGTTTTCTATGAACCCTAAGTTAACATTGTTCACCTGTGCATACACACCATTCACCTGCTCGTAGTATTCGTTACTCAAGAAGTTTACGACACCCTCAGTAAACTGTACCACATCCGGTCCGAGTATATTCTTTATCTCCTGTAGCTGTTCTTTTCCTATGCCTTGGTTCTCAAGCTTAGCTCTCTGAACATCGTTAAGACTAAGCGCATATATACGCATCAGTTGGTCAGCATTAAAGGCTTTGCTATATGTGGTTTGCTTTCCTTTCTTATTTGATATAAGTTTCATTCTGTGAACACCTGTAGCCAATCTTCTTTTAACACCCTTGATGCCACCAACAATACCCGCCGACGTTGCGATTTGGTCTATCTTCTTCCGCGTCTCATTAACACCCCGGTTATTGTTCTCATCCATCCTGTTGAACGCCTTATAGATATTGTCCGTGAATACAGACTTCCCTTCTGTTATTCTATCCGCTATGTTTGTTAATGTCTGAATATTACTAACCGTATTCTTAGCACTTCTTATATAATCTTTAATAGTGTCAAACTTAAATGTAGATTTCACCCACTCTCTTGATGCTGCAAAGAATCCTTTTTCTTCTAACACGGTACGTACCTCATCCTTCTTAGCGTTCAGCTCATTTTCGTCTAATGGTTTTCCATTCTCGTCAAACAATTCGGGATTTGTTTCCTGTATCTGACTCCTTACTTTCTTAGCCTTCTCTGCTCTGAGCTGTCTCTTAACAGTGTTCTCAGCCTTGAGCTGTGCGATTGATTCACTGCTCATATCCTTCAGTGTATTGAGCAGTTCATTGGTCTCTTCAAGGGTCATCCCCTGTATAGGAGCGAAGTTGTCAAGAGCCTGTACCTCAGCAAGAAGCTTCTGTTGTTTGGTAGTAAGAATCTTATCCGCTGTCAGAGGGTTCTCTTCCTGTACAAGAAGAGCCTCATCAATCTGTTGATTTACCTCCGGGTCGTTTAGCCTGTCTCGTAGCTTCTGAATCTTCTTCTGTGCTTCTTCAATACGAGTCTGCGTGTTGCTGATAGACTTAGCCTCTGCTTTTGTGCTACGCTTCTTACCCTCAAGCTCCTGTATTTTAGTCGCTTTCTCTTCTGCTGATAGCCTTGTGTTCTCGTTTACCTTGTCTATCTGATTGTTGATATCAAAAAATCTTTGTTCAATCTTAGATTCAATAGACTGCATCCCCGCTCTTGCACGCGCAAGGTCCACAATATCTTCCACAATCGGTAGCACCGCATTAAAGTATAGCTGTGTTGCTGCGTTGACTCCTGCTCCTCTACGCTTTCCGCTTTTTGTTATCTTTACCTTTGATTTCTTTTTAAGTATTTCAAGGATACCCGTTACGGTCTCCGCCTTCATACGTGCTCGTGCGTTTTGTATTTCAATCTCTACCTTCTCAATCTTAGCCTCAAAGTTCTCTACGGTTGAGTCCACAAGAAGTTTGTTTATTCTCTGTATAGCACCACGTGTATACGGAGTATCCGGAAGACTCTGTCTGATGTAGTTCTTCAGTCTTATCTGAGCTTCTTTTAAATTCTTCTTCCCAATCTTTCTCTGCTTGAGTGTCTCTCTAATCTTAGCCATCTCCGCCTGCACTCTTCTGTTAGAACGGATAGGTCCCTGTGCATCAAAGTCTCTGTATAATGATTGGTCATACCCCAACAGAATCTCCTGCTGTGTCTGTTCGGGCTGCTTCTTGAATATTGGATTAGCCTTTAATGTTTCCTGTGCTTTCTGTCTTATCTGAGAGAAAGTTTTGTTACGTGCTCTTACCCCCGTTACTCCGCCTCTTGGTCCCATCACCGCAAACTGACGAACAGTTTCTTGCGTCTCATCAAATAGCTGACGTGCCTCGTCAATACCACCCTCTACTTTCTCAAATGCCCGTGGCATCGGACGGGTTTCGTTGACGATACCAACAGTAAGAGCCTCATTAATATTACCCGTTGAGAATCCTCTTTGAGATAAAACATCTCGGATTGCGGCATCCGTGAAGCCAAGTCCTCTACCCCTGTCTATCACTTCAAATATAGGTGACGTTTTACTGAATAGAACCTCCGGGTTCTTCATCTTTTTCTGCTGAACCTCCGTAATCTTTAGGTCCTTACCGCTGAATACATCAGCCAATGCTGTGCCTAAAAACTTATCAAGGGTTAAGTTCTGAATTTCTTTAGCTGTTAAGTCCTTAGATAGCGTTGGGAATTGGTCCTTTATGTATGACCACATTCCAACTAACCACTCTTTAAACTGCGCGTTTAGAGATGCGTTTGCTATGGTCTCTCCTTTGTTTCCTATGAGTATAGCCATAGCCTCTTTTGCTGCGGCTGCCCTGTCTCCATCAAACTTCTTTAGCTGCTTCTGAAACTCTTCGGTCTGCTCAACAAGAGACACACCCTTAGCGTAAATCTCTTTACCCTCCTTTGTTGTCTGCAAGTAGTTCTGCCACACGTGACCCATCTCGTGAATCTGAGTGTTGAACAAATCAGATTTGCTGTTGTGAACCTCCGGATTTACGTACACGTCTCCGTCTACAGTGACACCATAAACAACATCACCATCCTTCATAACAGCCTGTACCCTATCCGAGTTCATAACAGCCTCAAACGTAGCTTGGTCTGTGGATATAGCTGTGTTTGGGAATGCTAAGTTCATAAAGTTAGCAAGCTTATTAGCATCACTGACGCTCTCAGCTGATGTGATAGCACCAACCATACCCTTCTGAGGTATGCCCTTGCCCACGTTAAGCGCGTTTTCAATAACCTTGTCTTCAGATATTCTCTCGCCTACTTCCTCTGCCTTCACAGCCTTGCCTATTACAGCAGCAAAAGTTTCCCCGTATATATCAAGAATGTTCTGCGGATTCTCAAGAACCCCTATCGTCTTACCCTTGATACCACCCTTATAGTTCGGGTGCTCTATGCTCACCACGCCGCCTGCTTCAGCCCAACCCTTTCCGTCTTTCTTTGCAACCTCAACTCCCTGCAGTGAGATGATACTCTTCTGAGGTACGTTCTTAGTGGATGGCTCGGTGATAAGGTCTGTGATAACCGCTAAGTTTAATAGCTGTCCTGAATTTGCTATACCCTCTGCTAATAGTTGTGCTGTAATTGGGCTCTTAGAATTAGGGGCTGATACTCTTTTTTTCTGCCCCGGCATATTAGGACCACCAACCGTCATCATCTTTATCAGTGCTGTTCGTGCGGGCAATGACATCTGCCTAAGATTATCGGGTGTCAATAGTTCTTTAAAATTAGTTATGTTATTGTTGCTTAACATTCCTATTATATTCTTCACACCTTTTTTTTCTGCATCTGTGCTATACTTAGGCTGTCTTCTTTTTATATCCTCCTTGAACGCCGCGAATGCTTCCTGCTTATTCTTCTCCGGTATCTGTGATATGTTGTCCAAGAACACTCTGAACACCGCCTCGTTTGATAGCATTGAGCCCTCACTCATTTTTACTACGGGCATCGGAACGAGACCCGCTAACTTTGGATTCGCTTCCCAAAACCTGTGAAACAGTTCCTTGTTATTCTCGTAAGCCCTTCGTGCTTTATTCAAAAACTCTCCTGCTTTCTTCTCGTCTATACTCGCCCAAGCTAAGTTCTCATTCCCCTCAATCCCTGTGAAACCAACACCACCCTGTAGATTATCTATCGTTGTCCCTGTGTTAGGATTCACAACGCTACCTATAGTAAGTTGGTCTGAGATATTAAACACAACAGGTATACCATTGATAACCTCAAGGTTCTTTATTCTCGGCATCGGTCTCGATGCTCTTTCATCAAGGCTGTTTATGTCCGTCTTCTCCTCTGTTGTCTTTGTTTTTTCTGCAAGACTAAAGTCAGCATTAGGAGACTTCTCAGCAAGCTCATTTATCCTCTCTGTTATAACCTCTTCTTCTTGTAAATTCTGTGTATCTGTTTTCTTTTCATCGGTATTTACATCTACTTCAGAATCAAACAAAGCGTAGCTTTCTACTCCCGGTCTCTCAGAGAATACAGCTCCTTCAAAACCTGCGATTTCCATAGCGTCCATCCATTGACCTCCGGATGCCCAATCATTGATACCTTCTCTGTCTTTTGAAGATTCGTTCATAGACCGAATAGCGTTATTGTAGTCTTTTAAAGCATCTTCCTTTGAGCCATACTCTTCTTCGTTATTTACAAATCCATCTTTTAGTCTTTCAACGTGCTCTTTATTTCTTAAATCAAAAAGCTTAGATTTTTTATCTTCTGTTATTGTGGTTTCGGTTATTTCTCCTTGACCTTGTGTTCCTGTATATACTTCCGCATATTCCCTTTGAGGTGTCAAGAATATAGCTTCTGCTGTCCCTCGTTTTATTTTTCCACCCTCTATTTTAGTGGGCGAACCGTGATACACAACCTCACCCTCTTGCTCTACTGCCTCTTCTTTAACTCTGAAATCAACGCCCGAATCAAGTTTCTTTTTTAGCTTGGCGATTTTTGATTTAGCTTTTCTTAACTCTCTTTTCTCTTCTGCTACATCAAATTGATAATTCTCGATGGCGGCATCTCTATCACTCATAAAACCATCTCGTTCAGCTTCGAGGTCATCAAGCTTCTCTTCTTTCTTTTGCTTAGATAATTTTTTATTTTTTCTAACTTTAGCCTTCTCTTCTTTTATTCTTTTAGCTTCTTCTGTATAGTTATCTCTTTCGTTTTTTATTTCTTCTTGAGCGTTCTCAAGTCTTATTTGTATATCCTCAATCTCAGCGGTTTCAATATCTGCTATTTCACTTTCAATCTCTTCTCTCTTGGATTGAGTTTCCTCAGCTACAGGTGCAGCTTCCTCGGTGACTTGTTCATCAACCACTGTCTCAGTCGGTGTCGTTGGCGACACTTCCTCCTGTACCACTTCCTCTTGGGTGGCTGTCTCTCTTTGCTGTCTTTGTTTATCAAGCAGCTTCTTAAATCTCTTTTGTTCTTTTTCAGTTAAGTTATCCAAGTTTACCTCTGTCCCGTCCTCAAATATACCTGACTCGGCAGGTGCGTTTTTAATAATTCCTTGAGCGTCCTTTTTGCTGTCAGCATCAAGCTGTATTCCTGTTATCTTATTATATACAATCCATTTTGCATCAGTGTCGGAAATCTCTTTTATACCCTGCTCATTAGGTCTGTTGTCTATAATCTCAAAGTCAGCTTCCCACCTTCCACGTCCTGTGGCTGTGGTGCTTCTATCCATCTCATAAGTAAAGGTATTATCTTGAGCCTCTTCTTCTACAACTGTCTCAGTCGGTGTCGTTGGCGACACTTCCTCCTGCTGTGTTCCAAACTCCTCGTCAACTATTCTACCGAGTTCCTCGGTCTCTGCCTTGAGTGTCGTTGGCGACACTTCCTCTGTTGCTACCGTCTCTTGTGTTGTTGTGGTCTCCTCTACTTGAGGCTGATTGTCAAGCTCAAACATCTTAGCAGCCTCTTCTTTTACCTGCTCTTCGTTTATCTCAGTTTTCCTTGCGTGTTTAACCTTAGCACCACGGAATAATCTCGCGCCGACTCTATTAAGCTTTTGACCGATAGTAAATCTCTGCTCTTTTCTTAATTTCTTTCTTGCTTTCTTTAAGTATTCTTGTTGCTCAACCTCTGCTAAGTCTTCAAACGTAGGCTGTTGTTCTACCTCCTTCGTTTCTGTGGTCTCAGATTGTTCGGCTTCGCTTGGTACTTCCCGTACTTCGCCTTCCACTTCTTCCACAACTCCGGCTTGTTTATCTGCAGGTACTGCTCCTGTTTCTTGCTCTTGAATGGCATCTACTTTGGTCTTTAAAAATTCACTTACTTCCTCATCGTTCTTAACGCTCGCTCTTGTCTTAAGAATCTTTTTCTTAGACATCTTCTCTATACGCTTCATAAACTCATCCTTGGTGTAGGATATTTTGTTTATGGTATACTTACCAACGTCACTACGGACATCAGTCTTTGTTGTTTGGTCAAGACCAAGCACACTAAGGTTGGTCTCGGTTCCTGCTTCTTTAACATTACCCGTCTCAGCTATCTCAGATATCTCTTTCTTTATCTCTGATATCTTTGGAGCAAAAGCAGCCTTTCTATTTGCCGTGCTCGTAAGCTCTTTCTCAGCAGCCATAAGCTCCATTACACGAGCTTGAGCCTTCTTATTAGACCTTGTGTCCTTGTTTATATCTAAGACGTTCTTAGCGTCTCTTTTGAGACCTATATTCTCGCGTATTCTCTGAGCCTGTTCAGTATTAATCTTACCTAAACGTTCCATATTGTCAGCCCAAGAAAGAATACGTGTATCAGAAACATTCTCCTTCATCATACCATCTATGGTAGTAAGCTTATTTGCAAGGTCTACATTGTTGGTGTTACGAGCATCCTTGTACAGGTTGACTGCCATAGCACCTGTGTTGTTACCAAATCCACCCATTGCCTCGGCGAATATTTCTTTTGCTGATACCTGTTCTCCTGCGTTTACTTGTGCAAGAAACTCTCCTGCCGCCTCTCCTAAAGGGTCAAGAGCAGCACGCTCACCCACCATCGCGCCTACTTTTGCGGTCTTAGACGATAGACTTCCTACCTTGAATAGTCTACCTGCAATACCCGCTGTAACATAGTCCATAACAGCAATGGGCACACCTCTCTCGTGTCCTCTTTTACTACCTTCTTCCCAAACATCTTCATCCTGCAGGGCTTTTACAACCTCAGCAGGGTCCATCATATTGTACCCCTTCTCTCTCGCTACATCAAGTATGGAGTTGGTGTACTCCATAGCATATCCCGTAGCTGAGAATCCTATTCTTACACCTTGACCAAAACCAACAACAGCTCCTGCCGCTGTACCGTACCCCGGAACAGCACTACCAATCGCTGCTCCTGTAGCTGTTCCTGTAGCTGTGGATGCTCCAATCATCTTCCATCCATATGGCAACATCTGAGATAAGCTTCCTGCAACGAATGTTGATGTCAACTCAAATGGGTCATCCTTAAAAGCATCCCAACCCTCTCTGAAACCACGGGCTGTGTTCCAACGATACTCTGCTCTTCCCGGAGCACGAGACTGTGCCGCTTCAAGATTGTCCACTATTGCGTTTGCTGTCTCTTCTAATGAGGATTTATCATCAAGGTCAGTTATCCCCAAGGATATTTTTAGAATCTCCTGTGCTGCAAGACCGCTATTTAATCCATTTCTTGTGCTATTATAAACCGCCTTCCAATTCTCATCGAATGCACTACGCACGTTCTTATCAAACTTCCCATCAAACCAAGTGTTCGCTAAGTCATACTGAGATGCTGCATACTGTGACTCTGCTCTTGCAACATCATAGTTTGTTAATATATTGTTTATCTCCTCAAACTCTGCTTCATTCTTTGGTTCATACTTTTTTAGACTTTCTATTGGTAGACCAAATTTATTAATAGATTCCTCATTTAAAGCCTGTCCCTGCTTTAACGCTACTTGATTAGTAACAATAGCATCCTTAGAAGCCCTGTTAAACTTGTCTTGTACGTATACATCAAAGTCCTCACGTATTGTTCTAAGCTCGTCATCATTAACAAACTCCATAAGACTATCAGCTTCACGTGTAATTTTTTCTTTTACCTCATCAATATCGGTCCTTAACCTACCCTCTGCATATAAGTCTGCGTACTTTTCCTGCTCTTCTTTTGGTAGGTCCTTAAGCTTTACGTATCCTCGTGTTGCAATATGTTCCTCGGTATCTTTTAACTCATCATACCTCTCTAACGCGTCTCTGTAAGACTTATAATCAACGCCTCTTTTTTCAAAGAACCTATTTGCTTCATAGTCAAATGTGTTAACATCTTTCCAAGACCCCTCAGCAAATTCAGCCGCATCCTCTTCGTTCTCGAACCACGTTAACTCATTTCTTTTTTCCGCCTCATCAAGGGCAGAATCCATATCAAGCTCAAGCCATTCATCCGCACCGCTACCATAGTATCTAAGGTTAGGGTTTTTTGGAAACAATGTGGGGTAAGCAACATACTTACCATCAGCCTCAGCATAGGTCATTAACACCGAAGATTCTGTACCATCCCCATTGTCTCTCCCGCTTGTACGCATATCTCTTATACGCATAGAGTTTGTTATATCGTCATCCTCAAGACCTTTGTTAAACTTATTAGATGGCTCAGCGTGTTTTTCTAAAAAAGATTGTAGCTCTACTACTTCTTCTTCTGCTGAAGAATCAAACCAAGTATCAAAGTCTATCTCCATCTTCTCTCCATCAGCGGCTATAACCTCAAGAGCATCTCCCCAACCTATTTGTCTGAAATTAAAACCAAACTCTCCAAAGTCTTTGTTTAAGTATGCCTGTGCGTCTTCTTCGTTCTGCTGTATAACATATTTTGTTATGCTATTAACTCTACTCGTAAACTGAGGGGGAAGAAACTCACGGTAATCTTCCATTTCTTTTTGGAGTTCATCACTTTCCTGCTGCTCTTTTTTCTGTAATTCTTCTGTAGCGTTTTCTCTTTTAATTTTAAACTGAATATCTTCAAGTTTTTGTTTTGTTTCCTCGTCGTCCTTATACTCAAGAGCTTTTCTAAGCCCAATCTCAGCGTGATATAAATCCCCTTTCATTTGTGCAGCAGTAGCATTCTTTAATGCTTCATCAAACTTTTCGGTTTGCGCTTCCTCTACCGCGCCCATTATCTTCTGTGGCATATTGGGGATATCCCCACCCGTAGCTGTGGACATAGGCTGTACCTGTGTCGGGTCTAATGTTTCTTGTTGGTCCTCCTGTAAATTAAATCCTGCTAACTGCTCCTCTCTTATCTGTTCGGGGGTTAGCTCTTCTGTAGCCTCTTCAGTCTCTACTGATTCCGATGAACCATCTGCCGATATGGACGCCGTAGTATCTTGTATTTTTTCTTTTATTCTTTCTAAGAAAGGAGTTGAGGTATCGGAGGACTTTTCTCCAACGTCTTTTTTTTTTACAGGAAGGTCTTCTGTTGAAAAACTAATCCCTATTAATTCTGCAAAATCTTGCTCCGTTCCATTATATCCTGTTGATGCAAAGGATGAGAAGCCATCTTGAAATGCTTCCGGATTAGTCTCTAATAATATTTTAAAATCATCCGGACTACCATTATATCCTGTGTTTACAAACTCTTGATATAAATCGTTAAATGCTTCTTCGTTCACTAATCTTTCTTTTTATTGTATTTGGTTCTATCTTTATTATTCGCTGACGACACTTTTTTCTCTTGCTTGGTTCTGTAATCGTATGTCTCACTAAATAGGTCTTCGACTTGGTCTGCTCCCAATGATAATATTAAGTCTCTAAAATCACCGAATGACTTAGAGTTATACTCGTCTAACTGAAGGAAGGCAACCTCTTTGCCTGTTTTTTTGTTTATCAGCTCTATTTGGTCTGTACCCGGCACTACAGAAGTATCAACATCTACTTCATACTTTTCATCCAATCCTAAAGCTGTCAGCATATTAGCCACGTTTGTAACTGTTTTACTTTCACTATTCACCACAAGTTGGGAGGTGTTAAATAACGCTGCGTTTGGACCCTCTGTCTTGTTGTACCTTATATACGCTTCCTTTTCCGTTTCCTCAAACTCCGGTTCTCCTGCTCTTCCCGAAGACATACCCCTAAGACCTGTGGGGTCTATCGTTGTTACTCCTCCAAGAAGTGTATTCATATCATCCGCTCCCATAACACCGAATACTTCTGTACCTAAGTTCATCCAAGCTGTAGCATCATTACCAACAGGTCCTGTGGTGGAAAAGTTGTTGTCTGAATCTGAGTGTACAAAACTAATACTACCATCTGTCTCAAAAACAACATCGGTTACCTTGTCATCCTTTGGTCCCTTCCCTTGGTTAGCCGCCATAATAAAAGCATCTATACTATTCTGTCTTGCTACAGGGTCAGTAGTAGTACCAATATCTTTCCATATAGTAGCAAGATTTTTTTGTATCTTAATAGCATTCTTGTTTTTATTAGTCGCATCTGTTGGCTGTGGTGCGAAAGCCCTAGCTCCTGCCGCTTTCGCTTCATCGCTTACAGATATCTTACTACGCACCTGCGTCTTCAAATAATCATAAGCCATCTTCTCTTGCTCCTCTGTGGGCTGTGGCTCAAGACCCGTTGGTGTTATCTTGTAGAATATAACAGATTGGTCTCCTTTTGCGTGTGCCGCCTTAGCCTTCTCTTCATCAAACTCTTCAGTAAAAGTTCCGGATAAATTCTCTGTGAGTATTGAGGTTATATTAAAAGGATTAACCAACATCTCCTCAATAAGAAGCTTCTCTGCGCCCGAATAGGCGTTAGCCGCCATAGTCTCATCAAATTCTACTTGAGATATTTCTTCATTATCTAATTGGTTTTGAAGTTTTGCCAATTCAGCTTTGGTTAAATACATTCCTTCTTTCTTATCTGAAAGTGAATATATTCTATTTAAGTCTCCACCTCTTTTAGCTGCGACAAGCATCTCTGTCTTTACCTCTCCAAGACCATCTGCTGCGTTGGCTGTTGCCGTAGCAACATCAAAGTAATCGTACTTAGCCTTAATTCTATTTCTAAGCTCACCTGTCGTAGCAACATCGTTAGGGCTATTACTAAGGACCTTAACCTTTTTTCCATCAATGGTCTTGGTGACATACTTACCTATGCTAACTACTCCTGTAATCGGATTAATAACAGCATCTACATTTGCAAGGTTACTGAGCCCCTCTATCCGAGCCATTAAAGCAGGCTCTAATTGCTGACTTCTATTAGCAGGGTCTGCGTTATCTATCCTTAACAACTTATCTTGATACTCAGCCTCGTACTCCTTAGCTAAGTCAAACATCTGAGTTGTTCCGTCGTTGAGGTTCTGTCGTAGAACAGCGTAGTCATTTGGCTTTAGCTGACCCGACTTTAATAACCTGTCTTGAATCAGTAACTGCTCCTGTGCCTTACCACCAAACTTAATTGCAAACTCATTTGCAGTTTGAAAATCACCGGAGGGTAAGTCTTGTAATGTTTTTCCGTACTCCCTTGATGCCTCATCAATAGCCGCTTTCTTTTCCTCTCTGACACGATTCTCCTCCTTCAGCATATCGGTCATTCCTTGCCCGACCTGCGCCCAATTTATTGTGGAGTCTGCGCTCCTCTCTGCGTATTTATAATAGGTAGCCATAGTTTATTTAAAAATTAATTGCTTGATTCGGGTCTTGATAAGCATTAGTATAATCAGTTCCAAAATATAAGTTTTGTCTTTGAGTTTTTGACATACCTTTTTTAAATCCTCTATACTGTTTAGCACTCATATTCTTATAAAAATCTTGTGTGCTAAATGGGTTGCCTGTAGACATAGCATTAGCCACAGCTCCGGGGTCAAAAACGTTTTTAAGCGTGGCTAAACCTTCGTCAGTTCCTGCCATTGTACCTATAGCTGCTCTTTGAGCTGTTTGATTCTGTCCGTACAACGGAACCATACTTAATCCTTGTTGAGCCGCACTTGCAACACCCTGTATACCCTCTGATACTTTAGCGGCACGCATCTCTTGAGCCTGTGCTGCAGCTTGCTGTGCTCCTGCTACCTCCTCCAAGTCCAACTGAACACCGAGGTCACGTAGTCGTGAGTCCTCTTGAGCTGTAAGCTTCTCAAGGTCGCCGAGTTCTTTTGCCATAGCTGTTCGTGTAGACGCTTGTTGCTTCTGACCTGCTAATGCAAGTCTTCCTACACCACCTGCAACACCACGCTGTCCGGATTCCTGCAGAGCCTGTAGTGCTCCTGCCTCGGCTTGAAGCGTAGCATCACGCTCCAACTCATAAGCCTCTTTGTTTATAGCAAGGTCCTCAAAGTAGTTCACGTCCAATGCAGAACGAGCGTCTTTCATAGCATCATCTGCTTTTGTTTGAGCATCCTCACCTAATTTCTTTTGCTTGCCTGCCTGTATAAACGAAGCGGTAGTTGTACCTGCTGTTAATGCTAAACTTGCTATTCCTAATCCTAATGCTATTCCTGCCATAATTCTTTAATTTCATTTATAGTTTCTTGAGGTAGCTCTCTGTAATTATTTGCGTAAACATCAGCCTCAGCTTCTTCAAAAGTTTTTGCTTCTGTTTTGTATACGCAAGCCCACTCAGTGTCCTCGTGAATATAAAGAACTCTTTGAGTCCCTGTCTGTGTAAAAATAGTATGGGGTCCCACTATTGTTTTAAGCTCCCCGCTGTCAGTCAAATAAGAAACTTTACCCTTTAATAAAAAAGATGGGTGCTGTTGCTTATGAATCATACTAACAATAAGAGAACCCTTGGGCATAAACAACTCCCTTGTATAAAGACCATTTTCAATGTGCTGCTTTAAAGGATATGTTTCTGTCATCTCTTTTGACTGAGACGTTCCTGCTGTATGCTCCAAGACTCCTTCAACTTTTTTTAATTGGTCTTTAAAATCTTCTATTCTTTCCCATATAAGACCTCGGCTATGTTGCACATATTCAAGAATCTGTTCGGGTCGTTGTTCTTCTATTTTAGAAACTTCTAATATCTCCATACTCCTACAAAGATAGGAATTTTAAGGGAAACTTTTCATCACCTCAGACTTAACAGTAAATAACTCCGTTGCTGTTACATCGGTGTTAGTAAGAGTAAACTCACAGTAGTGTCCTAATATCCCGTGTGACTCTGCTACTTGGTTCTTTATGAATAAAAAATAATCTGTTTGTCCGGGAGGAATAGCACCTGCTGATGTGTCCACTACAATCTGATTTACTCCCGCGGGTAGGTTTATATTTATTGCTGTAACCGTACCGCATAGTGTAGGGGTTGAGCCTGCAACAACGGGTGAAGGAATAAAATAAAATGTGTCACCAATACTTAGTATACTACCTATAGATGTGTTGACATTAAAGTTTATCTCTACCGCCGCAGGTGCTGCAGAGTTTACGCTTGCTGATGCGCTGATACCATTTAAAGACCGTAGTGGGTATTCTGCCGAACCCGCAGGTGTAGTCCCTGTGTTTCTTATGAATGCAAACCAATCACCTTCTTTCTGAACGAAGTAAGAAGCATCAATAGAACCTCCCGTCTGTTGGTCTGAGCTAAATACTCCTGTCCAAGCTGTATCAGATTCAAGGTTAATAGTCTTGAATAGTTTATTTTCTAACGGAGTGTCGTTGAAGACACTCTTCATCATTGATGGCTCAAACACGTCGTAGTACGTGTTCCTATTATCATTGGTGTTGTGCCTGTAAAGGTTTCCTCCTTTGAATGAGTATAGATAGTTGTTCATACCTATCATCATATCCGGGTAATAAGAATAGAAAGATGGGAACCCCTTTGAAGATTCGCTGTACGTTAATGTGTAGTTTCCTGTTGTTCCTGCCATATCTCTAAGTAGTAAAGTAATCGTAAACAATATACATATACTGACCTGTTCCGCCCGCAGGCAATGTATACGTTCCTGTAATAGTTGGTATTGCTCCCGTCTGCGGAAGAACCTGTAATCCTGCATCAAGAAGTAAGCTTGAGTATCCAACTAACGTAGGGGCGTAAAGTGTATTGCTTCTGCAGAAAAGGAGTCTATTGTTTACACCAAACTTATAGTCATCCGTTGGTGGTATAGCATTGCTTATTACCGACAGCACATCTCCGTTGTTAGGGATAATACCTCCGCCTTGAGGTGCTGTTACAACCGATGTAGATGATATTATAGGTGTTGCTACTCCCGGAGAGCCCGCCGCAAAAATTACTTGTTCTGATTGTAACGCTGATGTAAACGAGCCATCCGTCCATTGGTATTGATTGTGTATTGTTTTTCCTGCTGATGCTGCGTTTGAAGTACAGAAAGTTGTAAGTGTTATCTCCTGTGCCGCAGGACAGCCTATAGTTATTTCAAGAACAACAGTCTGCTTTCCTGCTCCGGACGAAGGTGTCAGTGTAACAACAACATCATCATCTCCAACACTGTCTTTGTCGAAAGTAATCGTTCCTGCGCCAAGTGTGTTAATAAATGTTGACGTTCCTTGATAATCCTCTGCTATGGTTATACCTCCTGTTGCGCCTGCGTCTGAGGCTATAGATATTATATCGTAGGATATTGTACACGTACCTACGGTTTCTCCAAGGTTCACTGTAAAGCTAAGCGGGTCAGCTTGTGTAACGGTAATCGTGCGTTTAACTCCGCAGTTTTGTGCCGGTTCTTCCTGTGGAATTTTAGTTTCATTGGATGACAATACGTACTCATTCATATACGGGTCAAAAGCACCGAGCTTCTGAGTTTCTCCGCTACCAATAAACAGGTCTCTAAACCAAGACCGCATCCCCATCTCTGAAATTACGGTTAGCTGCTCTGCTTGACCCGAACCTTTAAGCTGTATGAGCGCACCTCTTTTTGCATCCGTAAAGAATTTATAGAATCCCCACTTTACATAGCTCTCCGGGTTGTTACTTATTCCGTACTTCTCTACTCTCGCTATCTGCGTTCCTAATACTTCGGGTACAGAGGCTATAGAGCCACCGCCTGTAGAATCACTAAGTAAATTTTTACCGGCAAGCACGTATGATATCTTATCTTCCTGCAGGACGAGGATATCTGTTTCTCTTCCGTCAATCAGCTCTATAGAACCAAAGGAGTCCTCTAAGGGCTTGAAGTTTGCAAGACCAAGGTTGAACTCATTGAGTTTATTTACGTTGGTCTCGTCGTTAAATATACCACTGTAAGTTAAGTCTGCAAATCTTTGCATTCTTCGGTAGTCTTCAGCGGAAGTAGAGAAAAATCTTTCTCCAAGTTCCATAGGCTTACCAACTATTGAATCTAATATTTTGTAGCTCTCAACTCCATTCCCAAACGAATAGCAATTCCCGAAGGTGGTATTTATAATAGCAGGCTGTGTAGCTGTTTGGTCTTGACCTCCTCCCGTAGCAGAAGAACCGCTATGGAATCCTGTCGCTTGGTCTATGGCGTAAGAATCTGAGTCTTCATACCACAAGTCCGGGGATGCATCTGCAGGCTCTGTCTCAAAAACAAGTAGCTGCTCTGAACGGAATACCTTCCATTCACAACTAATAGATGACCTTTTCTTTTCGCTGTTACCACATTTGGGGGGACCTAACATAAGAAACCTAATGTCACTTCCAACTCGATACCACTTATAGTAATTTGTAAATGTCCCCGTTGGCATCCCATAGTCAGATGCCGGAGAAATCGCAACAGTAGGAAGAAATGTGTTAGTAATAGTGCTGTCGTCTCCTGTAAATGCTTCTCCGCTATTCAAAGTGTTTGCTATAGAATCTCCCAAAAACCACTCAACTATATCCGTATAGCCTATGCTTGAAAAGAAGGTTCGTTCATAGGTGTAGGTTCTTCTCTCGCAGTTATTTGTTCCCTGTCCTGTGCCAAGTCTTTCAAAACTAAACTTCAAAACTATCCTTGCTCTTTGTGGAATATCAAATCCGCCAAGCCCACCATAAGCCATAAGAGGTTGGTCGCCGGAGGAAGAGTTATTATCTACATTTATTTGCCCGGGATTTATTATAGCATTATCGGGCATTGTTACGTTTATATTACCGGGACCAATCTTCATATACGTCCCCGAAGGAACAGGAATAATTGTACCTGTAGAGTCTGTAGGTTTAGGCTCTAAAAATTCTGCTGCCTGCGCTTTTTTCTCTAAGACCACTATCTCTGTACAACTTAATACAGGTCCTGCAGCATCTCGTTTCACTTGTAAAGCATCTCCTTCCTCTACCTTTCTTGTGTTCTGCCCTTCTAAAAGCATATAAGTATCTCCATTGGTGGAATCCTGCACATAGAAGTTAGAGTAAACAGTTTCGTAATCTTTTCTATCCGGCTTAATGCAGAACTTATATCTTGTAGCAAAAGATGGAGCAAGCTGCGACGGTGGTATCTCTACCTTAATTGAGTTTTTAGATATTGAGTTAGAACAAGGAACCTGCACCGAGTTATTGGTGCTTACTAAAGCAGTGGTTGCCCTGTTGTACTCATCCATATATATAATCCCTACCTCATAGTTTCTGTTGCTGTGAAGACTACGCGGATTGTTGGTAGTGCTAAATGTATTTATTGGATTTGAAAACTGAAAATATTCGTAGGTGTTTACCGTTGGAGAAGTTACGTCAAATACTCTTCGCATTGCAGGTAGAGAAATAATAATATATTCATAAGTTACATCCGCACTTGCAACGGTGGGGTACACACCCAAGCTACCTATACCTTGGTTTCCATTTGCGGGAATATCATCAAACCCCGACTCAAACTTTGTCCTTGCTGTTGCCGTTCCTGCATCCAAGGTATTCTGAATAGCACAGTTGATAACATCTGAAAATGTAAACCCACTACAAGACGTTGGATTTGCAGCGTCATACACCGGCTTCATAGTACCGCCCGGAAGTGATGTGCCAAGTTTATTTAAAAAGTCAGCAGAGGTCGCTAATTTATACGCAGCAGTAGATGTACCATCTGTTAAGAATGTTTCAACTAATGTGTATTCAAAGTTAATGGTAACAGAGGGTTGTTGGTCAGTTACACCCGCACCATTTGTGAAAGCGGAGTGGCTTAGCGTAAAATCGAAAGACAGTGTAGAACCTGCACTCAATGATATGTTCGCTAATGGTCCTAAGTAAATCCTCATTGAAGAGTTTGTTACAGTAATTGGAGTTGCAGGGTCAGCGGTATATGCGCGGTTTGCAAATACAGTTCCCAAGGTAACAGAAGAAATTTCGCCTGTAGTAAGAGAGGTGTTAAAATCAAAATTAACATTATTCTTGTTTTTATCCTTCAAGTCATAACCCTCTACATAGTTTCCATATACAAGACGGTTTCCCATTAATGTTTGAGCCTTTGCTAATAGTGGAACATTATCATATGTCCTTAGAATTTCAGAATCCGGAAGTACCGTGAATACTTTATAACCACTAAAGTTATAAGTATACGTGGTGCTGTCAGAAATACCATCTGTGTTCTTGTCAAATTTCTGTACCACTCGAACAATAGAATTTGTAGATTCTTTGTACAATAAATCAAATCCTAATACCAAAGGACCACCTGTGTCCATAGTGATGATTACGTTGTTGTCCTCATTCTGCATCCCTTCATTTAGAAATGTAGATATAGTTACATTGAATACGTCGGGCACAAAAGCAGGCTCGCTAAACTGAGAGATAGCCGAATACTGATTGTCTGCATATTTATATCTATATGCAAAACAAAGAAACCTTTCCTCTATGAAGTCATCGTTCCCCGGTATGGTATTAGTCTTTATAATTGGAGATGTAACAGGCGGCTTCTTTATAACAAGTATTTCTTCTTCAGTGAATTGGTCTATCAAAGGAGCTCCCGTAGGGTCTTGATAATTTTTTCTAACATTAATTATTCTTGGAGGATTTATGTTGTCGGTAAAAATAAGGAGGTCCTGTCCCGCCATATTGACACCGTTTATTAAATACGCAGGATTAAAGTTTAGAGTAGTGTTGGTAGTTGAGCCATTCTTAACACTGATTACGTGATATGTAATTACTTCTGTGTTTACGTTCATAGAAACAATCATATCAAGCTTTCCTGTTGCGCCTGCTCCTGCTCCTGTAAAAGAAGAGTCGTGAATAAACCAATAGATAGTCTCATTCGCGCTATCCTCATATGCTCCTATGCATCTTGCGTTAGGACTTAAGGCTGTTGAGTTATACTTTAATGTTGTAATCTGAGTGTTACCCTTTGAGTTTTCTACTGAGCCTATATCTGAAGCCTCAGTAGAACCGAGTCTCACATTCATTGCATCAATGTACTCACCGTTAGGCACAAGTCTCTCATCTACAGACTTGTTCATTCTGCCCGATATAAAATGTCTCTTTAAATTCGCCATATTATTTTATCCACTTATCTTTACCTCGGAGATTCATCAACAATCTTCCGGGGTGAATGTTACTCATTCTAATTTTAGCATTCCTTAACAACGCCATAGACTTTTTTCTTAATCTTGCAATGATATATTCTTGCGCTCCTAATTTAGAGCTAAGCAGATTGTACTCAATGTATGCGTATATATAATCTTCAAATAATTTGTTTACGCTAATAAGAGTGTCATCTCCGTTCTCCATACCGTCAGATACATACTCAAGAATGCATAATTGATTTGCCATATCTGAGCTGAAGTTTATTACTCCACCCTTCTTGTCAATCTTAAACGTGGGATTTGCATTCGCTGTCTCAGTATTCAGCCCGAACCTTGCGCCAATGCTATAATCAAAATACCAAGTGCCATCCACGTTCCATCCCTCGTAGTTGTTGTAAACACTCTGCTGATTCAAATAAATAGACCTCTTGCTTCCGGTGATTCTTTCAAAATCTATATTTGAATTTTCGGGTTTTAGAATGTTTCCATCTTGGTCAAACAAAATTCTACAGTTATTGTCCTGCAAATAAGCATCACTATAATTAGTCTGAATGTTTTCAGTTAATGGTCTAAGAACTCCGTTCTGATATATAGACACCCGTACCCAATTCACAAAATCGGGAGGTAGTACAAATCTTAGATTGTCACAAACGTCAAGCTCTAATATCTTTATCTCTTTAAACGCATCGTAGTTAAGCTCCTGTATACCTCGCTTAGCGTGAAACAGAATCTTATATCTCTCCTCGTTATTTATGAGGCTATGGTTGCCGCTATACATTAGCATAAAGTTATTTACAATGTCGTATAGACTGACGTACTGATACGAACCCCAATTCGCGTCTTCGGGATTCTTGCCTCCGTTTTCATAATATTGATATGCTGTTATGTATGCCATAGTTTATCTTTCTTCTTGTGAATCTTCTTGGTCCTGTGCCTGTCCAAACTGTACAGCTTGAACCTCACGTATAGACATTCCTGCGTACTGAAGTATCTTCATTACTAATGATGGCTCATCATCATTAGGAAGCTCAAAATCTTGGAAATCTGCTTGACTTGAATCAAACGATGGTTCACCATTAGTAAGCTGAACGTATGTCCACTTCGGAGCTTTAGGATATCTTATATACTGACACAATACCGCAGATGTAACATTCGATGGGTATGCCGTCAATATGTTTCCTTCTTGAGAGTATGCAGGAAATAATCTGTTCGGTGCTGTTAGTGCCGAGTTGTTTAGCATTGTAATCTTACCAAGCGTAACTTTTTCAAGTTCATTCTGCTTGGGTCGGAATATAACATACGCAGAGCCATTCACGGTAAATATAGTTGAAGCTAAACCAAGTGAAGTCTGTAGCCCAACTGTAGTCACGGTAGATACGGTGTCCGGAATAGCTGTTGTATTACAAACAATATCACCTAATGCTACACCGTCATTAACAAACGTTGCGTTTGCATCGTCTAAAGAGTTTGGATTAGTTGCTGTTGTTATGCCTGTGGTTACAATGTCTTGGTATGCCAACACCTTATTTATAATATAGTAATCGTCTCCCGTGGTCGTAGGTGATGGAAGGTTAAACTGATTTATTGGTGCTGCGTTATTTGTAGATGTCAAGAACTTTGTCTCTGAAAAAATCTCAATTACCTCTTCATATCCTTTCTTAAGGTCAGCGTATCCTGTCCCCGATTGTCTCGCATTCTCTTTGTTTATCTGATAGTTATACTGATAAAAGTAATCCTCAAATATATCCATCTGCGCTTGCTTGGCAAATAGATTGAAATCTGATGGAGAGATGTATCCGTAGTTGTTCTTGTTCAGTATAGATAGAACTGTATTTCTTACTGAGTTAATCATTCGTTATCTTCTTTACACAAAGATAAGCAAAAAAAAAGAGGGCTCGTAAAAGCCCTCCTTCAATAGGTTAAAGTAAGTATTAAGCATTTAAAATACTTGTTACCGCCTTTGGAAGAACCACTTCATAGTAAGCCTTCTGCCAAGATGTAGCAACTGCTGTAGCAATAGCATTCAAAATCTCAGTATATACATCGTGAGCTACTTGTGCTGCAGTTGTTACTGTAGTTGTAGTTCCGTCAAAATACTTAATAGTGACCGTAGCTGCAGTACCACTTGCCGCGGTAGCAACTGCTTTGATTCCGTTAATAGCAATAAGCTGACCTGTAACAGGTGCGTTTGTAACTTTTAAAAATTTTTCCATTGTAAAAAGTTTAATGGGTTTATAATACCACAAAGATAAGCAAAAAAAAGAGGACTCGTAAAAGCCCTCTTATTCATAGTACAAGCAAAATAAAATTATTCCTCCAACATCCCTTCAAGGTATTCAAGTATCTCTACTCCCTCGTCAGACTGCAGGTATGATGTAACCACATACATAGGCTCCTCACCATAAGGTAAACTCATCATTCTCTTCTTGTTCCCCGAAAGATTAAAGTAAACCTCTTTCTGATTGTTTCTAAACGCCAACAGCTTTTCGTCAAAGAACTTCTGTACGTTTGATTGAAGCTTGACCATAGGGTCGGATACCATTCTTAAAAACCCTTGAGGGTCGTGCTTTGCAAAGATAAGCATATCTCTACGTAGCTCTGCTGTGGTCATAGTGGAAACATCTCCGGAGATAGCAACTCTTCCAAGTGTTTCGAGTTGGTCAACCGTAAGCTTACGTGCTTCAACTAAAGCATCAACCTCCTCATTAAGCCACTCTACTTCTTGTGCCGCATCCTTCTCGTCGTTAACTTCCTCAAATCTTTTACCGTTAAGAGGATGGTAGTGCAAGAATTCCTGTAGGACTTGGTTTGTTCTTGGGACGTTTAAAAATCCGTCTTCAAAAACTATAGGCTCTACAATAGCGTTACCATCTTGCTCATCCTCGAAGGGTGACTTTTGGTTTACTGCGTATCGTAGTGGTCTATTAATTCCTTTGTCTTCATCAAAATGAAGAAGCGGACTTCTTCTTGAGTTTCTGACAGGCAGCATAAAAGATAAGGGTGCTGCATCCCTCGTTAATCTGTACGTCTTGTTGACGTATTGTTCTTGTTTCTTCATTATAATTTATTTTATTCAATTAAAAAAAAGGAGTGTCGTTGAGGACACTCCTTCGTATTGTATCAACTCTTAGTCTTCAAAAATGAAGAAGTTGTTTGCACCCATAGTACATACACATCTCTCAGAAAGGAAGTGAACCTCCATTGCATCTAAAGAAGATGTTGCTGCACCACCTGCAGAACCTGTAACCCACGACTTGTATCGTCTGTCTTCAGTTTCTGACGCTCTGTAACGAACGTGTAGGAATGGACGCTTAGCGTTCTTACCAAGGATTTGGTCATACACAGATGTGGAACCTGCAGGAACCATCAATCCATTAACCGTTCCCGAACCTGCACCTGTAGGTAAACCTCCGCGCATTGTTGGGTCGTTTAAGTATTTCCAATCAGACTTGTAAAAGTCGTAACCTCTACGGAATCCTGTGAAACCTAAGTTAAGTGCCATCTCTTGGTCGTTGTCAAACAATCCGTAAGATGTACCACCTGCTCCGTAAGAATTCTGAGCTGCTAACATATCGTCGATGTCGAAACCAAAGTCTCTGTCAAGGAAAATAACATTCTCCTCAATAGCACCTTGCTTGTCAAGACGAGATATAACCGCATCAAAATCAGCGAGGGCAACAGGGTTACCACCCGACCATACGTTACCACGAGTCTTAACAGAGTAAAAGATTCCTTCAGAACCTTTGTATCCTAACTGCTGTGCGTTACTCTGACCACCAATAACTGCTCCGGGAGCCGCTGCAGGAATAGCTTCAATCATTGAAGTTTCCAAGTAGTCGTCAAAACGTAGACGAGTTTCGTGCTCAGACTTCAAGTACCATAGGTATCCGTTAGCACCGTTCTCAGTCGTTACTTCAACCCATCCAATCTGCGCCATATCAGAACCCGATACTGCATACTTATCTTTCAAGATAATTGGAGAGTTTTCAAAGAAGATATCGTCAGCCTCTAAAGAGCCTACCATACCGTCTGTTCCCTTACGGAATTCAGAACCGTAAATAAACACAGTGAAAGTCGCACCTGCACCCGCTACTGCTAAACCTGCAGCTTCGTAGAACGCTACGTTAAAAGTGTTAGTCGCTTCAGTTACTGAAGTAACAATAGCTTTGTTGCTTCCGCCACCTGCGTTGTCAACAAGCATAACTGTCTGACCGACACGAACTGCGATAGCATTGGTTGCTGTAAACGCAGGTACACCTGTATCACCCACTACAATCACAGCTTCATTAGCTGCTGCTGCTGCTACTGTGGTACAGTTTGTATACTTCGTGTGAAGTCTTCCTTGTTCTGCCCATTTCACTAAGTCAGAGTTGGATGGCATCTCTGCTCCAACTAATCGTAGGAATGAACTAATTGTACGATTTCCATATCGTTCAAATTCTTTCTCGTAAGTATCCGGAAGATACTGATTCAAGAAATCAAAATTGGTTATGTAGTTTGTCGCTGTTGGCACTTGTTGTGCCGACGGCTGCAAATCAAAACCGGGAGTTGCATTTACTGCCATTTTTTCTTTGTGCCTCCTATTTTATTCAGAGGGCTTTGTTAGTTTATAATCTTTTTATTTTCTTAATCTTTAAACCTCGACCATTGTCTGCGTTCAAAGACTTAACCTGCACGCCTCCCTTGGAACTTACTTCGGGTGCTCTACGTTCAGACATATTAATATTCTTCATCTTCTTCGTAACACCCTCTGTACCTGCAGACAAACCTTGTTCGTAAAAGAACTTGGCGTATCTTTCGGGATTTGTGGCTATAGCTAAAGCCTTATGAAAACCTGTAGCATCACTAATCAAACCATTCTCATCAACGAACTTCTTCATAAAGTTGCTCGTATCTAAGTTCTGTTTTTTTATGTCGTCTACATTTGTGGGTGTATAAGTCAAAACTTGGTCTTCTCCTACCTTGAAATCAAAACCTTTGAAATCTGAGAATACTTCGTCTGTCTTTTCCACGAACCAATTACGTCTCCGTTTTTGGTCCTCTTCAAAGCTATTCGCCTCTTTTAAATATTGGTTATATGCCTCGCGTTCTTTCTTTTCACTTTCAGAGAGGTCAGCCGTACTTGACTCAAGGGGCTGCTTATACATCTCTTTCTGCTCATTGAAAAACTTCTTAGCTCTTCCAATCACTTTTTTCTTTGCTAATTTTATTTTCTTAATGTCTGTTTCGTCGTCAACGTCTTCGTCGTACTTATAATCATCCAACAAAACATCCACATCATCAGAATCTAATCCTTCTTCTGTAGAAAGAAAATAACTCTTTAGCAAAGTTTTTTCGTCCATAGAATCGAAGTCTTGGTTTAATTTAACATAGTCTTCAATTCCACGTCCTGTTTTTTTCTTGTACTCAAAGTAGGCAGAAACATCTTCGGGTAGCTCTTCGTTTGATTCTTTTTCCTCAAACAACTGACCCACAGAGTCTATCTGCTTATCGTACCTATTCTTAATATATGAAAGAACGTCTTCCTCGTTTAACTCTGAGGATTGAGTTTGTGTTTCGCCTTGCGGCTGTATTGTTTCTTGCTCTTGTGAGGAGGCGGCACTCTCAGTGCTTGTCGCCATTCCTTCCACGTTAATTTCAGTTCCTTCATTAGCCGCTGCTGCTTTTGCTAATAATTGTTCTTCTACTTCCGCACGAGACTTCTGCTCTCCACCGGAAACTTCTTTTACTTTAAATTCCATTTAATTATATTTTTACAAAGTTAATAATAAATTTTGTTACATTTTATTTAACTATCTCGGTTCAAACTCTGCCATATCAAATCCATCAAGACTATCCTCGTTAGACTCAAATCTAACAGGAGGCAGGTTATTTTTTCTTTGGTCTATAAGCTTAGACTGCTCAGTGTTCTGCTGACTTATACGTTCAGACTTAGCTCCTTCTCTTTGATTTTCTCTACCCTGTAGCGCGTTCTCGCTTATATCTCTAAGCTGCATATTGAAATCAAACTCCGTCTGCATAAGCTCTCTCTTAAGCTGTGCTTCATTTTTGAGCTTCTCAATATCAAACGCTACCTCTGCTTGTTTGAGCTGCATCTTGCCCTGTAGTTCAGCCTGCTGTTTTTGCATTGCTGTTTGAGCCGCCATCTGTTGTGATTGCATATTGAGCTGTGCTTGATGCTCCTGCATCTCTTTCTGTTTTTTAATCTCTTTCTCTTCTTTCTGAACTCGCTTTACTTTAAGCAACTGATTGGCAAGCTTTATATTCTTGAGTTCTCTAATATCAATTGCATCCTCAAGATTTATATCTTGTTTCTGAAGTGCCATCTGTATGTTCTGCTCAAGCTGCGCCTGCTGCTCTTCGTCCGGACTAATCTCTATAAAGACACCGAAGTCATATATATACAGGTCTGATATGTCATTAAGTATACTCACATTGTACTTACCTATCTTGTTCACAAAGTCATCCTTAAAGTCTGAATACTCCAAGATATCAGCAACTCTGTATGTCAAGGCTTCTGATAGGCTTCTATATATGTAAAGACTACCATCAAGTATGTGTCGTGTTGCTGTGTTAGAGTTTAACGCTGCAAGTTTCTGTAGACCAACTAAAGAATTAGGGTCCGGAGTAGATGCGTCACGAGCCTCGTTAAGACCTGTAACCGTTCTAATCATATTAAGGTAATGATTATAGTTGGTCAACAACATCTGAGTCTTACTCGCTCCCGATGAAGATTGAAGCTCCTTGATAGGAACCTTACCTTGATTGTAATCACCATCTTGAGTGTAGCTACGACCAATAACACTACCCGTTTGAAAATACATACGCAGAGCATCTTCGGGATTGTACGCCTGCCCTGTTCCCAAGTCAACCTCGTTTAATCCATCAGCGTCTATATACACACCGTCGGGTACAACTCTTGATATCACTTGCTGAAGCTTAAGGTGTGTTATCTGAATTAAATCAGCAAAAGGAATCATTCTTCTAACCAATGATTCAATAACGCCCTTGTACATTCTTGGAGCCACCGCCACATAGTTTGGTAGCGCGTGTTGACTCGCAGACTTTGGTCGTACCATATTCTGAGCTAACTCCCACTTAAGCAGAATGTTAGTACCCATAACCATAACACCATCGTACCAAACATCAATAGTCTTCTCTATCTTTTCAAATCTTCCTTCCTCCATCATATCTGAAGGCGGGTTAAATTGGTCGTCTTTTTCTACAACCTTACTGCCTCCTGTTTCAAGAATCTTTTTCTTATAGACCATTTTCTTTGTGGTCTTGTAGTTGAAGTACATAACAGTAACCGTGTCTCTGTAAAAAATATCATTCTCATAATACTGAGCTACGTTGTAGTAGTCATACCAACTCTGACTGTACTTGCCTATTTCTTCTAAGTCTTCTCTTGTTAATGAAGGGTCTATCTTTAATAGCTCTATAATAGGAAGTGTCTTAATTTCTCCCCAATAAAAACAATCTTTGAAGTATGGGTCTTCTGTGTAGCTGTACACCACATTAGCAGGGTCAACATACTCCACCTCAACACCGGAACCTTTTAAAAAGCTGTGCTTAGCTATACTTATTCCTAATGTAGCCAAGTCATAATCACATCTTTTTCTTGTGTCTTGATAATGATTCTCTTCAAGTATAGTATTAATAGCTTCCTCTTCAGCTATCTCAATCGCAGGCTTGTAGTTAAGCTGCATATACAAAGAAAGCTCTTCGTCTGTATTCGGCAACTCTTCGGGGTCTATTATAAACGGGTTAGCCCCTGTTTTTTCTTGAATAATATTAAGAGTCTCTTTGGCTACCATCTGCCCCTCAACCATATCTTGATACTTACTTCTCTTGGATTGAGACAATGCGTCTTGAGCATAAGCCTTAACCTTGAATAATCTGTCAGACATTCCGTTGACAACTATATCTACAAACTTTGGTATAATAGGAACGGGAGTCCAATCTAAGTTAAGATAAGATAGGTCGCCATCAATAGCGAGTTCGTTCTTGTATTTAGCAACAGATTGTTCGCCTCGTGCGTATAACCTTAGCTTGTTAAAGTCTCTCCATTGACTATAGAATCTGCACTGTTGCCCGTCTTTCTTAAACCATTCATATTGAATAGCCTGTCCAATCTGTAGTCCAAATTCGTCGGAAGCTTTCTCACTATCCGATACAAACTGACTTGGGAAACCTGCAGATGAAATATTTATTTTTACGTCCTTCATCTGATTATTTCGCTTATTGTTCCTGTGTTACTATACCTTGCAAAGTTAACTTTTATTTTCGACTCTTTTTTCTGTGGGGTGTATAGATGTTTCTGACAAGCCATTATTGCAAGTCCCGAACTAATAGAGGCATCATACTTGGTTCTATTGTTTATCTCAAACTTAGCCCAATCTTCGAGTGTCCTAACAAAGGGCATCGTACCCATCGCATCATCTTCCCTAAAGGTTCCATCAATATCCATACCTACATACTTCTCTATGTAAGACTCGATAGCAGAGGCGTGAGCCTGCTTTACGTCCTCGCTTGTATTCGGTATACCTCCGAGTTCCTTTTCTGTCTTAGACAGCTTCGTATATGCCTTATCGGGTCTGTTGACGCAGAATCCCCTATAGCCCCTGTTCTTGAAATGGTAGAGCAACCTTGGTTTGTTATTCTCTATTAGTATAGGCATACCATAAAAGACACAAGCCATAAGGACCTCCTCATAAAATATCTCGGCAGTCTGAGGTCTTGCTACATATTCAAGAAAGAACTCATTGGATGGAGCATCCTCCATACTAAACTTAGTTAGCCCGTGAAGCGCACCATTAGAACCTCCACCTCCAACTACACCGGATATGTCATAGGAATCACAGCCGAATGCTCCCATATGCTCATTTCCCGGATACTTAATTCCGTTCTTTATCTCAATTCTATTATTAAGCCCCTTACGTGGTGTCCAAGAAACTCTAAACCTTCCTCGATTATCGGGGGTAAATATAACTTCTGTATCTTTTATTCCGTCTCGCCAATGAAAAGA
>TARA_R110000824_G_scaffold35603_2_pt1 | contig 31819 bp, 36 predicted proteins | sample TARA_R110000824 | Tara Oceans TARA_R110000824 (sample SAMEA4397747) | marine metagenome | biome: Polar Biome; feature: [MES] marine water layer (ENVO:01000295) within the mesopelagic zone...; material: water (ENVO:00002006), including particulate matter (ENVO:01000060) such as......
CACTAATCCCAACCAATTATCAGAAAGAATTGTTCCTAGAGTGCTAGTTGCTCTTTTACCGGGAATAGGCGCACCATACGCTAGAATGGTAATACCAACAGGGCCGATTGGGACTTGGCTAATGTCTTCATCGAATATAATTGTGCTGATAGTATTACTCTTAATCATCAAATATTGTTCAGCAACACCATCTACACCTGTATCAATTTTAGCCACACAACCTGTGTATAGGTCAGGGACTAAGAAAAAGTCGTTTGTTACACCAGCAACAATAGTGGCTGTGACCCCACTAACTGTGCATTCACTTAGGAATATATCACATTCAGGAGCCATAGTGACTATTGCACCTGCACCAATAAACACTTCATTACTTACCATTCAATTCCCCTCAAGTGCTTCTTCCGAACCGTTTCATTTCCACCGCTAGTTTGTAGCCCAATAATCGTTTGCCTCTATCATTCGCTTCACTTCTACTGGTTAATGTGATAATATCCGCATTTTCTTTGTAGGTAGTGCCACTTTCAACAGTAGTTACAGTAGGGCGAAGGGAGTTGTTCTCAAGAATGTATCGTGCGATTCTGTATAATGCCTGTAGTCTATCTCTTGATGCGGTATTGGAAGTGAAATCCCTACGATGTAATACCCTTATGTGAACAGTGAATGTGAAATTCTCGTTTCTGACTGCGTAATCAATAGTAGGATAACTAGTGCTAGCACTTTCTTCATACACCACAACTACAGATTGTGAATCAATGTCCACCCGTCTACCTTCTTTTGGTTCGATTGAACGAATATCTATAAACTTTGGAGTTGCATTATTCGCCGCAGTAATCACACCATCAGCCACTAATTGTGTTCCCGATGCCGCCCAATTATCACTGAGCAATCTAATTAGAAAAGTTACTTCATCTAAAATTACGACCATCACAATACTTCCTGTTTGAAAATCCTGAGATATTGTTTCTCGTATTCCTTCAATGCTTCCATATAGATAGCATCATCAGATAGTGCAAAACTACCATAATCGCTATCTATCAATAATTCATTTCTATATCGTTGTAATTCTAATATGTCCTTGAAGAGATTAGTTAAATTTTTCATAGTAATCACGTTATGAAATGCACGATATTCTGTTTACCTTGTAGAGTGTCTTCGGCTTCTTTTACTAAAATATCGTGTTTAGTTTTCAAATCAATATTTGAGCCTGTTTCAGATATAAGTATCGAATTATCATCATGTCTGATGATTTCTGCCGCGACTAGTTTCGTAGCAGCATCATGTATTGTAGCGGGAACCCTACTGTCTCCGGCAACGTATGTCACTCTAATAGAATGGTTCTGAAGATATGGATATTTTCTCAAGAAGAATATTTTTCCTTCCTCATCCATAACCCAATAATCTCCCATTCTTCTTTGGTCTTGATTATCTGTAAATATAGTAATTGACCCTACTCCTGAATTGCTGTCATCTGTATCCACCGAAGTTATTCCACATGCAGAACCATCCTCCCCAAGAAGAAGCGATGAGATAATAACAGTATCACTTGCTTCACTATCTGCTGTAGCATAAAAGAAATCTGAAATATTCACCGAAGTATTTCCATTTGCAGTAACTGATTTTGCTTCTGTTTCACCAGTAAATTTTGCAGTCTTTGCTGGATACACTTCATTAATTGCATCTACTAATTGACTAGCCGTAGTCTTAGGCCCATAAGTATCATAGAAATGTGACCCTTCAACTAAATCGAAAACATATGCCCCTACTGTAAGACGTATTCTCCAAGACACAGAATTAGTAGTAGCAGAACTTGGCATTTTAATTTTAGCAGTAGCCGATGCCAAATCTACATATTCATTACCCTGCCAAACTTCCAATCTAACAATCTTCTGAACTTTTGGTTGTTCTAATTGAACAAACCCAACGTAATCTCTCCATTTTCTTATGGGGTATGCACCCTGTATCCATCCATCAAAGGAATAATATTCATTTTTATGAATAATAGGTCTGTAAGATTGTTTGATAGTATCATCTATACGTTCTTCTACCCGCTTGATTAATTTACCCACTTCCATAATTGAAGGTGTCGTACTACTACTAAATGCTGATATTTGTAATAGATTAGATACATCAGTATGTGTAGTGTAATATCCCTTACCACCTAAAGTTGGATGAAGATAGTTTACATCAATACTTGTAAAATCACTGGGAGAGGAAACTTTCACCATCTCAATTCACCATGCTACTCATTCTATTGAATTCCCTTATTATTTTTTTGAGAGTATTTGTATCCTTTTTCGATACATTAGCAACCTCACCGCCCATTCCTTTAGCCCCCTTCATTCTTTTTTCGTGGAATCTATGTTTTACACCTGTGAATCCTTCAGTATTTTTTATTTGATATTGCCTAGTGTCTATTTTTATTTTCAGATGTTCATTCAATTTTTTGTAGGCTACAATAGGTAAATGTATCCCACTGTCTTTAGGTGTTTCTCCTTCAGAGGTTATTTTCTTGGCCCAACTAGTATTGATTAATTCACTTTCTAATGCTTCTGCGAACTCAGGTTCATCCTTCAAGTCAAAGTCTATCATGTTCTGACCCTTTTTATAATCTAACCATAAACCAATGAAATCTATATCTAAATTCAATCTTTTTCCTTTCAATGATTTTTGTGAAAGTACGTCCAATAGTCCTCTATCCTTTCTTTTTCCAGTATAAGATTTCCCAACACCAATTAATTTCTCTAAATCTTCTAATATTCGCTTTTGTTCTTCTACTGTTAATTTATTTTTTGTGACTGAAAAATCCATAATATCATCGAGTATTTTACTATTCCATGTTATAGATAGATTTTCTATTTGTCTAAATCGTCTTCTATCTCCATCTGGTATTTGAATGTAATCTGAGACTCTTTTTATGTAGTCCTCATAGTCTTCACCTTCCCACTCATCATCAGGCTTTAGCCTTCCTTGTCTCGGAGGTGCATCTGGTCTATTCAAGTGGCGTGGCGGTGTAAGTGATTCTTCTCCCCCTCCGGACAATCTTTTCTCCTTTGGTTGGTATTCGTATTCCCCTTCTTGGTCTACTGTACGCCTATATCTTGGCATTATTATGCGCCCTTCTTCATCCTTTGCACCTTCACGGGATTTTGTTTCTTCATAGAGTTCTATGAGTCGTTCTTTTAGCCAATCAAAATTCCCATATTCTTTGCTTTCAGGTAGTAGGGGTAATTCAGTGTCGGGGTTTTCAGCCGCTTCTTTGAATTTAACATTGTCATCATCTGTCATATCGAAATATAATTCAGATAAATTTCCACCCTGTCCTACTGTTCTAGATATTTGCCTACCCTTCCCACCTTTTTCAGATTCTTTGAACACACCAAAATCCTTTTTTATCCCTACTTTTATTTTATGCAACCTTTCTATTATTTTAGTTTTATCAGTAGTATCGAATATATCTTTAACAAAATCTTCCCCAACTAAATTAGCCGTTTTTTCTAATATTTTATGTAGAATTTCCATTTGGTCAAATACTACCTTTCTAGCATCTTCAAAATCCTTTGAATGGTCAGGGTCAATGCTGTCTCCTAACGCTGTTTGCAAATCTTCTACAGTATCATATTCATATTTTACTAATGTGAATTCTACATTCCCTAAATAGAGGATATTATTCTCAAAAGTTATACTATCTAATACTAAATCTTTCAAATCAGATTTTCTTTGGTCTTGAATTAGTTTCATTATCCAATACTTAATTGATTCTTCATCAAATTCTATTTCTTGATATGCTTCATGTGCTTCTTCAATACTATCATATTTATGTGTGCTATCCCAATCTTCTACATGATAAAACTCATTCCTTCGTTTTGTATTAAATTCTCCCGGTTTTCCAATAGCATATTCCATTGTTTGGGCTGAACCACTTTGATTTATTGGGATATCAGGAGTTATTTTGAGAATATAATTTATGTGCCTACCTTGTGTTGGTTTGAATATTGCCTTTACTATTTCTATAGCCTTGAGCATTTTTTCTTCTATATCGTCTTTATCATCTTTAGGATTATCTCCCGGACTGTAATCTTCTAGGTCATCAGAAGGCGTATCATCTTCTTCTGCTTCATTAGCATCGTCTTCATCATATTGTTCTAAATCTAGTTCGGCGGAAAATTCCTGTTCGTCTTTCCATTCCTCAAATTTTTCTCCATGCCATTCATCATATGCTTTTATCCATTTAGGGTTTTCTTTTTTATCACCATTTTTATCTTCAATATATCTTTCTAAATCAGTTTCCTTATCAAACACTTCTTCAGTAATTTCTATAGATTCTTCATCTTCAAATTGTTCTCGTAGTTTATTTTCAAATTCTAGTCTTCTGTTACTCGCAGCCATTTCTTCATCAGTTTGCCTTTCTGGTCGTTCTTTCATAGGTGTTTGTGTTCTTTTTGAGTCTTTAGGAAGTTCTGTTATAGGAAATTGAAATGTTTTAGTTTGCAGTCTACCCTTTTTTTGTTTTCCGGTTTTATCCTTTTTTGGTTTTCCGCTTAAATCAAAGAGAGGCTGATTGTCTTCAAAGGCGTCTATATCCCCAAAACCATATTCTTTGAATAATGTTTGGAAATATTTTTCTGTATCTATTGTGACTTTTATTTCATCACCTTGATGATTAACACTAATATTTTTTTCAAATTCATCGGGAAATAGAACTGGTTTCGATGCATCAATAGCATCCATTAACTCATTATCTGTCTTTTCTGTTTTTCCAGTTCCTTGTTCATATTTATATCCAAGAATCTTCTCTAAATTAGAATCAAGGTCTTCTAGTGTAGTTCCTTCATCAATGAGTCTATTCCTAGTAGCGATAGTAAGGAATTGAAACTCCTTATCAGAAACATCTTCTGTTTCACCAGTTTTTTTATTTTTCTGTGTTCTCTTTGGTATCTTAAGGAAATTTGCGTCAATTAATGAATTTACAAGAATCATCACTTTTTGTTTTCCTATTTTCTTAATGAATGATTTTAGATATTCATCATAGATAGGTTCACTAAATTTACTTACCCTTTCTTTTTTTGGAGGGAAATCACTATCTTCTAATTGTATATGTTCCTTAACATTTTCAATAGCAGTATCCATTTTTTTTGTAGGAGACTTACTTACACTATTAAATGGAAACGCTGCCATTTGTTGAAATAATGGCAATACTAACAAACTTTCAAAATTATCTGCATCCATACTCGGTTTGAGTTTGATTGAATAATTAAGTCCAGCAATTTCATTACTAGAAATTACTTGTTCTTTAGTTACCATTTACTAAGCCTCCCGCCTTCAAGCGAGCCACTTAGCCCAAGCAACGGCTTTACCTATTCCTGAAGCAATACCCAATCCACTTTGTGGAGGGGTATAAGTCATTTGACCTGTTTGTTGGTCTACCCAATATGGGTTGTTGTATGAATCATATCCTTGTGGTGGTATTGGATAACCACTTTGATTATTCATTGCTTGTTGTTGCATCATCATTTGCTGATTCATTCCGCCCATAGCAGGTGCGCCCTGAATGTTAGTAGGTGTATTTGCTGGCATAGACATACCTTCTGATGAACTTGAGAATCCTTGTGCTTCAAGATACTGCTGTTTAGCCATTCTTCTTTGCATGATTACTTCGCTATTCAACGCATTAGCCAAAAGATTCTGTATGTCTAACTGTATATTTTCATTGGTGATTCCTTGAAATTCAGTAAGAGCATCAGGACTAATAGAAAGATTACCATTACTACTAGGAATAAATGCTAATTTACTTAGCATTGAACAAACTACTCTTGTTGTTACATCTTCAATTAATTTCTCAAATGAACCTAAGAAAGCCTCTCCATGATATTGAAAGAAATCCTCTACATGGTTTTCTTGCAAAGTCAAAAGATTGTTCATCATTTTGAAATTTGACTGCTGATTGTTGTTCATCGAAGTCATTAAATTTCGGTTACTTGTTCCCCACATACTATTCCTCCTTTTCCTCTATTAGAATCCTAACGCCTTCAGTCAATAGAGTTTTCATACGTTCTTGCGTTCCATTGGTTTCAATGATAAGCCGAAACAATTCTTCTTCTTTACTTTCTGATTCTCCTTTTGGTGGGTGAATTACCCATCCTGAAGAAGATAGAGAGACGATATCTCCCTGCGTTAGAGTAGTCAAAGGCCCACTAGAAAGTGGATTAGGGATTCTAGGTTTTGGAATATATGCACTGAAACTAAGTCCGTGTTCTTCTGCTAATAATTGCTGTTCAAGCATTTCATATTGCATGTGTATTTGTGCATGTTTTTCACAATAAGTTCCTCTCATTGGATATCCCTTGCGAACTTTATGTAGTGGTAATGGTGGTCTTAGTGTATCACTACTATCCCATTTCTTTTGTGTCCCACAGATAACACATCTATCTTTTATGTTGAATGCAAATTTGTATGGGATTTTCAAGAATGTTTTCTTTTCAGGTTTCAACACTCTGATTATTTCTTTGAGTTGCTTTTTTGGTTTCAAATTTTGAAATTCATATTGCATTATGGAACCGGCTGCGCGAGCCTGTCCAAACCTATCTAAAAATCGGCCACCAGCAACCATAGCATTTGTAGCCCCAATCAAATTTGGTGGTTGGAAATTCATAGACATGTGACACTCCCTCCTTAGTAATCCTTTATCATTGTTAGGATTCCTCTATACACCATTTCTGAATCCGATTTAGCACTAACAATATATTTGTAGCATGGTATGCCACTATCATTTAATTTCTGCATACCAGTCTTGAATGGTTCGTATATTGGGTGGTTTTCTATTGACCCATTGTAGTCATATTTATCTTTCCACAAATCTACTTTATTGGCCCATATTCCTACTGCTACTGGAATATCATGTTTCTTTTTCTTTCTCTTTTTTCCATTAACATTCCAAAATGGTGAACATATCGTATCCACTAAAAAAGTCCAACATAATTGTTGTTCAATATCATAGTGCTTATCCATATGCCTATCATCAATCATGAAGATTACATATTTTACATGTCGAGTTCTCATATCTTCGGCCCATTCTGTCCAAAATACAGTTTCTCCCCCTACATCTGCGGTTTTTATTGTGTGGGCTTCTCCATCTAATTTTACATATTTTCTAGTTGGCCGTTCCCTCCCCACAGTTCGTTCACCTATTGTTGGGACTTCACCCCTTGTTTTCAATTGATGATGTAACGTAGTTTTACCTACTTGACTTGCTCCATAAACACCGAATGGGATAGAGTGTAATCTTTGATATAGGGCGTTTATTTTTTCAAACATTAATATGGTAAACCCTGTCATTAATGACATAGCAATACCCTAGAAACTATATATGAAATTCCAAAACCCGTTCCAAGCAGAACCGAATAAATCAATACTAAAATGAATTGATGCAGAATGCCCTAATAAAAAACTACACACACAGGCTATCATTCCCCATAACCAAAATCTTGCTCTTAGAAACCAGATATCTGCTGAGTGCGCTCGTTGTAAGTCATACGCTAACGTGGATTCATCGAAACCCATTAGGATTTCTCCAACCATGTTAATCCTCACTCATTGAAGGTTGTTAGAAATGAAGGACTAATCGCATCCTCTTGGACGGGTGGAAACCCTCTTGGTACTGGTGTTTGTGGAATATTACCAATAGCGTAAGATTGGTCAAAACTTCGTAGAGACTCTCTAACCCTCTTTTTGTTATCTTCCTGTCGAGCCATTCTAGTCCAATACTGTTCTATCTTCCGTTGCAATAGGAAATTTTCAATTCTATCATTGAGAACCATATCAAATAACGCTTTCATTATCATGATTACTCCTACCGTCATAATGCCGAATAATACTGCATGTGACCATCCCGAATAAGGAAACATCAGTCCATATTCTGTATAAAAGAATACATTCATTCCGCTTACTGCTCCAACAAACAGTATAGTCATTATCAATCTTGTATCTGTATCTATACTTGGCATATTAATTCCTCATGAATATTCTACCGAGTAAGCGCAAGCGGCTGAAACCACAACATAAATTCCCTCGGCCATAATGCGACCATGCATATCATATTCCAAATTACTGTTAGCCGGAAGAACCATTCTAGTTACTTCAATTTTTCCTGATATTGTTGCTGTTCCACTATCCCATACATTGAGAGTAATGGCAGACTCACTTGCATTAGTAGCGTGAAAACTCTCTAATTTGCATCTTGCGCTCGATACTATAGAAGTTGCAGTTTGAATACCTGTTGATGTGGTCATTCTTCTTCACTCTCAATTTCTATAGGCGGTTCTTCAACTATTGGTTTTTCAACAGGCTTTGCCTTCTTTTTAGGCTTCCTTGTTTTAGGGAACATTACCTTTTTGATTTTCTTAGCATCATGCTCTACACCAAATTCGTCACCTAGAACTCTCAAAGAAAGTTCATTCAAATTAGTAATAGCCTTCTCATCTTTGGCAGTAAATTCAATCATTAGTCCTTCATCACCAAGTAGTGAAACTGCCGACCATAACGGCATCTCCACAAATTCATCATGCGTTAAAGCGTATCCTTTTCCGCCTAGTCGTGTAATAACTGGCCCTGTTAATCTATTTCTTGTTAGTTTTACTTTAGCCATATTATCACATCACTTGCGGTAAGTAGTCCCTGCCCCATTATGTCGGGGCAGAAACTACTACTTTATGTTGTTCAGAGGTTGCCGTAGACGCGAACACGAACATAGCCTAAGTCAGAATTAGGTGATTCAAGACCTGAACTTCCTATAGTTCCAACCAATGTGAACGAAGCACTAGTTTCATAGTTGCCTGTTACATCAAGTTCCACTACAAAGTTCTGTAGTGCAACATTCCCGGCGGTTTCCTGACCAGTAATCAAAACAGCGTGTAGGGAACTAAGCCCTAATTCTGCCGCCGTAATGATTTCTCCATCTTCAGTATAGGATTCAATGTTGATATTAGCATCAACAAGGTATTCCTCACCAGCCACTTTGGAGCCTGTTAGCCCCTTATGGTTCTGTATTACTGTAGTTGTATGACCCATGTAATCAGCCTCACGCACTCTTTAGGTTAGTTATCTTACCCTGTCCCTTGAAGAAAGAACAGCACGTTTCACCCATAGTACGATACATACCCTGATTCCCAAGTTTTCCAACACCGAAGGGGTTTCCGCTAGTGATACCATCCTCAAAGTATTGGGTAGGTGTCATAACAGATAACCAAAGGTGGTCAGTATCAAGTATTAGTAAGTCAGTAAGAGTATTTGTCGTATTTAGCGTAGTTGAAGGCATATCCTTTGCGGGGATAATTGGTATGTCATAGTAAGTAGCGACTCGGAAGCCGACTTCTTGACCCTTGACACCCCTAACACCATTATGGGTTGGAACAATTTCCTTCCTATCCATAAATCGCTCTTGGCTCTGTAGTAGGTCTGATAGATGCTGAATAGTGTTGTATCCGGTTATAATCACCTTCGGATTTCCACCATTCTGTCGTAGTTTTCTAATCATGTCGTTTAGCAGACTTAGGGTTAGAACGCGAGCATCTGTAGAAGCATATCCCGCACCGAAATCAACTTCTGAATCCAGATAGTCAGGAGTAGCACCAGTATAAGTGCTACCCGAAACAGTTACTGAGCGCGTTTTTCCGAAAATCTTCACTACATCATCTCTAGGAACAGCAGAAGTGCTGTCGTTTGCTCCCATATCCAATACGTTTGCATTAGACATAGCCGCTATTTCTTCCGCAGATGAAACAATCTTGTATAGAGAAGTATAGTTCCTCTCAATGTTTGTTGCTGTTCCATCGTCGTATCGCTCTAGAGGCATAACTAGCATCTTACTCTGAACTTCAGCGTGGTGCTTACCCATATCTTCTCTAACGATTGCGCGAATATCTCCGACACCATCATCAATTGCGGCTAATTCCATTCCGAGTTCTGAGAACTCAAACAGATGTGCTATAATTTTCGGGCTAACATACATTTTGGTGTATTCTGGAGCCATTGCTCTGAATCCATCTGCACCGCCTAATGTTGCGTTTTCCTCGACACCGCCTATTTGGTCGGCTCTTGGTGCTGCTGCATCAGCAGAAGACATTGCCGCCGTAACAGCATTACCTCCTATTCCGAAATTAGAACCTGAACCACCAACTGGTCGGCTCTTTAGCACTCTCCAACCACTTGTCGTGTATGGTCGCTTTGCCAACATTGCAAGAGGATTGACCTCCTGATTGAGCATTGACCATACTTTCTGTCCGTATAGAACGTTGTATAGGTCGCCCAAATTTGCTGCGGCTGTAAATGGATTGGATGCCGCATCATGCGGAGTTCCGAATCCACCAACAATACCCCCTGCCTTAAGCAGAGAATTGCCGGACGCTCCAGCAACACCGTAAGATGCTGCTTCTAAGTCTCTCATTGTTTTGATATATCCTGTGTTTTCACTCATTTAATCACTTCCTCAGTTGTTCCCCTGCGCTAGACTATGGATATCCGACCACGACATATCAGCCATCTGCTCTGTCGTTGTAGGGAACCCTTCGGGGATTTCCATAGAAATCTCCGCAGTCTTGCGAATTTCATTATCTTTTTGTGTGAGACTCTTCCGTAGTTCAGTAAATTCTGTTTTTAGGGCGGCTACATCACCGCGAGCATCATACTCAGCCCTTTCAGCAGAGTTCTTCTTGACGGACAGTTCATCTGCAAACCTTGATTCAAAGTTCTTAGATAGTTTACTGTAAGCCATCTTCTCTAGTTGTTCTGCCTTAAATTGCTCATATGCTTTCTCAATGTTTTCAACACTTAGATTCAGAGTTGTGAAGTCTGCGGTATTTAGCCCCTTAGCCATTGCAACCTTCAATTCCGATGGAGTTCCTGTGGGTTTTCCTCCACTAACAACTTCCTCGCCAGCCTGATAATCTCTTGTCGTATCTTCGTCAAGAGCCAGTTCTACCTTCTCATCGGGTGTTTCTTCAAGTTCTGTATCCATGTAAGCCTCATCTCCTGCGGCTACTGTTTCCAAATCAGATTCATCTTCGCTTTCATTCTTCTTTTCTTCTTCAAGTTCATCATCGCCCTTTTGGAACCCCTGAACCTGTTTCAACAGGCCATTTAATTCTTCAAGCGACTTCTCTAATTGTTCACTCATTGTTTTTTCCTCCATTTTTAGTATGTCGAATCTTGCTTCCGGATTTATTCCTTTTTCGCATATGGTTACTTCATGTAGTTCAAGAGCATCAATTTCATTATATTTTCCGAATTCATCTGATGTTCTTTGTTTCTTTGAGATTGCTTGTCCACCTATGCTAAATGAACGTAATGTTCCTTTTCTAATACCTCTTGAGATTTCTTTTGCTTTTTCTATGTCATCTCTAAGTTTGATTACAACATAAAAACCAACATCGTCCACATCTGTTTTATGTAAGACACCGTTGGAATCTCGATATTTTTCTATTACCTCCCCTACTTGAACATTTGAATGATTGGACATTACATTTCTGTATTTTTTGTCTTTCATGTATTGTGTTACTGATTTTCTCAATGCTTCTATTGTGATTAAATCATTTTGCTTGTCTACTATTTCTATTGAAGCATATCCACCAATTATTAATTCATCTGATTTTAATATTCTAAATTCGTGATTACTTTCCGCCTTCAACAGTAGTGTTTCTGTTAGTAACACTAAAACCACCTTTTTCTTTTACTATATGAACTACTCGTCCTTTTCAGGAGGAAATTCCAAATGAGCGTATTTATCCTCAGTAATATCCCAAATATTGTCATCGCCTTTCTTGTCTAACATTCTCTGCTTTTTCCCTGTCCATGCTAACCATCGTTTCTGCTCATCTAAAGGCACTACTCGCAAATGGACTCTAGTATCGAATTTATCCCCATCTATTTTGTATTCATGATATCCATCTTTTTGAATACCAAGAATTATTTTCCCCTTATCTATTGTTTTCTTAGCACTATCTATTTTTTCCGCCACAACCGCAGGGAATTTTCCTGACTTACCAAACAAATTGTATATGTCTTCTGTATCGTCTATTTGTATTGTCCATGCGTTTCTTTTATCATTTGCATCAATTATGAAATCTAAATTTCCATCATCTCTTACTGTAATAGCAAAAGTTCCTGTTTTACTTTCTGCCTTGATTATTTTTGGTTCTATATCTTTTTCCAATACGTCTTCTCTTGATGTAAATTTATTGGGATGGTGATAAAGTAGGTCATCTTGTTTTCTTAACCATGACATTAATTTTCCATCATTGGAATCGAATATCTCAATAAAAGTTTCTCCATAGTGTTTTTCGACGAAATCCACTAGTTTCTCAAATTGAAGTGGTTTATTCCCTCTCTCTATTATTTCATTTTTTATTCCTATTCTTAGGTCAGAACGCCTTGTCTTCATTATCTCTGTTATTTGCTCCTTCCAAACATCAACATTGTAAAGAGCATTCTTTTGCATTAATGCATCTCCTTCAAAACCATAAATTGTAAACCCATCTAAATCTCCCTTGAGAATAATCTCAGCAATCCCATGAATGTTATCTGTGATGAAAAGACCCTTCTTTGTTTTTGTTCCTTTGGGGTTTCCTTTGGGTTTGAATGCTAATCCACTTTCAACTTCAAACAACTCTCCTATAGTTTCACCTAATCCCCATCTCATTCCAGCCGCTAGAGATTTCTTTGTTTTACTAGCCAATTGCTCAAGAGTTTCTAAGGTATCAGTTGATTCAACTTCTGGTAATTCAATTATTTTAGCAGAAAACAAAGTAAATCTATTCTTAGTTTTTTTCACTTCATCAACCTTAACTCTAACTATTTTACCAGCATCAATCTTTTTCTTGGTATTCAAAACCTTACCAAGTGGGAGATATTCTTTCTCTTCAAATTCAACTGTTTTGTAGTTCCTTGCAGTTTCTGCATTAACTGGCCCAATCCCTACAGAATATGAATGGAGATTATTTTTGGTTTTTTTATCTGTCAATACAATAACATCTAGGTCTACAAATTTCTTCCATTTAATCCACTTAGGATTTTTCTTAACACCTATGTAATATGTGGATTCAATATCCTTGATGACTACTCCTTCTGATGCAGGTAGTTCCATTATGGCTTCAGCGTATTTTCCAACTTCTTTTATTGAATCTGCTATTCGTGTATCTTTCTTAGATGGAAAGGCCAACTCATCAGAAGAATGCTGACTGTATTGATAGAATAGAATATTGATTCTTTCCCTTAGTGTTTCATCTGCAATATTTTTACTATCATGATTCATTATATCAAAAACATGCGCTCTAAGTTTACCTCCAGTTTCCTTCTTGAAAACATGTTTTATGGTATCTGCTCTATGTAATGGTTCATCCCCATCAAATAATATCAACTCTGCATCTAAGATACAATCACCGAAATGCTTCTTTTTCATTTGTTCTACTTGTTCTGAACACTTTTCTGTAATATCGTTATTGTTAAATGTGTATATTTTTATGTTATTATTGATTTTATGTATCTGTATTCTCATCCCATCATATTTTTCTTGGACGACAAATTCCCCACTTAGACCCTTGACTTCTTTCAAATCATCTAATTCAAAAATACGATACATTGGTTTGTTAGGTACTATGAAATCTATCTCGGACTTTTCATCTTCACTTTTTTCTGCCTTAGAAATATCTAGTTCTTGTAGTTCTTCCCACTTTTCATCTGAGTATTGACTGATAAATATTTTTTCCAGTAGGTTATATGCACCCTTGAATTTACTTTTTATTCTTCTAGTGTCGGTATTTTCATCCCCATAATGTTCAGTGATGTATAATGGGATATCTTTGATTTCCAAATCTAAACCCATTGACCCTTGAGAAATTTTATCCGGTTTCAAATCATGTTCTTCCCATGCTTTATCAGGTATGGTATTCGCATGTGAGCGTAATGCATAGTGTATGAAGGAAGCAAGAACAGCCTCATCCTTAAGAAATACCTCAATTACTTCATCACCAAGTTGCTTTGAATATGGGTCACTGACTTTCTTTGATTTGAAACGCATTTCTTTGACTGCTTCATAAATTGCTTTAGCATCCAATGAATTAGGGTCATAAGCATCATCAGAAAATGCAGTCTTCTCTGTGAGAAATTTTTTCAACTCTCTAGTGAAATCATCTAGGTTGTCGAACTTATCTCTAACTTCCTTGACTGTCTTCTTCCATTTAGGACCGTATTCTTTCGGGTCTTCCCTAGCAGAAAGATATGAATAGCGCACACGTTCAAAGAAATCAAGAACGCGCTTTGTCATACCATTGGACTTGTCTTTTTCAAACAGTAGTCCTGATAACATTGCCATTAACAAACCTCATTCAAGGTTTAGGAGGGGATATACTTCCGCGTGGCGGTGCGGCTGTACCCATATCCATTTCTAACATATCTCTAGTTGCTTCGTATGCTCTTTGTGCTAAACTGCGTATTTGATTCGGGTTTGTTGTCGTTTTCAATGCTTGAATAAGATTTTCTAAGTCCTTAAGAGATTGAGCATAGACTCTAGATTCACCTTCTCTAAATTCTGCATCTAACATTGGATTTGATTCATCAGTCAAATCAGAATACTTACCCCCGTATTCTTTAACCACCTGCTCAAACAGATTTATCATTTCAATATATTTGGCACTTTTATGGTATGCATCTCCACTAACTTCACCATATCCATCACCTGTAGGATTATCCAATTTATTTTCCTTTGGGTTTTCCGTTGGTCGCTTTACTTTTACATCTTCTGAATCGTCTTCTAATTCTACTGTACCAAGATGCCCTGCATGTTGCAAGAATTCTTTGGCTTTCAGTATAGCCAACTCGACCATTTTTTCTTCTTTAGTTACTTTCACAGGCATTTTATTCCTTCTCCTTTTCTCCGGTAGATTTGTGTTTCTCAAGTTGTTGGGTGAAATACCACTCAAAAGAGGCATCTTCCCAATATGATATTACATTTTCTAAATCATAGTAATCTAAGGTTTGATAACCCATATCATTACCCATATCTTCATCGAAAAACATTTCAACTCGTTTTGTTTTCTTGTCTTGCATGATGTAGATATAGCCAATATCTGCTCTAGATTTTGGTGTAGATTCTTCCGCTAGTTTTGAGGCTTCTTCTGTAATATCAATATAGGCATCAATGGGTAGGCTCAATGACCTTGCTTCTTCTATTTCCCAATCTTCAGGACTCCGCTTTTTATTTCCTGAACCTGTATTCTTATTTTGTAATGCGTCACTAAGTGCCTTTGCCGCTTCAGGGTTGCGGTCTTCTAATTCAGTAAGAATTGATTTCCAATCGCCTTTGAAATCAGGAGCCGATTCAAAAACACGACGATAGTTTTCTCCATCATGCTTTTCTTCTTTCAATATATTTAGCCATTCCATATTATCACCTCATGCTAATAGTGTCTGCAACTTTCCTAGAGCCTGTGTAGCCTCATTGAATGCTCTTTGAACTTCAGGACTAATACTCGCAGACATTGCTCCCATCTCTTCAATTTCCTGAAGTTGCTCAACCATATCCCTCATACTATCTGCAACATCACTAGTGCCTTGTCGGTGCGTCCCATACAATTTTTCAACATCTTCTTTATCAGGTTCACAATTACTACCGCTTTTTTCTTCATCATCACCAGTTATAGCCGCCGCGCCTAATCTTGCTATAGTACCTACACTTTTCTTTTCAGTTTTGATGCCTCTACCATTACAGGTACGACAGTTACCACCAGAGGGTTTTCCGCCACATACGCTACATTCTTCGTATCTTGCTGAATCTTTCAAAATATCTTTCCAACTCATATCTTACCCTCTATTTTACTTACCAAATTATTGATATCTTTCCAATCCATGTTTTTTATTGTGTCGGCTGTAGGAGTTGCATTATTACTCATACTAGGAGTTGGGCTATTGACAACAACTAAACCTGATTTCATCAGCATATTGTCCTTATCATATACTGCACTTTCTAGTGCCTTTACTTTATCTACCAATTCTTTTAGTAGCATTAACATTTCATTTTCTTCACTCATCTTCAAAATCCTCCATGAGACTGTCTTCTAATTCGTTTACTCCGATTCTGTATGCTGTAGGGTCTAATTGTTTCAACGCCCAAGATTTTGAATATGTAAGGCTACCAATATGAATTTCTCCTTCTTCATCTAACATCTCATCAAACATATCTTCTAAATCAGCCTGACTATATTGTTCACGAAAGGCTCTTTCTTTATCGTCTTTTTTGATTTGCACCAAATCTTTCTGTATGCTTTCCTGTAATACTGCTTTCCAATTCATTGTAACTTCTCCTTAATTCATAGACCCTGATTTTATTTCACAATATCCTTCATAGATAGCATCTTCATCAATTAATTTCAACCTGATGATAAATTCTGTTTGGTTTTGCCAATCTATATCTATGATTTCAAAACCACTTTCTGAAATATCAGTTGCTTCTTCCTTGATTATTTTTTCCCAACTCAATCTAAATCCCCCTTCTTCTTTGGATAAACCATTCCTCTAAGTTGGCGATATAGAGTCCCATAGTTCTTGCGAAGTTCGGCGGCTGATGAAACTATCTCTAAATTTTGTTCATCAAACGATTCAAATTTCTTCTGCATTTTTTTATCAGCCTTGATGAATTCTAATGATTTCATTTCGTTGATTAAGTCCGTCATCTTAGTTAATTCTTGACCCATGTATTCTGTAGGTTGAGAAGTTTGTAGGAGTTTCTTCAATTTCTTTTTCTCTTTTGGGTCTAATTTATCTAGAATAGAATTGGAAGGTGCTTCACCTTCTTTGAGAATATCTTTCCAATTCATTCTAAATCACCTATCTCCGCCCTTTTCTCCATAGCCTCTAGAACTAAGTTCAGGTCTATTATCAGGTTGCCTATATTCAATATCAATATTCTGTAGTCTTTTTGCTAATGTATTCCATTGTTTTAGTAGGTCATTTAATCCAATAATATCCGAGGAAGATGCTATGTCTTCCAATACATCTGCTAAGAATCCAACTTCTATGAAAGTCAATTGAAACTTGTCTTCTTTCAATTTGTCTAAAATCTCCTTTAATTGTTTAAATTGACTTTCATAGAAGTTGTCAGTAGCAAAAGGATAGTAGCCTCTAAAACCTGTTTTATCTTCATGAAAATCTGCGCTATCCTTGATAATATCCTGCCAATTCATTCTTCATCACCCACTTCTCGTTGAGCATCCGTATCTGTATTGGGTTTTTCTTCTTGTCGGAACATTTCAATCATTTGCTCTATATTCTTCACCTTTTCTTCTAGTTTGGTTTGAACTTTTTCTTCTTCTTCGTTTCGCAAAGTTTCTTTAGTTATCTGAATTATTTTTCTCAAATCTCTAACTACATTCGCTTTAGTTTTATCTGCATGTAATACACTATATGGTCCCTTTTTTGAATAGTATTCTTTCTCAGCAATCTTTTTTATTTCGGCTATTTTATCTCGCCTACGTTTAATAGCCCTACGAAGACCTATTTTTTTCTGTGGAGATAAATCAGAACCTTCCGATAATTCTCTTTCTTTGTTAGAAATATCTTGTTCATAGGATAGTATTGTTTTATCCATATGGTTTTTAGCCTCTCTCAAAGATTTATCAAACCTTTTTTTACGAGCAGATAATTTAGTCTGTTTGGTTTTATATCCCTTAGTTCGCTTCAAATTACTAAGTTTACGCTTACTCTCTTTCCCTTGCGCTAACGTAACATCTTCTGCATTATCGTATGCTTCTTGTAATTTTGGAAATGTCTTAGTAGAATCAAATTTAATTGTAACAGTACGTCCTTTCAATTTCCCCTTAAGTTCTATTACTTCAGTTAATTCTCTATCATCAATGCTATCTAAATTGGCTGTAATATCCATTACTTGATGTAGAAATTCTAAAATATCTATGAGTTCATTTATTTCATTGGTCTTTTCTTCTATTTCTGAATCATCCAATTTATTTCTTGTTTCTCTCGCGTCTTCGTATGTATTCATTATATGATTACTCAATTTGTAGATTATATTTCTATTGGTTTCAATCATATCATCAGTAAATAGATACTGATAATCTTCATCATTCTTACTTTTCATGGTTTCTTTTATTTTTTTAATATTGCTCAATAAATCAGTACCATAGTATTCTTTTATTTTCTTGGTCGCTCCCCTTCTTTGTTCAGGCAATACTGTAGAAATACCTAATCTATTAATTATCTCATAGAATATATCCTTAGATTCTTTTTTACTGTATTTAATATAATCAGACCACTCATTTTTTTCCTTATCGAATTTAGCCCTTGTAGGAATAAATAATTCCAAAATATTACTAGGTATTTTTTCCTTTTTACCAAACAAAAGTAATTGTTGTATTGAGTCAATTCTTTTAGGTTTGAAAAACCCAATATCATACAATCCTTTTATTATATTTTTTGTACCTTCATAATTAAATTTAGCCCATTTGTCTAGCATACTCCGTACTAACTCACTTTGTTCAGTAGTGGCATTCCTAGACTCAGGCAACTGAATGGCCTGTTTTAGATGGGTAATTACTTCAACAACAATTTCCATATTTTCAATTTGTGCTTCTAAATTTTCTATGTTAGTGCTTCTTTGCAATATATCTTCCATAGATATTTTCCGGGATTTCCCCTTTTCAGGGATAGGGTCAATTAAAACATCAAGTTCTTTTCGCAAGTCTTTATTCTTACTATTGATTTTATCAATCACCTTATTCGCACGTTTAGTGAGTCTATTTATATTTTGATGCACAGCGTGTGTGGAAAAACCACCATCAGTAAACCAATATTCTGAAAGTGTCTCATCCCTATTTATTCTCAAATTGAAATGTTCTCTTTCAAAGAAATTATCTTCATCTGTGGGTAATTCATATTCTTCTGCATTATCCGAATAATATCTATGTGCGTTATGCAATTGATGTTTTTCAATAGTACCATTCAATTCATCATATAATTTCCATACATGTTCATGGATGACGCCAGCCTTCAAAATATCCATGAAAGACATTTAATCACTTCCTCAGAATGGTATGTTTTCTTTTCCCTTCTTGCGCTTCTTGGGTAGCAAGATTACATCAGGTATTTCAGAAGCACCGGGAATTTCTTTCTCAACAGTTGTAGTTGGGTCTATTCCCGCTACAGCATAATCACGATTTTTTGTCACATAATTATCATGCACTTGTTTTTCCTTTAATCTTGCTGCTTTCAATTCATTTTCTAACTCTCTTACACTTTTTTCTTCACTCATTTTTTCACCTTCTTTCACTCCTTTCTCGTTATGTCTTTAACCGCATCAAAATAATACTTTTTACTATTTTCATCTAAATCTGATTCAGCCACTACATCATTGTAAAGGGAAACTTCATCACTCAAATCGCCTTCAGGAATATCCCCTTGAAGGAATTCATTCAACAGGTTTTTTATATCTACTAATTTCCTATCAAGGCCGGGATGCGATTGCTCGTTCTTCAAAATATCTTTCCAACAATTCATTCTATCCTACTCTCCTTTCTGTTCTTTTATCCACATTCTCATTGCCAGCATCTTTGGGTAATCCACTGAATCTCTTATCCGGCCCTGTAGCCATTGATGGTTTATTTCTTGTGGTGGCTGGATTTTTTTGGGGTTTAGGTTCATCTCCCCCTTCTCTAACATCACCTTCTGGTACACCTTTGGCTTCACCTTCTCCACCTGTTTTTCCACCACCTGATAACATTTCTTCTTGCATCTGACCCATTTGGCTAGCATCTATATTTGTTCCAGCATAGGGGTCAGTTTGTGCATCTCCACCTTCTTCTCTTGCAGGTTGTCCTTCAGGTTGTGGTGGCGGCTTCTCATAACTGAATCTTCCTTCATCATCCATTTCTACTTCAAATCCTAGATTCTTAATCGAAGCCGCAATATTAACTTCAATTTCTCTCTTACGAAGTGTAGCGACTTCATCTTCTTCCTCAGAAGGTGGCAGTTTCAATTCCCAATCTGTAATGCCAAACTCCTTCGTCATAAATGGGAACACATAATTATTCCAAATAGTCTGCGCCATTTCAACGGCTCTGTTAGTAACTAGAACCTGCATACCCTCATTATTCAATCCACCACTAGCAGAGTTATCTGCCATAAAAATCTTAGATACGCCATAGAAGGCAGAAATCCTATCACGCAAATCATCCTTAACCTGAATGTAATCCATTTCTTTCAGGCTATCCATAAACTTAATCCATTCAACAGAACCCTTACCATTTTCTGCTTCAATACCCATTACAGGAATAAAATGTGGGTCAGATTCCATCTTATCTTTGACTCCACGCCAAAATGATTTCATGGATTCCATATTACGAGTCTGAACAGCAAGTAATCCTCTAGGCATACGAGCCTTAGTGTATGACGAATTCACATAATTCTCCATAGCCAATAATGTAGTTACATTACTCCAAAGAGTGATTATAGGAGACAACCCATACAATCTACTAGGAGAATATTTACTGAAATGGAGGACTTCACCTTTGATGAAATATTGCTCAACTCCATTCACCCTATTTACATAATGAATAGGATAAAGTTCTGAACGACATTCTTCACATATATCCACCGGACTAGATGAAATGTGATTTCTATGCTTCAAACAAGTGTAGCCTTCTAAGCCTCTCTCACCAAGTTCATTGGAATAAATATGCATTGTAACCGGGTCGCCACGATATACTTCTTTGATTCGATGCATCTTAATTTCTGCATTGCTATCTAAGAAATATTCTTTGACCAATACAAAATACGCATCGTCCATAACATTCAAATCATCTTCTAATTCCTTGAGAACATCAATGAACATTTGTTCTGATTTGTTGATATAGCCTTCCATAAATGTATGAGCATATTCCAATTGTTTAGCATCAGGCTTCTTCAAATTAGGTGAATCACAATCAGCACATTCTTTCACTGGTGAACTGTGTTCTTTATTGCACTCTTTACATTTAGCAACAAACTTTTCTTCCCAATAATACCCCCTTCGGAATATCTCTTGTTTCAATTGAGTAATACATGTTCGCACAATTGTAGATTGTTGTGCAATATGATATATCACTGGAGAAGTTAGCAGATACGATGTATCTTTTTCCTGTATTCCCGGTGTAAATATTGTTCTATCTTGGGGTTTAGGAGTGGTCTGCCTAAACAAATTACTCAATGAAAATCTGCGCTTTTCCTTTACCATTATTATGCCCCCACTAGTGCTTTCTTGATGACACCTTCTATTTTGTCCATTTCACCCATCTTACAATTATCATATAATTTAGCAACGGTATCGGGGTTGATACCGTATTCCCCAAAATCATATCCCACATGGTCTTTGTGATTTTCATATTTCATTAATTTGAAAAGTTCTTCTCGCCTATTTTTATACCATTCTTCTTTTTTATATGATTTTTTCATTCTAATTAACTCCATGAGAATGTCTGCATTCTTTCCCTTCATTTTGAAATGTGGCCTACATTTAGATAGTACCTCAATAACATCATCGCCTGAATAAAAATTTAATCTATTGACTGGTCTAGTGTTTTGTGGTGATTTTTGGTCAAGATGCAACCTACCACAACCAAGTGATTTATGCATCTCTATCATGAATGCCTTACCTCTATCACCAGTAGCAACTAATCCAACTCTAGGATTGAATTTTTTATCCATTGTAATGTATCCGTCAGAATCAATAAAAGCCGCAGTATATGCATAAATATCCTTTTTGATATCATCATTGAATTTGTAGAATGCCCCATTTACCGCAGTAATATTGTTCCCTATAGCCATTTTAGAAATTATGCTAGGTGTAGTCTTATTGAATAATTTCTTTGGAAGTCTTTCATGTATTTGTCTCGATGAAATTCCGGGGGATTCACACACAGATTTCAGTATGTGATGTTTAATCACTTCTTTATTGCTGACATTAGCCATATATTTTTTCACAGTGGCTCTGAAACTTCTCTTACTACTTTTCATAGTCTTACTAAGTTGTGAATAATCAGAATTGTATGGAGTATCATTTCTATCTAACTTGGCTTCCCAATGCTTACATAATTCATCTATCAAACTTCTTCTGATATCTTCCTCATGAATATATGATAGTTTTATTATTGCATTTTCATCGCAAGTCATATCCTTTAATGCTGATTTGTATTTAGATATCCAATAAATATTGTCAATACTTTTATCCAAATGGTCAGAATAAGCATCAATCAAATTATCTATAGACTTGGTGATTTTCTTTTTCTTTTCACCCTTGAGCGTTCTTCGGTGTTTCTTCAACTCCTTGATTAACGTAGGGATATCCTTGTTTTCAACTTCGTATTTCTTCAAGTCACTACGAAGCATTTTTTTAGCACTAGTAAGAGACAGTCTATACTTTTCTGCGAAATTTTTCTCCACATCAAAATGGTTTGAAATTGGATGGTCTACTAACCATGCCTTCCTTTCTTTCATGTTGTTGAGTCGTTGTTGTTGTTGGCCTTCTAATTCTTCTATATTTCTAGCATCATCTGCTAGGTCATCTAGCATATCACTATCCAAATCATCAGAGTCATTTTCTAATACCATGATACCACCTAGAAATTCAACCCTAACAAGCCGCCTATAGATGTGTTTGTTGGTTTAGGGTCAGCAAATATCTCTAAGTCATCTAATAGCATGAACACATCATGGGGATTTTGAGTCGCTGCATTTGCTAATGCTAGACTCATAACTAAGTCGTCGTGCGCTCCTACACCCTCAAACCTTCCTGAATGAGTAATGGTAAACATGTAGAGTTCTTCAATGAGAGCATTGGTCAAATCTCTACTACGACTATCACCATATGGAAAATTTAATTTCCCATTCTCTATGTTCATTTGTAAATTGAGAATTATCTCTTGTTTCTTCTTACGAGTAGTATTGAAGTCTTTCACATTCAAATCAGAAATACTTCTCAATTCTTGAGTGAATGCTTTAGCAAATGTATTAGTTTCATAGAGAATTTCTTCCGGCTGAAATATTTTACCAATGAGTCTTATCTTCTCAATGTTCTCTCTGAACTCCACATTCTTTGCTCTATCCACATGAACAATTGTCTTATTCATCTCATCATCTACTTCTAAGACAGTAATAACATTGTAGTCACCATCAGTAGAAATTGCCGGGTCTACCCCAACATAATATTTGTATCCTTTATCTTTACGATTCCCTAATTTTAGAACATAGTCCTTATTCTTACATTTTTGAACATATTCAGGATTGAATAGAGCAGTTCCTGTGGAAACTGGAACGCATAAATACTCCCTCGTAAATTTTAGAGAACCAATTTCTGCCTTTCTCCGCATTAACTGTTCATATGTCCATCTTTCCGGCCAAAGAGAATTATTCATAGAATCAATACATGGGTATTTACTTACATTATATGCTGGATTTTCTTCCAATTGTGAAAAGATATCGGTATATGTGAAAGGTGTGCCTATCATTCTAAGATTTGCAGTATGATGAAGTGTTGGTATCATGTCTCCAAAGAACCACTCTGTCACTCTTTGAATAGCCGCCAAACTAAATTCTTTCAAGGGGTCATCAATAACAATTTCCTGCGGGTGAAGCCCGCGAATCTGTGAGCCAACTGAACGTTCTAGAACAGAATTACCATTGGTTAGAGTAATATTTCCTATAGCCCAACCCTTTGAAGGCTTGTACCTTCTAAGTGCAGGGATATTGAATATCCTATCTATCTCGCGCATGTGAACTAAAGTCTGCTTTTGATTAGAAGAAATGTAAATCATCTGATATGGTGGCTCTTGAAAAACGAGATTCCATGCCACCCAAGAATGCATGAAGACAGATTTACCAAAGTCACGACTACAAACAATAACTGTCCTATCGGTATTATGCATTGTTTCTAACCACTCTTCCATATATGCAGGAAACATTCTACCTAGAACATTTTGAAAGAAATACGGAAAAGAAGTTTTGGACATTTCCATGTCCATAGCAGTAACTAAATCTAATTCTTCTAGAGTCAATTAACCACCACGCTTTTTCCTACGCGCTTCTCTCTTTTCTCTATTTCTTTGTTTCTTAGAAGGAGTCCTTGAGTTATCTCTCCTTAACTGCGACTTTGATTTTGGTTGGGGTATTGCCCCATGACCACAATTCTTGCACATGTATTTTGTGTCCTTATCGTGAGGGGTAGGCCAAAATTCATCACGATGACATACCTTACACCTTAACTCACTTCCATCTGCATTCTTCAAACGAATAGCAGAACTCTTTACATTTTTTATCATTTCAAACCATTTTGCCACACCCCAATCATTCACTTTAGGTAGATGAGGTATCCTTTCCCTAAAAAATTCTAACACATCATCAGGAATAACTTCATGGGTTTCGGGTCTATCTATTGCGAGTCCTGATTTTTTGCGCTCTACGGAATACCCTGCAATTCTTGGCATTCCCTCTATTTGTTCCAATGCCTTTCCAGCCGTATTCCTCATAAGCCCACGCTTCTCATAATCAGAGTGTGTTTTAGCACCACCGAACATAGCATAGGGTTGGCCTTCTTTGCCTGTTTTAACTGAATGACCAATTACTGAAACTAACCTACTTTTCTTACCTTCTCTTAGTATAGTGCCAAACCAATTTTCTATAGGGTAAGACCACTCATTGTTGGAACGCATTTCATGAGGCACATCAGGATTACTAGCATCCCACAGTTCTTTCATCTGTGCTTCATCACCGATTTGAACAGTATTCTTATCCTTACCTTGAGATAATTCTCGCAAGTCAGGATGGAATTTACGAATCATATAATCACCTAAAATTAGACTTCAAGAAATATACACTTTCTTTAGAAACCCCATGTTTAATACTCAACTCTTCCATAGAATTGAGTTCCTTTACTATAGCACTCAATTCAAATGCTGTTAATTCTAAGTGATATTTCTCCTTCATTAAATTTAATGCTTTAGCAATATGGTCATAATTATCTAATTTTGCTGTATTGTTAAATATGGGCTTACCTTCTATTTTCCGTATTTCATCATGAACTAACATCAATGATTGCTCATATTCACTCTTTGACAATTTCAAACTTTTCATTGCCTCAAAGAATTGCTGAACAACTTTCATTGTTCCCTTACCACTTCTTGCTCCCCCATACAATGAAGTGTAATGTTCCCTATTTCTTTCGACATGATAAACCATTGCTGCAAATGGATATACCATATTAAGATTAAACATATCATGCCATTCTTCACTGTCCTTACCCCAAATATCTTGTGAGTCCATACCATTTTCTTCTAATACTTTATGGAAATATGCACCAAATTCTATTTTAACATCATCAGCAATAACACCTTTTTTACCTGCACTCAGAATCCAAGTTACTCGTTTTCTTGCTGCTGTTAATTGATTTTTCAATTCCCCTACATCTACACCAATATCAGGCTCAGAAATAAATTGCATTAATTCAACAAATGTCACAAAGTCTTTTTCAGATAGTAATGCATATCCTTCACTTGCTTCTAACGCTAAGAATTTGTAAAATGCATTATTATCTGCTTTATCGCTAGTTAGCATATGCCACACGCGATTTATTTTTTCATTGGTTTTGTACGTTTCAGCAATATTATCATTAAATGGTCTATGATGGGAATTCATTGGTAAGATATAAAATTCTATCATAGTGTCCATAAATTTAGACCATGCACTTCCAACTCCTTGAATATCTGCCAGTAAATTTTTTCTATTCTTCCTACCGGGAGAAACTACAGACATAGTAGGGTCTTCTTGGTTCTCGCTGCTTGAACTTACATGTGCATGTGATGGACTAGCACTCCTAGATAAACTACTACCAGTATCAAAGAATTTTGATATTACTTCTAGAAATTCACCTACTCTTTTCAACTTGTTATCAATATCTGTTTCTTCACCAATTCCACTAAGAAACCCATCACTATCTAGAGTTTTCAAAGTATCACTAATTGGTAAATAAAATTCCTTCTGCTCACTTATTACCAAATCTTCTAATTTTTTAATATAATCAAATATTTTGTTATCTACATCTACTTCACTTACAGTTTCACCTACTCTAGATGCACTAAGCATTTCGCGCTTAATTTGTTTCAGTTCTTTACTGAAAATAGCCACATCTTGGAAAGGACTACTATCTTTTCCAAATGCATAAAAATATAATGGGTCCACCATTATGTCTTCCATTTCTTCTAATTCTAATCCTAATTGAGTGAGTTCTTTAGTATTTGTATTCATAAATAATGTTTCATTTGTTATCTTAGGTCCCTTAGAATCTGTTCCTATATGTCCCGGCACTAGTATGCCGTCTTCATCATGTTGAATATTATCTTGCATTGTCCTATTAGTTACCTTTTCAGCACTACCCTTAGTTGGGTCATATTCCCTAGTATCTCTTTGCCTTCCAGTTGCATCTGTTGTAATGTAATCTTTATATCGTCCATCTTGGATACTGTAACTTTCCCATATTTCAGTATGCCCTTCAGAATTATCTTTTTTCTTAGTTGCTATGTTATTCTCTTGTATGAATTTTTCAAAGATAATTGAATGTTTTTGATTTTTAGAATAGGTAGACAATTTCATCTGAGGGAATGATACGACATAATTCAAAGTTCCATTATTCATATCTTTTTCAAATTCTTTGAATTCTTTTAGCAATAGAAGAACTTCCTCATTGTTTTCTAGATATTTTTTTCCCGCAAATAAATCCCCAAATTCTAATCTCAACTCATTGTAGGCAGTTTTTAATTCATCATATCTAGTGGTCCCTATCTTTTCCCAATAAGTGTAGATACTATCCCTACGAGATAGTTGTTTTAGATTCAATTTACCGAGTATTCGGTCTGCTTCTAAATGTATTACACGTTCTCCGGTTTTCAATCTGCCTTCAATGATTGATATGATGGGTGCTAACTTTGTTTTAATAGCCCCCTTTTGATTTTTTATTATTCTTTGCCAAACAGTTAATTCCTTTTTAGTCACTCTGCCTTGTTTTAACATAACAGTTGAAATGTCTATACCGCCTTTCACATTACCTTCATCATCTGTATATCCCATTATTTGTCGTTGATTTAATCCGCGTGTCTTTCCTCTAAGAGTAAAATTATTCAATACCTTGTTTAATGTTGCTTCATCATTGAAAGTTTCTTTTAGGGCTGATTCACTTACATCAGAAGTAGTTCCTATTACGTCTGTTGATGTACGGCCACCGAATTCCCTCTTACCTTTTTTGAGATTGTCAATTAGATGCTTAAGCATTTTTTCTTTTACTGAATTAGGAAGTCTAGCAAATGTTTTCTCATACCTATCATTCAATTCCTTTATCAACACTGTTTGTAGTTCATCTTTTGAATGGGTATAGTCTGTAGCCATCCCACTTTCTCTGAGTTTATCAGTTGGAACTGCTTCCTTCAATTTATTGTTAAGAAAATGTTGTAATTGATATCCGTCGTCGGTTTCATGCAATATGAAACTCTTCCTTTTTCCATTAGTTGAAGATGAATGTTCTTTCAAATATTCAAATAGTGATTCAGGAGGAAATCCTCTCTTGATATCTTGTATGCTGTCATCTATTTTTTCTTCTACCATGTCTGCTTTTGCAGCATCAACCTTGAAACCATCCATATCCTCAAAATCTTTGCCAGTTGTTAGATACTGTTTATTTTTAGTTAAGAATTCTTTAGTGGCAGCAGTATCAAAATCCCTTCTATTTTTCATATACAACTCAAAATAATTCATATTATGCACCTATTCCCTTATCTTCTGTTAGCCATGTGTAGGGCTGGAAACCTGATTTGTCATGCATAATTGGTTCACTAAGAACTTCACCAATTTTTTCTTTTAGTCTTGAAATAAATTCATTTCTAATTTTTGGATATTTTTCTTGCACTTCTTGTTTCAACTCTTTTTGTTTTTCATCTAAATCTTCTACACCATGCCTACTTTTTGTGTAAATATTTCGCAGTTTTCTTGAAATGCCTTCGCCAAAGTTTCCACCACCAAATAATACTCTTTCTAATCGTGCAAGTAAATATACAAGGTCAGGGAATTTCAAAACATTAAATTCTAAATCCTCATTCATTTTTTGTTGCACTTTGGTTTGGCTTATTCGACCAAATTTAGAATGATATTGTTTATCTTGACTTATTTCTTTTAGTTCGTCCATAAGAATTTCATAAGGATTTGCTATTACTTCTGAAAACAAACTTTGTAGGATATCTACATCTGTAGGTAATGGTTCATACGAATTTTCCATAATTTTACTAGGTTTCATTCTTTTTAATGCTGCTCTCATATCTGCATCCATCTCTACTACATCTTCTCTAGCACCAAAAATATGTTCCAAATTTTCTTCATCAATTATTTTCATATCCACTTTGAACTTACTTACCTTACCGTCTTTTTTCTCCGCGATTAGAGTTTCCCTTAATTCACTAGACATAGCATATCTTCTTACTACTGTCTTACCAACAAGTTCATTGAATTCTTTAGAACGCTCTTTATTAGTGCTAATTACTTTGAGAAATTGTTCTATCTCTCTTCTAGCATGAATTTGTTTAGGTGGTGTTCCTTTAACAGATTCACCACGCTTTACTGAAGGAGCAGGTTTGACTATCTTATTGAATGTTTTTTGTAAAGAAGGATACTCTGCCAAATACTTGTTTTTTATTAAATCATTAATCGCTGACTTTTTTTGTAGGCTTTCCTTAGCAGGTTTTTTTGCAAACATCATCCCTTCAAGTTGAAAAGTAGTATTGTTCAAAATATATTCTAATGCTGGAAGTAGTTTTCCTGTAGAGGCCGTTGTAGAGGCCTTTGTCCCATAAATTTTAGACATGTCTTCTATTCTTGTAATCTCAGGAAGAAATTCATTTCTAACTGTACCGGATAATTTATGCAAGACTAGTCCTAGATATTCCTTAGCAACATCATCACTCACTTCTTGAACCTCTACACCAGTAACTTCTGTAGCCACAGTCTTAACTCTATATTTAGGTTGATTAAATAGCCTAGCAAAGAAATTTCGCTTGATAGGCTGACTAGGTTCTCCATTACGATATTTATGTCCCATTGGAATACTCAAGAATGGCCCCAAAGTAATTTCAAATCCTTCGGGAATCTGCTCAACACCTTGCTTCTTTGCGCGGGGAGGAAGTTCTGCTAGTTTGAGAGTAATACCTTCTGTATCATATCCCATCAAGTGGTCTTTGTTGGCCCTTGCACCTTTCAGATATTTTACTAGGCGGTCATTGTTATCGTCATTCCATTGACGGATTTCTCTATGTCTGCGTTTTTTGGCCTCGGCAGTTCCTTGTGTGAGAAAGTCAATCAATTGCTGATGGTTGCCCTTCATGAAATCTTCATACTTTTTCACAGATACTTTTGAAACTTTTCTTTTAGTGTTATATGTGCTACCCTTCTCATATTGACTCGCTGGCAACTCATCGAGAATCTTATCCGCATTTGCGCGAACTCTTGGTTGAACTGGATTATCAATTAAATCTCTAAATGGTTCATTAGAAAATGCTATTTTAGACTGTTTAGGTTTTAGAGCAAATATTTTCTTCAAGTTGTTTACTGCTCGTCTAACAGAACCAGCATCGTATTCCCCCTTCTTTACTTTCTGTAATAGAATATCTGTTGTCCCATCATCAATTAATGCCATTAATATTTTACCTTCATATGTACCGGGTTTCAAAATATATTGACCACTAGTTACATCACCACTTTCAATAATCTTTGGCCTTTTTTTAGCCGGTGCTTTGATGATACTTTTCCAACTCATTGCATCCGTTCCTCCATTTGCTTTCTTACATCAAGCCAAACTTGAGGATGGTTTTGGGCTAGAACCTCTTTTACTATATTCATCTGTGTTATGATAACTGTATCTTGTCTCTTGTGAACTAACTTACCCTTGAACTCCAAAAGGTATCTCAGACTCTCTCTAATCTCCTTTGCAAGTTTTGTCAGGCTATCTAGATACTTTGGACTTAAATCATCTTGATTGAATAACTCATCAATCTTTACATTCAATCTATCTATGTTTTCACTCAGAGTTTCTATCTCATCAATCTCTCTCTGAGCGATTAAATTAGCGGCAGACTTCTGTACCAACGGTTGCATGTGGTATTTCATATGTCGAATAACTTGGTCTACTGAGCAAATTGAAATTTTAGCCGCAGTCTCAGAACTCATATCTCCTGAGTATATTTCCATTTCTAATTCAGAACGAATCTCACTAGTGCAAATTTTACATCTAGGGTTAGACGACTTCTCATATCCTGACATGTGATTTCTTTGATGCCGAGAACTAGTTCCACTAGTCCATTCCATACGCTTATCCAAATCATCAGGAGATAATGACATATTCTCTAGGTCTTCTTCAAATTCATCACGCTGTTCGTGATTACAAAGAGAGCATCGTTTTCTTGTTACCATTGTTAATTCCTCAGATTATCGTTGGTGGGCCAGCATCCGGTAAAGGAATTACATGGTTGCAGACATGATGCTGACCCGTTGAATCACTCCCCTAATGGTATGTAACAATAAGGACACATTGTAGTTAGTGCTACATTAGCGACTAGCAACTTTCGCATTGGATTACAACAACTCATCTTTCATCATAGTCCTATATCTTCTAACAATTTTGTTGCTTCAATCAAATAATCTTCTGCATTACTCATAACCGTTTCCAATTTCTCGGATAACTCCAAAATGTTACTATATTCTTCATAATTCTCATCTCTATTATATTTACTATCATTCTCGATTAGTCCCTTGAAATATTGATTCAAAAAGAAAATATCATTTAAGCCCATGTCTTCACCCCTCAGAAGTTTCTGAACTGCTTCTAATTGGTTCCCTTGTGGTTTATTTACTTTAATTATGTTTTGCCAACTCATGCTTCATCCTCCTGAAAATCAGTAGAACTCATAGTGCTATTGTGATGTTCGATTAATTCTCCGGGGAGTCTGCCTACTTCTGAAATAGCATAACCAATATCATTGACTATTTGTTCAAATCTTGCTACATCTTCTTCAGGTATGCTATCCTTTAATTCAGCCCAAATTCTTACCATTTCTATATGTGGTTCTGCCATATCATCTGCAAATTTCTCAACAGCATTAGCAAGAATCTTATCGTCTTTGAGTATTATTTTCCAACTCATTGATATTCCCTTCCATCAACCTCATGACTTTCCTGTTCTCTTAGATTTCTTGTTGCTCTATCTATGAATGATTTTTGACCCCTAGTTTTTTCAGGTAATGAAGGACTTAAGGGGTGTTCAGTAAACATCAAACAACTCCCACTGTTACTAATAGTCACTTCAGGTAAAGTGCATTTCAAATGTTTGTTATGACCACATTTAGTAGCCTCACAAACACTTACCTTACAATCTGCTTTCAGTATCTTTTGCCAACTCATTGTTTCACCATCTTTTCTAATTCAACCACATGCGTAGTTATGATTTCCAAACTATCTGTTATAGAGTTTAGAAGTGATTCTTTATTAGAGTCATGTTTGAATTCAAACAATTTCTTAGAATATCTTTCAAGTAAAGGAAGTTGATGGTTTATTGCCTGTATAGCATTTATCAAAACCCTACGGTCATTATCTTCCCTCCAAACTTCTTTAGTTTTATTTGAACGTTTTAGAGCATTTTCCCAATTCATATCATCAACCTCAATAATAAGCGGAGCCTTGACCATAGAATTGACCTTCATCCCAACGG
>TARA_R110000824_G_scaffold270881_3_pt1 | contig 31722 bp, 20 predicted proteins | sample TARA_R110000824 | Tara Oceans TARA_R110000824 (sample SAMEA4397747) | marine metagenome | biome: Polar Biome; feature: [MES] marine water layer (ENVO:01000295) within the mesopelagic zone...; material: water (ENVO:00002006), including particulate matter (ENVO:01000060) such...
AAATCAACCATGTCCAAATCCATTGCCAAAGCTCTGGCTTTCGGCATTAACATCCTGACCGTTGTTGGCGGCTTTGCTCTCCAAATCGCAGCGCCGGATGCAAGCAAGTTCTTTATCGGTCTTGTGTTTGTCATCGGTGTTGTGATTCTTGTCACCAGGATCGGAAAGGCGGACGGCGGGATTGTCGGCGTTGTTTTTGCCAGCGCCTGTTACGGCGCACTTGCTGGCACCCTTGCTGCTACCGGGCTCGGTAGCTTGAGCGACAATCCCTCAACCCTTGTCACGGCGACTGCGATTGTTGTCGGTCTGGGAACGGTGGTGACTGTTGTCATTGCCACCGTGACGGCAAACGCGGCCATCAACACCCACTACGCCCGCAAGGGCGAATAACGACCAGCCGCCCCTCGGGGCGGCTTTTTCTACGTCTGTCAGCTAGGGGTTGATACGCGGACCCAAGGCGTCAATGCCAGTCCCGCAATTCCCCCTTCGTTGGTCACGTGTCCCGAAGATCAGGACGCTTGTGGCGGTCGCCGCCTTGCCGTCAATGACCTGCCCGCACCAGCGCTTCGCGCCCGTGTGGGTCATGACGGCTTCGGCTTAGCCGCCCGCCTCTCGTTGCGCGTCCTTCGGGACACGAAATCAACCAACGAAAGGAATATGAAAATGGGACTGGATATGTACGCCTTCGCGATTGCAAACGCACCGGAAGCACCTGTGGACTTCGAGGTTCATAACCCGACCGAGCTGCACTACTGGCGCAAGCATCCAAACCTCCACGGTTGGATGCGGGCACTGTACCTCGACAAGGGCGGCGCCAACGAAGATTTCAACTGCGCCAACGTCCTTCTGACGCGAGAGGATCTGGACAGGCTTGAGACTGACATCAAGGCACGTCTCCTGCCCGAGACCCATGGGTTCTTCTTCGGAGAATCCGACGGTACCGAGACAGAAGATGACTTGCAGTTCGTCGCCAAGGCGCGTGAGGCCATCGCGGCTGGTTGCGCGGTCTTCTATACGTCCTGGTGGTAGCCGGAGGAGGGGCGGCTATGTCGCCCCTTCCATATATCGCCAACACCAAACGCCCGGTCTTCGCCGGGCGTTTTCCGTATTTATCGCGGGAACGCCGAGGCAGGGCTGCCGGGCCGGCAGGCGTGTTGAGAAGTGTTGAGCGTCCCCGTTGAGGATGGAAATTTTTTGGATGCAGTTGCAAGTCGTTGCTGCTATAGTATTTTTATAGACGGTTGAAGGACTTAGCAGCCGCTCCCATAATAGTTATGTGCAGACTAAACGGGGAGCAAGGACTGTTTTCATCCGGATCAAAACCCCCGATGCCTGTCGGCATGCGGGGCTTTTTTATGGCTGAAAACGACACGCACATTCGCCGCTGACGCGGCTCAAGGCGATGTTGTCCTTGCATATCCCCGCAGGCGATATGGGAGGATTTTGTCCTGGCAAGACCAAGACTCGACGACAACGAGAAGCGCACCAAGCGCATCGAGGTACTGCTCACAGAGGCTGAATATGAGCAGGTGGCGGCCCGTGCCCGCCGTGAGGGCAACGGCGACCTGAGCCCGTTCCTGCGTGCCCTGGCGCTTGGTGAATCACCGTCCGCCCGGCGCAGCCGGAAGGCCGACCATGCCCACCGCCAGCTCATCATGGTGCTCAACAATCTCGACCAGATTGCCCGTGCTCTTGGCGGGAAGGATGTCGAGCTGGCTCTTGAGAAGGCCCAGGCGATCTATCGGCGTCTGCACAACGGGGAGGCCATCGAGCGGGTCAGCGAGCGCGCCATCGAGCACCTGCGGGCCGAGGGCACGGCGCTCAATCGCATCGCCCGACTGGCCAACGTGGGGCGGGATATCAAGACCGACGAGCTTCAGGATTGCCTCCACCACATCCTCGCCGCCTTGCGGGCGGTCGAGGAAGAGGCCGGTACAAAGTGAGGCGGGCGGATGATCGGCAAGCCCATCTACGGGAACGGCTTCAGGGGGTGCCTGTCGTATCTCTCCCGAGGGCGCGAGGGTAAGAACCCAGAGCGGGTCGAGTGGTGTTCCACCCGAAACCTCGGCGGGCTTGCCGCCAACGACGACCATCGGCAGATCGGCCGCACCATGCGGGCGACGGCCAACCTCTCCAGCCGGACGAAAAAGCCCGTGCTGCATCTGCCTATCTCCTGGACGAAGGGCGATGCGTCCAAGCTCGATCGCGAGACGATGGAGCAGGTCGCGGACAAGGTGCTGACCGAGCTGGGCCTGGAGGAACATCAGGCCGCCATCTACGCCCACAACGATACCGGCCATAAGCACGTTCATATCATCGTCAATCGCGTCCACCCCGAGACCGGCAAGGCCTGGTCAACGTCACGGGACTGGCAGCGCATCAATAAGGTGCTTGCCCGCGAGGAGCACGCGCTTGGGCTGGAGGTGGTCGATCACTGGGGCGTGGATATGGAACGTGACCTGGAGCGCGTGAAAGAGCGGCTCCAGGTGGAAGATTTCACAGACTGGCCCAGACCGACCGACGGCGAGCAGAAACAGGCCGAGCGCGAGCAGCGCCTCCCTGATAAGCCTTTCTCCAAGGAGCAGACAAAAGACCTTCGCGAAACCATCGGGGTCGACTTCGAAGAGGCCTCCAGTTGGAAGGAGCTGGAGGCCCGTCTGGCGGCAAAGGGATTCACGCTGATGCCCAAAGGGCAGGGCGCGGTCATTACCGATGGGCGCCAGGTGGCCAAGCTCTCGCAGATGGGGCGGGGTATCCGTCTCAAGGGGCTGGAGGAGCAGTTCGGCCAGAGCTATCGGGACTGGTCCCATGCGCGTGCCCACGAGCTGGCCGACGAGCAGGGCCGCAAGGTTAAGCAGGCGCTGCCTGAGAAGCCCGACTTCGGGAAGATGCCGGCAAATGAGCGCCGCGCCGCCGAGCGTGTTTGGAAAGGGCAGATGGACGCCGCCCGCGAGCGTGCCGAGCGCGGGCAGTTCACGGGCGATGCGGCCTACGACCTCGACCTGGCCGATACCGATGCCCGCTACTGGATGCAGGTGGACCGCACCTATCGCGAGACCGAAAAGCAGCACGCCTACGCCCGCCGTCGCCTGAGCTATCACGAAGGCCGGGAAGGCAAGGCCGTCGATTGGCTGGCCAAGCGCGAGAGCGATTTCCTGGGCACGTTCGCCAAGGCCTACCGTGACCCGGACAAGGCCGCCGGTCTGTGGGATGAGTTGATCTCCAAGCACGGCATGGCGCGGGCCGGTCAGATGATCCGCGACAATCCGCTTCTGCTGGGCAGGCTGCACGGTCACCGCACGCTCAATCCCAACAAGGTCGCATCCGCCTTTAAGCGGACGAAACGCGAGCGCTTCAAATTGGGCGAGTTCAAGGACGTGCGCTTCTTCGAGAACAACGACCGGCGCAAGGAAGCCATTCGCGAAGCGCGCAAGCTTACCCGCGAGTATGAGAAGTTTCGCAAGTCGCAGGACATCCTTCAGGACATCCGCGCCAAGATCGACCGGGCGCGCGCCGACGTGGAGCGCTCCAAGCGCGAGCTGGACGGCCTGCACGAGAAGGGGCTGACCCGCAAAGGCCTGGAGGAGACCCTCAAAGCGCTCTTCGTCCGGCGGGCAAAGGCTCTTGGCCGCGTGACCCGCAAGGCCATCCGTCAGAGCGACCTCACCGACGAGCGCAAGGAGCAGCTTGAGCGGGTGCGTAACCGCTACGAAGAGCGCAAACGGGAGCGCACCAGGCAGCGCGAGCGGGGCCGGGCTTTCGACCTCGACCTGGATTTATTTGATGATTAGTCGGGTTTAGTCTTTTAAAAGGAATAATCGGGTCGGTTGAGACGGAGGCGAGCATGTTGGGTTGGCTCTTCGGCAAAAACAAGGACACGAAGCCCAAGTATCAGGCGTCACAGATGGACAAGGACATGGCCTTCTATCGGGCCTTGTCGCCGGCCAAGCAGGAGCTCTATCACCTGCTTGAGGAAATCAAACAGCACACCAGCATTTTCGACCTCTGGAAGGCCATGGTCGAAAACAACGACGGCGACCTTCAGCGCATTCTGCTGAGTGAAATCATCCCGCAGTGCCCGCCTGATTTGCAGGAGAAGATCAAGCGTGTCGGCAAGGGCGTTGCCTGGGCGGTCGAGAACGACATCGCCAGGGCAGGCATGTCCACCGCGACACCGGCCTGGGACGTGCTGTGGCTGGGCTGGTTCGACGAGCAATTCGGTGATGGTGAGGCCCTGCTGCAATTCAGCGGGGAAGGGCACCTGCTGACCGTTGCGCCGACCGGCGCCGGCAAGGGTCAGGCGCATATCATCCCCACCCTGCTCGACTACAAGGGGCCGGTGGTCGTGCTCGATCCCAAGGGGGAGAACTACCGCGAGACAGCCTGGTTCCGCCGTTGGTGCGGCGACGTTTACAAATGGGCACCCTTCGACGACGAGACCGACGCCTTCAACCCGCTGGACTATGTCGAGACCTATGACGACGCCCGTGTGCTGGCGGACCTGCTTGTCCGCTCTTCCGCGCAGGGCGATCCGATCTGGGACAGCGCCGCCGTCAATCTCGTCACCGGGCTGATGCTCTACGTGAAGAAGACACGCGAGCCCGCCCTCCAGAACATGCGCGAGGTCTGCCGTCTGTTGGCCCCGTCGGAGGAGGAGTATCAGGAGTTTCTCACCAGCCTGAAGGAGATGGGCGACGAGCGGATGCTGGAGCTGGCCAATCGCATCTCCCGCCTGCCGGAGAAGACCCGCGAGAGCGTGATCTTCAATCTCGACACCCACCTGGATGTCTGGCGCTCGGATGAAATCACCCGCGCGACCAGTGAGACGACGCCCGGCTTCCATCCGGCGAGCATTTTCCTCAAGCAGGACACCGGCGACATCTATGTGAGCATGAATCCCGACGAGGCCGGACCCACCATAAAAGCGTTTCAGGGACAGGACGGAGCGGTGCAGCACGCTTACGTGCGCGGGCATGGGGATTCGATTTTCATCGTCATCCCGACGGACAAGATCAGAACCTATGCCGGCGTCCTTCGGGTGATCATCGGCGTCATCCTCAAGGAGTTTTCCAAGGTGGCGGCTGAGACGGAAAAGGAAACCCAGGGCGAGCGGCGGGACATCACCACGCCGACGCTCTTCCTCTTGGACGAGCTGCCGCAGCTCGGCTACATGGACGTGATCGAGAACGCCATCGCCATTGCCAGATCGGCGCGCATTCGCCTGTGGCTCTTTGCGCAGGATCTGGTGCAACTCACGGGCACCTATCCGAAGGCCGGCAGCCTGATTGCCAACTGCCGGACGAAGATGTTCTTCAAGCCGGGCGACCCGAGCACGGCCCAGTATATTTCCGGCATTCTCGGCGAGGTGACGAGCCTGACGGGCGAGAAGACGCCGCTGGCCACACCACAGGAGTTGATGGGGCCGGACTATGACGATAAGCAGGTTGTCTTCGCCCGAGGTGCACCGCCCATCAAGTCGCGCCTTCGCTTCAAGTACGCCGACGAGGAGCTGACCCAGTTCGAGGCCCAGCACCGTGCCTATTGGGAGAAACAGCCCGACCGCAAGGAGCTGGACGGACGCCTCTCAAAGCCATCCGCCTAGCGTATCTCATTTCTCCGCAAGCCGAAGCTGTCGGCTTAGCTCCACACTTGTCTGCTCATCCTTACGTCGCGCCGGACGCCATCGGCCTTTGAAAAGCCTCTCCGTGTAGTAGCGGACTTTCTCCGCCAGGATGGGCCGGCAGCCCTGGACGAACACCAGCGCCTTGTCTCCCGGCAGCAGCATGACTTCATCGGCGGACAGCAGCGGACGTGGTGCCTCCGTCCGGCTGGCGCTGAAGGTACTGGGCAGGCCCAGCCTTCCAAAGCGTCCGGTATGACCTTCGCTTCGCACCTTGACGGTGCGCTGACCGAGCATGCCCGAGATCAGTTGTGCGGTTTCCGTATCCTGCACGTTGAAGGCCTGACGTACCGCACAGTTGGCGATCATCGAGCGCCATTTGCGGTAGGTCTGCTTGAGCTGGTCGAGGTCCTGGACGAACAGCCAAAGGGACGCCCCATACCCGGCGAGATAGCCGATACCATCCTCGATGGGGCGCATGTAGCCCAGCGCCGGCAGCTCATCGAGCAGGAACAACACCGGATGGGCGGGCACGGTGATATTGCGCGTCATCGCCGCCGTGGCCAGGCCGACAACCAGCCGCAGGAACGGCTGGTAGGCCTTCACGTACTCCGGCGGCACGATGATGAAGAGCGAGAGCGTGCCGTCTTTCAGTTGCTCGAAGCGAAAGCTTGATGTCGCGGTGGTGCGGACAAGATGCGGGCTCTCGAAGACAGCCGTCGCGCCTTGCGCCGTGGAAATCACGGAGGCCCGCTCGCGATCTTCCTTTTGAGTGAAGCCGTCTGCTATACGCGCGGCGACCGGGGATGCGCACTCGCTCATGTTGTCCAGGTGCGCGTCGAAAACAGCGCGGTTGCACATGAGCAGGTTTCGCAGCTCGGCGAGGTTGCGCTTCTCGGCGGGCAGGGCGTTGACGATATAGAGCAGCAGGCCGGTAATCAGGGTGCGTGCCTCCCGCTCCCAGTGATTGGGCTCCGGGCCGTCCGTGGCGACAATCATCTCCGCCAACAGGCGGGCGTCATCGACTTCGTAGTCCGTTCCCGTCCGGATGAAATCCAGCGGATTGATTGTGGCGTTGCCGACTTCGGGATTGAGCGGTGCCAAAGCCAGCACCGGCCCGAGGCGGTTTCGATACACGCCAGTGATGCGGTGGTTCTCGCCCTTGATGTCCGTCACCACGACGGAGCCGGGATGATCGAGCAGATTGGGGATGACCGCGCTGACGCCCTTGCCTGAGCGTGTCGGCGCAAAGGTGAGCAGGTGCCCCGGCTGGCTGAAGCGGATGAACCGCCCGGCCTTCTTGCCGATGATCATACCTTTGCCCTGCAGGCCTGCTTTCCGCAGCGCCTTGCGATCGGCAAAGTGGGCTGTGCCGTAGGCGTTGGGCGCACGGGGGCGCAGAAGCCAGATGAGGCAGAGGAGCGCGAGCGTAGCGATGCCGGCTCCGAACCAGGTCAAAAGCTCAAGCGTTCGCTCCAGGTCAAAGTCGCGTATCAGCGCCAGTCCAAAGACGACGGCGATGAGCAGAATTGGAAGTTCAAGGGTGAAAAAGCGGACAAGCCGCCATAGCAGACGTAACGTCTCCATAACGCATATTCCTTCGTTTAGTTTGCACGAAGGTTTATGGCCGAAGACAAAAATACTTTCTGACGGGTGGAATATTACCTGAACAATGATTACAATAAGTATTGTTGCCGACCCGCTATCGCATAGTCCTATGCTTTAGTTTGCACAAACAGGGTCGGCAACGCTCTTCTTACAATTTGATTTGGTTGCGGAACGACTTTTCTGCAACCTAAAAATGCCGCTCTTATTGGCATTTAAGCCCGACAATAATCGACAACAAAAGAATTTTTCTGGCACTCAGTGTTTCGCATCTAGTGTCCCAAGAGTGTCCCAAGGCTTTCTGAAAATCTCTGGAAAGGTGGTGCTCGTGGGCAGGATTGAACTGCCGGCCTCCTCATTACCAATTTCTATCGGCCTAATTTGACCATTTTACATAATGACAAACATAAATAATAACAAATAGATAATAAGTAATAATGTAAATAAAAATTGAGAAATATTGCCAATTATTGTAGCTTAGTGTCCCAAGAGTGTCCCAAGAAAGTAAATAAACAAAGTAAGAGTTTCAATATTTTATGGCTATTATTGAAGAGAGAAAAGGTAGAAACGGTCTGACTGTATATCGAGCAAAGATCAGGCTAAAGGGGCGACGGCCCGAGTCTAAGACGTTCGAGCGGAAAACTGACGCAAGAGATTGGGCGCAACAACGAGAAGCAGAACTCAAGCGTTCCAGGGCCTTTGGCACGGCGGAAACGGCGCACAAAACAATTGCGGACCTGATCGACCGGTATCTTGACCACGAACTACCCAAGCGTAACAGCAATCAGGATATGGTGAAAACGTGCTTGAAGTGGTGGCGCACAGAAATAGGCGAGCGCACGCTCCAGGACATATCTCCTTCAATTCTGGCGGAGTGCCGTGACCGGTTGCTACAAGCCAGGTACTCAGATCACAAATTTGCTTCGAAGAAGACGCCCAGGAAGAAGAGTCCGGCCACAGTCATTCGATACATGGCGGCACTCTCGCATGTGTTCTCGGTAGCCGCCAACGAATGGGAGTGGATCGACAGCAATCCAATGCTAAAGGTCAAGAAGCCCGCGCTTCCGCAGCCGAGAGTGCGGTTTCTGGATGACGATGAACGCAAAAGGCTAATCGAGGCCTGTCGGAAAAGCGATTGCAGCTATCTCTATCCGGTCGTCGTGATCGCTCTTTCGACGGGCGCTCGCTACAGCGAGATCATGCACCTGCGATGGCGGGATATCGACCTTGAGCGTGGCATCGCTCGGCTTGAAAAGACCAAGAACCAGGATCGCCGCGCTTTGCCGCTGGCGCATCATGCGCTGGAGCTTGTGAAGGCACTTCGGAAAAAGCAAAAGGACGCAGCGAAAACCGACTACGTTTTTGCGCGCGCCGACGGCCTCGCGCCGATGGAAATCCGCAAGCATTGGTACAAGGCTATGGAAGACGCAGAGCTGGAAGACTTCCGCTTCCATGATCTTCGTCACAGTGCGGCGTCATATCTCGCCATGAATGGGGCGACGCTGGCTGAGATTGCCGAGGTGTTGGGGCACAAGACACTTCAGATGGTGAAGCGGTATGCCCACTTGAGCGATCAGCACACGGCCAAAGTCGTGGAGCGGATGAATAAGAAGATATTCAAAGATCAATAATGAATAATAACCACATAATTGAAATGGGAATAAATAGTACCCATCTATAATTGTATACTAGATAATTCAAATGGAGGTAGTCATGAATGGATATGACCAACATTCTGACCGTCTCGCAACTGAGCGAGGCTAATCCGGCCTTCACTGAGCCAATGATCCGTTGGTGGATTTTCAACGCAGAGAAAAATGGCTTCAACGCCTGCCTGGTGAGGGTAGGTGGCCGGGTCTTTGTCGATCGAGCGGCATTCGAGCGATGGCTCGACCAGCACCGCGTGGAAGTGCTCTCCGGCCCCGAATTCGAGAGTACCTGATCCCAAAAGAACGCCCCGCCGAAGCGGGGCGTTGTCTGTTCGCCTTGACGGCTAGGCCGTCTGGGCTTCCGGGACCGAGGCCAGTCTTTGGCCCTCCAGCCACCGGTTGAATTGTCGGCGGTCGATGTAGACCCGGCCTCCGACTTTGATCAGCGCTGCATTTAAGCCGTTGGAGTCGGCATGGAATATCCACCAGCGCAATTTTGCCTCCGTCACAAAGCTCGCTTCTTCGGCCAATTGCTTGACCGTCCGAAGCTCCGTGTAATCCACCACGGGACTACTCTCCTTTAGACGGTATTGGTTGAAAAGGAGAAGGAGGTAGCTGAATAATAAATCGCCACAATTTAGAGTTCAATAACGCAACGCGACCCTCTGGGGCTCTGGGCTCGTTCGCGAGACGATGCATCTCAGTTTTTGCTGGGAGATTGTGTATCCATTGGGTACACTTTTGAGTCATGAAGGATGCTGGTCTCCGCATACGCGTCCAACGCGAGTTGCGTGAAAAATTCCTTGAAGCCTGTAGGGCGCAAGACAAGCCCGCTGCTCAGGTCTTACGGGAATTTATGCGGCAGTACGTCGAAAACTATAGCGTGAGTGCGCAAGATGACCCCGATCCTGTCGGGGGTGAAGAGCCAAAACATACACGCCGCTACAAGGGGGGAGAATGACGCGCAGGATGCAACAGGCAGCAACAATACGAGCGGTTGACCTGTTTTGTGGCGCCGGCGGGCTTACTCATGGACTCGAAGAGGCGGGAATCGAGGTTGTGTTCGGGGTCGATGTCGATCCAGCGTGCAAATATCCTTTCGAAGCAAACAATCGAGCGACCTTTTCCCTTAAGGCGGTTGAAGAACTGACGCGATCTGACTTTGCCGACGCATTCGGCGGTGGAGAATTTACGTTGTTAGCTGGCTGCGCGCCGTGCCAGCCGTTTTCCACTTACAGCCAAGGATGGTCGAGTCCAAAGGACTCAAGGTGGAATTTGCTCGGATGTTTTGGAAAACTTGTTGAGCAGACACGGCCTGACCTGGTGACTATGGAAAATGTGCCGCGCCTGGAGAAGCAGGACGTATTTAAGGACTTTGTAGGCGTCTTGCTGAAAGCAGGGTACGAGGTATCACACACTGTCGTAAATTGTGCTGATTACGGTCTGCCTCAACAGCGCCGAAGGCTGGTTCTTTTGGCCTCCAAGCTTGGGCCCATTGAACTGATAAAGCCGACGAACCAGCCAGACAACTATGTGACGGTTCGTGATGCGATCGAAGACTTGCCGCCATTGGACGCTGGAGGCGTTTGTAAGGCCGATCCACTTCACCAAGCTTGTTCACTCTCGCCGCTGAATCTAAAGCGTATCCGCGCCTCGAAACCCGGCGGGACCTGGCGCGACTGGGACGAAAGTTTGGTCGCCGACTGCCACAAAAAAAAGTCGGGAAAGACCTATCCCGGTGTTTATGGACGCATGTCGTGGGATGAATGCGCGCCCACTGTTACGACGCAATATTATGGCTTTGGAAACGGGCGGTTCGGCCACCCTGAACAAGATCGGGCGCTCTCCCTGAGAGAAGGCGCGATTCTGCAAAGCTTTCCTCCCGATTACCAGTTTGTACCGGATGGGGCTCCGATCTACCGGAAGTCGATAGGTAGGCTGATCGGCAACGCTGTTCCCGTCAAACTGGGTGAGGCTATTGGTCGGAGCATCGTCAGGCACGTCGCCGCGTTCGAGCGAAAAGCAAAGCGAGCAGCGTGATGACAAGTTCGATGCCCGAAACCAGTTCCACTGAGCCACATCAGGTTAAGGCAACACCTGAGGCGGGACAGCTCGTGGAAGTTAGAAGGCGGCAATGGGTAGTTGCAGACGTTCAGGCATCTCAAGGGAATGGCTGTTTAGAGGGGGCGCAACATTGCGTGACGGTTTCGTCGATCGACGAGGACGCTTTGGGCGAGCAGCTCGAAGTCATTTGGGAGATCGAGCCGGGGGCGCACATTATCGAGAAGGCCGGTCTCCCCTCGATAACGGGACAGGACGATAGTCGACAGTTAGAAGCGTTTCTGGACGCCGTTCGCTGGGGAGCTGCCACAAACGCCGACCGTAATTTTCTGCAGGCGCCCTTTCGTAGCGGCGTCAGCATCGAAGATTTCCAGCTCGATCCTTTGGTGCGTGCCATCGATATGGCGCGCGCCAATCTGCTGATCGCCGACGATGTCGGTTTGGGTAAAACGATCGAAGCTGGATTGGTTATTCAAGAGCTACTGCTCCGGCACCGAGCTCGCACCATCGTTATCGTTTGCCCCGCGTCGCTTCAGGAAAAATGGCGCGTCGAGATGTTGGAGAAGTTCGGTCTGGAGTTCCAGATCGTCAATACGGGCTACATCAAGGAGCTCCGTCGCAATCGCGGAATCCACGCCAATCCCTGGACTTCGTTCCCGCGTCTCATCGCTTCGGTGGACTGGATCAAATCCGGAGAGCCTCTCAGAGCCTTACGTGATGTTCTTCCGGTTCGTGCCAGCTACCCCAGAAAATTCGATATTCTCGTGGTTGACGAAGCGCACAACGTCGCGCCGGCCGGGTCGGCTCATTACGCCCTCGAAAGTCAGCGGACCCGGCTGATACGGACAATCTCGCCACATTTCCAGCATCGGCTGTTCCTAACGGCGACACCGCATAACGGTTATACGGAATCCTTTACCTCGTTGCTGGAGTTGCTCGACGATCAGCGCTTTTCACGAAACATTTTGCCGGATGAGAAGCAGCTTTCGCAGGTGATGATACGGAGGCTGAAGACAGATCTCGTCGATAGCGAGGGCAATCCGCTTTACCCCAAGCGGAACTTGCAGGCGCTGGCTGTTCCGTTCACCGCCGAAGAGAGGGCAATCCATCGGACGCTGGATGCCTATTGCCGGAGTCGCGAGAAAACCTGCCAGGATACCGGATCGACCGGTACGAAGTTCGTGAACGGCCTTCTCAAGAAGCGCCTCTTTTCGTCGCCGGCAAGTTTCGCTTCGACACTCGAAAAGCACTTCGAGACTCTCACGACTGAAAAGGTTGCAGCCAAGCCCGATGCATTGACCGATCGCATCCTCAGAAAGGCGATCCTCAAGGCCGAAGAAGATTATGCCGATGACGCTCAGGTAGAGGTCGCCCAGTCGGAAGCAGTCGAAGAGGCCTCTAAACGAAGCGCTCCTCTAACACAGGAAGAGCGGCGGCTGTTGAACGAGATGCGTGAGTGGGCTGAAAAAGCGAGCCACCGGATGGACTCGAAGGCGAGCGCCATCGTCGACTGGATCGAATCCAATCTGAAAACCGATGGTGAATGGAACGATCGCCGCGTCATTCTCTTTACCGAATACCGAACTACCCATCAGTGGCTGCACGAAATTTTAGCCTCACGTGGTTATGGCGGTGAAAGGCTCGGCGTCATCCACGGTGGCATGAGCAACGATGAGAGAGAGCCGGTTAAAGCGGCCTTCCAAACAAACCCCAAGGACGCCGCAATTCGCATTCTTCTGGCAACGGATGCCGCTTCTGAGGGCATCGATTTGCAGAACTATTGTAACTGCATGATCCATGTCGAGATTCCCTATAACCCCAATGTCATGGAGCAACGTAACGGTCGGATCGACCGTCACGGCCAAAAAGAGAAAGAGGTTCTCATTTGGCATCCGGTCGATGGTGGCGATGCCGATAACGACAAGCTGGGCGGCCACAAGGACGATATCATCCGCGCTCTCAGGAAGCTCGAAGCAATGCGGGCAGATATGGGCAGCGTCAACCCGGTGATCGCCCCGCAAATGGCAGGCCTGATCGAGGGCACGCGTCGCGAACTGGATACCCAGCTGGCGGAAGCCAGAGCGGCGAAAGCGAGGCGTTTCGTGAAGGCCGAGCGCCAGCTACAGGAGCGGATCGCGCGACTTCACGAAAGACTTCAGGAAACTCAGAAAGATTTCCATCTGACGCCGGATCGTATTTGTGAAGCAGTCAAGACCGGTCTCGCTCTCGCAGAAAAGCCACCTTTGAAACCCGTCCAAATCGAAGGTGCACCGGATGGCACCGTCTTCGAAATGCCTGCTCTGACCGGGTCCTGGGCGCGCTGTATGGAAGGTTTGCGTCACCCACACACCCAGAAGCTTCGCCCGATAACCTTCGATCACGCCGTAGCCAAGAACCGTGACGAAGTGGTGCTCGTCCACCTCAACCATCGTTTGGTCCAGATGTGCTTGCGCCTCATGCGTGCGGAGGTGTGGGCGCAAGACGATGTGAAAAAACTTCACCGGGTGGACGTTCGAACTGTCCCAGATTCCGATCTCGATAGTCCTGCCGTCGCAGTTGTCTCCCGTCTCGTTATCACGGGAGGAACTCATCATCGCCTTCATGAAGAGCTCACGGTTTCAGGTGGGTATCTGAAAGATGGTGGGTTCAGCAGAGAGACTCGCGTTACCCAGGTCAACCAGTGGCTCGATGAGGCGGTTTCGCATGAAGCGGATGAAACGCTCTTTGCCGATCTGTCCGAGAGCTTCGCCAAGAATGAAGACGCGATTCAGCGGGCGTTGGAAGCGCGCTCGAACGATCGGCTGCGCAATTTGCAGAACACGTTGGAAAACCGGAAACGACAAGAGGTGAAGGATATCGTTTCGGTTTTGGACGAACTCGGTCGCACGATCGAGCAAGAGTTGCGCAAAGAAAACGAGCCGGAACAGCTCGCTCTTTTCACAGAAGACGAACGCACTCAAGTACGCCGAGACACGGAAGCTTTGAGGGCGCGCCTCGCTCGCATTCCCGAAGAAAAAGAACAGGAAATTCAAGCGATCGAACATCGCTACAGAGATTTCGTCGCGCGGACCTTCCCGGTCGCAGTCATTTTCCTGGTACCTGAGTCGCAGGCAGGAAGGGGAGGCGTATGAGAGACATGAGTCAACATGGCGAATGGCTTTCCCTGATTGACGTCTCAGGGCCGTTTCTCGCCGAGCCAGTTCTCGACCAGGTCTTCCCTCAGGGCCTTGAACAGATCGACCCGCTGAAGCGGAAGTCCGCGCGTCAAGCCTACGAAGAGTGGCGGGAAGCGATTGATCTCGACGATCCACAATTGTCGGCGCTCCACAGGGCTTGGACCGATCTGGTGCTCAAACGGGTCTTGGAACTGGACGAAGACGACGTGGAGGACATCCTCAAACCACGGGCAAAGCTGTCCGATACGTTGAGCCATGTGATTCCCGAGCACGGAATTACACTCCGCCCCGATTATGCAGTGGTCGACGAGCAGAATGACGATCGGCCACTTCTTCTCGTTCAAATTTTCTCTCCGGATATCGCCCTCGATGAACCGGTCAAGGGAGACGGCTGGGCCACAAGTCCGTCGGAACGGATGGTCACGCTGTGCCGTGCCAACGACGTTCGTATGGGCCTCGTGACCAACGGTGAACGATGGATGTTGGTCGACGCCCCCGTTGGTGCTGTCACGACATTTGCGAGCTGGTATGCGCGGCTGTGGACGCAAGAACCGATAACCTTGCAGGCCTTCGTCAATCTCCTCGGCATTCGGCGCTTTTTCGTCGACCCGAGCGAGCAGCTTCCTGCACTTTTCGACGAATCCCTCAAACTCCAGGATGAAGTGACCGACGCGCTCGGAGAGCAGGTCCGTCGTGCGGTCGAGGTGCTCATCCAACGTCTCGACCGGGCGGATGTCGACTTGAACCGCGAGCTCCTCGTAGGGGTGGAACCTTCCGAACTCTATGAAGCGGCCCTGACCGTAATGATGCGGATCGTCTTCCTGCTTTCCGCCGAAGAGCGTGGGCTATTGCTTATGGGTGACGAGCGGTACGAGGCGAATTACGCGGTCTCGACACTGCGTATGCAGCTCCGCACCGAGTCCGAGGAAATTCTCGAACGCCGCCAGGACGCTTGGTCGCGACTGCTTTCGATCTTCCGGGCCGTCTATGGCGGCATCCAGCACGAAACGATGCGGCTGCCTGCGCTCGGAGGGTCGCTGTTCGATCCAGACCGATTCCCTTTCCTCGAAGGGCGTACCAAAGGCTCGAATTGGAAGACCGATCTCGCCAAGCCATTGCCGATCGACAATCGGACCGTGCTGTTATTGCTCGACGCCGTTCAGCTCTTCCAGGGCCGGACGCTCTCGTACCGAGCACTGGACGTGGAGCAGATCGGTTACGTCTATGAGGGTCTGCTCGAACGGACCGTTGTTCGCGCCAAGGAGGTCACGCTGGACCTTGATGCGGCCAAAAAATCCAAGAAGCCGTGGGTGACACTCGATGAGCTTGAAGCGGCTGCCGGGGAGGGAGATAAGGCGCTTGCGGCGTTGTTGGAGGAACGCACGGGAAGCTCCGCCAGCCGCGTGAAAAACGATCTGGTCAAGAAGGTCGATGAAGCCGCTGCTGACAAACTGCTGACGGCATGTCATGGCGATCAGGCGCTGCGGGATCGTATCAAGCCATATTTTCATTTCTTGCGAATGGACCGGTGGGGATATCCGCTCGTCTATCCCGAGAAAACTTTCATGGTCACGAGCGGGGCGGATCGACGGGAGACTGGTACACACTACACACCAAAATCTTTTACCGAGACCATCGTAAGAGAAACATTGGAGCCTCTCGCATATATTGGTCCGGCGGAAGGACAGCCACGTGATGAATGGGCCCTCAGGACGCCGGCGGAGCTGCTGGACTTGAAAATCTGCGATCCAGCTATGGGCTCCGGAGCTTTTCTCGTTCAGGCTTGCCGCTGGTTATCTGAACGGTTGGTTGAAGCTTGGGACGATGCAGAGAAACAGGGAAATGCCGTCACCTCCGAAGGCGTTGTCGTCCAGAAGCGTAATGGCTACGAGCCACTTAGGAACGATGCCGAAGAAAGGCTACTGACGGCCAAGCGTCTTATCTCCGAGCGCTGCCTGTATGGTGTTGACGTAAACCCATTAGCGGTCGAACTGGCGAAGTTGTCGATTTGGCTGGTAACGCTCGCAAAGGGACGCCCATTTGGTTTTCTGGATCATAATCTGCGGAACGGCAACAGCCTTCTGGGAATTCATGATATCCAGCAGCTTCAATATCTTGAGATGAAGCCGGGAAAAGGCAGTTCGAAAAAGCTATTTGCATCAAAAATAGATCAGGCCGTCGAGAAAGCGATTGAATTACGCGCTCAACTTCGAGCCCGACCAATCAGGGACATCCGGGATGTGGAGCTGATGGCTCGCTTGGATGAACAAGCGAGAGCAACGCTTGACCTTCCCGAACTCGTTGCTGATGCCCTTATAGGGGAAGTCCTAGCAGCGAACGGCAAAAGCGTTGACGTGACATCTCTTTCGATTGTGGCAGGTGAAGCTCTTGGTGGAGATGTAAACGCGGTTAATGTCTTGAGACTCCGCGCTCGCAGAAACCTTGATGCTGATTTGCCTGATGGGAAACCCTCGCGGCGAGCGTTTCATTGGCCTTTGGAATTTCCTGAAGTTTTTTCTGCCGGGAAAGGCGGATTTGACGCATTTGTAGGGAACCCCCCTTTCGTAGGAGGCCAGCTCTTATCAGGGACTTTCGGGTCTACTTTCCAAAACTATCTCGTGGACTTCGTAAGTTTCGAAGAACGTTCCTCTGTTGATCTCGTCGTATTCTTTTTCTTGCATGCATTCAGGATGCTCCGCCCAGGTGGATGTATGGGGCTTTTGGCGCGGCGCTCAATCTCAGAGGGCAAAAATAGAGAAGCCGGTCTCACTCAATTAATTGCTGACAGTGGCGTCATTTATTGTGCGAACACAAACATCAAATGGCCGGGAAAAGCCTCTGTTATTGTGCATCACATTCACATCGCCAAGCGAGATTGGGCTGGAAGATGTGAACTCAACAGCGAGTTTGTGTCGACTATTTCGTCAGATTTGACGGACACAGAGTTTTGGGAGGCGCAGAAAATAGATGAAAACCTAAATAGAATCTTTCAGGGAACGATTCTTTTAGGGGAAGGCTTCAAAATTGACGAGGCTGCTGCTCAAGAATTTTTGGCATCGGATGGATCATACGAAAATGTAGTTCTTCCGTTTATTGGGGGAAGCGAGGTGAATAAAGACCCCCAATATAACCCGGCTTGTTGGGTAATAAATTTCTGGGATTGGGCAAAGGAAAGGGCGGAAAATTTCCAAAAAGCATTTGAAATTGTGGAAAATCAAGTAAGACCCGGGCGGCTTGCACAAAAGGACAAAGGAGCTAAAGCTAATTGGTGGCTTCATCTCCGTCCCAGACCTGAGCTTTATCACGCTATCGGTCGGGGGGGCCTCTTCTCCAAGCATCCCAGCGGGTGGTCCTCTGAGAGAAAGGCTCTTTCGCAAGTTTTGGTCATTTCGACGGGTGTAACAAAGTATCCAGCCTTCACTTTTCTGCCCGGAAATTACATCTACTCCAACAAACTTTGCGTTCTAGCAGACGATCGATATGAGATTTTTGCTGTGCTGTCGTCCGACATCCATAGCGTTTGGGCTTGGGCACAAAAAACATCCCTGGGTGGAGACCTCCACAGTCTTGTTTACGCTCATGGGAATATATTTGAAACGTTTCCTTTTCCTGCCGGATTCCTCGACAACGGTGATACGGAACTGGAGCGGTTGGGTAAGGCTCTTTTCGACCGCAGACAATCCATGATGGAAGCGAGAAAGAAGGGGTTAACAAAACTCTATAATGATTTTCATGATCAAGAGGATCGTGCCGAGGATATCGTCGCGATGCGTGATCTACAGTCAAAAGTCAATGAATTAGTCCGCGACAAATACGGGTGGCAAGACATTGAGCTAGAGTGTGGTTTCCACGAAGTCGGTTATCTCCCAGACGGTCACAATACTCGGTTTACTGTCAGTGAGACTGCACGCCGCGATATCCTGCGTAGGCTGTCAAAGCTGAACCGCGCACGATACGAAGCCGAGAATTCCGAGAGCAACGCGAAAGCGTCGAACAACGGTAAACCTAGAGAAGCCTCGTCAGTTTCTGCGTCCCGTTCGAATATAGACTCACTGTCCCAGCAAAAGGACTTATTCGAGGTTGGCGTTGCCTCACCTTTCGTGACGCCAAAGTCAACCAACCCTGTGGAGAAAGTATATGAGTGGATCGAAGAAAAACGGGGGAGTTGGATTGCTAAGGATGCGATTCTCGCAGGCACTGGAATAGATGGCTCCACACTGGAAAAGGCCATTGCGGAGCTCATTGCCGATGAAGATTTAGAACAGCAGGGTGAGGGCGACCAAGCTCGCTACAGAATGAAGGTGTAGCTGGATGGTACGGGTCGTTTCATATGAGGAATTACCGACGGTCGATTTGATTATCGATGCCGTCTACGAAGGTAAGGTCGGCAGCCATCTCTCCGGCGAAGCGATTTCGAAGCTATTGCCTGGGACTGGAAACCTCGGTGGTTTTCGCGCTTCAGGACGGGGAGACAGTAAGAAATTCGTGGTTCTGTACACGAGTGGGGCGGACAAGGATTGGCCCGACCGGCTTGATCCCAATACTGGCCAGTTTGTTTACTATGGGGACAACAAAACTCCTGGTCATGAGCTTCATGATACGGGGCCGGGCGGAAACAGGATATTGAGACAGGTTTTCGACGCTCTTCACATGGCGTCCCCCGACCGAACGAAAATTCCACCGTTCTTCATTTTCAGGAAGTATCCGACACCTAGAAGTGCACGTTCTGTGCAGTTCAAGGGCCTTGCGGTGCCCGGATTCACCGGTCTTCCGGCAACCGCCGACCTTGTCGCAGTTTGGAAGACATCGAAGGGGCAGCGCTTCCAGAATTATCAGGCGGTTTTTACCGTGCTTGATGCGCCGGTGATAGAGCGTGCTTGGTTGAATGACCTTGCGAATGGTGAATCTCTGACTGCCAATGCTCCCAGCGCCTGGTCGGATTGGGTGCGAAAAGGACGCTATCGTGCTTTGGCCGCTGAAAGCACAACCGTCGTTCGAGATCAGGGAGCGCAGCTTCCTGACTCTCCTGCGAAAACATTAATTCTCGAAACTGTTTGGGAGCATTTTAAGAATGCCCCACGGGCTTTCGAAGCCTTTGCCGCGCGCGTGTTTCAGATGCACGACCAGCGCGTCATCATCGATGAAATTACACGAGCTGCCGTTGATGGCGGGCGTGATGCCGTAGGCCGTTATTTGCTCGGCCTGACCGATGATCCGGTCTATGCGGAGTTTTCGCTCGAAGCGAAATGCTATCGCCCACCGCTCAATGGTAGGAGCGCAAATACGGTCGGTGTCAAAGAGGTCTCTCGTTTGATTTCACGCATTCGACATCGGCAATTCGGCGTATTGGTGACGACCTCCGTAATTGGGCGCCAGGCTTATGAAGAAGTGCGAGAAGATCGCCATCCGATAATTTTCTTCAGTGGAAAGGACATTGCAGAAATCTTGGTGACAAACGGCTTTAGCACACCCCAACTTGTCAAAGACATGCTCGAGAATGAATTCAATGTTACGGGAGGGCGAGCATGAGCGCCGTGGATATCGATAAAGCCGTTAATGCATGGATTGCTGTTGATAAAGATACATTGTCTTGTGAATTCCCGTATCCAGCGTATGTGCTGGAGCTGGATGGTGAGGGACGTCTATTCTCCGCTATCACGGAAGGCGACTGGGTAATTGTGGCGACTTCTGTCGGGGAGTTCACCCGTGTGGGGCGGGTGCTTCGTCTTCGTGAAGACACCCGAAATACAACGATCTATTTCGACAGTCTGTTTACGGCAGATGGTGCGTTATCGTTGGAATCTGCTGGCCTCGCATTGCCGACTTCGGGCTCGGTCGGTCGCCTGCAATGGAGTGACTTCGTCAATGGGTTGAGCAAACTCACGAGCAAGAAGCTCGACGACGTTCCTCTTATTCAGCACCAGGCCTATATCCGCGAATTGCTCCAGTTAGCTGTAATGGACGACCTGCTCGGTCCGGCAAACGGGCCGCACGAGCAGATCGTCGATATGAGCGTGCGAGATCGGTATCTGGTTGGGAAGCTGGCGCCGCGTGAGACCGAAAACGGCGGTATCGAAGGCCTGGAAGGGCCATTAGCTTCCGAGGCAGATGAGGGCGAGCCTGACGATCTTGACGTTCACAAAGGTCGACACGATCCCGGCGCTGAGTTCGATGGTGCGACCGGTACGGTAAATGCCGAGGCGGACTCTCTGGACGAGATCGATGCAGCTAGTAACCAGTCGCTCGTGCCATCGAGCTTCGGCATGACTTTTTGTGTCGACGGGGACGCAAAAGAAATTGAGATCGAGGCGCGCTGGGGACGGTACGAGCGCGACTACGATACAGAAATCTTTAAGACCAGAACCAACAAAGAAACAGGTGTCGAGGAGCAAGGGCCAAAGGCCAAGGTCTGGCAACGGGTCCCTTCTGGCGGTCGCATCAAGCTTAAAATCGAGGAAGGCCAGATCGCCCATCAGGCTCCCGATCCCGCGCAGCCGCAGGTTCGTATTCAAGGCACCGTTCGCGGAAAGAACGCCAACGGAGACCGTCTCGTCACCCTGTTTCTGGTCAATGCGCAAGAAGAACCCGACGAGAACAAGGACAGTGCTTGGATTTTCCAGCCGGAGTTGATCGTCCGTGCCGTCGAAGATGCGGCAGACAAATCCGTCTTTCGGCGACGGCTGGCGATGAGTTTACATGCCGACGATCCGGAGCGTGACACGCTGGAAATGATATACCGTCGTCACGTCGAATTCGCGACCGGGCACGGCGTTGCCGTCCATGCGAAGACCGAGTCCGGGGAAACCGAAAAGGCGTTGGAAGTCCGTACCGTCGTCATGCCGCAGTACGAAGTGCCGGTAACGGAAACACCCGGCTTGAATCCCGAGGACCGTTCGGCCATGAGACGTATGGTCGACGAGGGCTTTCTCGATATGAGCGAGCTCGCCTCCATGGAGCGCGACAAGCTTGTCGGCGCTTTATCAGTGCTAACTGACGACTATGCCGCATGGATCGACGAGCAGGCCGCCCGCATCGGATCGGATGTCAAAGGGTTCGACGACGAGGCCAAAGAAGCGGTGGCCAAGTGCCGCCTGATCCATGAACGTCTTGTCGAAGGGGTGAATCTCCTTGCGGATGCCGGCAACGAACTGGCCCTAGAGGCGTTCCGTTTCGCCAATCGCGTAATGGCCAAGCAGCGTGTTCATAGCATATACGCGCTCGCTCGTCGTCGTGGCGAAAAGGTAGAGGTTTCCGATCTGGACGTTCGTAAGAATCGGTCATGGCGTCCGTTCCAGCTCGCCTTCGTCTTGTTGTCGCTTCCGTCACTCGCCGATCCGCAGCACGCGGACCGGACGAAGCCGGTAGAGGCTTTCGCAGACCTTCTCTGGTTCCCGACGGGCGGTGGTAAGACCGAAGCCTATCTGGGTGTTGCCGCATTCGCGATGGCCATTCGCCGTATGCAGGGAGACCTCGGAGGCTATGACGGGCAGCGTGGTCTGACCGTTATCATGCGCTATACGCTTCGCCTACTCACACTCCAGCAGTTTCAGCGGGCGACGACGCTGATTTGCGCAATGGAGTTGGAACGTCAGGAAGCTGTTGCGAAGGGTGACGAGCGTCTCGGCATCACACCGTTCACGATCGGCCTGTGGGTCGGCAACAAGGTCACACCAGGTACGACAGCGGACAGCCACAATGCCATTCAAAGAATTCGCGATCCTGACAAATTCGATGCCGGTGGAACCTCGCCGGCGCAGCTAACGAGTTGCCCGTGGTGCGGGTCCGAAGTCTCCGACAAGCGAGACATCGAAGTCGACAAGGATTCCTTGCGCACGAAAATCTACTGCGGTGACAAGAAGGGTCGATGCGAGTTCTCGAAGGGGCGGTCGAGCAAACACGCCCATCCGGGCTTGCCCGTGGTCGTGGTCGACGAGGAAATTTATCACCGTCCACCATCGATGATGATCGCTACCGTCGACAAGTTCGCGATGATGGCGTGGCGCGGCGAAACCCGCACGCTATTCGGTCGTGCGACAACAGAATGTCCGCGTCATGGCCTTCTGTGGCCTGAAGCGAGTTGTTCGGGGAATCATCCGGCGCGAGGCGGACTGCCGTCGACAAAAGCGAAAGCCATCAAATCGATCCGGCCGCCCGATTTGATCATTCAGGACGAGTTCCATCTCATCAGCGGGCCGCTCGGCACGATGGTCGGACTCTACGAAACCGCTGTCGACGAGCTTTCCACATGGGCGATCGACGGCACCGCGATCAAACCGAAAATCATCGCGTCGACCGCTACAGTTAGGAAGGCAAAGGAGCAGGTCAACAACGTCTTCATGCGCCGTGTCTCGGTCTTTCCCCCGAGTGGCCTCGATGTCAGTGACAATTTCTTCTCGGTTCAAAGGCCGATCGAAGCGATACCTGGACGACGTTACCTGGGAGTTTGCTCCCCCGGAAGCTCCCGCCCGGCCATGTTGATCCGCGTCTATACCGCGTTTCTGACTGCCGCCCAGGCTCTGTTCGACCGCTTCGGCCAAGCCGCCGATCCGTACCTGACGACTGTCGGCTACTTCAACTCATTGCGCGAGTTGGGGGGGATGAAACGTCTTGCCGAGGACGATGTTCAGACACGTTGTTACCGCGTCCAAATGAGTTTGGTCGATCGTCCGGGACTCGCGCAAAGAAGTGTCAACAACGTGCGTGAATTGACCTCGCGTGTCTCTAACCGGGACATTCCAAAGTATCTCGATCAGCTCGAAATCAAATTCAAAGCAGAGTTCGACGACGAAGCGGGTAAATTCGTGACTCGGTGGGAAGAGGGTGACGCCCGTTCAGTCGATGTCGTGCTCGCGACCAATATGCTCTCGGTCGGTGTCGACGTGAACAGACTTGGCCTGATGGTCGTTAACGGGCAGCCGAAGGGCACGGCTGAATATATCCAGGCGACCAGCCGTGTCGGCCGCTCGTACCCTGGTCTCGTTTGTACCGTTTTGACATGGGCACGCCCTCGCGACTTGTCGCACTACGAGACATTCGAACACTATCACGCGACCTTCTACAAACATGTGGAAGCGCAGAGTGTTACTCCGTTCTCACCACGTGCAATGGATCGTGGTTTGACAGGCACGATGCTCAGTGTCCTTCGGCTTGAAAACGATCCGTTCAACCCGAACATTGGCGCAGGTGCTTTGGACAACACCGGTAAGACGGAAGTGGTGGACACCGTCGATCTCCTTTCGGCGAGAGCTTGGGGGATTACCCAACAATCCGGCATCAAGGATCTCGCCTCCGACGAGCTCAAAGAGCGGGTCGACGAATGGGCGAAAGAGGCATCCAAAGGTGGCCGTACTCTCGCCTACGAAAAGAAGGGCAAAGGCAAAGATACGATGGTCGCACTCCTCAGGCGGCCCGGAGTTCAAGCTTGGGATAATTTTACCGTTCCGATGTCGATGCGAGAGGTAGAGCCTGGCGTTCGTCTCATAATGAACACGGCAAGGATCGGCGCGGATGGTCCGGCGTGGATGCCGCCGCCTGCCGGCGATGACAGTGTGGAGGGGGACTCATGACCAGAGACAAGTCTCCCGTCGGAGAGGTTCGGCCAAGCCAAATACTGTGGACTTACGGTCCTGGCGCATTGATCGATCTCCCCAGTCTTTCCGTAATTACGATGGGTATTGACCGTTGGGAAAAGGACCGTTGTCTGCCGATCGAAGAGGCACGCTTGCTGGCTGCGGTACGGAATGTACTGGGGCCGCAGGTGGAAGGCTTGCGTGTGCCACCCTTTCAACAAAGGGAGGATGTCGAAGCTTATTCGGCCGAGGCTCTGATAGGTGTCCCTGTCCGCCCGTTTCCGAGATGGTTACGTTGCGTGAAATGTGGCCTCCTGTCGGAGTACGACCTTGGGCTCTTCAAAATCAAAGAGGACCGCTATCGCCCCGAAAATACACGCTTCGCTCATGAGGGGTGCAAAGGCTCGAAAGGCAATCTTCCAGCCAAGGACGCAGATGCAGTTCCGGCGCGTTTTCTCTTGGCTTGTCGTAACGGCCACCTGGACGATTTTCCCTGGCATTATTTTGTCCATAGCGGCCCGTCCGAGTGCAAAGGGACGCTAAGGTTCTTCGAGAGTGGAGCTTCGCTGCAAACCGAGAATCTTTGGGTCAAATGCGACGAATGCGGTGCGTCGCGCAATATGGCACACGCTTTCGGCAAGTCCGGACGAGAGAATCTGCCCCGCTGTAGGGGGCGCCATCCGCATCTCGATCGCTACGACCCAGAATGTGACGAGCAGGCTCGGGCGGTGCTTTTGGGGGCGACAAACAGTTGGTTCCCAATAACGTTGTCGGCATTGGCGATACCGCTTTCGCGCGATCCGATCTCGCAACTCGTGCAGGATGGATGGGACTACTTCGAGGATGTCGAATCCGAAGCCGAGGTTGCACTCGTCATCAAGACACTGAAAAAGTCTGGAGCACTACCGGGTATCGATAAGCACACTGCTTCTGCCGTTTGGAACGTCATTCAGTCAATACGAAGCGGTGAAACCCAATCTCAGATTTCCGAAGCCGACATCAAGGGGCCGGAGTGGGACGTTTTGACAGACCCCAATCCTCCGACCGATTGGCCACACTTTTTGAGTAAGCCTGTCGACGTTCCACCGGGATTCGAAGATCGAATTTCTGGTGTTTTGCTTCTCGAACGGCTGCGGGAGGTGAACGCTCTTTTAGGATTTACCCGCGTCGAGGCACCGGAAGAAACGTCCGATCCTGACGAGCGCCCGCCGATGGCCGAGCTTTCCGCCACCCCGCCAGTTTGGGTTCCGGCCGGTCAGGTGCATGGCGAAGGGATATTCATCCGCTTTAGTGAGAAGGCTCTAGGCGAATGGGAAAAGCGCGATAGCGTCAAAGCGAGAGACGAGCAACTTGTTGCTGGTCACAAAGGGTGGCGAAATTCAAGAAAGCTGGACCCGAACGAGGGTTATCCAGGACCCCGATATGTGCTTCTCCATACGATCGCACACCTCCTGATCAGAGAACTAGCTCTGGAATGTGGCTACAACGCAGCCAGCATCCGCGAGCGCATTTATGCCGATGTCGATGGGGAAAGCCGGCAAGCGGGAATTTTGGTCTACACCGCTGCCGCAGATTCCGACGGAACGCTCGGAGGGCTTGTCGACCTCGGGAAGCCGGAAAACCTTGGACGGCTTTTGAAGCAAGCTCTTTCCCGCGCCGGTATTTGTTCGTCTGACCCACTTTGCGCAGAACACGATCCTGATAAAGACAGGTCACTCCACGCCGCCGCCTGTCATGCTTGTTCGTTCGTCTCAGAAACGTCCTGTGAGCGTGGCAACAGATATATCGACCGGGCATTTGTCGTGCCGACTTTGGAAGTCGCCGATGCGGCCTTCTTCACGTAAGGAGGTCGTATGGACAAGCTGCTCGCCGCAATTACAGAAATCGCCGCCAATACACCTCCCGAAAAGATCGAGCAGCTCTCGGTGCAAATTCGCAAGGTCGAAGACCCGGCGTCCTCTGAGTCTTTAAATTCCTGGGCAGTCGCGCCCGTTGCGAGGGAGCGGCTTCGCAAACTCGTTACATGCTGGAGGGATTGTCCCCTGCCGTCGCATGAGCTTGCAGCGATGTTGGCTGGTGCAGCATATGCCTACAACCAGGCCAAAGCGGAATCGGATATCGAACTCGTCTGGACGGGACCGTCGAGTGAGCTGGTCGCCACGCGGAAAACGGAACAGGCGCTGTTGCAGGTCATCGATGCTGCGCACGACCGGTTCTTTTTGACGAGTTTTGTCGCCTATGACGTTGCGACGATTATGAAAGCACTATCGTCGGCATCTGAGCGCGGAGTGAAAATCTCCATGTTGCTGGAGTCGAGCGATGCGCACGGCGGCGGTGTGTCGATCGACGCGATCGGGCATATGAAGAAGGCCCTCCCGACGTCTCGCATTTATTTTTGGGGTGATAAGGCTGACCCGTTCGCCGGAGGCAAAGTCCACGCGAAAGTCGCGGTAGCAGACGAAAAAATGTGCTTTCTCTCCAGCGCGAACCTAACCGGTCACGCGATGGAGAAGAATATGGAGGCCGGCGTCCTGATCCGGGGTGGCTCCATTCCCATAAAGCTTCACCGCCACTTAGAGGCGTTGATAACGACGAAGACGATCGAACGAGTTTGAATGGATACAGTCGACACGAAGACACGCTCGAAGATCATGGCAAGTGTCGGCCAAAAAAATACCGGCGCGGAAATGATCTTGCGCCGGCTCCTACATAAGGCCGGTCTGAGATACCGCCTGCACGATCGCAAGTTACCGGGAAGTCCGGACCTCATTTTTCCTCGCTACGCTGCGGTTGTTTTTGTTCATGGATGTTATTGGCATGCCCACGACTGCTATCGCGGAACCAAGCCGAAATCGCGACAGAAATTCTGGAAAGAAAAGTTCGAAGCGAACAAGCGGCGTGACGCTATGAACGTCAAACTCCTCACCTCGAAGGGGTGGAGGGTGCTTACGATATGGGAATGTGCGCTGAAGGGTAAGACCGCGTTGCCTCAAGAAGCATTGGTGCAGCAAGTCGTGACGTGGTTGAAAGGACAAGGGCGAACAGCGTCCATTTCGGGGAACGAAATCCTCCGTGCATGACCGAAGAGGAGGGCGGCCGCATCGTTCAAAAAGCTGTGGCAGCACAAATTTCTGACGATGTAGGTGACTCAGAAGAGCTTTTCATTCAGCTCCGTCACCAGGCCTTTGACGTGGCTTTCGGATAGGTGGGCGTAGCGCCGCACCATCTGGAGGGTGCGGTGGCCGAGGACTTCGGCGATTTCCAACTGGCTGGCGCCATTCATGGCAAGGTAGCTGGCGGTGCTGTGTCTCAGATCATGGAAGCGAAAGTCCACCAGGCCGGCGCCGTCGCGGGCATTCTCCCACGCCGTGCGAATGTCGATCGGCGCCTGGCCGTCGCTACGGGGAAACAGCCAGCGGGCAGGGGGCTTGGTTTCCATCTTTTCGTACTTGGCCTTCACCGTCTTGATCTGCTCTTCAAGCAGCTCCTTCAGGTGGTGGACGACGGGTGCGGCCCGAGTCTCGCCGTTCTTGGTATCGCGCAGGACGGCAACGCCACGCTTGATATCAACATCGTCTAATGTGAGCTGGAGGATTTCGTTCTTGCGTGCGCCGGTGGACAGCGCAAAGACAACGATGGGGTAGAGCTGCTTGTTCGGGCTAGCCTTGCACGCATCGAGCAGTGCCTTGCGCTCGTCATCATCGAGATAGCGTGTCCGCTCGTTCCTGATCTTGGTGATGGGCGTCACCCCGTCCATGGGGTTGCTCGCCATCCAGCCCCAGGACTTGGCGTGTTTGAAGAGCACGGCCAGGGTGTCGCGATAGTGCTTCAGCGTCTTGCGGCTCTTCGGCTTGTTCGGGCGCTGGCCCTCTTCGAGCTTGCGCCGTCCGTCACCGCCATCGGCCAGTTCTTTGAGCCTCTCGCTGATCAGCTCCGGCTCAATATAGGAGAGCGCGTAATCACCAAGGGCATCCTCCCAGAAGCCGAGATAGGTCTTGGCCGCGCGCTGGGTTGTTGCGGCCCTATGGGGCAGCACGTCATCCCGATAGCGCTTGATCACGTCCTTCAGCGTTTTGCTGTTGGCCGTTTTGACGATGTTCTGGAACTCGCCCTTGCGGATCGACGCCTGGGTTTGCTCCGCCCACATCTTGGCGTCGGTCAGGCGCTTGAACGTCTTCTGCTGCTCGGGAAAGCCTTTGATGCGCACCATCGCCCGATAGACGGTGCCGTTCTTGCGCTGACGCTTCTGTATGGTGGCCATCGGAACCTCGGGGCGGAAACCTGAAGGGCTGGCGTGAATGTGCCTGGGCACATTCTGGGCACACTGAATACCAAAATGTGCCCATCACCGTCAACAAGGTTCAACTAAGGTTTCCGATTAATCCATTGAAAAATATAGATATAAATATTGGCGATTGTTGAGGGTTATAGAGACACGTAGGGCTCATAACCTGAAGGTCGCAGGTTCAAATCCTGCCCCCGCAACCAGCAAATTCAAAGCCCCCTAAACCAATCGGTTAGGGGGCTTTTTGCTGTCCTCCACCCAGGCGCCTGAACGCATGGGGAAGCCTATGGAAAGAAGGGGGGCTTGGAGTCAGCGAGAGGTGGGGGCGCCGTGATCCGCGCGGGCCTCCGACGGGCTTAATCCGAACTGTCGCTTGAATGCCGTTGAGAAATTGGCCGGATTGGAATACCCCGCGCCATAGGCCGCTTCGGCGACGCTCTTGCCCTCGCGTTCAATGGCGATGCGGGCGTGCTCCAGGCGCAGTTCCCGGCAGAAATCGGCAATGGTGCGGCCATAGGCCGATTTGAAGGCGGTCTGCATCGTCCCGACGCTCATCCCCAGATCCCGGGCCATCCGTTTCAACGGGGGGTTTTCCGTATAACGGGCGCGGATATAGGCGCGCACGGCCTGGGCCTTCGCCTGGGTCTTCGTTGCGGGTGCTGCGCAGGGCAACTCGGACTCAGTGGCGATGAGGCTTTCCAGCGCTTCCCGCAGGATTTCGATGGCGCGGCTTTCGACCGCCATCCGGGCCAATGGTGCCGGCGCGCGGGATGGATTGATGATTTGCTCGGCCAGGGCGACCGCTCGCAGGGACGGCCGCCAGGTGGCATAGCCGCGATGGGTCGCGGCAAATTTGGCCAGGTTGCGGTTGGGGAGATCCTTGTCGGCGAGGATGCGGTCGATCCAATCCCAGGGCACGGTGATGATGACCTTGCGCACGCGCGTCCCCTTGCGCGACAGGCGGACCATCTTGGAAACCTGGGTCAGTGACCAGATATGCCCGGTCGCGCCGTCCTGACCCGCAGCCGGGCCCAGGCGGACGTCCAACCCGTCGAGCTTGACCACCAGGTCCCCTTCGAGCATGACCGCGACCGTGCAGGCGGGCGACATTTCCCATTCCGCCAGCAGATCATGGGCCTCGACCGTATCCGTGGCATGCACGAACAGGCCGGAATGGCCGCGCACGTTATTCATGCGCCCGTGGATCGCCGTGTCCTTGCGCGCAAGAACGGGCGCCGAGATGTGGAAAGTCTCGGCATCGGTATTGATGGCCATTTCCTGCAGGTCGGCGCTGGTCACCGCAGTGTCCGCCGGGCGGAACCGCCGGGGGCTGACCTCCACGATTGTTCGATCCACCATGGTCTTAAGCTTCAGTTCCCACTAATCCCACCCGGGCCGGGCAGCGGCCCAATTCATTGGTGTTGCGCTCACGCATTAATAATAATTATTATTCGCAATTAGTAAAGCGCCACCTATTACGGCCCAAAGTGGTTGCAGTCGCCTATCGCCCGGCCGACATGGCGAAATCCAGGGGGACCGGGCCGAATTGCGATTTTTCACAAAGAAAATGTGTTTTTTGAAACGGCACGATGATGGCCGCTGTCGCTAAGCAATGATAATGAGAAGCATTCTTAAATACATGCGGCAACGACCAATCGAGGACCACCATGTCAATCACCCGATCCCGGGGCGCCCGCCGTCCTGCTTTGCTCTCCGCTCTTTTCTGCGGCACGGCCACGGCGGCCCTGCTGACCCCCGCCGGACCGGCGGCGGCCCAGGACGCGACCGTATTGGCGCCCATCTCCGTGACCGCGACGGAGGTCGCACCGGGCGGCTACCAGATCGGCGGGGAGTATCTCGAGCACGCCAACCCCACCACCATCAAGGACGTGTTCCAGGGCGAGGCCGGGGTCAACGTGGGCGGTGGCGCCGACCTGGCCCGCAAGACCTACGTCAACGGCATCGAGGATTCGAACCTGAACGTGAAGATCGACGGCGCCCGCCAGGTCGGCACCACCTTCCACCACCTGGGCACGACCATGATCGATCCGAACCTGCTGAAATCCGTGCGGGTCGAGACCGGCGTCGCGCCGGCGGATGTCGGTCCGGCGACCCTGGGCGGGTCCATCGCCTATGAAACCAAGGATGCCCGCGACATCATCGAGCCGGGCAAGATGCAGAAGGTGTCGCTGAAGTATCAGCACGACACCAACACCAACCTGCACAGCCCGACCGTGACCTACGCCGCCCAGGCCCAAGGGTTCGAAGGGCTGTTCCACGGATCCTACGATAACGGAACAAACTATGAGGACGGGCGCGGCAATGAGGTCATCGGAAGCGCCCCCCGCATCAAGAACTTCCTGACGAAAGGCGCCTGGACGAGCAATTCCGGGCATCGCATCGAATTCAACAGCTCCTATCTCCAGGACGAAGCCGTCCGCCCCAACCGGGTCAACTTCGCCGAACTGTCCAACGGCTCCGTGCCGGTTCCGCAGTCCTATCAGCGCCGGTCCCTGGGCGTAACCTACAAGGACGAGGCGCCCAGCGAATGGGTCAACCCCGAGGTCGTCCTCAGCTTCAACGAAATCCGTTATTCAATAGAAAACCTAGCGCTTGCAGGAAACCACGACCTCAAATCGAAAACCACCAGCTACAGCGGAAAGCTGGCGAACACCTTCGCCACGGGCCTGGGGCTCGCCAATACCGGCAACGTCACGGCCGGTGTGGATTTCTACCGCGACGAAGGACAGAACGTGTTCGGCACTCATCCGTTCGGCTCCGGACGTCAGGGGATCTACACCGAACGTTCGCTCAACGTCGGCGCGTTCGTTCAGACACGCCTGAACTGGACGGAAAAGTTCCGCACCTCGGTCGGCGCCCGTTATGACCGGCAGGACCTGCATGGGATGGACGGCACCAAGCACGATTTCCAGGGCGCCAGCGGAAACGTCAACGCGGAATATGATGTCGTAAAGGGACTGACCGGCTACGTCGGCGGCGGCACCAGCTTCGGCGGCGTGCCGCTTGGCGAATCGCTGATCTACAACTTCACGTCCGTCTGGAACTACACCGACCTGGACCCGTCCCGGTCATTCAGCGGGAAATTCGGCTTCAAGGGTGAGCAAGGCCCGTTTTCCGGCGACGCGCATGTTTTCTACACCCGCGTCCTGAACGCGCATCAACGCGGCGACAACGACCGTCAGTCGAACAACAACCTGACGACCAAGGGCCTTAATCTCTCGGGCAAGTACACCTACGGGGACGGCTTCGTCCGCGCCACCTATTCCTATCAGAACCTGCGCGCCAACGGCCAAGTCCTGGAAACCGGTTCCGCCAGCTATCACGGCTTCAACATGGGTTCGACCATGACCTTCGACGCCGCCCATAGCTTCCCGTCGTGGGGCCTTCGCATCGGCACGTCCAACGAACTCGCGTTCCATCAGGACGACGACCCAGCCTTCTATAAGAACTTCTATGTAACGACCAATATCTACGCCCAGTGGGAGCCCGAGGCGATCGGCGACATGAATATCGAGGGCCTGACCCTGCGCCTGGACGTGAAGAACCTGTTCGACCGCAGTTATGTGGATCGCGCCACGTCGGGCACCGACAGCAACAGCGCCACGGCCTACAACGAACCCGGGAGGACGTTCCTGCTGACGGCAAAAATGGATTTCTGACCTTACCCGAACGTACCTGTTTACTGCGCGGCGGGCCCGCCCCCAGACGATCTTCGCATCGCCGGGGGCGGCGCCCG
>TARA_R110000824_G_scaffold49483_5_pt1 | contig 31708 bp, 8 predicted proteins | sample TARA_R110000824 | Tara Oceans TARA_R110000824 (sample SAMEA4397747) | marine metagenome | biome: Polar Biome; feature: [MES] marine water layer (ENVO:01000295) within the mesopelagic zone...; material: water (ENVO:00002006), including particulate matter (ENVO:01000060) such as......
GAGACCAAAACCTCCCAAGAATAGTTTGTTTCCACTAGCAATAGCTGCATTGCCCGGATGATCTACTTTAAATAAGTATTTTTTAGTTTCTTTCTGAAACGGACTTACAAGGCCTTCAATACCAATTTTCTCTATTATGGCTTGGTTATCTGTTGGGGGCGGGTATAAGCCCTGTACGTTAGGAGAGAACTGTTCTGTTGACTTAAATCTAAAATCTTGTATTTTATAATTTGATACAACGTTTAGAGAAAGTTTTGGCGCTTGATATTTATGAGTTTTTCCAGCCATCCAACCTTGATTAGGGCCTAGGCCGCCCGGGCCGCAATAGCCATCGGGAGCTTCATTGATACCGCAACTATGTAAGTGCACTGAGCCATTCCACTTCATTCCTTCATGAGTAAAAAATTGTTCTCTTGTTTGGGCTACCTCATTTGGGTTCTCCCGAAACACCACCTCTGTGTTCACTGGGCCATTTAAAACTTTTAATTTTAGAGTCTCCGCAGACACTCCATCATCAGGAATATCTGCGGCCGATTGATAAAAGAAAGGAACGTCTAAGTAACAATAAAACATAAAGCCCAAAGCATTGTTTCCAGGGCCCAGAGGCTTGTATGTATATGTGTAGTTGTATGGAAAAATATAATATGCTTTGCCATCTATAACTTCTTCCCTGGCCAAGCCGGCGGCGTTCGACCAGGCGCCGCCGCCTAGGCCTTCGTCAATTGAGCCCAAGCCAAGAACTTGTGGTTTCGGCAGAGATTCGCCGGATGTTCCGTGGATTTGGTTCTCTAGAGTTAAAGGACTGCTTGTAAGAGAACCAATAATGCCCATGGTCGATGTGGACCCGGGGAGCCCGGGCAATGGGGGGAGGGGCCCTTTAGGAAGATAAGATAACTTAGAGGAATCTTGAAGCCAAGATACAACAGATTTGCTTCCGTATATAAGATATGCGTTTTTAATTCTTGTCTCTTCTTGGCCCGGGCTTTGTTGTTGCCAGCCATCTGGTTTGTAAGAGGGTCTTAAATTTCTTATATTGTTTGATGACTGAAATGGCACCACCTGTAAAAATATAAAATCAGAAAGAGACAGTCCATCAATTGTTAAATTGTTAATGAAGCTCGACTTGTTGAAATTATTTTTATTTTGCATTATTTCTAAATTTAATGTAACATCAATATCTCCTTCTTCCACGCCGTTCTCTAAGACGATATTCTTACAATACACGTGAGGTAGCATGCTGCCGCCTTCAATCAGATCCATATTGCTCGGAGCCATTAGCAAATTTCTCCTGGAACATCTTGAGTGCCAGCTTCATAGATATTGAATGCTGTGTTCTCTTGCCTGTTTAGAACATCTTGACAAATTGCTGTTCGCTCATCAGCGAAAACACCAAGTTTGGTGTTCTGCTCATCATACTCGCACAAAACCTTAGAATCGATTTCATCATCAATTCTTAAGTCAAAATAATGTGCTATATGATCATGGCTATCAATTGGGGTGGTATTATCTAGCATATCCAGTTCATTTTCTGGATCAAATGGTGTAGTGAAATAAAGCGGTCTTAGTTCCTCAATCGTCTTATCACCTTCTTTTTGCTCAACGACTTCAAACATTTCTACATCAAAATTCTTTTTCTGAAAAAGCCCGTTACCTTCCATAACCTTTAATAAGACAAAATAATCTTTTTCGTCTGAAACAACTACAACGTTTGATAGGGCAGGACCATCGAGCAGTTCAGGCAAATCTTCTCCAGGATTAAAAGTATGCTGTGCTTTTATTTCTACAACAGTTTCTAACTGAGGTATGGCCATTGTATTTTTTCCACCTGTTTTTTCTTCTAAAGTAAGATGGGCTGACGAGCCAGATAGGTTACCATTTAAATATCTAATTGACCACGAGGGTATAAACTGAGAGTTTACATCGCTTGTTCCTAGAGGTTGAGGCAGAGCATAATTTTTTTCTGCAGTTTTTTGCTGCGCAACTGTTCCAGGGCTAGCCTCTCCAGATAAAGTCATTTCATAAAGTGTATTAAACTCTCTATCTAGAGAAGAAAAACAGGCCTGAGTTTGAATTGATTGTGCTTCTCTTATTCTTTCTTCTGAGGCATTCTGCTCTTCTTGAAACCCGGCATTTTTGGAATTATAAAGAATGTTATCGTCAAAAAAAGAATAAAAAACTGGCTTAAACCTTCCCTTCGAGAGAAGATGGCGGCCAAAGTTAGTCAGCTGGAGATCTATAACATCTTCTTTTTTATTAAAAAACTCCATTAATCTTCTACCTCAAATTCAATATCTATTTTTGCTGTCTCAATCAAAGAAAAATAATCATATGGCCAGTTTGCACCGTAAATATCCCCGACTGTTCTGTTTTTCAACGCTCTTTTGAACTTACCATCTTCGAGTCTTTGTGCTGCTGTATTGGTAATTCTATTTATTTCCACGGCTTTTGCTAGTTGCGAAAGTCTATAATTTTTATAATCCTTCTTTGCTCTCTTCTTTACTCTAAATACCATGAAGCGCAAGTTTTTATAAAACTCTCTTGCTGTTTTGTAAGGTCTTTTTGTATTATCATTCAACTTGCCTGCCATTATGCCATCAATTAATTCATTAGAGAAAAGTCTAGGCGATAAAAAGTTGGCGAGCGAGTCGTCGATAACTATCTTTGGAGGATCCTCTCCAAAGGCGCTTTGTGCCGGCATCCTCGGAATATACAAGCCTCCATTTTGTGCGTTATATGATGGATTAACAGCACTAGATTCTGATGTTTTTTGAACATCGAGGCCAGAATCAGGTAAAATACCCTGATAAATATCAATCAACTCTTGCTTTTGAAGCTCATGCGAAAATGGAACTATGATCATCTGAAACGGAGGAACATGCTTATCGTGCATAAAATCAAACTCGGGCGGTAAAACCCAGCCGCCATGAGAAGAGAAAGAAGATAATTGCTTTATCATTTTTCCAACATCAGTTTTGTTAATTGCTTCGTCTCTCGCAGACTTAAGCCAACTGTCTACAACGACATCGATTGTAGCACCGCTATCATTTGCAGCTTGAACAGAAAACAAATCTTGTGGAGAACCAAAAATATTGCTTTGATTAATCTCGGCTTGAGTCATCGTTTCGTCCATAATGTGCAAGCTAAGAATATTTTCAAAAAGCCTCTCTTGTATTGGCAAGAAGTGCTTTCCAGGAACTATTTCACGAGTAGAATATACTGACTTCTCATCAAAGCTGTTGCCTCCATCAAAGTCAACAGTTGATTTCAGTTTGATATCAACAGGCTTCTCTAGATAAGGTATTAATACAATGCCTTCATGAATGGTTTTGTTCTCCGCCATCCTTCCTATTTCATACCGTGCATTCTTTTGGAATCCTAGCAAATCGGCCATTGATTCAGCGTCTGCAGTTATGTTGGTGCCAACTGTACCAAAATAACTATCAGTAGCTGTCTTAATATATGTACTATCCTGAGCTTGCTTATCTGAAGCTAGGGCATCGATAGAAAAATCTTTTATCTCTAAGTAAATTCCCTTTTGAGATTTAAATGTCTCAATCTTATCTTCGGCTATTCCTTGTGCTTCAAGAGCGTCATCAATGAGGTGACTATCATATGGATCTGCACCATAACCACCCCACAGGCCGCGGCCAGTAGTAACGTCATGAAAAGAATTAGTTAAGCGAGTTATCGTAGTTCCATAGACTGGCTCGCCATCTTGAAGTCCTGATTTGATATATCGATCAGTTACGGAAGTATGCGAGGATGAGAAGTCTAATACAGGACAAATCCACTCTGGAGCAACACACCAAACATCTGATATAGTTGTTGTATTGCCATCATTTTCATGAATAGGTACTTGATCTCCAAATATTTCCAGACTAGAATTAACATGCATTCTTACATTTGAGCCTTGCGAGACAGATTCAGAGTTCGGTGTAATTATCGACAGGGAAGTTGGATCTATTTTAAGCCTGTGATCAGCAGAAGTACCAGATAGCGGCACATCATATCTGTCAACATTAAAAGACGCGCCGTTCTGTTTTGTTAAATTAACAATTTCTGTTACGCTTTGATCTCCAGAAAAAGATCCAGAGACCCTATAAACAAAAGAACTTTTACCATAAAAATAAGGTGGTGTGTAGGAGTGGTAAGCTGGATCCTGCAAGTTGGCTGCGTAATATGATGAGTAATCAAGCTTATCAATAAAAGAATCCTTCATTTCATACAAATGGTTGTTCCATAAAGTTCCAGAGGAAACAATTGATCTAGCATGCGGAACTATCTCCGTAGGAGGACCATAAACATATCCTCTCATAGAGGAGTTTCTAATAAAATAATCTTCTGCGAGTTCGGGTATTGCCATTTGAGCAGACAGGCCATTGTTTTTTATCTTGCCGTAAAAAGTTCCGTCAGGAGTGAGCACTAGATTAGATGTGCCATCCGGAAGTGAACCTAATACCGCTTCGTAACCTGAGACAGGAAGGCCGGCATTGGATGGCCCTGGGATAAACTGCACCTGAGTGATTCCGCCGCGGCCGGGGCGTAGTTGTTGAATACGAGTTCCAGCTACAGCACTGTCGGCAACAGCTAAAAATTTTCCAGAACTATTAATCGCAGCAATGAGCGTCGCCGGGATCATGGCGTCCAGGCCGTAAACATTGCCACTGGTAGCTCCACCTGTGATGTAACGATAGCTCTCTCCGAGATTATCAGTGATTATCAGCTGGTCTCCGGCTACCAAATTAAATGCATTTACCAAGAAAACTTGAACATATGCATGTGCAGTAGCTTCTTTCCAAGACTTAATCCCACCATTAACAGAGCCTATTCCAGCGGAACGAGGGCCCTCAGTAACAACTTGGTGCTTACCCATCTCCAAAGATACTGCCATCATATATTCTTTTTCATCTTCTAGCTTTACACCGGATGATTTTAGGCCGGACATTGCGACAGGAAGCTTTGTACCTATTTGATCTAAGTCAGCTAAGAAAAACTCCATTGTTTCAGATAGAAAATTGTTTATTAGTGAATAATATGTGCCGCCTCTTAAAGCAGAAAAGCCAACATCATCTGGAAGCTGGACATGAGGATTTCCAACAACTATTGTTCCACTACGATGGTGCACTAAATCTTGTACTGAAGCGCGTGAACGATCAAGATCAACAAAGTCAGATACTAAGTGGGTGAAAGGCCTCTCGTCGTTGCCGGCTTGAGTTTCTGCGAAAACTGCCCTAGCTCTTTCAACATCGTAAAGAGCTTTGAAAGGCAGACGTACGCTAGAAGTAGATGTTAAAATTGATGGTGTACACCTAGAGGCACCCATCATGTACAAGCCGCCATGGTAAGAAGAAGATAAAGATTGCGCTCGGACACCATATATAGTATTTTGTCTTTCGCCGGCGGCTCCAGAGACAGGCGTGAACTCGGGGGCATCTGCGCCGGCAACAAAAGTATTTGGTATGTAATATCGAGGTTTCTCAAAATAAATTGGATAATCGACGGCGATTCCAGATTTTATAGAATTGTATAAAAGACCAGGAGCTACAAAAGGTTCTAGAAGCGCCTGCTCCAAAGCAGCTTCCCAGGGCCCTTGGCCGGCTGGCTGCTGATCCATTGTGCCGGTATAGTTATAATCATTTCTTGCAAATTCTTTTTTAAACGCAGTACCAATTTGGACAGTGTGAAGCATTGGATAGAACCCATTATATGGTAATAACTTCTTCAATGCCTGACATTTAAATTCTATTTTTGACGGAACTGTATTAGTATCTTCTGCAAAACCTCTATTCTGTTGATCAAGAAGATGAGAAAAATTAATTGTAGAATCAGTAATTCCGTATTTTCCATAAAAGTCTACAGCAACCTGATCAGAGAAATAAGAATAATCTGATTCTGCATCTGTGGTTAAAAGCTGAGCACCATTAATATCGTCATACTCATATCTTGTTGATGATTTAGAGTACTTTTTGGCATTAGCACTTGAAGATATGGAAGCACCATCTAAAGTTAAAAAGTCAGCTTTATGTGCTTGTAAGAGAAAATCTGCATATTTAGCAGACAAAAAATTCAATCTTAGAAATTTCACGCTAGACATCTCGGTGCCAACAGAGGAGGCAACATGATGATTGCCATATAGCATATTATCTTTCTTCCCGCCAAAATCATATAATCGATGATAATAATCTAAATGTTCAGAATATCTAAATTCAGGAATAACAGAAAAATCCCTACCGAGTTGTTTAAAATTATCTGCATAAGTATTGTATGAGTTGTAAAGCGGGTCTCTTTGCCTGATCCTGTTTGTAGCATAGAAAGGAGTATTATAGGGAAATGTGTGGCGATTATATTGAAGTGAAGAAGTTGGATGCTTGTATCCCATTACTGCATCATCGAAAAGAGAAGCCGTTGTACCAGCATGAAGAGGGCTAACACTCATTGTCATCTTTGTTAAGTGAAAGCTTGGACTTCCATGACCGAAGCCAATCGTCTTTTGGCCTGCGCCGCCGCCGGCTCCAACACCCTTTATTCCTGCGGAGCTTCCTGAGATGTATTGTACGTGCTGCCCTAAGCCAGGGACTGTCTGCATAATATGCAAACGTGTTTCCAAGTGGCCAGCATAATAAGCACCCAAATGGGGAGAATCGCCGTCAGCGCCGTCGGTTCTACTGCCTACTGATGAAGCGCTGGAGTGAAGGGCGGCCGTCACATTCAGTGTAAGTCCATTTCCATATGAGTTTACATTATTTATTGCATCTCTTGTACGCTCCATAAGAGTCTGTGTTGTCCAGCACTTATCCATGCCAATTTGCACAAACTTGCTTCCACTAGCATTAACAGTCCGACCGTCGGATACAATGGTGCCAGTTATGTAGTGAAATCCTACGCGGTGTCCCTGGGCATCTTGCAGTTCAAATTTTTCCTCTGGCTCTGCGACGTTGGCAAACAAAAGCTGGGGGCCTGGATGTGATGCCGAGAGAACTAGCGAAGAAGTATGGTGAGAAATAGAATTTCTCCAAAAGAATATAGTTGGCTTTGTGCTATAAACAAGCTCTCCTGCGGATCCGGTATATAAATCTCTAGTAGAATTCATAATCGAAGACGTAATAGTTGCTTCTGCTCCAGTTTCTCTAAGAAAGCCATCGTGGACAATGGGGGCTGCTATAATAGTACTATTTCTATGGGGAGTAAGTCCAATTTGAAGACCTTTTCCACCAAGGCTTGAAGTTAAGTATGGTGGCTTGTAATATATATCACTTCTTGGGTCGAGAGGCCAGGAACTCAAAAGAGATGGATTGTACGGTTGGTAAGAGTCCAGTTGAAAAAGAACTGCTCCGCTGACAGAACCTCCTAGAGCCTCGACGCTTCCCGAGGCGGCCGGCTTGCTGGGCAACGATTGATACCGATTGATGACTATACCATTATCAATATATTCGACAGTCAAACCTTGCAGCCCCAAATCAAGTGATCTAGTGGTAAGATTAACGCTATAAGACCCAGTATGATATGCCGTGGTGGCATTATATTGATGTTGATATGCTGCTGTAATAAAAGAAAGACTACTGCTAATTAATTGTCTGGCGGAGGAGCTAAAACTACTCAACAGAACAGATTGATCCATGCCAGCCTTTGGTCGACTAGCCGGCGTAACGGTGGTGCCAGCAACAATAGGAATTTGTGGCATAGTTGTGTGCTGCACATGCCCCATTGAGTTAGAGGCAGCAGAGTCGGTTCTAAATCTTGATGTTCCATCAGAGGTTGCAAGTGGTGCACCGCCTAGTCTATTGCCGGTGGCGAGGGGCCCCTGGCTATATTTCCAGAACAACCTTATCTTTAGCTTATCATATCCATTTTCCCCTTGGCCAGCAACCTGCTCATACCCGGGTCTCTCAAGTTTATAGTCTCTATATGAATTAATTTCCCTGGGGAATAATCTCTCTGAATATACAAAGCCTTTACCATCATAGTCTGTTGCCATGTGCAAGATTCTATACATCTTGTGGTTCGTCGGCTTAAATGAGACATTTTCTGCACTACCAGTTGTCGGATCTCCAGCTGAAAATTTAAGTGCTTCATTTAATTTATCGTTAGAAAAGACAGTCATATTATTCATTAGAGATGCTCTAACTTTAATATCGCCGTCTGGCGTAGTAGCACTGTAAACAAGAGGTTTGTGCTTGGTTGTTAAGACAGGCTCATAATACTGCTTTAAACTAGCCGATGCAAGAGTCGAATTAGACGTAGGCCAAGGAGGTGTACCAGTGCCTAATTTTTCCAGACCTTTGTTGTGGGTGGTATAATATTCACTCAACTCTCTAGTAGACATATTGTCTAATTTATCTCTCTGTCTTCTTTTTTGCTCCTCTCTTTTTATTGCGTCAGGAAAAGCAGCATCAATCGACATCGTGTTGTTTAACCGGAGGGCACGGGCAACAGGATGGTCTCCTCCTCTATACTGCTTCCAAGTAGGATGCTGATAAGGCCCATTGCGATTTAACAAAATACTATTTAGTTGATTTGGCTGAACGTTTAATTCGGCGTCACTTATTGATTCGATACTAGAGTTAATATATTTTCTAGAATCAACATCATTACTATGACCCAGTTCGTTCAAAGAAGCGCTGACTGTATCTACTACCAGTGTATTAAGACCCACAAAGTCTACTTTGACGTTCGCAGATCCAGTGACGCTAGCGCTTAAAAATGTTAGTGACCCACTTAAAGCCATTTTATACCTCTATATATTCTATCATATAACTAGATTATATTTTAAATTACAAGTCATAGAAATCTATGATACAATCCTATGGTCCAAAGACCCTGTTATCCATCTTAATTGATTGTCCGTTCTTGGTATCATATGTGAGATGAGAGCATTATCATACAATGATGATGTTACCACATAAGAATCAGCATAACTTCTATCGGAACCAGACAATTCTACTCTTTCAATATTGTTCCTGTGATATTTATGGCTGGACGCGTCCCCAGAAGCTAATCCATAATTATCTGCATTGATTACACCAACTGTTTCTGAACCATAAACTCTCGCTGAGTCACTATTATGAGTACTTGCTCCAAACTTGCCCATGTGTGCTTGCAATTGTGAATTATGTACTTTTCTTGACCATGCATTTCTAAATGTCATGGCATTATTTGGAGAATAAGTCTCGTGCTCAGGGTCTAAATATCCACGAGATAATGTTTCAAACCCACCGGGAGAACTAAATCTACTTTTAATTCTAGTTCTATTTCGAGTAGATGCTGTCAAGAAAGATCTGTCAGGAAGAGTGTAATCTATGTGTACTGGTGTTGTTACTGCCTCGTTTACATCTGCTGACAGAACAGCCGCGATAGATCCGGTTGCTGGGCGCTGGAGTCTTATATGCGATATTTTATCTACATTTTTAACAAAATATGGATCATTTGCCTCGGGACTTACAGTATTAACATATTCGTACCTGTCTAGATAATTTCCTGCTTTTGTTGGGGAAGTTCCAGTCATATGAATGTTTCTAATGCTAACTGGCCTCTTCGTATATTCTTCTCGTGTCAGTACTGCAGATGGGTGGTGATGATTGTCGTATGTTGGATCTAGTAATTTAAAAGAATTACGATATACCCCAGGAGTCATAGTAGCGATAGAAACAAGATCAATCGCAAGGTCGCCGAGATGACTGATTCCGGCCGTGTAGAAGAACCTAATATAAAAACGGCGGCCTAACCAAGCCTTAAGTCCATCGTTCCCCGCTGTTGCTGTTGTCGCTTGAGCGCCGTGGGGTGTATCGGTACCTTGTCCATGTTGCTGGCCAGATATAGATGTGGCTGTCCAGGGCCCTGTGCCCAAGCCCCCTACGTCCCACGTCATCAAAAGATCTTCTACGCCTGTTTGGAAAGAAGGGTCTTCAGAGGCTTGGACTTTAAGCGTTCCCATGTGAATTCCATACATATGGTAAGCGAAGAAAAGAACCACCTGCGATCCTGCATCATACTCTAACAGGTCAATCAACGGGGTCACTAACCCGAAAGTCTGTCCTACTTTTGTCGGAAGAACCTCGCAGTATGCAAACCCATCCCATACGCCCGGGGAAGGGCCTGTGCCTGCAGAAGGAGTACCTCCACCTAAAAATGTCCAAGGATTCTCTGCCCCTGAGCCGTTGGCCCAATATTCATACGGACTAGGATCTCCCTCTTCTGAACCGGCTGGAAGATTTAATGTTGCAACGTCGGTAGTCGCTACTGTCATATCTCTAGCTGAGCTAGAAAAGGGTTCTAATAAAATAGACTTAGCTGTAGAGTCATCCAAAAACTCTTGTAAGTGCCAACCCTCGGCTCTCGTTAGCTTTGTGTCGGAACCTTGATTTAAGTCAATGTGTCGATGCTGATTGCCGCCGACATGCTTTTCAGTATATGTCCCTTGCATGGGAACCGTGGCATCTAGGCCGTACTTGTCCTCATGCAAGTTTGTAAAATCAATACCAAATTGACTTGCATATAGCTTTTGATAACCTGTGTTTACTGAGGAAGAATAAATGCTGAAAGGCAGTATTAAACTACTCTTTGCATCAGTATACTTAAGCTCGCTAGATCTCGCTGTCGCGACGCCGAACGAAGAAGTTCCGGAAGTTGAATTGACAGTCTGGTTCGCTGGCATAGAAAAAGCTTTCATTCTGAATTTTTTCTTGTCTAATTCAGGGGGTATTTCTTGATCGTCACAAGAAACGCTCTTTATTTCATTGTCAACATCTAAATAAATAAAATCATCGTCGCTTCCCCATCTGGTAACAACTTTATAAAAATCATGTATTTTGTTGTCGCTTGGGTTTGAGCCGCCTTTTAGACTTAGTGGGCGATTAGCTGTAAGGTCAGCTACTCGCGATAAACTTCGTTTGTAATAATAGCTGCCCTCATATCTTGTCTTCGCAGTATCGTTAACAAGAAGTGTTGGGCCTGAGCCGCTTTGCTCCGTAACAGCAATTTTTAAAATACTATCTCTTTGGTTGTCTACTAAGGGGTCTCCAGACGTGATAGTGCCAGTTCTTTCCGCTCTCTCCTTCCACCACAAGCAACTGGCGCTTTGATTTGTGGGAACTGAACCAGCGTCTGGAAGAGGAGCATGACCAAATTTCCAGTTATATTTTAGCTCCTCTATCCCTTTTAGAGACGCAATAGGGTGGTTAGGCCGTGTCTCTAAAATTGGTTGTTTTGTCCAATACTTATTTCTTTCTAAAACATGACTTTCAATCATATTTCTTAATAATTCTACACTATTAGCTGATGCCGGAATTAGCTGCGCTATCATCATGGTTACAGCATCGTCAATCCACTTATAATACTCAATAAACTTTTCTAAATCAGCATTTTCTTCAACTCGATCAAAGAACAAGTGTCTTGCTTTTTCTAGCTTTTTATAGTAGGGTCTGTAACGATTGACCGGTTCGCCCACCAAATTATTGAAATCGACTACAGAAGCAAAAAACCTCATCATCTCTTCAGAGATAGTTTGATACATACTCTTTTCAACAGATAATAGATGTTGTACGTATGTTGTATCTCTCGTAAACATTACATCATCTTGCTTATCCAAGATTTTGACCATATCATCGCTATTAACAACTTCTGGTAGTTTTTGTCTTGATGTCTGCAAGAATTCTACGTCAATAGCTTGATCTTGGAAGTTGGTATCGGATACAAAAAAGTCGCCGCGGCCGGTGTAGTTTTTTTCTAAGACAGGGGTCAGAAAACCGTAGCTTGTAGTATCGTCAGAACCAGAAGAAAAATCGTCAATTACAAAACGACCATTATCGTTAGACCCGGTTAGGTTGTCCATGTTCCAGTTTAAGATCAAGGTTTTTATCTGAGGTATCTTTAAACCTAGAAAAGTGCTTTGATCTGTTAAGTTGGCGTTTTTTAAAGGATGTAGCGCTCCATAAGTATTTGAATCTCGTCCGTGGGCGCGCATTGTTTCATCATCTAAATAACTATACCAAGCTCTAACCGAAGATATCTTAACGTCGGAAGGAGTTTCCACGCTGCCGGTGAAATTCGTTCTTGCAGCTCCTGCGAAAATCCTTTTTGGTTGATAGAAAAACTTTAGAGCGTCTGCCAAACTCATCGTGCCAGAAATAGTAAATTCATTTTGAACAATACTAGACAGAGAATTATTTCCATATAATTCGTAAACATAGGATGTACTGCCAGTATCAGGTGCGTCCGTGACAGCATTTGATATTGGATATTTAATCGGCCTCAGCCTAAAAGCAAAATTCCACTTTTGATTATCGTATAGGCTAACATACGGTTCTGAGTGTACATCAGATATAATATTAGAACTACCAGAAGTTACCAGCGAGAAGCCGGCTGTTCTTCTATCCTCAACAGTTTTGCTAGCTACAACATTAAAATTTATTTTGTCATTTGATGCAAATGTTAGATCAGTTTCTGATTCTTGGATTGCGTGGAGACCAAAGATAGAAGAAGTTAAAGAACTAAAATTAGGAGGGTCTAACGGGAACTCTCTCTTAGGGAAGAAAACTTCTGCCTCAATGGTCATAGCAGCACCAGTCATATTAGTGCCTAAAACTCCTGGTATGTAAGAGGTTGAATTGTCCTGAGAAGAGTTTTTATATTGATAAATCGTGCCGCCATAGGCGCCATTATAGTTGCTGCTTGCGGTAAATCTTGTTTCTGCATCATCAAAATCTACAAATCTTTTTTGCAAAGATCTCGCAGAAAAATTATCCTTAAACTCATAAACATCGTTATTTGCATAGATGTTAAGCTTTATTAAGTCTTCATCAACGCCAAAACATCTTAGAAAGTTCCTTAGTGATTTGAATGTACCTTTTGTTTTTTGTATATGAGAGAGGTTATTGTAGATGTTTTGATAAATTATATTTTTTACTTCATATAGTTTCTTTTCAAAAATCTTTTTTTCGTCGCGATCTAGATATTTTGATAAAGCTGAGGCGTGTGCAAACAGCTCTGGGGCGTCGTAACCTCTAGTCTCTAATAATCGGTCAGCAAATGGTAGCGGTTTTTCATAATTGTTGTCATCAGGATAATTTATATCTTTTAGTTTTGGAAGCTTTTCAATTTGTAAAAATAAATCATCAAAATAACTACCAAGCACCTGCATTAAATATTTTAAATGATTTGACTCTCTCTCATCCTCCTCAAGGATCCATCCAGGAAGTGATTTATATAGCGAAACAGGATTTCCATGATCATGTGCTTTTCCTAGCTTCTCTTTAGATGAAGCCAGGCTTTCTACATCTGGGTGCGTGGAATATATGATTGGATCTTTAAACTCTCTTGCGGCTGCGTTTGAAAGAACAATGGCTGAACCAGTGCTACGACATCCAGAAGAATAATTTACAAATTGTCCGTTTGATATTCTTCCGGAATAGTCTAGTATCGCAGAGTCAGTAGAGTTAGCTCCGACAATACCTTCATTGAATTTATAATATACTCCTAGGTCGACCTTGTTGGTCACATCATCATATTTTATGTTGTCAGTGTTGGTACCTCCGCCGACCTGATCTTTATAGAATCTTCCAATTTGTTGCGCATCTCTCTCCGTTTTCCAATATCTAAACTCATCAAAAGAAGAAGAAACAATATTGCCCCAGCCTCTTGTAACGCCGGCTCCTCCGCCTTTTAGTGGGCCGGTGCAACCGCCCAGAGAAGCCACCATAGCACCGGTGACGGCGCCAACATTTCCTGCGCCTCCGCGTTGGCGTGATGTATGAATTCCATCAACATACAAATTAGATACCGTACTGGTGCCTTCATTTTTGGCTGTAACGGCAAAATGGTGCCAATTTCCATCGGCTATGTCAGATAGGCCCGTATCGTGTGAAAAGTTTTTTTCTGTAGATCCCGAGACGATGTGAGTAGAAATAGTTTTCTTTGAAGTGCTATTACGACCAGATGAGGTCATAAATAAAGTACCATTTGATAAGGCTGAGCCGGCTATAGATCCAGAGTTCCATAAGTGAAATATAAACTCATCTTGACTAGACGCAGCTGGGGCCCAGCCATCTTTTTTCATCCAGAACTCAACTGTGACGCCTTTACTCATGTCAAGTTCTAGATTATTTGTTCTTTGGCTAGCAGTGTGATATATGTTCGCTTTAGAAATTCCTTTTATGGACTTTCCTGCGGAGAAATCACTTTTATGATCACCTAGTGGGTCAGCATGGGGGCCACCTTTTATAAAAACATATTGCGGCGTGTTAGAACTAAAAATATTATATTTAGAGTCTCTAGAGCCGCGGAACGACGACGACTGGCCCATTGTAATAAAGCCGTTGGTTCTAGGATACTCGTTCTCGAAAATAAAAAGATCTAAATAAGTGCTTTCATTTTCCCAATCTAGCTTCTCTGCTTGCGAGCCATCATAAGGATACATCTGATAGACTCTTTTAATTGCTGCATCATAATATTCTTCGGCTAATCCGAAGCGCGCGAAATTTGAAGCAGTAGTAAAATCTACATCAGGAAAAAATCTCTGCCTTTTCTTAGAATAGGAGTCAATATACCTCGGAGATTCAATATCTTCTCGCAAGTCATCGCGACTCTTATCTTTGAGAAACTTTAGAGAGTAACCTTTATTAAATAAATCTTTAATGCTCATGTGAAAAACCCAACTATATTAAGTATTTTCGACTCTAAAATTAAATACTTCTTCTTGCTCTCTCCAGTTCTGAGACAGATAAAATAATAATTTTATTCCATACATATAGCCAGGCTCTAATAGAGACATGTCTAAATCAAAGTAGCTGCCGGAGGTATCATATGATAAATAAGTATGTTCCGTGGTGCTACCTGTCGAATTATTAATGATTGTTTTGTTGTCAACGGTGCGCACTATCTCGAAAGAGGCGCTCTCTATTATTGTATGCTGAAGTTCTTTACTAGCAACAGTATAAATTGTAGGATTAAAATTCCTAGGCCTGGCCACAACTCTGAATCTTGCCGTTTCATCACTCTTATACCCTGGCTTCAAATTTGTAATTTTTGTACTAAATTGACTATAATCGTCAGACAACAAAACGCTATTATCATTAAAACTTTTTACATCTATAGAACCAGTTTTATACTCGCCGCCGACGCTTCCTGACCAAACATCGTTAAGGATGGATGAGGTAGTATCGATAGAAATTTGTGCTTTATACACTCCCGTGCTGGTTTTACTAGCAGTGGCAGAAGCTAGGCCGTCGCCTGTTGGTGAATCGGCGCTTGAACTATATAAAGTAGCCTTCAAAGTTTCTGTCAAGGGGATGTCTACCAAGCGACCTCTAATATAGTTATAGAGATATAAATTATTTAAATTGTCAGCAGATGGAGCCATAGAAGAACTAGAATAAAAATTTCCTCGGTTGTCAATGACTTTTGAATCCCAGCGGGCTTCTAGGGCCGGCCTCTTAAAGAAAAATTCGCTTGTTCTAGAGAAAAATCTTTTTGTATAAAAACTTTTTTGGGCGCCTTCGGTGTTGTGAAGCTCTTCTCCGTGATCGCCGGCGTCTAGCCCAGAAGAGTTAGATAGATACCCCTCCATGCTAGCCGTTAAAAATACACCGAAGCCATAATTTGATTTATTTCCGCTTAGCCACTCTTCTACTGCATCTGTGACGTCTAATAATATATCTTCATCGCCATCAGCAAAAGTATATGTATAGTTAGGCATTGTCGAGCCTGAAACATAAGAAGAAGAATGAAATTCTCCGCCGGCTTTATACCAAGCAGATCCATCTGATGCAGTCATCCAGTTTGAGCCTTGGATGCTATCCCTAGTTTCGTCAAGATATGTTTCCATATCTAACCCATAGCCTTCTTCCCAAGATTGTGATACTGCCATAACATTAAAAGTAAAATCTCTAGGGAGCTGTTCTGAATGTCGAGCATTGTGCAATCTTAAAAAGAAGTTAACACTACCAGAAACAGGAATATCTCCATCAGAACGATCTGAAGAAATAGTACTTATTGGAAATTGTACCAGGACGCGAGACAGCTCAACAGAAGATGTTGTTTGCTGGCCATAAATTGAATAAACCTCTAATATATCTGAGGCGCCCATGTTGGAGCCTGTTTTTCTAGTTGATAAATCAAGGCCATAACCATTAGTTATAGTATTATCTCTAGAGGCTATGTATCGTTTTATGCCCATTAGCTAATAGTTCCTTTGATGTCTACGTTGGCATACTTTAGTTCATACACGGCATTCTCAGGCGCATATAAAATTCTTCCGTCAGCTGACATATAATCACTTATGTTAAGTGTTGCATCTGAATAACGGCCACCGGAGGCATTGGTTATTTTTACACTTGTAACATCAACAATCTCATCTAAATTGTTTAAAGTATCATAAATTTTAGTAATGTATATTGGCTCTCCAATATCCATTTTTTCTTCAAGCTGGTTTTGTATCTCGCTAATTGCCGCGTTTAAAGCTTCAAATTTGTCTTGTGAGTAATCGACAACAGCGTTAAAGTCGATTTTAATATTTATTATTCTAGGATCTAGAATATCGATAGTGTCATTTATCATACGATAATTATTAATCCAGACTTTTAAGTTGTTTTTAAGTACTTGGTTACTGACAATAAAGTTGCCATCAATATTTTCTGATAACACATACATATTTAAGTTTCTCTTAAAAGAATCTTGATCTCTAATAATCTTTGCTCTTTTTATTTTGCCAAATCTAGACGGCATTCTATAAATTAAAGCCTCGTAATCATCAGCAGTAACAGCACGATTTTGTGAAGCAAACACATCATTTATTCTTTGTCTTAGCTCACCAGTCGTTGGTAAGGAAACGTTACCAAGAATAGGGCTTTCATTCACAACCTCAACGCTATTTCGTACAGTATCAATTTTAGAAGAATTTGTTGCCTTTGTTCCAAAAACAAAAAGCGGAGAGGTGACGTTAATAAGGCCTCGGGCTGCAACGTTCGTATTATCAACTGTGTTTGTTCTATAGACTACCTTCAAGGTTGTGTTTTCTGGCGCAATACCAAACTTATCTGTTTCCAGCAATTTAGACGGATCAAAAGATGTGTCGGTTTCGTAATTTCGTCCGTGCATCTTTAACACGACATTCGAGGGGTGGGATATATTATCCGTCTTTAAAGATGATTCAGAACCATATCCAAATTTTAATATTATTCTTTCAAATCTATTAAAAGTCACAAAACGTCTTGGAACTGATGTAGTAACTATTTTTTCTGGCGCATACTTGCTGCTTTCAGCGTCTTTGTTTACTAAAGATTTGAATATTGTGTCTTGAGACAAATAATCAACTTGAAAATATTCATGGCCCTCGGCGTCATGAACTGACACTATTTCAGTTATGTTCGGATCTGATAACTCAACTGTCAAAAATCTTTTAAAGGCACCAACACTAATAGATTCTTCTCTAAGTTCTCCCGAAATAACTCTACCATAAGCTTTGATAGCATATCCTGTAGGGCTCCCATCAGCAGCATTAGAGGTAGCTACAACAATTTCGTTATCTGGATTTGAAAAATTGACATCATCAATTAAAGTAAAGATTTGGCCACCTTGAGAAGAAAACTTTGTTCCTTTAATCAAGGTTGGCAGGTAGTTAGTATCCGGCTCAATTCCGCTAGTTGTTGTTGGTGCTATAATAAACAAAGAAACAACACCAAAAGAATTTGCTTTTAAAGGTTGTTTATATCCAACTTGCTCGCCATGTCTTATAATATTGTCATATTCAACTGCGGTATCTAAAAACGACTCATTTGCCTGGTAGTCCAGATAGAAAGAAAGCACATCTCCAACATAAGAAACAGTATCAAGCATCAAAGAACCAAAAGAAGCATCAGAAAAATCTCTAAATTTATCAGGGTAATATCTTTTCACATAACGAACGAGGCCTTCTTTTATAGAGTTAAAGTCCCTATCTGTATACCTTATGAGTTTTTTATCTTTTTTTGCCATAACTAATTAATGTCCTCACGTGCCAGAACTAAGCTAGTAGATAGATTTATACTAGGGACGTCATAGATGACTGTTATCGATAAGATATTTGAGTTATCCAGATAATCTTGTTCCGAATTATGATCAAACAATACTTTTAAATTTCTTAAAAATGGCATGTACCTTGATATTTGGCCTTCTATTCTTTGTCTAATGGCAGTAATACTTTTCTGTCTGGGCTCAAATAAAAAATCTCTTATGCCGACTCCAAAGTCAGGATTCATCATCCTTTCGCCCGGTGCAGTTAAAAGAAGATTTTTTAAATTTTGATGTATTTCATCTTTATATTCTGTAAAAAGAGAAAAATGCCCGAACACATCGTCTCTGGTTAAAGGTAGTTTTGGTCCTATAGCACTCATGAGTACCCTCTTAATATATATTAAGCATTATTTTTAGATGCACTTATAAATAGTTGAGTGGAGAAAATCATACCGCGAAAGGCCTAAAGTTCATCTTCACAACCTCCATCTTCGTTTGCTAGCTTTGCCTGCTTCTCTTGTTGTTCCTCCCAAGAATCCAGATACATCAGCATAAGATAGATCATTCCAGGCACAGTACTAGGAAAAGGCCCGCTAGGTAACGGGGGTGGAATGAGGCCTCCGCCTAGAGGAAGAATAGGTGGTAACATTGCCGCCCAGAGGCCTGGGAGAAGGAGCGGAGACTTGAAAATATCTTTTAGAACCTTCTTAGCTTCCTTCAGTTCTTCTTCTAATTTAGAAATTTCGCCACTTAACTTAGCTTCTAGTTCGTCCGCTTTATTTTTAGCACCTACATAATCTGACTGAAGCTTCTGCACTCCTTCAAGGTCTGCTTTAATCTTCTCCCACGCATCAAGCTGTTCTTGCTCAAGAACACTATTCTGAGGCAAAGGATCCATTTGTATTGTCCAACTGTCAACAGGCCCATCCGTGTTTAATGTGATGTAGTCAGCCGCGAGGCCTCCGGATCCACCGCTAGCCAACGGAATATTGAAGTTAAACCCCATATCAATGGCGGAATCCAAAGAAGCAACAATAGATTTAATATTTCCCTCAATTTTGTTCATAGTCATATCTGCTGTGCTTTTAGCTGCTTGGACAGCTTGCTTAGCAGTCGATATTCCTGTCTCTATAGTAGCTATGACTGTTTGTTGGATAGCATTAGCTATATCTATTACAGCTTTCGCAACAATAATAGCTGGGTCGGTGGTTTCTACAAATCCTTTAAGTATTAATAATGGGGTTCGAAGAATAATCATCCTTATTTGTTTTCTCAAGCTTGGATTTTTTGCTCTCGTATCTGTTTTGCCAAGATCAAGTTGTGTCTGTAAATAATTTGCTAACGGGTCAGGCAAAAATGTATAATCGCCGCCAAGGGCGCTTTCCAGGCCAGATATGATTTGAGCCAAATTATCTTTTGTGACATCTAGTATATCTGTTGGCTCTGGAATAAATTTTGATAAACTATCGCTAGCAAACATAAACGCCAAAGTCATGTATCTCTTCATCGGGAATAAGTGATCATACATGAGCTTGAACTCAGGACTTTGTTTAAGTTCGTCGACCATATTCTGAGCCAAGCTTTTATAAAAGAACTGATGAAAGTTGTTTGTTAGGTGCTTCATGGCGTTTGGATTATTTAGCATGTGCACAACTTGCTGTTCAGCTGGCTGCGAGGCCGTTCCGGTCGTTGGGATCTGAGCGCCTTTCGGAATATCGATGGCGTCTGGAGGCGGGTCGGATCCTACAAGATTTCCATACTGATCTGTCGGATTAATAAATTCTAAACCAAGTTGATTACTCTGGGTGATCATACGGTCAAGATCACGGTCAGTCCAGCCGACTTGCGCTGGCTTCCAGGGATCTTCACCACCTTTATCGCCCATCAGCTCGTCGGGCCAAGCCCAATTTTGATTATCGTCTTTTGTCATTGGTCCATCGATCCAGCCACAGGGGCCAGGATAATTAAGGCCCAGCTCTATACGACCCTGATATCCAACTTGTGGAGCAGGCCATGGTTTTGATTCTTCAGTGAAATCAGGATGAAGCTTCTGTATCTCTGGTTTTGACTTTGCCAAGTCAACCCTCGCCTGCCATTGGTGTGATGCAAGATCATCATACTTATGGTGGTTCTCGCCATATTTTTCTGTATCCGAATTAATAACGTATCCATCCATATAGCCTAATCCGTTATTCGCCCCTACGTGCGTTCCATAATGTGGATCGTTTGCGTACGCCCATATTTCATGATAATAATCACTGAGTTTTTGTTTATATCCGTTGCAGGCCGCGGTCTGGGCAGATTCAGCGATATTGCTATCGGAAGCAAAATCAAAAGTTTCATCCCCAACGAGACCTATCATGGCCATGGCTTGATCAATAGATTGTTGTTCTTCAATAGTTTCTGGAGGTATAATTAATCCATCAAAAAGATCATAAGTAGAATCATCATAAAAGCCTAGTTTTTCTAAGGGTATTAAAGTACTATCATTTCCCACTGTGAAAGAATTTGTTCTTTCAATTGAGTTTATCTCTCTCTCAACCTCAACGATAGGGACTTGTATCTCGTCGCATATTTTATATTCCTCATTCATAGAGTGCTCTGCGGCTCGAACACAATAAGGACGGTGGCCAAAAAGAGTTTTGCTGCTCTTCAGGCCCCAAGCCGGAATGTCATTCTCAATCCCGGGAATTTGTGAGCCGGTAAGAGGTCCAAAATTCTGTTTCATCACTTCTGATAGTTTCCAAGGAACCCCATCTTTATCAACAACATTTTGGTCGATAGAATGTGTGGTTGAATACCCAAGCCTTAAGCCAAACTTTATTTTCTTGAAGAATGGGGCAAGACCAAATGTATCATATAGGTCTTTCATTTGTTGATTTTCAAAAACTGCCTTTAAGAAAACTTCATTATAAAAATAACTCCACACAGGCAAAGGAACATAGTCAAAAATATAAGAATTAAATATGTTTACGCGCTCATTTCTAAACTCATTTACTTGCGCGAGGAGATCTTCAACCCCTTCCGGCGGTGCCGCGGTTGTTAAAAATGGATTGTCGCATGGGTCAAGCTGCTCGCCACCCTCTGCAGTTTGCTGATAATAAACAAGAGTAAAATTATTGATATAATCCTCTGACGACAGATCTTCAGTTGTCCAATCTTCAACTTTAACATATGGTTGTATGGTAACGTTACCAAGTACGCCATTAAAGCCATTACCCATCTGTGTATGTTTATACACTTCTTTATTAAATGCGTCAGCTCTTCCCAAGTGTGTTGTTAGCAAGTCATTAATTTTTATAAATTGTGGATAATCATTGTGAAGTATATCTTGATAGCTTGACAATGCTCGATGTGCATATTGGCCACCAAACTGTGTGCTACTTTTATCTAAAAGGCCAACAGAATAATTATCAAGAATTGGGTTGGTAGACTGTAACATTTTTTCAGAAGCTAAGTCAGTCGGGGGGCCCCAATTAGAATTCGGACCATTTGATTGATAATAATTATATGGAAGAGAATGAAAAAAGTTTTTTGATTCATAAATTGCAGGTTCTTTTAAGCGTTGTGCATTATTAAAACCATAAATATTATTATAGTGTCTTGTCATATAAACACTATCAGAATTGGTGCCATTTGGGTTTGGGACTAGCTGAGACATGTCAAAAGATCCCGGCGATAATAGGTCCCCTACTCTTCCTGAACCATAATTCATTGTATAAATATTTTGTTTAAACCTAGCATCAACCACATATTCGTAACCGCCGAGAGCATATAGCTGGCGATACTTCTCAGGGTCTTCGTCGGAACCCAAGGTTGGTAAGACATTTTTTGTAAACTTTTCGTTAAAATCATTGTCTGAATTAGTTAGCACATCCAGTTCAAGATCTGTTGAAAGAGGGTTGCTATTTTGAAACACGTCCGAAACAATCTCAGAAATACTTTCTGCTGCTAACGATATCAGATAGCCCATCGCGCTGTTTTCTTTCAGCAATATAGCTAACTGCTCTTCATCCTTAACCTTAAATTCTTTCTTTATTATGTCAGTTGCATACAAGGCTAGCTTATCTTTTGTGATATTCTGATTTTTTTCAGCATCCTTCTCGATATTTCTAATGATAGTGCTGGTCATTGCTTCTGTTTGAAAAACTTGCCCTACTTCAAAGCTATCCCACGCAATAATACTGGCTATACACATCTCCAAAGTATAGACTTTGATCATCAACTTTATCACACCCTGGAGCAAGGAAACGCGTACAGCATTTTCGCCAGGGCTGTTTTTTTCATATACATCTTTGCAAAGAGCATTTTTATAATAATTTTTTATTTCTTCTTTTGCGTCATCAACTCTAAAAAAATCAGTCTCTGAACTTCGAACATCTTCACTATTTTGCAGACTTAGTTGATTAAACAAGTCGCGACATGCGGGATTTACAGTATTTCCTAGAGGACTGCTTAAGACCCTGTCCCAAAGCTTTTTCATCATGCCTCTAAATTGTAAACGCGATCTTTTTAATTTTGCAAACATTTGATTAGAATACGCAAACTGTAAAGAGCTGTAGCTATGTCTTGAAAAAATATATTCAAGTTGACTGAAGACTTTGTTTTTCGTCGAGGAGGCGCCTACCGTCCAGCCAGCAAATTCTTCGTTTTTAAAAGTGTCATATTCTTCAAATTTTGATCTCCACTTGTGTGCTAAAAGCCTACCGAACAATTGTGCCTTAAAGTTTACAGAAGACAAGTCATATAAAAACCTTTCCTTATTATTCTCATTCGGCGTTTCAGCTTTGGCATATGAGCCCTGAAATCCGGGCCAATAATTAACCATTGCTTCAACTGGGGTCTTGTCTGCGTTACTAGGATCATCTAAGTATAGAAGATCTTTAATTAATCCCTGTACATCCTCGTCTACAACCTGAAGTGAACTAATATCAAAAAGCTGATCTGACATTGATTCTTCCATTGCCAGTATGTTTGGAGGAATGCTGTTTTCTCCTTCGATGCCAGTTAGCTTTCCTTTTGCCATTCTATAAGCTTCTCTATACGGGCCGATTTGAGGCTTTATATGCTCGTCTTCCAAGATGCCAATAGCGTTTTGATATATTAATGAATCTTGACTAGTGGAAACAGCAAGTTGTTGTATAAGATTATCAACTTCTTCTATTCCGGCTCCTGTTCCTTGAGCAGTAAACATTTTAAATATATCTTGTATTTTTTGATTTCCATCTATTGTTGTGCTTCCTCCGGGGCCCTCGATTGAAGCATTTGCAATTTCTGTAAATGGCAAATCGTATCTTAAGATATTTGGATTGAAATTGTTATATGATTCCAAGTTACTAAAATCGTTAATAGCCTGATCACCGTCGATGCCGTCAACAAATCCAAGAGTTTGTGGAAAATTATTACTATCTGTTAAATAATCATATAATTCTGGATTTACAGGATCTTTTTCTAAGCTAAAGTAATCAATCAATTCAGAGTCTTCTTTATACAATACACTTGACGGATTAATGTACGCTTGTTTAAATACTATGAACAAAGGTTTCATTTGTGAAGAAAAAATAATGCCATCGACCGATTCCATGCTTGGGAATTTAGGAAGAATTTTTCTTATTCTTTCATCAGTCAAGCCGATAGCTTCACCGACCGTAAGTTCCATAAAAGCCCAAGGCGCGGCGTGGTTGCCAAAATGTTTGTCTGTCCAGGCCTGGCGATTCGTGGGGGGGTTGGATGGCCAATCGAACCACTTCTTATATAACTCAACAATATGAGGCAACAAAGAAGCCACCCCTGGACTAGCACTTAGCCTGTGTTTGTCTTTCAGTTCTACAAGCTCGAAATTATTATCTTGGCCGTAGTCTACAACACCATGCTCTGCCCATTGATTGCGAGGACGTATAGTTATTTGTGAGATCCACTTCGGATTTCCCATCCAGTTTTGGGGCGCGGCGTCGTTTGGAGTGGGGAAGTTCACGTATTGCGCGCCAGTGTAGTTTTTAAAAAGCGCTCCAGAGACGATAGCGCCTGGGTACCCTGTTGTTGTAACAGCTCCGGGCAAATCTTTTATTTTAGTATCTAGCGAGATAACTTGGCCGTCCAAAAACAATTGCTTGTTTAAGATTGTGCTGGGTACTACAATATTTTTATTTTTTAAATGCTCAAGCTCAAAAACCATTTCTGATAGCCATTTTGGTTTTATATCTTTTGAAAAATCATCCTTAATAACTTTCTTAATTGCAGCTAAGTTAAAAAGAACAAAGTCTTGAGCAAGGGGATAGACCAGGGCGGGGCCCTGGGGTCCCTGGACGATTTCAGCGCAGGACGTGTTCGGAGGGCAGTGCACACCGAACTGCAAATTCTGTATCTCTGCAGACTTGTTGGGCACAGCGCGAGTTAAGACATCTCTCATGTACTGTGCTTTCTCTGGATATACCTGGAAAAAAGCTGGGTTATGAATAATGCTTAACAAGGTTAGTGGTTTGAAAAAATTATGCTCTAGCATATCATCTTGAGCACCAGGAGAATCTTTTGCTATGTTCTTATACTCTTCAATTAGCTGACCGTCATTTAAGTATGCCGGAAATTTATTTTGATACTCTCCATAGCTAATGCCATTCAACTGGTAGACGATTGGATATATTGACGCAGCACTTTGAACTGGGGTAAAGGATTCATCAATATCAAGAGTTCCAAAATAATCCTCAGAAAGAGGAGCTATACACGTTTTTTGATATGGATTTCTGATTGCATCAGTAAAGAGGCTATGTGCTTCTTTCAGTTTTTCAGGATTTGTTGCAGCCAGGACGGCGCGCGGAGGGACAGAAAAGAATTTTAACGCCGTCATATCTTGGATTAAAGAACCTTTAACATTCAACAATATATTGTCAGTAACAAGATTCATAGTGTGCTCAACCCCTGGAGGTACCTGGAATGCTCCGGGAATATCACATATATCAGGAACCGAATTTAAACCTTCGCCCAGGCCCTTTCCGTCAGGAAAAAGCATCGGGGCATAATCAAAAACTTTATTTTTAAGCGCTTGCAGATCTTGATCGATTTGCTGATCTGCCTCTTCTTGTGTTAGGCCGGCCTCTTGAAGCTCTAGTGCTTTTCCATCTCTATCGTAGAAAGCAACACAGATATCATCAAGAACTGTAGAGGTTGGACTTAATACATCACATATATCTAAATCAACCTGCTTACCTAAAGCAACAAACATGTTTTTAATATCGTTTATCGATCTCAGGCTAGAACTAACGTCTTCTTCTGCTTTCTGAAGGGCCTCATCGTAAGAAAGATTTTTTTGATATTGATAAGTAAATTGTGTTTGTGCAATTAGTTCGTCTTCCCGATTCACAACTCTCTGTAAAATATTGTATAATGTTTGTTTCGTAGCCTCACCCTTCAGCAAAGAACAGAGTTGGCCAAGAGAAAGGTTGTTTAGAATATCATCCATCATTCCGGCTGCTGCAGCGTAAGGTAAATTGCCAGCAACTTTCGGCGCTTTCTTCGCCATGAGACCGTCGAGGGATGGGATTGAAATTGTTTGAGGATCGGCAGCGGGAGAATTTGCTGGGCCTTGGTCGTTATCCGACTCCTCAATACACTTTAATAGAGCATCTTTAATCACCAAATTTAAAATTTGAGCTAGGATGGTTATGACCATCATCATCAGGGCCTCTAATAGCTTTTTGCCATATCCGCCCATGTGGGTGTCTGTAGATAGATTATCAGGAAATCTAAATGTCGGCTCTGGAAATGAAAATCTTCTCTTTAGATTCTCTAAGAAATCATCAAACCAGCCTCCGAGACCGCCGGACAGAAAACCTGCAGGGTCGCGCAGGAGATCTTCAAACCCCTCAAGAAGAGATCCAACAAGAAGCTCGCACAGACCTTGTAGGTCAACTATAGTTTTGATATAGTTAAGCCAGTTCTGAGCGTCCTGAAAAGTTGCGCCAACATTTCTAATCTGATTAGTATTTAAAGTAGTGCCTTGGCTGGCCTGGACCACATCATCTGTTATTGCGATGAGAGGAGAAATTGCTCCTCCTGATAGGAGTGAGGCATACTGAGTTTCTTCCGGCTTTAAAAATCCACTGTATATGAGCCGGCCTTCAGCTTCGGAGTTGGTATAACCTAGCTCCAGCAATCTTCTTCTCTCTGCTTCAATTTCACCAGTTGTATATGTAGGATTTAAGCTTATTGGCTCGTCGTCATAAACGGAGTTCATTATATTTTCTACTAAATTTCCTCCTAAACCATCGTCTGGAAAGCTAAGACCTTCTTCCTCGGTATAGCCGGGGCGGTCACCGGGTACCAAGTTAACGACAGTGTTGGTTTGTTCCAGCTGTTTTACAACACTTATAACCTCGGGGGTTAACCATTCTGGCCGGTCTCCTTCGGCGCCTCGAAGCTCAGGCCAATCTTGAAAAAGTAAAGTCATAAATGTAGCAATTGGGGCTCCGGTGAAAGTATCTCCGGCGCCTTTTTGCCAGAGAGGCTTATCTCCATCTTGAGCCTGCCTTGCACTCAAGGCAGCAGAAACATTTCCAAAACGCTCGGGATCGCCCAGGGCGCTGGCCAGCAGCACCTCTTCTACCTTGTCTATGCCCACTAGCTCTACCAGCCTAATTATTGCAGCTTCACAAATAGCTTCAGCAGTTAAAGGTATGCCTAGCTTAGACTCGATACACGCCATTATTAGAGCAATAATAGAGTTTATATCCATATTGTTTAATAAATTCTGATAAAGAAACTTAAGAGCTTTAGTTACCCTGCCGGATGATTTTGCATCTAGATTTTTTAATGCTTCTGCTTTCTTTTCAAGCTCCTTCCTGGTCATTTCAGGATCGCCGGCCGGTGTAGCCTGCTTAAATTGGTCAAAATAATTCTTTCTACAATGTTTGTTAACTTTTTCCATTAGGCGGCGCTCTTTCACCCCCCAAACATTAGTTGCACTGTTTAATTGAGCAATCCATTCATCACAGTTAACTTCTAATCCTGGAAGCTCAGAAGTTATAGGCTCTGGATTTGCTGTAATTTGAACAGGTGGCACTGTATAGCCTTGAAGAAGTCTTGTCCATGCCTTGCTGTCTCCAGAGCGAATAGTTGAGCTTACTTTTGGATTTGTAATTACAGTATAAGATAAGAGGTAATGAAGGGCTGTGGAGCCATATACGCCCTTAAAATCCTGACGGAGATTATTGATGCCTAACCTAAGAGGTATAGCGCTCCTCCTAACAGGAACATCAGGATTGTTTAGTTCGTCATCGGTAACATAGGGATCAAAATAAAATAAATTAAAACTTGTAGACTCGCCGGCTCCTTGCGCTTCTTTTAGCTTTTCTGGGTCCGGTGAGAAAAGAACATAAGAAATAGTTTCCCGAACTTCCTTGCCTTCTTTTTTGTTATCTCTAATTCCTATCTCTATTAAATGATTAGGGTCTTCTGTCGAAGGAGAAAGAATAGATGCTGCAGCTTCTTTTATAAACTCGCTCATAAAATCTTGTTTTGTAGAAGCAGGGAAGGCTTGATTCCGCAAGAAGTTTGCTAATACCGTTGGAATATCAGAAAAGCCTGACTGTTCGGACCGCACGAAATCTAAAACTATGTCCATATCAAACGGCTGACCATTTGCATCTATTATTGCATTTTTAGCAGCGTCAGAGCTTCTTTTAACATCTTTCAATGTTTTGCCAAGATCGTCACAAATATTTCTTAGCTCTTTAGCATAGAAGGCTACAGCAAAATTTTTGCCGCCGGCAAACTGAGACTCATATGTATCAGCTGAATCAAAATCTGATATATAAGGCCTTCGTGAGTCAGGCAGTGCATCGATATAACCAGATCTTATTGCGAATAATACTTTTTGATTATTGGGGCTTGTTGAGTTGGTATTGACACGCTGATCGACAGCAACAAAAAAATCATTTTTTAATCTTTCATAGAGTTGCGCATTGCCTGGGGCCCTATCTTTATTGAGATATTTTAATAAATTATTCCAAGCTTTATCTCTTGCGTCATCAATAGACTCCTTAGAAGCAGTAATTTTTTCGCTTTCACTTCCCCCTGCTTTCCGTGTAGTCTCGCCAACAATAAAATAAAAGAAGCCTTCAGAGTATCGCAGGGCTGGGTTTTCAATTATATCTGCATGGCTAACAGAGTATTGTTGCGCGGCTGATCTATTATGTTTTATAAAATTATAATATGAAAGCACCGCTTCTTCTGGCAGAAGATTCAACCAATTTTGATTTCCAGGAGCAATAGTTGCAACCGAGGGCTTGTTGTTCTCAAGATTTGCCTGGACCGCTTGAGCGAGCTGGTCGGTATTAATAATGTTGTGAGAAATAAGTGGGTCTGGAGGTGCACTAACTTTTTTTCTTAGATATTCCGGCCTAGTATACAAAACGCGGGAGCGATCATATGTTAGTTCTTCAATTCTGCCGTTGCTTATCTTTTCATCAGTATCATCAAAAACAAAACCAACCCAAACACCAGTCATACTATCGACAACTTCTGTTACTATAACACCGACACCCTGCTCCATGTCGACACCATTGGAATTCTTCCAGGCATCGGCATTGTTAGAGCCTTTAGGGTCAAAAATCTCCGCGTCATTGTCAATGAAGCCATAATTTTCATCGTTCCAATTCTTTATAGCAACGGCGGCATTGTCTTTTGCAGCAGCGGGCAGATTCGATTGATCATATGGAGAATAACGGATTGGCATATAATATCCGTCAACCATATCTAAGGGATTTGTACTTGACCATTCTTGATTGGATTTGCCTTGATCCAGCAAAAAGCCAATGTAGTGTGTGGAATTGGCACTCAAGCTTAACACCGACTCTAGTTGAGAATCAGTTGGTATAGGCCCAGGTAAAGCAGCGTCTGGTGCTGCAGCAGGAATATCAACTTTTGTTGTAAAGCCAAACTTTCCTAAGAGTTGAAGATGTAAGCCAGCGGCGGCCAAGGTTTTTTCTAAACTACCAGCTAAAGAAGCAAAGTCAGGCGGTGAGTCAAAATAATCATCTGCTAGGCTGCCTGGAGTATTAATTAATTTATTTTCTAATATAACTTTTATATCTTCTAGAATATTAGATATCAGAGAGCCACCGACATTTTCATGCCAGGAATCTTGATTCAGCGGAGCAACACCATTTTGCTTATCGGGCCAGGCGTTCGCATCGGCATTCTTCTGGCTATTTGGTACTAAATTAGGCCAGTCTAATTCGTATATGTAATGCTCATCAGAAAAAAATTCTCCTTCTGGAAGTATGGTGCCATCGTCTACATAAAGCTGGTTAAGATATAGCCTGTTCAGAAGATTTAATCTACTGGCCAACACATGAGCTTCTTGAACATACTGTGCTGTAATAGGATCAAGTTCGCCTGTTAGCGAGGAGGTAAGAGTTGGAAACTCGTCGACCTCAACATTCAATGAGATACCAAGGGCATCATATACGCTCTGCAGTGGGCCCCACATCTCGCTTAAATCATCTGCCAGATCTGCTAGAGCAGTTTGAAATTGCTTAAATCTTTGTGTTTTTTGTGCTGTTGTAGCCATATTAATCTTTAATTAGTTTTATTTAGTCGACTATTAATGTATGCAGGGCCACTATCAAGCAAGAAGTTAGTTACGACGCCTTTTATATTAGTGATATGCTTCATGACAGATAATTCAGTATTAAGAAGCGTCTCGACGTCACACTGGATACCCCCTATGATTGCTGCTTCCGATGGAAGTGCGGGGATCCCAAAAAATGGCGTCACGTGGGTATGTTGTTGCAGTGCTTTATTGAATTTCATTTGATAATGCACATACGCTTGAAATATTTCAGCAACAGCTTCAATGTTTTCTGTTATTACAGTCAAGGCTAGAGCTAAATTATTACCTAGGACCATTGGCTGTAAATCTTCTGTTTTGTTCATAGCCACTAATTCTATTCCGTGCTTGCCCATCACACGTCCACCTGTTGAGTTAAATTCATCTGTACCAGTTACCAATCTCATGCTCTCTCGACCAATCAACCTAATGTTATCAGCCTTTGCTACGACTGCTGATTTTGCCCCATACTTACCTATTTCTTTGTCTATTTGGGAAGGAGGGTTGCCTGACTTAGATCTTCCGAACTCTCCTATACCAAAATTTTTATCGACATCGGTTTTCTGTGATATATAAATCCTTGCAGCGTCAACAAAAAAATTAGGATTAGTATGTACATCACCCTCTATTACAATTTTTGAACCATCTACATCTTCAACTTCAACCTTTTCTTTTCCCTTTGGACAAAAGCCCGCGAGGCCGGCGACGAGATCTATTGAATCACATTGTGTATGCCCTTTTGCTCCGTAGCCAGATGTTGGAGGCCCTGCTCGATCGTTTCCGATAACAATAAAAGCATTATTATCTCGGCCTTGGCCGATAGTAGTTTCAGAAGGAAGAGTGAGTCTTATACATTGCGGTTGGTTTCTTTTCTCATGGAACGTTCCACCAATTTTTTCTTCAGTTTCTTTTGGTGATAAACTTCTTATGACGTCACTTTCTTCGCCAGAAAGACCACAATAATCTCTAGCTAACTTTCTTAATTTGCTAGCTCCAATAGGGTTCTTGTTTTTTCTAGCCTGCCCTGATATTTTTACATCTGGGTTATCTGCCAGGGCTTGGCCTGCAGTATATGGAGTCGGCGTAGATTTAACCTCATTTCCGTCACTATCATATTTTTTTCCGGAGGCCCAGCCGCCAACTTGTACATCGTCGCCTTGATTTACAAAACTTCCGTCTTCAAATGGATCGGCGCTGTCTAATGAATTCCCATTTAAAGTAGCGCCTTGGCCGGCAAGATCTTTCTTTTTTGTATCAAAGAATTTTTCAGCCTTAGCCTTATCGGTAGTGCTTATTGAATCTTGGACTTGCCCAGTTTCTTTGTCAATAACATGGAAAGTGTAAAAAGTGTTTGTTCCTTGGTGAACTGTTGTAGCTGATATATCAACTTTAGCCATTAGAATTCTCCTTTCCAAGAGTTCCTGGTATATCTTCCCACTTGATTACTGGGTCGCCGCTGTAGAATTGAAAGTGCATATGCTTGTCAAAAGATTGAACTGGCCATGATATAGCATTTATTCTAGCGACTATATCAGGTATACCATATATAGCTGCTAATCTATTTTGTTCAACAAGATCCCATGCTGGAGCGTCGTCTCTAAACCAAAGCGTTCCTGTCTTTCTTCCTCTAAATCTTTTTCTTAAGAAAAAAGAATTTCCCCATTTCATACCACTCTTCTCACAAAAAGTCAATAGCCACTGGACCGGGTTAGCGCCGGGAGGTACGATTGGAGACCCACTCGCGGCCTTCATTATTTTATCATAATCAGGGTGGGGCTCGTCAGTCGACCCAGGGCCAGTTATACCCTCGGTGCCGTTATATGCATCCTCGGACGATTTCCAATTCTGTGCTTCTCTTAGTTCTCTCTCGAACCAGCCTTGATAAGCGTTGTCTTTATATCTAGACCCTGAGTCTGTTAAAGCCCCGAGGCCTACGACGCCAAGGGGACCGCGGGGATCATGATACAGGACACCTAAATCATAAAGCTCGTCTGTGTGTCTCTCAACAAATCTAGGCGTCCACATGCCAGTAAACACACTATAAATAGGATCCCCACCAGGGCCGTATCCAGTAATAGGATCATCTACATTTATTGATAAGCCGAACGCGTCAATAGACAT
>TARA_R110000824_G_scaffold106610_17_pt1 | contig 31440 bp, 34 predicted proteins | sample TARA_R110000824 | Tara Oceans TARA_R110000824 (sample SAMEA4397747) | marine metagenome | biome: Polar Biome; feature: [MES] marine water layer (ENVO:01000295) within the mesopelagic zone...; material: water (ENVO:00002006), including particulate matter (ENVO:01000060) such...
CTTTTTCATGTATATTTTCTTTACCCAAATTAATCTTACTTTGTTCCGTTGGACAGAAATGAATGTCGGCTATGCTTGAAACCATTCTCCTATTATTTTCTTCTGGAAATGGATTTAATCTATCATAAGTCCTTAACCCAGCCTCTAAGTGTATAATTTTAATTTGTCTATTCATTGCTGAAATTGCTAAACCAAGTACTGAAGTTGTATCTCCTTGAACTAAGATGTGAGTAACATCATCAAATATATAATCAGGGATTGATAAACAGTTTTTTAAAATAGCATTTAATCTGTTTTCATCTTCAGTCTCAACCATTTTCCAAACATAATTAGCATCTTTAGGTGCTATATTCTCATGCTGACCAGTGAATAAAGTTTTATAATTAATTCCTCTTCTAGTCATTTCTTCAATCAATGGTTTGATTTTTATATATTCAGGTCTGGTTCCGTATGTGATTAATAAGTTCATTTTTTTATAAATCTTTTTAAATATTCAACATCTTCATTTGGTAATGAAACACCTGTTTCCTCAGAAATATACCAAGTAGGTCTTATTTTACCACCAATTCTAGCTATATGACCCAAATCAATAACATGTTTATTAATTGTACCAAGAATTTTTTTACCATCATTTTTTGCAATATCCCTTAATTCCCATTGCCATGGACTTAAATTCGGTTCAAAATATTTCATAAAATATGAAGTCCTCCACATACTATAATGTAGCGATAGTCTAAAATCAGCGGATTGTTTAGTTTCTATTAAATTATCACTATATTTATCGCCAGTGTAATTTCTTTTTGCTGCTGGGGTCATAACAATTTTTACAACATCCTTATCATTATCCATAATTGATTTGAATTCATCGATTAAGTCAATGTTCATTTCATCTAAAATAACACAATCATCATTCCCATAAATGAAATATTCATCTTTAAAATCTTTAAAGAAATTGAATATATCATTTGAGTAAGATTGTGGGCCTGTGTCATTACCTAAAGATATGAAATCCCAAGACCCTAAATCAAATGTTGGTACTTCATACCCAAGTATTGTTACATCTAAGTCTTTACCGCCAAATTTATCCATTGTATATTTCTTAGCTTGGATAAAATTTAGATATTTATTACATGTCGGTATTATAAATCTCATTATTTATTTTGTTAGTGTTTCTATCCAATGGTCAACCATTTCATGCATCATCTCTTCAAAAGTATAGGTTGTTTCCCAATTTAGCATTTCCCTAGCCTTCGTAGAATCCCCCTTTAAATATGGTAATTCTTCAGGTCTTAAATATTTTGGATTTTGTGTAACATAATCTTTATAATTTAACCCTAAATACTTAAATACTATATCACACATTTCACGAACTGAATGTGTCTCCATAGTTGATACTACAAAATCATCAGCAACTTCATGGTTAATTATTTTATGCATTGCACGAACATAATCCTTTGAATGACCCCAATCTCTATATGAGTCCATATTCCCTAACTCTAACGTATTTGTCAATCCCATTTTAATTTGAACCGCAGTTTTAACCACTTTATTGGTTACAAAGTTACTACCTCTCCTTGGTGATTCATGGTTAAATAGAATCCCATTTGTCGCATGTAAATTATACGCTCTACGGTAGTGTCTAACGATGTTATATCCAAAAACCTTAGCGCAACCATATGGTGAAACTGGGTTCATTAACGAGGTTTCTCTTTGGAACCCATCGTCATCTATCGTTAACCCAAACATTTCAGATGAAGAAGCTTGGTAGAATTTAGCATTTGGACAAATTCTTTTATACGCTTCTAACATATTTAATACGCCAATAGCGTTTATTTGGGCCGTATATTGTGGTATGTCAAAACTAACCCTTACATGTGACTGAGCACCAAGATTATAAATTTCATCTGGGTTAATTTCAGTCAACAATTTTTCAATTGACGTTTGGTCTGATAAATCACCATAATGAGCTTTAAAATTTACATCGTACCTAATTTCACTTAACCTACTTTGTTGATTTTCGGCAATGGAATTTCTTCTAACCATACCATGCACCTCATAATCTAGACTTAGTAAATATTCAGCTAAATAGCTACCATCTTGGCCACCTATTCCCGTCAGAAAAGCAACTCTTTTATTATTTATATTATTTTCCATTTATATTTATATTATTATCAATCTATTGCGAAAATAGTGAGTTTTCATTTTTAAATATTTTCATTTTTGTTAAATCAGGCCAATCACTGACTTTCCATTTATTTGGTGGGGTAGAAATTGCATCTGGTAATTTACTTAACCCTAATTCAGCCGTTTCTGGTGTCATGTAATAATGATAACCAATCGTATCTATATCTTGATTTCTCCAAGGTACATTTGGTAATCTACCATCATATGACATTTTTTTTAATACCTTTGCGGCTTCTTCATTATCACAAAGAATAATTCCACCTCTATTAAGGTTTAAATGTTTTCTATATTGAAAACTAACGCACATAAAAGTTCCTTTAATATATGAATTTTTTTCCCAAAGTACAGCTGAGTCAATAACATTATCTGTTATATAATAATAATTTTCCCATTCATCATCTGTCCACTCAAGGTCAATATTTAATTTATTCGCTAAAAACGGGATTGATATATATGTATGTTTTGGTACATTAATTTTTTTTGCATTGGTATACCTTAAAGATAATTCAATACCGTGTGTACAACAATCAACCGCAACTGCATAAGGTGCTCCGAAAAATTCAGCAATCTTATCTTCAAATTCTTTTATTTTATTAAAACTCATAACCTAATTTTTTAGCACCTAAAATTACACTTTTTTTATCACGCATACCCACTAACTTAGCTGGTGACCCTATATAAATCCCCCAAGGCTTTGTATCTTTTGTTACCACTGAACCAGCACCAATTACTGAACCCTCACCTAATGTAATACTTGGCATAACAACGCAGTTTACACCAACACATGCAAATCGTTTTATTATTACCTCACCAATTTTAGTATTTCTATATTTAATGGGTATTTGTGGGTTCATCATACCTTTGGTAAAATCGTCAGAACTACAAATAATTGTTGAGTTAGCAGCGACACCACTAAAATCTTCCATAAATAACATAGAATCTATTCCACCAATTATAGTAACACTAGGTGCGATATGAACATAATCACCAATTACCCCACTTGTTGAAAAATACACAAAGTGGTCGATGGCCACATGGTGACCTAATTCAATTCTATTAGGGTGTTTTATAATTGCCGTATCAGCTACAAATAAATCTTCACCTCGTATTTTATATTCCACCGTTTAATTTCATATTATTACCACAATAATACTCAGTATTAATAATGAATTCTATTGCGTTATATAACTCTTCTATTTTACCCCACCTACGTAATCCAATTGATTTCTTTACCTGTTCTTGAAAATCTGGTGATAATTCTTCAATCATACCAACTTCCCAGTACCCTAACTGAATAGTGTTACAGGTTATTCCGTATCTAATATTTTCTTTATTCGCAACTTTATACAATTTATCAATTGCAGCCTTTGTAGTACTATAAATTGCAGTACTTGGTACATTGAGTTCAGATAATACCGATGAAATCCCAATTATTCTACCGTATTTCCCTTCAATCATTTTGGGTAAGCAATTAGCAAGTACATTAGCGTGCCCACCTATATTTACATTTAATAATTTATTAATATTACCTATATCATCTTCCTGAATCTTATTTAAAATCACATCGTAATTTATACCAACAAAATTTAAAACGATGTCATAATTCGACACTTTGAAGAACTCTCTAACTTGTATAAAATCTGTAACATCTACATCCTTACTACTTAATTGTGAAACGATGTATTTTTTAGATAATAGTGGGGTTAGGGCGTTTCCTAAACCACCACTTCCACCGAATATTGCTATTTTTTTCATAAGAATGTCTTATCTAATTTTTGTCCTTCATAAGGACCTGTTTTATATTCATAAACAATGGTATTATCTTCTAAAATAAGGTATGTGTGGCCACCACCTAGTGTAAAACTTGCATCCCCAGCATTTAATATTGGCTTCGTTATAATGGTATTATCGATATCATAAAATTGACATTCAACACTACCTTTAATTACCACCCAAGATTCTTGAGCAATTTGTTTTGGGTAATGTCTATCTTTAAATATATGTTTATGCGGTGGGAACGTTTTCCCTTTCTCCATTTTCAATGATGAACATTGAATGAAATTATCTACTGGGACAATTTCTTGTCTACCTTCAAACTCACTTAATCGATAAATTATATGTAATAACCTATCAGGTTCAACTTTAGAATAAATTTTTTCCATTATATTTTTTTATATTTTTTAAATAATGTAAATTCCGTTAAATCTACGTAACCATAATCCTCACCCAAATCAGGAACTTCTTCCACATAATTCTGCATTAATGCCAATCCACGAGCAGCTTCCTCTGGGGTCATGTACATGTTCCACCCTAACATAGTGATATCATCTTCATGGTATAGTTTTTCGCTCCTACCCTCATATCTTGCCATCTTTAACCATTTAACCAAATCTGGGTCATCGGTAATGACCATACCACCTTTACCAATTTTTAACGTTTTTTTCATATGAAATGATAGGCACATATGAGAACCAGAAATGTACATATTTGATGTTAAGCGTTTAGCTGAATCATAAATTGGTAATGGCTCTAATTTATAGGCCCCACTCCAAAGGTTCTTAGACGTGTCAAAAATAGGCTCAAATCCAGCGTGTATAATAGATTGAGGTACCGATAGATAAGTTTTACTCGGTATTGTAATAGTTTTCGGATGTTCTTGGGTTGAATGATAATATTTACAACATAAAAATATTGCATTTGTACAACTATCAACCGATACAGCGTATGGTGCCCCTGTATACGCAGCAATTGTCTCTTCAAACATCTTTACTACGTCATAAGGATTTCTTCTTTTATTTTCCATAATTTATTTCATTTTATCTACCCAGCCATGTAATGTGACTGTTGATTTGTTTGGTTTATACCCTAAATTTGTATATGTTTTTATAACGGGATAATTATTAATTAAAACATTATTTTCTACACCATCACACCCATTCAATATACTCCATTCAATTAAACGAATTGCAAGGTCTTGGAATACACCCTTACCTCTGTGTTTAGGATTAACAGCACCCAATACACCATCTGCTAATTTTTGAGAATTTCGAGTAAATGTCTTAACTGATATATACCCAGCAATCTCACCATCTTTTTCAGATACAAATATTTGGTCAGCAATTTTTTTATTGATACAACTATTATATACCCAATCTAAATAAGCATCTAACGAATCTTTTTGATTTAATCTATTATCATTAAAATAATGACCACCATACCCATTAAAAGATTTCGCAGTTATATCAACAATAGCATCAATATCTGTTTTATTAAATTCTCTTATTGTGTAAGATTCGTTTTGTTTAGGTAAAATTGATTTGTCGTGGGATTTAAATGGGTAGTATAAAATACTTTGGACATCACACAATTTAAATCCAATCCCTTCAAGATTATTAATCAAATCAAGGTTATTTAAATTAATTCTGGTAATTATCAAATCAAATTTATCATCCTTAAATGATTGTATTTGTTTTTTAAAATCATCCTGAAAAAAGAAATCTTCATCAACTTTTCCTATTTCAAGACCAAATCTATTACTATCAATTTCACTATAAATTTCTTTTTTCATAACTTTACCAAATACATTTTTTTGTTAATGTTGCACCACCTTGTAAGTACGACCTATTGGCGTCAAACCCTAGATACGTGTTAAACATGGTTCCAATGTCAATATAGGTATTTTCAACTTCATTAATAAATAATTTATGAATCAGAACCTCACTCAAAGAAGATGCTGAAAATAAAAACACATGATTCTTTATATCATTTTCATTTACCCATTCGTTTATTTCATCCGATAAATCATAATTTGTAATCATACAATTTTGACCCACTCTAAAATCTTTTACAACTTCAAATGGTAACTTCGACGTATCCATTATCTCATTCCCAATAAACACAATTTTTTTATTCTTAAATAGTGGGAGCATTTCAGATATAAATCTATTATAATTCCCATTAATTAAAAGATTTGCCCACGTTAAATGTTCATCATCACCACCTCTAAAATCAACCATCCATTGGAAATCCTTATCGCCAACACAACATCTACAACTAAGACCAACAAAATAATTATTAGCGTGGTATTTATAGGAATCTTTTAAAGCATCAACAAAGTATTTATGTTTAATTTGGTTAACATCTTTATAATTAGTTTTATCATATTTTCCTGATGCTCTTACACCATTTAATTCATACCATGTATCATCAACTCGAACATCTCTATCCATTAAAATGTGCATTTCACCGTCACTATATCTTAAGTACGCAAAATTCTCATCTATTTTTAATTTGTTTAACAATAAATTAAAATGTTCTGTAAAGTCTTTCATATTTTATTATTTTCTTACGTTTTTAACTGTTTTCCAATCTTTATCAATTAATTGAGAAATTATATCATTCCTTAATCCAATGTGGTTTGACTGAGTTAATGAATGTGCGTTATTATCATAACCCCATTGGTCACTACCTTTTAGTGTATTGGACCATGTATCTTCATCATTTGGATTGTGTGCTGGTACATATGTTTTTAATCCCATATATTTCTGAGCCGCATAAGAGAAAAACATATCTTCACCATTATCCCAACTAGGTGGTTTTTCCATCCACATCACCTTAGCAGTTTCTTGTTTGAAGAACCAAGCATGTCCTACTAAATCTACTTCAGTTTTACTTGTAGACTTGAGTCCATTCCAACCAACAACAGTGTTTGGTCTATACGCTTTACTATGAACGATAATACCACTACCACCTAATATTGCATTTTCTTCATTAATAGTATTCACACAATTTTGTAACCAATCTTTACCACAAACAACATCATCATCAAACATTGCTATGTAAGGTGTTGTACATAATAATGGTATCGTGAACCTTCCCCAAAATTTTGTATTATAACTACATTGATAAAAGTTAACATCTGAATTATCAATTAAATTTTGTTGTTTTAATTTGATAGTTTCATATGACTCACTACCTTCTGGTGTGTTCACCCAAACATGAATATCCTTAGCTAACACCAAACCTGTACTTAACACAGCTTTAATTTGAGTTTCTAATGTATAAGGTCTTTTATAGACGTTTAAAATTACTGATATCATTCTGGTATGTATTTTTTCATTTTCTTAATGTTCATCTTATTACCAGCTCTTAAGAAATTTATCATTTCCTTACCTTTTAACCCAAAATAATCTTCAGCTGCCGCACCATAATTATTTAGGTTATTGTTGATACTACTTGGACCAACGTATGTGGTCAAAACATCTAAACCTAAACACTTAGCTTCTACAATAATTCTACAATAGGTTTCCCTAGCTGCTGGAAAAAATACCAATTTAGAATACTTAACCATATCAGTTAAAAATCCTTCACGGCCAGTACCATTTTGAATAAACCCATAAGGAATGTTATTCTTATCACAGTAATCTATAGCACCTTTAGAGTTTTTAATCCAATTATCTGTGTTGTAAATACAAGCTTTATCATTCTTTTCTGGATTTTCTCCCAATAATCTTTCCATTAATTGTAAATCATCCTCGGACCAAATGTTGGTTCTCATGTTGATGAAGTTCCCATCAACATCATTTTTCTTATAAACATTTAAATGGTCCTCTGATTTAACAAAAACAGCTTTAGCGTTCTTATATAAATCATAATTTTGTCTAAGTTCTTTTGGAATTAAATCATTTTTATGTCTCCACGGATGTCTTGAAGGTAGAATTTTATAATCACACTCAAAGATTATGTAATTATAATCTTTGATTTGTGCCACTAATTCTGCTCTCATAAGAGATATGTTAGAAATAACGTAGAAGTCGTCCTTAGAGAACCCTATTACATTCCTAGAGCCAATAAAATCAAGGTTGAATTCCTCGATTAACATTTGGTTACCGACTTCTGAGCCACCATGTGGCATTTCTTTATAACTAAAATCTGATATTAGTATATTTGCCATTATTCTTCTATTATTAAATGAATATTAATATGTTTGGCCTCTGGTTCATCAACCCTAAAATATTGTTCTACCAAATGAATATCATAAATAAACCCAGTGTTGATAACTGTACTTAACCACATTTCATCTTTAAAATATCCTATTCTCCAAAGATGTATCTTTCTCACTAATCTACTCATATTACCTTAAATTGATTTTCTTTCATTTCATCCATATACTTCATTGGTGGTCTGGTCCAATGACCTGATAATCCAGTCTTTTGCATTTGCTCATTTCTTCTTTTAGCTAACATATCATATCTCCATAGAACATACTCCTTACCTAAAAACTTGTAATGAAGTAACTTGAATTCTACTATCTCAGAAAATTTACCATTTTGTGCTTTGAAAGAGTGTGAGCCGATACCAAATTTAATATCCAGTTTTGGGTCAAAAATAATATTTTTACTCATTACATCATAAACATCAGAACCGTGTTTAACTTTATTAGTTAATAACTCACCATCATATTTAGGAAATTCATCACAATACATGTCATGACCATCAATTTTTGGTACGGTAATACCAATTTCTTTATACTCTTCCAATTTCTCTAATAGATTTGGGTGATATAAAAATTCATCACAATCACATACAATTACCCAATCAACATCTTTACTTCGACTTTGCTTATATGCATTATTCCTAATATTTACTTGTTGTAATTCATCATATTTACCATCAGCATTTTGCCATTTTTTAACGACGACATTATTATACTCTTTATAAATTTTATCAGAATCATCATCCGACATATTATCATAAACAAATATTTTATCACAAAATAGTGAATAATGGTCTAAAGTATATCTTAATATTTTAGCTTCATTCCAAGCTATTATGTGTGCGTGTATTACCATACCATTACTTAATTAATTTAACCCAAAGACTTAATATATCTTCGTTACTTAGTGGTGATACTTCATGCTCAGTCTCTTCATTACCAAAAAACATAGTTCCAGTACTCCAACATTCATCTTTCACTAAACAAGCCACCTCACCCTTTGAAGAGTGGTAAACTCTACCGACCATATCATACATTGATTGCTTATCTTCAGCATGACCATACTCAATGATTTTTGGGAGAGTTAATAATGGTTTCACATGTGAATTATAATATATATTAGCCGCAACATCACGCCCAACTTCACCGAAAAGGTAAATCTTATCACATTTATCTTTTAAAGCCCTCTGTATTGAAACGTGTGTTTGTTTTCTATCTTCAATACTACCAATAACTCCAGCCACCTTATCTAATTCTGGTTTTTCATGTTTAGATAAACTGAATTTTAAATTGGGTATTATTGAATATTTCCCTTTGTATTTACCGTGGTAGTCAGCGTGAGCTTGGTGTAAAAATACGACCTCATCCCAGTATTGTTTTATTCTACCAACATCAAACCACCATTTTTCATGACAAACTAAAAAAACTTTTTTAGCTTTAGGTCTTTCATCAAGTTTTAAGAAATGCGCTAATATAATGTCATCTTCAGTAATATTATCGAAGACTTCTTCATTTAGAATACCTGATTTACATAACCCAAGGTGATACTCATGTGGCCCATACATAATAGTCTCATGACCAAATTCATTTAATAAATTTGTTAAACTAGTTAATGCTACGGTTGACCCACCTTTATCGCTCCACCCTGTGATTATCTTTATCATTATTGTTGTTGTTTTTGTTGTGACGGTACATACATTTTTTCCATAAAATCAATGGATTTAGGCATTTCCTTAAATGCACCAATTAATGTATTAAAATCTTTATTTAATATATTTAAAAAGTCTTGGTCTTTAGAAAATACGTATGACAATTGAACTACTGAATCGTTATCAACATATACATTTTTATTGTCCAAAGAACATTTAGTTGCAAAGTCTGATTCATATAAAAATTCCTCATAATCCAATCTAAACCAACCTTGTCTAAGTAAATTACTATAGGTTGTCATAAAACAAAATCCTAAATTACCCAAAGGTTCTTTCAGATAACCTTGAGAGTATGAATAATAACTATTCATACCTTTTAAATGATACTTAACTTGTGTTTCATTTTTTTCATTACCAATAAGAGTTACATGTATACCAGTAGATAAAATAGTCTCATCCCTATTTACAATTCTTGGAAACGCACACCCGAAATTATTATCTTTCAAGTAGATAGAAATAAACTTCTTAATCACATTGGTTTTGATAGAAACGTCATCCGACAAAAACATAACTAATTCATCTTTATCATTTATGAATTCATCATCCCACCTTAGTACTGATAAATTTTTATGTAGTGTTGGAAAGGACCCTTCAAAAACTTTCACTTTATCAGTTTCTAATTCCTTAATATTACCAACTGAATCTTCTTCAACAATAATGCTAATACTGTAGTTGTCATAACCACATTGTTTTATTTCTTCTAACCTTTCATTAACCAACCTCTTTTCACCAGAGCTAGACATGAAAATCTTTAAATTAGGTGTTTTTTTTAATTGGATATCCTCAAAATTGTACTCAGGTTTAACCTTGATTTTCTTAGGTAAGTTTGATGAGAATTTTTCAGCAAATAATTTTCTATTAATCTCCCACTTATCATTTGTTTGACCAATTGATTTATGTGTAAGTTTAACCTCAAAAGTAACACCTACTTTAACACCAGCTAAATGGTTTCTAAAACAAAAATCAATTTCATAAAAATGAAAACCTTCAACGCTTTCATCAAAATCTTCTTTAATTCTATCCTTATGAACCGCAAAGAATAAACCATCAACTGCTACGGTTTCAATGATTTCACCAACGAAGTTTCCAGAATATTTAGATTCGAATGTTTTACCTAGGTGAGAATGTTTAACGATTCCAACCATTTTACTTTTATCGACCCACCATTGACCACTAACATCTAAGTCTGTGGTGCCAGCAATACCTAAAATACCGTAATCAGTAGTTTCAAAATTCTTTATAAGTTTTCTACCCCAACCGTTCTTATTGAAGAATATATCATCATGACAGAAAACTACAATATCATTTGTAGCTTGTTTTAACCCTCTATTATAAGCTTTAGTTAAAGATTCTCCATTGTTAACAATTTCAATTACTTCAATTTTATTTGCAAGACCAGAGGTCTTTCTTATGTGGTCATAATGTTCTCTATTAGACTTCCTTGTACAATATACTACTGTTATCATTTATTTTAATTTTTTGAAAAAGCCATTAAATTAATTTCTTTAAATTTTTTAATACTTTTTTTATCTTCTTTAATACTGTTTTTTGCATAAGAAATGATTTTTTCTAAACGTTCTACATCATATTCATTAACAAAAAGCTTATCTAACTCATTATTAGTTATTTTAATGATGTTTTCATTATTAATTATTGACCTTTCTAATGATGCAATAATTTTTAGATTTTGTTTGAAAAACCAATTATTTGTCTCTTCAGCGTTCAATTTATTTCTCTTTTATGTATAAACTCGTGAACTAATAAAGCATCATCAATAAGTACCCATTGTTTATGACTTCTCATTAAAATATCATATTTAGTTTGAATGGATTCAAAAGATTTATTATCCCTAATAGCTTTATTAAAATTCTCTAACGCTCTATCACGTTTAAGTTTAAAATATTCTTTATCCGATTCTAATTCTTCTTTACCCCAAGTCCTCATATTATTTATCTTTTACAAAAACCCCATCAACCATTTTACCAGTTCTTTTTGAGATTACATTATAAGCTGTTTCCAAGCATTGTTCTATTGTTAACCCTTGCATCTTAGCTTGGATAATTAATGTTACAAGAATATCACCAATTGCATCTTGAATTTCTTCATCAGTATTTTTCAACTCACCTTTATCATTGGTAAATTCTTTTTCACCAGCATATTGAGCGGTGATTGCTTCAGATAACTCTTCAACTTCTTCCAATGTTTTAGAATGTTGAGAAAATGGTGTAGCTTTATCAAAAATACCCTTATCTTTGGCCCAATCAATTACTTGATTATTTAATATTTTAAATCTCTTAAATCCCATATTATTTAATCATTTGCTTTTCTTCTAGAATAGAAATTCTAATCGCTAATTTTAATAGGTCACCAACTGTAGTGTTGTGCCATTCAGCTTTACTATCGTCTAATTTATCGTAATTGAGAATAGCTGAACACTCTTCATCAGTTAATTCAACACCATTTGAGAGTGCGTAGTAAACTGAGCGTTCTCCAACGTCCATAGACGCTAAGTCATTATTAAACTCATATAATCTACCTTTATTTTTAATCCACCAATCGTTAGTTTCTGGAATGTATAAATTAGCTTTACCAATACCATGTAATAAGCCTACTCTAATTAAAGAAGCTTCACTAACTCTTAATCCATCTGAAAAGTTATTCTTATTGATTAAGAACATATGTTTTGTTACACGTAGTAAATGGTCAATTAAACCACCCTCAAAACAGTTATGTAAGTGCGTGAATGATGATGCTGGGGCCTTTATAAAGTTTTCACCCAAGAATGTTTGCAATTCTGGTGTTGTCGCACCATATTTTTCTGCTCTTTCTAAATACTTTTTAGTATTTGATATAATTTTTTCTTTTGTCATAATCTTTTAAAATATGTTTTTAAGTTATTTAAAATTGTTTTCATAATACAAATATACTATTTTTTATCGCTAGAAACAAGCGTTTTATAATATTGGGCCCTTTCCTTTGTAACTGCATCCATGGAATATTTATCCTTAACGCTATTATAAAGGTTTTCACCAAATATTGTTATTAGTTCTGGGTTTTGAATCAGCTTTTTCAAGTATTGATACCATTGTTTATGGTTTTTATGTGAGTCCACTAAGAACCCATTTTTAGTAGTATCTAATTCACCACCTCTCATGTGAGCACTTTCAATATCTAAAGTGTAAGGTCCATAATTTTGAGCTATTAATGCTTTTTTATAGAAGCCACTCTCAATTACTTTCAATTGACTCTTAACTAAGTTAAATGTGTGCTCCGCTAACGGTGCTAGTGCAATATCAAATAAATTATAATTAGTGGCGTAACTACTAATTGGTTTAGTCCAAACCCTTCTATAAGGTTCATTTTCAATACCTTTAAAATCTTGTTCAACATATCTTTGTAGATGTTCCTTATATTCTGGACTAATTGTTTTATAATTACTAGTGAATATTTTTTCATACTCCACCCAAACAGTTTCATGCGGTTCAATATCTCTTTGAGTTTGTTCACCAGTGTCTCTATTAATCATATTAACCTTACCTCTGATATCGAATCCACATATAACGAATTGAATCTTATCTAATAAGTTATCAGATTTTAATTTATCAACAAGACCAGTGAGTAATTTTAAATCATGTAAATGACTAGAACCACCAAGCCAACCAATTCTAATTTTATTAGATGGTTCTGGGTTCGGAATAAATTGCTTCTCTGTTGGGTCAATTGCATTAGGTAATACAATTACATTCTTATTAACCTTTGCAATTTCCTTTGCGAATATTGGTGTCGTAGTTATAATATTCTCAGCTATTTTAATATTATTTCTAATCTTAACATCTAAACCATTACTTTTAACGATATGATAAGCTGGGTGTTTCATATCAGGCAACCAATAATCATCTAAGTCCATTACAGTTACAATACCCAATGAATTTAAATGTTTTATTAATGGTTCCATTTGGTCATAATCACCTAATGTTCTATGATAATGAATAATATCATATTGTTTTAACCATTGATTATCATTCAATTTTGGTTCATAATCTATATCTACATGAAATTCATCTGGGAAAAGGTTTTCCAGATGTATGTGAGGTTTGGTTGAACGGAAATAACTCACGCCAGTACGGTCAGAAGGTACTACTAATACTTTAATTTTTTTACTCATTTATTTTTAATTATAGTTAAATATAAATAAAAAATAAATATAAGTAAATAAAAAATCCCACATTTTGTGGGATTTTTGATATTAATTAGCTGTTTTTGCTTTGACTTTAAGTTTACCCTCTTTTATGAGAGTAGATATTGTTTTCTTAATTGTATTCTCAGTTAAATTTTTAGCAAAAGTTTTTGCCATAAAATCCATTAACGCATCGTTAATTTTTTTATCTAATTCTGCTTCTGTTAATGTAATTAACATTTTACCTTGTGAATTTGTAACAACAGTTTCATTTACTTGTTGCTGGGCATATTGTTGCGGAGCATATTGTTGTGGTTGTTGTTGTTGTGGATTTGATGGTCCCATACCTTTAATATCATCCATTGAGAATGTTGGCCCACCACCACTACCCATTTCCATTTGAGGGATAGGATTATCAATCATTAATCTTTTGACTGAATCAGGCAACCTTGAATTATTTATCTTATCAACAGTTGGTGTTCCCATAGGTCTAGCCGCATTTGTTTGTGGTACAGCACCTTCTGGTAAACTTTCAAGTAATGGTGCACTATTACTAGCCATTCTTGATTGGACTGTTGTGTGGTCCACTTTATAATTTCCACCTTCTAATGTGTCCATGGTTTGTTTTGCCCTCATTAGGTTCGCCATGAAATCTGCTTTCTTATCTGACATATTTACTTTTTTTATTTATTGAAATTTGATATTGTAACGCTACCACCATAACTCAATGTTTTATCATGTGGTTTAAAATCTTCAGCATCACTACCCGCTCTATCTGAAATTGCATTATTAAATTTATAATTTGTTGGGTTCCAATCCAAGATTCTATCTAATCTAAGAGTTTTCCAACCAATTCCATTAGGTCCAGATAATTGATATACCCTTACCGCATTATTATTACCGTATGTAGTACCAAAGTTATAAACTTCACAATATCTTTTATTATTAGCACTACCATCATTCTTACCATTATCATATGTAATGTTAACAGTATAATGTTTCTCAATGGCATCTATTACCATTTCAATATCGGTTGCTTCTAATATAACCTGTTTATATAAATTGTAAAGTTTTAACATAAAGTTTAACTAATAGTTACTTGACCTATATTCCCACTAGTATCTGGGTGTACATAACCGTTTTGTACATCATATTGGTTTGTTGCTATGTTAGCGATTCTACCAGAACCAACCGCATTAGCAACTCCATCGATATCGTTGGAACTCCCACCATTATATGTGTCAAAAGGTAGACCAGTACCTTTACCATTAACTGGGGTTACATCATCACTCTTAGCTCTCGTATGAATTGCTGAGTAGTTATTTACTGCATCCGAACCATTATATATGTTTCTTGGAATTAATTGTGCTCTTGCTGCTATTGCTGCTTCTTCTAATTTTGATTGTGCCATAATTTATTTTTATTTTATTTCTTCATGTATTCTATTAAATATTTAATAGATTGAATTTCTTTATCATAAGTCTCATTTTTTCTTTCACTTGACTTATATACTTGTTTACCCGTCATGATATTATCCATTGTACTTCCTTTGGAAAAATCTACCAAACCACCATTAGGGTCTGTTGGGTCTGCATTATCGTTATCTTTGGTATGTGTTTTAATGAACTGATTTTGTAAACCACCATCCATTTTAGCTTTCTTTTGTTTTTTAATACTTTCAGTATCTTGCCCTAATGAATCATCAATCCATTTTTTAGTTACTTTACCACCAATCAATTTAAACTCATTATCACTACCATCTCCATTGTAATTATCAAAATAATTTTTGAGTCTATTCATCTGTGAATAAGAAACTTGTCTATCAGACACAATATCTTTAGCCCTTTTAAAACCTTTAGTTTGGTCATCAGATACTTTAATTTGTTTAAGCATTTGATTAATCCTATTGAAGACTTTATCTGGTACAGTATAAGTTTTATTTTGTAATTGATTATTGGGCATTTAATTTAGTGTTTATATATTGTATTACAATTTCTGTTTTTTCAGCACTTAAGTTATTATTGACAACTGAATCAATTAAATCAACTAATTTTCTAGCAACATTAGATGGTAATTCATTAATATCAACTATAGAATTATCGTTGAAGTCCGTAATGGTTTTATCTGAACTAAGTTGTGGTCCAGAAACATCTTCTAATAAATCTAACATTTTATTTTTAGCGATATCATAACCAGCAGCAAGACTTAGGGAACCACTATTGGCACCCGCACGACCAACACCACCTATATTATATAAATATCTATTAGGTTGGATTGCAGCAGCTGCGTGGTCAGCTGAGGTTGCTTGTGGAGCGGTTTCAATTTCACTATTATTTACGTTTTTTTCATCACCTGAAATACCAGCACCCATACCATTGACGAACTCATCTAATTCCTCAATTTCTTCTAACTCTTCAATTTCGCCATCACTCTCATTATCCACCTTAACATTAGGTTTATAATTCGGAATATCTTTTTTCTTTAAAGTTTGCATATTTACCTTTTTATATAAATATAAGTGAATAGCTTAATATTTATATAAAAAGATATATTTATGCCTTTTGTAACAAAAGTAGATTATTCTGATAATAGACAAGTAAAACAATTTCAGTTAACTAACACTAACCTTTCTGGTACAACAGTATTCGGATTGGATTATAGTGGTTTAACTGGTGGGGTTAATTTAGATACCGTTGTAACAACGGGTACATATAGTAATATAACCTCAACGTTTTCAGGAAACTCAGTAACAACCACCTTCTTTTTTGGTCAAGTAGAAATGGTAGCGGGTGCTGAGACATTAGAACCAATAACTAATATAACCAGTGGTGATACACAAATTGGAATTGGTTATGAAGGGGTTAATCCAAATATAATTGACGGTAATACCGCATTTAATTCTTATACTGGGTCCACGTTTGATTTAACTGTTACTTCAATTGAAGAAGTTGGAGTTAATGAGTGGACAGGTACTACAAATTCAACAACTGTTACCTTATTAAGTGGTGATTCGACTGATTTCACTGGAAGAACTATTTGGGTTGACGTTAAAGGTATTACTAAAACTGATAAATTAATTATAAAAGATTATATTGATTTTAATACAGGTACCACTCAACCAAGTAATATTAGTGGTCGGGTTTATTATGACAATAACTCAAGTTCATTAGCTTATTTCCCAGATATTGACCAAGATGTTAAGGTTGAATTAGGTCAGCAATTATATATTAGAGGTTTCAACTCAACTGGTTCAGATATACCTAAAGGTTCTGTTTTAAGTATTGAGTCCTCCATAGATGGATTACCTAATTTTATTTTAAGGTATAACACCCCTAATGGACGTACACAGGTTGTAGGGTTAGCTGCATCTAACATACCCAATAACTCCAATGGTTTAGCGTTAAGTCAAGGTATTTTAAGCGGGGTAACAACCAACGATTTTAATGTTGGAGATATTCTATACGCAAATCCATCAATTCCTGGTTCATATACTTCTTTTACTACTCCTTTACCATTATCAGCTAGAACCGATGAAATAGGTTATGTTCTATCAACTGGGGTAACTGAAGGTCAAATATATGTTATTATCAACAATGAAGGTTCTAACTTAACTATTACCAATAATGAGAGAAATATATTAGAGGGTAATGCTATATCAACTGGTACTTATGACTTTACTGGTATTACTAAATCATCAAACACAACTTTTGATGTCGCACCAATAAAAGGGTGGGTAGTTAAAAATACTTATGAATTTGCGACATTTCCTGATGTCACAAATATAAGTTTTGAAGGTGTTACAGGTTTAACAACACCTTTTCTAAATACAACAACTTCAACATACGTTTTAATTAATGAATCTAATGAGATAGTTTTATTTCCAAGTGAACCCACCCCTCAAGAAAGAAGAGAAAATATATATTTGGGTAAAGTAGTTCACCCAGATAAAATATCCATACAAAACATAGCCAACATAGCCGATTATACTCTGAGTCCAGTATCAATAATTAGGGACTTATTCACACCAATAAAATTAATCAATGATGGTATTATAGTGTCACCAAATGGTGCTAACTTATCAATTAATCTTTCTTCAGGTAGGTTATTTGGTTATGGTATTGGATGGTATACCAATGAATTAAGCCCTAATGTAATTGACATACCATCTAGTATACCCGCTACATTTCAATATAGGACCTCAACTGGTGGTACTTTCACCGATATAATAGAAATTGAACCATTAAATTATGATGTTAATGGTGTAGTAACTATAATACCAGGTAATTTAGGGAGTCAATTGGTTAGGGCAACCAATCAAAGGGTTTATTTATTTCCAAGTGGAGTAATTAGGGTACAATATGGTCAAGTTTGGTACACATCTATAAGTGAAGCGATAGGTGGATTAAGTTCCGAACCATTTATTGAATATGTAAATCATAGAGAAAATGGAATTCTTATTGCAACAATCTCAATCACTAGAGGGTGTATAAATTTAAGTGATTCTTCAACCGCTAGAATAGCATTCACTTCAAAATTTGGTGAATTATTCGGTGGTACTGGTGGGTTATCAACAACAACACTCCAACAAGCTTATAATAACTCAATAAACCCCGAAATTATAACAAATACACTTTTAGGTTCATTTAACATTAGAGGTGGTACTGGGAATGATTCGGATTCCAATATATCAATCGAAAATAATTCTGGTCAAATAACTGGTCATTGGTTGGCTGATGGAAGTATTTCAGCAACAACGGTTAGTGCTGTAACTTTTTCAGCAACAACTTACCTTAATTTACCTAGTAGTTCTGGTGCTACAACAATAAGTGATAATCAAGTGGCGGTTGGTACTGGAACTGGAATAGAAGGTACCACAGGTTTTACTTGGGATAGTTCGAGATTATTTGTTGATGGTGAAGTAGAGATACCAAATAATAAGTACTACAGAGCAATAGATAGCGGTTTGGTCAGTAGAAGCGTATTTGGTTTTTCCCCTACAATTGCTGCCTTAGTATTTGGTAGTGGTGGGATGGCTGAGCCAATTAAAATGTTTGCTGGTTCTGTTACGCCAGGTTTAACATTGTTAAACGCTACGAATGAAGTAGGAATAGGTACAGATACACCTGAATCAGCATTACATGTATTAAGAACATCTAACACTAGTGATACAAATCAGATAGTTGCAAGATTCAGTAACGACGGAACTAGTGAACAAGTTAGGATAGCTCTTACTAATAACAGCGATACATCTACGGATGTAAGATTATTTGGAAACCAGATATTTTCAACTAGCGCAGGTTCTGGTTGGGCTGACTATGAAGCAAGGTCACTTAACTTCTGGACAGGTGAAGTTGTTGGCGCAGCAAGTAACAGGCTCACTATACTACCAAATGGCAATATCGGGGTAAACTCACTAGCACCAACTGAAAAACTCCATGTAAACGGTAATGTAAAAGCTACTAGCCTAATTATAAACACTGGGCAAAGCCTTAAATGGGGTACTGGCGCAACAAGAATATCGGGTATTGATGGTTCAAACATTACAATTACACCAAACAACATAGAGTCGGTAAAATTTAATGCTAATGGCAATACTGGGTTTGGTGTAACTGCAATAGCTACTGAAAGAGTAGAAGTAAATGGTAATGTAAAAGCTACTGGTTTTATTGGTAGTGGAACTTCTATTATTAACACTCTTTCAGCAACAACTTACCTTAATTTACCTAGTAGTAAAGCTGCGTTGGTGTTTTCACCAACTGGTAATACATCAGGTATAATCAAATCAGGTAGAACAGAAACTAACTATGGTCCAGTAGGAACTAACGCAATTGATTTATCAAATTCAACGTCTCCCTCAACCACAAAGGGTGCTACTGGCCAATATTCAACTGCGTTTGGTTTTAACACAACCGCTTCAGGAACATATTCAATTGCATTTGGTAGAGGTACAATAGCCAGTGGCCCTCAATCAATGGCATTTGGTTTTAATACAACTGCCAGTGGTAATCAGTCAATGGCTTGGGGTGATAGTACAATTGCTACTGGTAATTTTAGTGCAACTGCTTGGGGTACTAGTTCAATAGCTAGTGGTTACGTTTCAACCGCATTTGGTCAAAGTAATATTGCTTCATCGTTATGTGAAACATCAATCGGTTTATTCTCAACGACTGGTAATACAGGCAATAATCTTAGTTGGGTTGGTAGTGATAGAGTATTTAATATTGGTAATGGTACTAGCCTTACTGGTAGGAGTGATGCATTAACTATATTGAAATATGGTGATGTGATTGCTCCATCATTGAGTATAGGCATTATAAACTCAGGTGATACAAGGGTATTAATCACAAAAGAGTATGCTAATACTACTTATAACCCAATAACCAATTCAGTTAAATTAACTGGAGAAACATCTCAAAGTATTGAAGGGGCTATTGTTGTAAATAGTATTTCAGCAACAACGGTTAGTGGTGCAACTTTTTTAGAACCAATAATTACAATAACGGGTGATACCACCCTAACATTAGGTAATAGTGAAGTGATAATTGACGCTTTAGGTGGGGCAATTACAGTTACATTGCCGAGTGTAGGAGCGGTTCCAATAGGTAAAAAATATACCTTTATAGGTTATGACGCAACTAATTCAATAAGTATAGATACCAATGGTGTAGAACAAATTAGACAAATAAAAGCAGATACTACCACATCTTTTACAATTCTTTCAGGGGATATTCTTAAAATAAGTAACACTGGGGTATATTGGCAAATAACAAATAAAGTATAAATAAACGATGAGTTTTATAACCAAACCAGATTTTAGTAACAATAGACAAGTTAAACAATTTCAGTTATCCAGTACTCAATTATCTGGTACAACTATTTTTGGTGTTGATGATGTTTTAATTCCATTGAATATTACTGGAGATACTATTAATATTGATGCTTTACAAAATATTAGAACTAGAGGTTTAATTCTTCCTATTTCACTATCAACATTTACTGGTGCAACTTACCAATTATTGGGTAGGGATGATTCCAGTGGTAAGATTGTTGAAATAACATCGATAAATGAGCAAGCTACTATTACTGGGGATACCACTATCACCTCTACCTTAAATGATGTAAAACTTTTTTTAAACCCACTAAAAGATATTAATATTAACGTAGACCACTTACAACTAGCAGACAAACAAGAGAATTATTTTATAAACGAAAGTGCATTTAATGTAAATTTTGTTCCTAGTGTCGCAAATTCAACCAACGTAATAGTGTCAAATGGTTTGACACTATTACCTAATGGAACAGCTTACTTGATTAGAAAGGGAAGTGAAAATAAAATCTATTTAAACATATCTAACTAATGAGTTTAGCAGCAGCATATATGTTTGGTAAAAAAGAGAAAGAATTAAGTCTAGATAATTTAGAGTTATATTTAAAATATAGTGGTAACGATAACGACAGCTCAACAAACGGACTTAACACTTTTGGGACTAGTAATTTTGGACCAGGAATTTACAGTGGGATAGCTAATCATTCAGCCTTATTTAATTCATCGTCACACATTACAACTGTAGATAATCAACCCCCTATTAATTTTGGAAACGGGACGACAGACTCCGATTTTACTTTAAGTATAGTAATTAAACCGTCCACAAACGGACAAAGAAGAACATTAATATCTAAAGGAAATTTCAGAGATAATAATAACAGAGAATATAATCTAGAGTTGCAATCAGATAATAAAATACAGTTTCTTATATATCAAGAGTCAACAAATCAATTTAAGAGAATAATAACAGACCAAACGTTTACCTCTGGAAATATATATACTATTGACGCTGTATATTTTGACGGAGATTTATTTTTATACTCTAATTCAGTTTTATTAACTACAGCTTTAACGGATACGGGTTCTTACGTAGCTATGGAGCTAGGAACGACTAGACTACAAATAGCGAAGCAACTCGCCTTTAATGCTTTCCCTTTTACTGGAAATGTTGATGAAGTTCAAGCATGGTCAAGAGCCTTAAGTTCGTCCGAAATAAGTCTAAAATATAATATAACATCAAGTGGATTACTTCTTTTTTAATAATAAATACTTGAAATGAAACTATAACTAATGTAACACCACAAACAACAATATAATGAGTGAAGTAAATAAGAGAGTAATATCATTTAGTACCAATGCCTTATATAATAATGGTAACGGTAGGAGATATCCTTTTATATAAATTTAAAATATAAGGTTATTAGTGGACCAACATAATAATTTTACATATTTATACTAAATGAGTTACCAAAAATAAATAAACAATGACAAATATAAGAAATTTTAACTTTACTGGTTTAGATTACAGAGTTAGTAACAGTGAGTATTACGATTTTTATCTTAATACTGATGGTTATAATAGCGATGGGTCATTTATTGGTGACTTTGATACTCAAGATTACGATAATCAAGATTGGTTAACATCACCTATTGACGCTGAACAATATTTAGTTTCTTCATTTAACTTCAATTATTATTACGAAAACTCAATACCTCAAATTACAAATGTTGAACCATGGGTAGGAGCAGTAGTTAGTAGTTTAACCGCAACGACTTACGGCCTAACTGGTTTGGATAATGGTAAAATATATTATGACTCAGAGTCAGATGGTTTTGGTCATCTAGATTTATTAGATAAATTAACTGGAAGTACATTAACCATTAGTGCTAATAATAAATTTTTAACATTGGATAAGGTTTCTGGCTATACGGGAAGTTATGCATATCCTATTGAACAAATTATCACAACTGCAAGTACAGGTAACTATGCTAAATTTTGTGGTGGGTTCTACCAAGGCTTCTATAAATTAGATGGTTTTGATTACGAAGTGTTACCAAATAGGTATCAAAAAGGTTGGTCAATAGAAACTTGGTTAAATAAATCCGATACAGCGTGTAGTGGAACCACTGGGACCACTTTAAACGATACCTACCCCGATAACAAAGGATTCTTTTACTACATCGGCACAAGGGCCGAAAATAAGTTTTGGAATATATTCACGGGTAATACTACAAGTTGTACTTCAGGTTCCACCGATTTTTGTATGGACGTAAAAGAAATTGATGTAGATATTAGTAATATTACTGTTGATGGTTCAGGAACTACTGTTAATATACCTTTATCACCACCACCTGTAGATGTTAAATTAGTTAATAATCAATTTCTTATTTTTGGTAGGTCAAATGGTAAGTTATGTGCTAATACTTCATCACCAGATGGATTTGGTCAAGTAAGAGCTGATAGGTCATATACAAGACAACCTTTTTATTCAGACATTGTAAGACAAGAGGTTACCAATACATTAAACCCATTCCTTATTTATGGTAGGTCAAATGGTAAATTATGTTCTAACACTGAATCAGCTGATGGTTATGGTCAAGTAAGAGCTGGTAGAGATTTTTCTGGTAACACAGCTGACGTGATGGAGTTAGATAAAGAAGCTGATATCATAGGTAACGCTTTAGGTTTTAGAATTAAAGATGATGGGAGTATTGGATATAGAATGTTAACATTATCGGCTGATTGTTCTAGTGTAGAGGTTATTGAAGAATATTCTTTAAGTGGTATGGTTACCGATGACCAGTGGGAGCATATTGCAGTTAAGTGGGTCAATAATGACACATACAATGGTTGTGATTTAATCAACGGGAAAGTGAGAAGAGGTAGGTTTAAATTTTACCTTAATTCAAATTTAATATTTGTTTCTAAAGAATTGGATGAATTTATCCCTAAGAGATTAGATGATTTCCAAGAAAAACAATTAGGTGTACCGTACAATATTAGTATTGGTGGTGGAACACAAGGATTGGTAGAAAGCATGACCTTTGATGGTCAAGACCCAGAAGATTTAGGTTTGATTATTGAGCAGAATTTTGCTGGTAGTTTCATAGGTTCTATATCACTTTTCAATATTTATGAACAAGGTTTAAATTGGTGTGAAATAAAAGAATTATATAAAAGTAGAGTGAGTAAATATAAATAATCCATATGGATATTATCTTATCAATTATTATGGTCGTGGTTTTAATAGTCACGTCTATTATATTAGTAATAAAAAAAAATAACTTTATACCCAAAGAAGAGAAGATTCAATACACCCCTCAAAATTCTGTATTAACCATTTTTGAAATGTTACTATTAGATGAGATAAATGGCCATAGAAGGTCTATGGGTATTTCACAAATAAAACCTGAAAGGTTATGTAGAGATTTAGCTTATAATCATACTAAAGATATGATTAATGAAGGATGTATATCATACGATAATTCTATTGAAAGGAAATATGAATTGTTTAGAAGAGAATCAATTTTATGTGAAGAAAGTGTTAGTTATGGTTATTCCACGGCCAAAAGTTTTTTTATCGCTTATATAAAAAATGAAAAACATAGGAAATTAATAGAAAGCCATAAATTTACACATATTGGTGTACGTGCATTGCAAGATACAAATAAAAAATACTACAATACTTTAATTTTTTGTGAATTTGCACCTATTCACTAAACTTAGATATTTATAAATAAAACATTATGGCAGTACCAGAATTAGATAAGGATAGAATATTCAGACAATTTAAACATTCATTAGGAGCACCTATTAGAGATATTGAATTGTTGGACGAACAATTATGTACATTTTTGGAGATATCTACTGAGGATTACGCTATGCGTGTACAAAATTGGTTAATAGAGCATCAATGGCAATCTGTATTAGGGAAAAATATTGATACTACTGATATGGCATTTGCTTTATCAGTTAGGGATTTCGATTCTACAACCCAATATAGTTACGCTTACTCTAAACAAGTTGGTTTACAAGCTAGAGGTCCATGGGAGCTTAAAAAAGATTTTATTGAAGTTGAAGCTGGTAGACAGGTTTATCAAATCCCAGCTGGTAGGGAAATCAATGAAGTTCTATGGATTACCCCTTCATCAACTGATGCTGCATTATTCGCCAACTATGGTGGGTTTGATGCTGGTTATGGTGGTGGTTTTGCACAAATGGGTATTGGTGCGGGTGCTAACGGTGCCTCTGGTGCTGGTGCGGGTGGTGGTTACTACGTGGCTCCAGCATATGATGTTTTACTTACAGCATCTGATTTTAACCTTAAAAACAGATTACTTAGAAGTGAATTAATCTACAAAATAACAGCTGGACCTGATGGAACTAGATTATTACATCTTATTTCAACACCTGGCTCTAAATTATCATTTGGTGGTGCTGGCGTTGGTGGTGGTGCTGGTGGTGGTGCTGGTCCTACTTCAGTAGGTTTACAAGGTTGTAAAGTATGGTACCATTATTATGATACTGGAACTGACCCTGATAAAATCAAAGAATGTAGAAAGCTAAATCCAGATGTTATTACAATACCTAATGAAGTGCCATTAGCCAAATTAGAGTTTTCAGAGTTCAATGAACCAACTAAAGTATTAATTAGACAGTTATTTATGACTGAAGCTAAGAGAGCTTTAGGTAGAACTAGAGGTAAGTTTGGTGGGGTCGTTGGTCCACCAGAAGCTGAAAGGACTATGGATTATGAAACACTTGTAAGTGAAGCTAATGATGAGAAAAGACAAATCCTTGAAGAGTTAGATGGTCGTTTAGAAAGACTACGTAGTGATAAACAATTAGAAAGAGCAGCCAATGAAGCTGAAAACTTAAATAAACATCTTAAATATAGACCTCTTGGTTTTTATTTAAAGTAAAAAAAATGGGGTCTATATGACCCCATTTTTTTCTTTCTCCTTTTCGATTTTATTATAATCTTCAATATCTAACTCAATTCCAACTAACACTAATTCTTTTTCAATCGCACTAGCTTTATTATCATCACTATTTAATTTAGCCTCAGACCATAAGTGTTTTAACCAGAATTCAAAAGTTTTATATTTCTTATATCTTTGGGTTGGATACCACTCATTTCTTTGAATAGCCCATGACTCGTATTTGAAAATATCTTCAACAGTACCTAAATCGATACCCCATTCTGATGAAATGATAAAGATATTAGGGTTACCAGTTTTATCTTCTTTGACCATGAAATGAGCAAAATTAGTAAGTCTTTTTGGGATTACTGAAGTTTTCTTCATCTCTTCAATTTCCTCAACCTCCAACCTTTTTATTCTATCTTTAAAATTTTTGGTATCAATTTTAATACCTTCAATTTTTTCAAGACGTTTTTTCTCATTATAATCATCTTTAACTTGCTGCCAAGTAAGACCTAAATCTGATAAGTTATTAGGCTCCTTTTTATTTCTAATCCAGAACTGAATTTCCTTATCTTCCATCACCATTAAATCATCTACGTAATCATCTTGTTGACCCTCTTCTAATGGCACACCGTTAGTTAATTCACATTGCTTTCTAGTGAAAACTTTAAATGGTGTAAGTTCCATTTCTTGAGTTTCTTTATTTTTAACCATATCTACTATAATATCGTCTCTAATCTCTTCATTAAAACAAACCAATAAAGCTTTTATTCTACTATTAAGTTTAGCTAAATACCTTGGTACATTATACTCACTAGTAGTTAATTCTGGGTCATTTTCAATTTGGTCACTTGGAATCATCATACAATTTAGAATAACCTCATAAGGTATATCTCCATTATTTTCATATTTACCGTACTTCTTTTTATAAGCTTTTTGTTCTTCTGTTGGCAACGGTTTTTTCTGCACATCACCATGAGATTTAGAAGTACCAGTATTTACATAATAAATTGTATCACCTAAATTAACTTTCAACTTATCCCTAATAGCTAGTTCCATATGAGCCTTTCTAGCTTTAGCGGAACCAGATTTAGTTACAGTTTTACAATCTTTTTTATATGTTGCAATACTTTCCTTAACACTAGATTTAGACGCAATCTTAACAAGTGGAATTCTAAAATTGTAAATCTCTTCAACAGTTTTATTATATAATTGAATAAAGCTATGTCCATCACCATTTAATAAATGTTCAATACCCACCTCTAAAAAGTCTTCAATATAACCTGGCATTTTAGATGATTTTATTGTGTTACCAACAAATTTAATCTTACCATCAATAAGGTTAGCATAATTCTTTCTAGAAAAGTTAATTGTGGTTTCACAAATATCATCAATATCAAGACCCATACGACCAATCATATACAACTCATTGAATTCACCCACTACTGCATCTAAGCCGATTAATTCTTTATCTATATTAGGTTCAGTAAATCTATGAGTACCTTTAGGTGTGTATTTAAAATCGTTAACATTATCAGGTATAGCGAAGTTAAATCCGTCAGTATCCCCGACTAATGGGGTAAAACCTTTATCAACAAAGAACTTTACCATTAATCTCAAATACTGTCTACCTCTACATGTAGTTTCTTCAGCACATTCTAAGTCACCCCAATTAAATATGTTAGGGGCCCCTAACGAACCAAAGAATGAGTTACCCAATATTTTAATAGGTAATTGTTTCTTATCGTATTTTGCAGCCAATGATTTATGTTCTCTAAGAGCCTTTTCACCACGAGCTTTTTGCTCAGGTGTAAGTTTATCAGCCCTTTCTATTAAAATTGCTTCAATAGCCCTAGCCTTGCCTTTATGTTCATTCATCAAACCTTTAAATGTATCCCTTGTATTGGCGATATATAATAACATGCTCTTCATAGCACCAGAAATATCCACATTAGGGAATATATCGTGAGTAATTTCAATGTTAGGGTATAAAGCCGCAAAATCCAGTTTTACAACATTTTTTCTAAAACCAACTTCAAGAAGTCTAGATAGTCCACCAGTAAATGTATGTCTATCAATTGTTGCTGGTAAAGCTAATCTATTTTCAAATGACCACGCCAACATGATTAACTTCCAAGTACCAGCCGTACCCATAGTTGTTGACCTTGAATATGACGTTGGAATAATCTTAGATAATAAGAAAGCCGCTTGGTTAAATTCTTCATCAACCTTTTCAGTTTCCCAAAGGTCATCTAGTAAGTATCGTCTAACAATATCACGACCTTGTACAACCTCATAACCTTCCTCTAATGGCTTTTTATCCGTAATAGTATAATACTTACCATCCACGTTATTAAATGCGTAAGAAGTCTCCCTATCAGCCCAAATACTGTAAATTTTACCACCCTCTACATAAACTCGATTGGGCTTATTCTTCTTAGCATATTTAGTAATATACTTTAACCCAGCACTTTTAATGTTAGAGTTAATTGCTTTAGCTCTACGCACGGCATGGTAAACATCTAGAATATTATAACCAAACATAGAAGTTTGCTTAAAGTATTCAGTTTCACCACCATACTTAATAGACCTATCTTTTCTACCAATTTTACTCTTACCAGTTGGGTCTAAAGTTTTTGCCATCATTTCTATATCAACACCTAGAATTTCACATCTTGTAAATATAAAGTGCCAGTCGAAGTTTTCCGAGTTATAACCAACAATAGTATCTGGTTGTAGTTTCTTAATTATTTCAAAGAATTTAAGGATTACCAATAGTTCCTCTTCCCTATCATTATTGTTAGGGTCAATTTCTAATATTTCCTCAAAACCTCTATTGTCTTTAACACCAATTTGGAATATTCTAGCATCTTTATGTCTTAGTGGTTCATTATTACCATCAAATTCATATGATTTAGTTAAATCCTCACCAGTATTTTTTCTTTCATTAACATCTTGTATCTCTTCCCTAGATAATAAATTACCTTTAGGGTAAAGCCCAGTTGTTTCTAAGTCAAATTGAAATCTATGTAATTCATCATAATCCTCAAAACCTTTAAATAGACGCTTACCAGATTGAATTAGATATTGTTCGACTGGGTTAATGGCCATGAACAAATGTTTATGGCTCTTACCATATACATCGATACCACCTTGTTTAAAGAAATTTAATAATTTGGAGTATGGGCCATCTACCTTGGCCATAAATTTAAACCCATCATCAATCCTAGGAACTGGGCTTTGGTTATTTAATGAGGTCTTTAATCTAGAAAGTTTAACACCAAATTTCTTTGTAGCTTGGGTGATTTTATTTCTTTTACCACCGTACATTAATTTGGTTACATCTTCCTTAAACCATAAAAAAGATTTTATTTGGTCTCTTTTAATTATTTTACCCTTTTCTGGGTCATTTATAATTAAATTTACCTTATCATCATCATAAGGAATTTCAATTCCAACAATATATTTCTGAGGGTGTTTACCTTCAAGAAATTTTGCTACCTGTTCATTATTAACCATATTCTATCTATTTCAGACAAAATAACTTAATTTTAGAGCCAAAAACAAGGGTTTTTGAATATTTTTAAAAATAATTTGTTCTATACCAGGTATTTAAGAGATTTAATTATCAAGGATGTGGATAATTAAATCTTCCCTAATTGGAACGATAAGTTTACCAGAACCATCATTAAATATAATTGTGAATTCTCCACGGTAAGTCCCAGCTTTTTTAGTTTCTTTTTCAGAAAATTTATAACCGATGTAATATTCTTCACCAGTACAGTCACTAGAAGGTTCTTTAAGAATACATAACGCTTCTTTACCACCTATTCTTTTAACACCAGTGTTTATATCTTCCATACAAAATGTAATAACTGAGTTTTGTAACCTGTCATGAAATGTATCATAATCATTTCGTCCATCATTAATCAGCTCCATTTTTAATATTGGGAGAGTACTCCCTTTCTTTATATAAAAATCCATCTTGTTTTTTATTATAAATATACTAATCTATTGATTTAATCAAATGTATTGCTTGGTCAATAGTTTGAAAACTTTTCTTTGGTACTAAAACATGTGGCTTCTTAATTATAATTGGTATTACAGGTTCACCAATAAACTTAAAAATTTTATTACACTCGTCTTTATTTTTATCTTCATCAACATTAACATCAAAGAACTTAATATTTTCTTTTTCAAGCTTTTCCTTAAGCTCTTCGCAGTATTCACATTTATCACTTGTGTAAATTCTTATCATAATTCTAATCCATTTTCTTCTAACTCATTCATTAAATTGGTTAACCTTTCACTATGTTTATCACCAGCATTTAATATTTCATCAATATTCTTTTGCTTACTCATAAGTGAATACCACATAGCTAAAGATATAGTACCTCTAAATAATTGATAATAAACTGAGACATTATTTTTCTGTCCTATACGATACGTTCTATCTTCTGCTTGCTCATTATCACCTGGTACCCAACTAAATGAATTAAATATAACGACAGTACCTTCAGTTAGTGTAATACCAACACCAGCAGAAGTGATATTACCTATAAATACTTGAGTTTTCTTATTGTTTTGGAACTTATCGATTGAATCTTGCTTAGCTTTAGTTGACATTTTACCATTGTGAGTAACACATTTACTACCAAATTCTTCAGCCAATTCTTCTAATTCATCAGTAAATGTTGTAAATATAACTACTTTTTGATTTTGTTCAATGGCATCGTTGACCAATTCCACCGTTTTTGGAATAGCTTCCATTGCGATAAATTTTCTCAATAAACCTAACTCTACCAAGTCTTTGTTTAAATTACCACCACGCTTACCAGCTTCAGCTCTTTTTTCAAGATACTCTTCCCAAAGGTTCTCATAATCGTTCCAACCACGCTTAGATAAGTCATGGTATAAGGTCGTTATTGTTTTGTCAGGCATATCTAACACTTCAGTCTTAAGTCTCCTAAGAAGCGTGTTTTTGGTCCTAATACCTAATTCACTTAAATTAGAGGCACCATCAGTAATCCAAATTTGTTTTGTTCTACCGTTATTTAATTTTTTATAAAAACGTTTAGCATCACAATATCTTTGTGCAAAGAATTTCCAGTTACCACCCAATGGTGATTTAACCAACTTTAATAAGTTGAAGAAATCCATTGGTTTATTAGCAATAGGTGTACCCGTTAATAACCAAACTCTTTCCACATCACCACGTTCGACAATATCATTTATTAACACAGTTCTTTGAGCTTTAGGATTTTTAATCTTGTGTGCCTCATCTAATATCACTAAGTCATAATTTTCATCTAAGATATTAGTATAGTGAACATCATCTTTTTTTGGTTTACCCAAAGTATGAAAGTTTTTTAATATATCGTAATTGATGATAGTGAATTTGCCAACGTCTGGCCAGTTACTACCATTAACAATAATACCCTTTTGACCAAATGATTCAATTTCTCTTTGCCAAGAAATCTTAACACTGGCTGGACAAACAACGAGAACTTTTTTAGCATCAACGACTAATGAAGCTAAAATCGACTGGTAAGTATTATGGGTTACAATTCCATGATTAATAACAAATAATGAATCTTCGGCATCAACTTTAATACATACACTA
>TARA_R110000824_G_scaffold117409_1_pt1 | contig 31381 bp, 34 predicted proteins | sample TARA_R110000824 | Tara Oceans TARA_R110000824 (sample SAMEA4397747) | marine metagenome | biome: Polar Biome; feature: [MES] marine water layer (ENVO:01000295) within the mesopelagic zone...; material: water (ENVO:00002006), including particulate matter (ENVO:01000060) such...
GCTGCAAAAGCCGCTGCAAAAGCCGCACAAGCCGCTGCTGCAAAAGCCAACGCTGCAAAAGCCGCTGCTGCACAAGCTGGTGCCGATCCTGTTGCTGCCCAAATTGCTGCTGCACAAGCCGCTGCTGCAAAAGCCGCACAAGCCGCTGCTGCAAAAGGCACGCGGACCCCCGATAAGTTTCTTCAGCGGACCGGGCGGCCGACGCAACGGTTGACTCTGCGGCGGACGCCGGCAGCTATTGCTGCTGCAAAAGCCGCTGCTGCACAAGCCGCTGCTACAAAAACTGCTGCTACAAAAGCCGCCGAAGCCGCCGAAGCCGACGAAGCCAACGCTGCAAAAGCCAACGCTGCGAAAGCTGCTGCTACCAAAGCCGCTGCTGCAAAAGCTGCTGCTGCAAAAGCCGCTGCCGCCCTCCAAACTGGTGGAGGCTTTGCCAACCCTGCTGCCGATCCTGCTGCCGATCCTGCTGCCGATCCTGCTGCCGATCCTGATGCCGATCCCGATGCCGATCCCAATGCCGATCCTGCTGCCGGTCCCACTGCTGCCCAACTTGCTGCTGCTGCAGAAGCCGCCGCTCTACTAACTGGTGGTTACGAAGCCGGTCCCGCTGCCGTTCCTGTTGCCGGTCCTGTTGCTGCTGCAAAAGCCGCTGCAAAAGCCGCACAAGCCGCTGCTGCAAAAGCTGCTGATGCGAAAGAAGACGAAGACGAAAGGCTTCGATTGAAAGCTAAAGCAGACGCCGAAGCAGCAGCGATAGTAGCTGCCGATGAACAAGCTGTGCTAGATGCAACTAACGAAGGTGCGCCCCTTACAATACAGCCTAAAATGCCTCCTGGTCGCGCACCTGAAATACAGGCAGCAAAGGCCGGTAAAATTCCTACCGTTATACCAGAAGGCTTTTCTACTACACCACCGGGAGGAGACGGTGTATATACAGCAGTACCCCCTAAAGAGGGCATGATATATGTTTATGGCCCCAATGGAGAACGTATAGAAATTCCTGAAGGTGGCGGCGATGATCCTTCATTAGAAACACAAACTGATAAAATAGAACAACTAGACGATTATAAAGATATAGATCCTCCTACAGATGTATCTCCTGAAATAATGGCTGTAGCAACAGGAAAGCTAGACAAAGCTATTGCTGATGGCAAGATACGGCCAGGAGACTACCCCGCAGCCTTAGCTAGAGAGCTTAAAGAGCTTGAGCCTGAGCTTGGTAACAAGCCAGAAGCGGCTATCGTAGACGAAATAAGGACGCTTACTGAGCAAGCAAGAGCAGCTAAACGTGATCCTGTACAAGAAGAAGCAGCTCGCATGGAGGCTGCCAAGCGCCCTGAAGCAAAAGATTATGCGGAGGGAGTTACGACAGATGAAAGAGTTGAGATTCTAGATAGAGATCCAGAAGCGCTTCTAGACCAGTTCAAAACCAAATATGGTGATATTTCTATTTCGCCACCGTCTGTGGACGCCGATGGGAATATTACGTCGTTTGATGAGGCAACAGGGAAGAATGTTGTTATGTCTCCTGCTGACTTTGCGCGTAAGCATGAGCTGGATGTAGGAGTTACGACAGAACAAAGATTTAAGATTATTGAGGCAGAAGATCCTGAAGCATACACGCGCATAGGCCAGACTATAGCAGCGCGAGAACAGCAGAGTGTTATAGAGTATGTTACTAAAGAGGGAACAGACCTTGATAAGATACCAGAATATGCCTTAGCAGAGAGGCGTACTGCACAGGTGGGTGATGCTGAAACTAAAATTGCTGCGGAACTCAAGGGTGTTCCTTCTTTAGACTTAGAAGGCCGTGGAGCACTTACAAAAACTCCTCCACGAGGAGATGCTGCACAGATAGACGGTATTCCTACAATGGCAGCAGCTAAGATGGAGGCTGTTCAAGGCCCCGCCAGGAGAACAGCGGCAGCAGACATGATGTCGGTTCTAGCTAATCTGCCTACTGAAGTAACAGAGGCTATTGCAGAAAAGCCAGCGACTGTTGAGGAGCAAATAGATTCTGGAAAAGACCCTGAAGTGACTGCCGCAGTAGCTGCCTTACCAGTAGAGGCCCTTGTATCAACGCAGATGAGCAACCTTCTAGCAGGAATGGAAGAAGGTGAAACGCCTTTGTGGGCAAAACCTGCCGTAGCACAAGTAGAGCAAATGATGGCTCAGAGAGGACTATCGGTTTCTACAGTAGGGCGTGATGCTCTATTCAATGCAATCATTCAGAGTGCTCTGCCGATGGCTCAAAGCAATGCACAAGCACTTCAGCAAAGAGCACAACAGAATCTGTCGCATGAACAGCAAGCTAATTTAGCGGCTGCACAGAATACTATGCAGATTCGTATGCAGAATCTAGCCAATAGACAGACAGCGGCATCACAGACAGCTAATATGTCGCAACAGATTAAAGTTCAACAAGGCCAATTTACGCAAGAGGCTGTTATAACTACTGCTCAACAAACTCAGCAAACTGAATTAGCTAATGCTCAGTTGCGCCAACAAAAGGCACAACAAGAATCAGCACAACGTCAGCAAGTTGCTATATCTGAACTAGATGTTAGCAGCAGAATGGACTTAGCAAATTTACAGGCAGAAAGTTTAAGAGCCGGTAAAGATATGGACGCAGATCAACAAATGCGTTTAACTAAGTATAATGCTCAGATTGCTAGAGTTATGCGTAAAGCAGATTTTGATCAAGATATGGAAAAGGCAAATCTCTCTTCTGAACTTCAGATGGAAATGTTGAATCTAACTGAGATGAATGCCGCATCAAAAGATACAATGACTGCTGAGAATCAAGAGAGGCTAACTCTTTTTAATACGCTTGTAGACTTTAAGAAGAATAATGCTAGCTTCGCTCAACAGATGGATTTGGCTAATATGAGTGCCGAGAACCAAATGGAGCTTGCTAACTTATCTGAAAGGGCTGCCACCGATGCTGCCAATATGACAGAGGCTAATAAGTTTAGACTAACTGAACTATCAACTTACGTTAATGTAATGAGCCAGAATACTGAGCTGAGGCAACGAGCAGAAATGGCTCAGATGTCAGTGGCCGAGAAGATATCTCTTTCAAATCTGACAGCTAAAAATCAAGCCGACTCAGAAAGTATGTCGGCTGAGAATGTTGTAGAGCTTCAGAAGTACGAAAAGAAAATGCAGGCAGGACAAGTAAATGCACAGCTAGCGCAACAGCTAGGCCTTACCAATTTAAGCAATGAGCAATCAGCCGCAATGTTTAATGCGCAGATTGATGCTAATATGGATATTAAACAGTTTGACGCTAATCAGCAAGCTCAATTAGCTAATAGTCAGTTTATGCAAAGCATGACCGTAACTGACTTTAACGCAAGACAAACAGCAGCTATGCAGAACGCTACGGCTATGGCGAACCTTGATTTGTCAGCGGTAGATCAAAGAACCAAGTTATCTATTACTAACGCTAATAATTTCTTACAGATGGATATGGCTAATCTAAGTAATAGGCAGCAGGGCAAGGTAATAGATATTCAATTAGAACAGCAACGGCTTCTATCTGATCAGTCTTCTGAGAATGTAAGTAGGCAATTCAATGCGACTTCGGAGAATCAAATTAATCAGTTTAATACAACTATGGCTAATCAGATGCAGCAGTTTAATGCACAGCAAGGCAATGCGATGCAGCAGTTTAATGCAACTGAAAAGAATAGAATGGAAGCAATAGCTGCCGGAAATTCCCTAGATGCTGATAAGTTTAATAATCAGCTAGAGACACAATTAGATCAGTTTAATGGACAGATGGACTTGGCTCGTGAGCAGTGGAATGTTGCAAATGCTCAAGCTGTTGAACAGTCTAATATGCAGTGGCGACGGAATGCAAATACAATTAATACGGCGGCACAGAATTCTGTGAATCAGCAGAACGCGCAGATGGCTTATAACATGTCAACAGCAGCGCAGTCTGCCGTATGGCAAACAGCACGAGATGAGGCAACCTATATAAGACAGAAGTATGAGAATGCAGAGCAGAGGAAGACATCTCTGTATGCTACCGCTTTAGCTAATGAGGGCTTTAAAGGAGAGAGTAATGTGCACATGAAAGCAATGACGACAGCCTACAGCGGCATGATGGTTTTAATTGATGCAGCTTTTGAGTAGTGATGAAAGAATATTTCAATAAATACAATGAAATGATCAGCAGGGGGGATCTATAATAATGAAAAAGTTCTTTAAAAGGATAGGCAAAGCCATCAAGAGTGGTGTCAAAAAGTTTGGAAAATTTATGAATAAGGTTGGCGTCGTAGGACAGATTGCTATGTTTTTTATTGCGGGGGGAGTAGGAGGTCTGCTTATGAAGGGGCTTATGAAGGGCATTGGCTCACTAGCAACTACTTTAGGCGCTTCTGGTAATTCTATACTACAAGGCGTTGGTGCTGTTTTAAATGGAGCGCATGAATTTGCGACAACCGTTGGTAACACTTATAATACAGTCACAAGTGCTATGCTGGATTTTGGAAAGACGGCCTTGAATAAGATTCCTGGCGTTAATATGGAGCTTTCTGGCCCTGGTGGTTGGCTGGAGAATGCTAAAATTAACGTAAGTGAAATTGGAGATCCTTTTAGAAAAACTATATCAGGCCAAGGCAGAACCTTAGCAGATATATCTAAAACTACTGGAATGCCTATAGATGAGCTAGCTAGAGCAAATGTTGGTCTAACTAAGGGTATTAAACTTGAGAATTGGGGAGACATTGTAGTACCAGAAGGAGACTCAATTTATACGAAGTTGACGGCGCTTACTGGTGAAAGCGTAGATACAAGATCTATTTATGGTCCTGCTAAAGAGGCTGCGGCATTAGGTGGCGATGCTAAAGTAATAAGTTCTCCCTTCGAAGATCCAAGCCACTTCAAGGATCTTGATGGGGGGCTACATGAGAATCTACATCAAACTCCGCCGCCTGCTACTCTCGCTGGTGGGGAAACGTCAGGGCGGCCTATGAGAGCAGTCGGTGCTGAGATCGATAGCCTGCTGTCGCCTGAAGATATCAGCGGCGCCATTCAAAGAGAAGCAGAGGAGCGAGTCGCTAACAGCGTAACGGCGCTGGAACCTTCTGAGGGTTGGGAAGAGACGCTCAAACGGCTCGGAGCAGCACGAGAAGGAGGGTTTGGGCTTAACTCGCCTGTGCCAGAAGAAGAGGGAATTTTCGGAGATTTGTGGGGAGCCGCAAATAAAGAGATAAGAGAGAATTATGGGCTTTATGGCGAGGGCAGCCCCGGCACGATCACAGCAGCTAAGAATATTTTTACGGATGTTTCACTCCTTTTACCCCCAGACGATGCTCCTGATCCTACCCCCTATGCAGGCACTCCTATACTTCTTGATACATATAACTCCGACCAACTCAAGGCACACAATACTGTGATGATACCGGCTCTGCAGCAGATGCAGCAAAATAATGGTCTTTTTGGATATTCTTCATACTTAGATAGTCAAATATCTTATAGTCAGCGGATGCTACAAGAGAATCAAAGGGGGCGTTTTAGTCCTAGAGGTGTAGCATAGTGGCTAAAGAACTTAATAAAATAACCAAAAGACCTGATCAAGAGTACGTAGTAGACAACATGGCAAGTATGGACAGGCCTATGCCAGGATCTTCTTTAACAAATGACCCTGATCAGCCATTCCCATTTGAAAAGGCTCCAGAGTATACTAATGTGCGAGAGGCCTCTGAGTATATATTTGAAACGCTTATAGAAGAAGAAACCTATATCCCTTTAATGGGTGCCATTGCCGAGGGCTACCCTCTAATGGACGTAACGAAGGCCCTATTATTCAAAGGCTTTTCAGAGGGTAAATGGAACCCTGATCTCCTTATGCTCTTAGCAGAACCGCTAGCTTACATGCTGATGGCTTTGGCTGAGAGGGCCGATATAGACTTTGTAATCTATAGAGGCGAAGAAGAAGACGCTGAAGAAAACGAAGAGCTTTTGGGTACTAAGTACGACGAAAAGAAAATGAAAGAGCTGCGGAAGGCCCGACAGACTAGAGAGATACCTAAAGCGGCTATACCCGCAGAGGTACTGGCAAGATTAGATGAGGCCCCTGTCGAAAGCTTATTGGAGCCTTCGGAACCACCCGAAGAAGAACCAAAGAAGAAACAACCACAGAGCCTAATGGCTCCTCCCGTTTAAAGGAATAGAAAGAATATGTCTATTGATGATCTAGGTATGTCGTTGCTCGCGCAAAAAGATGAGCAGCGCGAAGATAGTAGGCGCAGAGCGCGTAAGCAGGAGAAGAGAGTTAGACGCACACAACTTATTGGTGCCGTTGGCGGTATTGCTATTAATATAGGCAACAAGGTTCTTGCTGAAAAAACAAATGATTTTATGAATTCGGAACAAGTCTTTAATGAAAGAATTAAAATAAAGGTCGCAGCAAGAAATGCAGGAATTGTTACAGCACGAGAAAAAGCAATACAGGCCTCTGGTTCTTCAACGAAGGCTTTTTTTGCAGAGCAAGCTAGAGCTATGATAAAGGAAAAGGCTGATCTATTATATGAAGAAGAAAAACTTGATGCAGATGCATATAATAGATATATAACAGAGCAAGGAGACATCTATGGGGAAAAGATGGCCCTACAACACAATGAAGCTTTAAGACTAGCGGATCGGACTGTCACTTCTGAGAGCTTTGAAAATATTATAGAGATGGCTAACAAGCGACCTAAAAATGTCGGAGAGTATCTCACAAATCTTTTTAGAGGGAAGTCTAAACAAGATATAGACGACGAAGCCTTTGAAGCAATAAAAAACCATGCATCTACTCAAAATGCTGAGGAGTTTATGGAGGTCTTTGAAGGTGAATATGCCGCTCATGGAGATGTAGTGCGTGCTCACGATTTTGCAAATAACGTATTTCCTGGTAAGGTGTCTAAAACATTTACGACTATTGAGTTTACTACTCAGATTTCCGCGGATAGCGTGACACTGTTCAAAAAAACAAACCACTTTAATACTAACTCTGACCAGTGGCTTCTTGAAAAATTGCCTTTTAATGTAACAATGGAGCGAGAGACATACGACATGAGAACTCCTGAAGAAATTGACATAGCCGAAACTCAGCTTGTAACAGCACTTAATGCTAATTTTAATTATGGAGAAAGGGGCCTCACTGACCTAACTCCAAAAGCATTTGAGCTATTCAGAGCAATTGTTCCTGACTACATTCACTTAGAAAGAATAACAAATATAAAAGATTTAGGAATTGTTGCGGATGCTTGGGCAAAGATGGTATCAGTAAGTTCAAATCTAAATAGCACTGGTGGAGATGAAATTGCTAAAGAAGCTTTTGGAATGCTTAGCAGTTCTTTAGGATCAAGAATAAAAGCTTTAGAATCTAAACTAGCAGAAACTCCAGAAAAAAGAAATACACTTACGAAAGAATTTATTTTAGAGCTTGCTAAAGATGTCGCTTTCGTACAGCAAAATCTTGGGGGCGCTACTTTAAGAGCTGAGGCTACAGTCGGACGAGCAGGAACTAGAGCTACAACTACATCTACTACTATAAATACACCACCTTCCACAGGAAACATTATAGTTACAGATACGGATGGCAAGGATTGGGCATTTGATACTCAAGAAGCTGCTGATGAGTTTAAAAGGGACTCAGGACTTTTATAGTGGCAGAAATAGATTATAATGCACTAGCAGCGAAACATGGTGGAGTCGCAGTTATAGAAGAAGAAGAAAAAGACTCTCCTATAAATTATGCTGAACTAGCAGCACAGTATGGTGGGGTCGCAGCAGAAGAACCCCCACAAGAAATACCTACGCCCGAAAAACCCCAGCCATCAACGTCCACAGAAACTTCTTTAGATATGTCAGGATGGGGGCCTCAACAACGGCGTCGATCTTCGATTAAGGCGCAAATGGGCAGAGGCCAAATGCTTACAAATACTAAAGATGATACCGGCTCTGTTGCAGAAGATGCCGCAAGAGTGACGGCCAAACTTCTTTTAGGTCCAACCGAGATAGTTTTTGACGCAGTAGATGCCGCAGTAACAGCAGTAAGCGGTAGAGAACTTGATCCTTCTACCTGGGCCTCCATTGCAAAAAATCTGCTAAAGGGGTACGGTCTTACTCCTGAACAAAGTAATAAAATAATAGATGAATATGGTAAAATACGTAACGTAGAAACAACCACAGGTCAAGTTTTAGATGCTGCCGCATTCATGGGAACTATTCTCACTGGTAAAAAAATGCTTGGTGAGAGTGTCGGATTTTTTAAAGATGGGGCAAAGTGGCTCGCTTCTAGTGTAGCCGCAGGACAAGCACTATCTGATAAAGATGCAAATGTCGCTAATCTAATTGAATCTTTATACGAGGACGAGGCCGGTGCTCCACCAGAATCAACTATGAATACTATTGCTCAATTTTTATCAGCAGACAAAGATGATCCAGAAATGGAAAAAAGATTTAAACTATTTGCCGAAGAAGTTTTGTTCGGTGCTATTTTCGGAACGCCTGGGGCCGTAAAAAGGGCATTCCCTTGGCTTGTTGCTAAAAGCAGAGAAATGTATAAGTCTCGCCCTTGGCAATTAACAAAAAAACAAGAGGGTGAGATTGCCTTTAAATATTTAAAGGACGCGCGAGATGATCTAAAAGCGAGCCTAAGAACGGACCATGAAACGCCACTTCCTACTGAATTAGTAGACGAGGGTGGCGCTCGGATTTTACGAAATTCTAATTCTGTAACTAGACGTTTTATTGGTAGATTCTTTACACCTGGCGGGGCTGGACTAACAAAGAAAACTTTTAATGCTTTTGAAGATTCTAGAACTGCTCAAAGACAAGTGTTATCTAGAGCAGAATTTCTCTCTGGGCAGCTAAAGCGTTCTTTAGATAGGATTGGCGATGCAGATAAATCTGCGGCTGTCGGACAAAGAGTTCAGGCAGCCTTAAATTCTGATACTGCTTTCTTAAAAGATCTCACGGGTAAAGATAGAATTTCAGCTTTTGCAAAGGAGCATGATCTTCCTGCTTCTGTAGCTGCTCATACTTTAGAAGCTAGGGACTTGATAGATAGCCTATCAAAGGACTTAACAACAGTACGAATGGCCGATAACTTAAGAGAAATTATTCAAGATAATGCTGGGTCGTATGTTAGGAGAAGCTACAGATTATTTGAAGACCCTAATTATGTTCCTTCGGATGATGTACGAAAGACTGCCGTAGATTATATTGCTAACTCTATGATGAACGCTGAGAAGTCTTTAGATGAGCATACTGCATTAGTTAGAGCGGCAAATAGCGTTGATAAGATATTAGCCAAGGGGGACGGCAAAGAAATATATGATCATATTATAAATTCTAAAAGAGTAGCTAGCGAAATATTAGGACACAAAAAGGCCATACCACAAGAAATACGTGCACTCATGGGAGAAATACAAGAACCCTCCGAGAATATTTTATTGACAATAAGCAAAATGTCAAAGCTTTATGAAACAAATAGGTTCTTTGAAAGGTTTTATGCTTTAGGAAAGAGCGGTAAGTATGTAGTAGATCCTGATGATATGCCACTAGCGGGAGATCCCGCCAGAAAAGGATGGACCCAAATACAAGGAACTAATTCTGTTCTAGATGGAAAGTTTGCGCCTGACCATGTAGTAGACGCCATACATGAAAAAGACGCGCATTTCCAAGTGTTTCTTGGTAAAGATGGTACAGTATCTCCTTGGTGGAGAAATTTCCTTTATGCTAAAGGTGCCTCTCAATCAATGAAAACTGTGTATAGTCATGTGACTCATGCACGAAATGTTGTTGGTGGCATGCAATTTGGAACAGCCAATGGAGCTAGTCCATTTTCAAGAGAGTCCATTGAGAATTTTAGAATACTCAAACAAAAGGTATCAAAAGGTGGCGACAAAGCTTTGCAAGCAAAATACGAAGAATTTTTAGAGCTTGGGATTATTAATACGAATGTTACGGTTAATAACTTTAGAGCACTTCTAAATGCCGGGTCCGAATCTACAGCCGGTAATGTTGCTTCTAAACTTGCAAAGTTAGGAGATAGTTACGGGGTTGTAAAAAAAGCAAAGGCTTTAGGAAGAAAATATGTAGTAGATGCCCCACAAGATATTTATATGGCGACAGACGATTTCTTTAAAATAAATTATTATCAACAAGAATTAAGAACTTTACAGAGAGCATTCCCAGATGAACCTATTGGTTCTCTAAAAAAACAGGCCTCCGATATAGTTCGAGATACATTTCCAAATTATGATAGAGTTCCTAGAGGTGTGCAGGCTGCAAGAGAGCTTCCTCTTGGATCTTTTATGGCCTTTCCTACTGAGATTATGAGAACAAGCACTCATATTATACGACGAGCGAGCAAAGAGATTACTTCTGGAAGTCCAGTTCTTAGGGCTAGAGGACTACGAAGGCTTGCTGGTTTTGCTACTACAACTTCGGGATGGGCTGGTGCTTCTGCTGTCTCCGCACAGCTTCTTGGGTGGACAGAAGAAGAAGAGAAGGCTCATCATATTTTATCTGAAACTCCATTCTCTAAAGATGCTCCTCGAATATGGGTTACGACTGATGATGGTATAAAATCTATTGATACTCAATTTTTAGATTCTTATAGTGTTATTAAAGGGCCGCTGATGGCAGCGTACCGAGAAATTGAAATAGGCCAACTACAGGGCGAGGCTCTAGATGAATATCTTGTTAATGCCTTAAGGACCGCCTCGTGGCAATTGCTAGAACCTTATGCATCAGAAGCAATGTTGACAGAAACTTTTTTAGATGTTGGGTACGCACTCGAAGATCCTGAAGGCAGGCTGCCAAGCGGTAAAGCAATATTCGGTGATAAGCTAGATGCCTTTGATCAAGCATGGGGAGCAATAGCCCACATAGGTAAATCTTTAGGCCCTGGAAGTGTTTTAAGTGCGAAGCAACTTGTAGATGCTGCAACAGGAAAGCCGCACAGAATTACTGGGGATACTAATGATACAAAATTAGCTTTAATAACACAGGCTTCTGGTTTTAAATTTACGAACCATGAGCCAGCGGATTCTATTTTGTGGGCCGCTAAAAAGTGGAATGGTGCGAATTTTAATGCTTCTTCATTAACAGCCGATTATGAGGCTACTGGTGAGGACTTGGCCGAGCAGCATTATAATATTGAAAAGAAGAGATTTGAAGCTTCTCAAGAATTTTATAGAAAAATAAATGCAAGTCTTGTTGCTGTAGGCTCTGAGGATACAGAGGCTGCTCTGATAGGAGCAAAAGTAAACGAGGATGTCATAGTAAATCTGATGGCTGGCCTCTTTACTCCACGCCCATTAAGTGAAAACTTGCGAATAGAGATGTATCAAAAAACTCCAACTGCCTTAGAGGGGGACGAAGCAGCGGCCTATAATAAAATAATGGGGAACTATTCAGATATGTTGTCTGCACGACTTGATCAACCCTTTGAAGTCAGACACAGGAAGGCCACAGGTGGTGTAGTAGAAGATGTCCCGCAAGCACCTAAAGAGCCTGATGAGCGCATCGACAAGATGACGGGGCGACCATATAACGAACAGGCTGGTGGAGCCTTCATAGATGCAGAAGACCCCCTGCGGCGATTAGGCTTCGTTGGAGGAGGTCTTGCAGATAACCCTCTAAGACGCTTAGGGTTTGGGGAAGGCGGATCAATACGAAATAATCCAATAACTGAACATCATCTTAATAATTTAAAAAATCGTGCTTATGTAATAGATGAGGAGGATGGCTCAGTAAAAACTGTATACACAATTCAAGTAAATGATAAAAGATTGCATGGTGGTGCTCCTACGTTAATTCCTACTATATATAATGGTAAACAATTGGGGCAGGAAGAGGCAATATATATGGCGGTTGAATCAGGAAAATCTTGGCCTACTGCAAAAACACATCCTGAGTTGAGGGCGCGCGATATAGAAATACATAGATCATTTAATGCTGATGTTAAAAAGCATATGGACGAAGCTCCCGAAGATGATAACCCTATACGAAGACCTGGGTTTGGTGTTGGAGGCAAAGCACTAGAATTATTTCTTCCAAGATTAGTAAAAACAATTAAGACTCATAGTAAAAGAGATATTAGTACTGAAGAAGCGGAACAAGCTGCTCGAAATATAGAAGATTCTTTAAATGTTTCGGACGATATTGATGTCCCAAGTGGACTAGAAAGCAATCCCGAATTAGAAGATTATGTTATTAGATTGACTCGTTCTAGATTGGACGAGAAAAATGATTTATCGTTGGAGCAACTAGAGAAAATACCAGAGTGGAAAGCTGCACAAGAAGGAACAGGAACGTGGCAAGAGTTTAGCCGTAAGCGCCCAAATAGATACACCGAAGAAGAAATAGAAAATGAGGCTCTTGTTCAAGGAAGGGCGCTGGAATTTGACCCCAACATGGAGCTAACTCATACAGTTAATGATGCACTTAGAAGTATTGATGCTCTTGATAGGCCTAGTGCAGAAGCTGCCAAACGTAACTTTGAAGATTTTTGGCTACAGAAAAGAATCGCGCGGATTGGCGGAGCGGCGAGCACTGCTTTAAAAGAAAATATAGGGGGCAGCCTACGGGAGAAGATAGCGGATCTTAGCGTCGATGAAAAAAGGATGCTTACTAGGATTGAAAGAGATATGCCAGCAGTTCCAGTAAGAAAAACACTCCCTGACGAAATGGTTCCAATTTCAAAGGCTAAAAGGGCAGAAAATCAAGAAGACTTTATAAGAAACTCTAAAGAAAAGGATCTTTGGTACAGAGGGACATCTTCTGCATTTGATCTAGACTACGAAGTTAATTTTGCATTCCCGCGAGAAATAGGAACACATGTCGGGACTCGTGGGCAAGCCACTGATATTGTTGCACACAGGGCAGATATTAGAAGTGGAGCTGATTTTAATACTAGGATGGAGTGGATGTTGCTATCAGCAGGAAAGATGCGGCCTGGAGTGGCTGATGAAATGTTTGAACAAGCAGGTAGAGCAGATGCAAAAGGATCTCCATACGCTTTAGAAGAGCATCCGCCTGCCATCACATCAGGATATATAAGGGTGCAGAAACCGCTAGTAATACGAGACTTAGGTTCCTGGGCCGCTGAAGATATTCTATCAGACAAAACTAGTTTAGGACGATTAGAAGCTGCGCTAAGTAGGCACGCTAAGGCTAACATGACTAAAGACAAACAAAAAATATTTAGAACACTTGTAAAAGATGTAGATGATTTTAATTCAAAGCAAATGGAACCTTCTGGCGTGTTCAGATTATCAACATTTAAAAGAGAATTATACGAAGCAGACTTTAATATAAGATTAAGGAAATTTATAGAGAGTCTTGGCTTTGATAGTATTAAATATAAAAATACTGGCGAAGGAAGATTTTTAGGCGAAGGAAGTTTTTCTTATATATTGTTTCGGCCCAACCAATTTAAAAGCAAGTGGGCGCAGAAGTTTGATCCAGCAGACTCTCGACAGAATAAAGTTACTGGCGGTAAAGCCTCTAAAGATCCTAGAAAAGAAGCTTTTATAAGGCGGTTACAGCTTAACGTGGGCGGCTACTTAATTGAAAGCGGTGATACCCTATCAGGTATTGCTAGAGAAACAGGGTCTACAGTCGAAGAGCTTCAAAAGCTTAACAAGATTAAAGACGTTGACAAGATCTACGCAGGAAAGACTCTAAAGGTTCCTGAGTATTTAAAACCAAAAGAAGAAGTATCTCTTGCCGAAGAAGATCAGCAGCAGTTTTCAGATGATGTGGCTGTTGCTCTTGTAGAAAAAGTATTTAGTCCTGATGATTTAGAAACAGAACTTTTAGAAACAAGAGAACGTGCTACTACTGTTGTTAAGTCTAAGATACCTAAGAAGCCTTCTGAAGATTTTGTCCCTGTTGACAAAGCTAGGCAATCACCCGAAGAGTCTCGTGAAATGACTTTTTATGACAAGCTAGACGCAGTAAGCGCACCGGCAGATTACGTAATAGATCTTGCTAACAAATGGCATGACACTAGAGAAGACGTTAATAGAAGGTACGACGCTGGTGAGATTACAGCAATGGAACAAGGTCTATGGAATGCTGTGGGTCATATTGAAACTGCTACTACACCCCTTGTAGATCTTTTAGGCGCTGTTGCTGGCGGTACTGCTAGGTTCTTGGGTGTTGATGATGAGCTTGCGGAGATTGGTAAAGCTATTAGTGACACAGAAGCTGTTAAATCTTTAATAGAACTTATGAAAGAAAACCCAAGGGCAGCTAGAAATATTGAATCTGTTGCTCAGATAATTGGTGCCCGCTCTGCCCTTACAGTTTTTACAAGAGGTTTTAATAGGATTGCTGAGGGTGTAAAGACTAAGCAAGAAGGTTTTTATGATCCAGGACGTACAGCTCTTGGTCAAGCGGCTATTGTTGGCAGAGACTTTGTTAAAAAGGTTCCTAGTGCTGTTTTAGATGCTGTTGTTCCTTGGAGAAGCAGGGCTAGAGATATAGCAGGAGCAGCAAAAAATAAAATATCTGATGAGCTTAACGAAGCTATAAGAAGCGCAGATCGCTTTGCTTCTATGCTTACAGCTAGATATATACGCTGGCAATCGCGTGAAAGAAATACAGGAATTTTAGATGACGTTAATTCTCCTGTTGCTTTAGCTAATGAATATAAATTCTTAAATGCTTGGAATGAAGCTGAAGTCCGTAAACAAATCTTTGAAGATATTCCTAACGGCGGGAACTTAGGTTTACGTGTACCTGACGCAATACAAGACATAGCCTCTGCACACATTAAAAATGTGTGGGGTACGGGTAATAAAGGAATTAAAGAGTCTAACACTGGGGTTGTTATTAAGCGTCCTGACGGCCCTCAAAGCTTAGGTAATGAGGCTTTAAACAATGGATCTAGAAACCCGTCACCTATAATTAAAGAAATTTTAGGGCCAGGTGGTGTATCGGAAGCTGGTAGAGTATTTAAAAGTTCTACGGATAAGATGCTTAAGTTTTTAAACGATAGAAATCGTAAAGTTATTGGAGACAAAGCTGGATATAACCCTATGAAGTCTGCGAATGAAATAAGTTCTCAAGACTTTAAAGACTATTTGACCTTTAAAAAGATTGATTTTGAAAAAGGCCCTGGTGACTTTATAATTATTCGTGGGAGCCATGCGTCAGAGTCTAAAGAAATTGGAGGTGTTAATGACTTTATTGCCATAGACACTAAGAAGGGCGATGTCTTTAGCCTGATTTCTGATAAGCACGATATAGGTGGTGTAAATCCTATTAATGGGAGGTCTTTATTAACAGTCCAGCCTATGGTAAGCAGGAACTTTAAGACTTTGGAGATTCCAAAGTCTCGTCCTAGAGATATTGCAGCAGAAAGAGCCGCAGCTCGTAAGCTTGCAAAAGAAACAAATGTTCCTTTAAGAGCTAATCAAGAAAGTTCACTGGGTTTTAATAAGACAACAGGTGCTCCTAGAAATGCTCAGGGATTTCCTAATAGCCCTGTGCTATATATGGAAGATGTGTTAAGAGCTATTTCAAGTTCTAAAAGGTTTACTGCTGAAGACGTTAAAGACTCTATAAGACGTACAGGTCTTGTAGCTTCTAGTCAGAATGTTTATAGAGATACATCAGAAAATGCACCTGAGATTTATCGTGATAAGATAAATGTGTTAACCGCTTTAAGGAGACTTAACTCTTTATAGAGACGAGGAGAGGATAAGTGGAATATAAATATTTTAGCATGGAAGAACTTAAATGTCAACACTGTGGCAAACAGGGAATGGATGAAGAGTTTATGGTTAAGGTAGAAGCCTTACGCCATGAGCTAGGTTTCCCTTTTACTGTTACATCTGCTTACCGCTGTAAAGACCACACCATAGAGCGCAAGAAGAAGACGCCTGGAGCACATGCTTCTGGACACGCCATAGATATTGCTGTTACTGGTGATCAGGCTCACAGGCTCTTAGAAGCTGCTCTAAGCATGGGCATGTCTGGTATTGGTGTTAATCAGAAAGGCGCTAACAGATTCATTCACCTTGACGATCTTGAGTGGGACAAGAACCGCCCAAGACCTGGGGTGTGGAGTTACTAATGAACATCGTAGATCTAAAATCTTATAAGGCTGAAAAGGATACGAAACAAACAGAATTAGTCCTACTTAATGGAGAGCTTAATAATCTTAAAAAGCTTAGAGATGAAATTGATTTTAATATCTCCATTATGCAGGAATTAATAGATATAGCAATAAGGAAGTCATGGCAGAGAAAGGACACATAATATTAATTACAGAATTACTAGGCCAGAAGCAGCGCAAGGAAGAAGAGTTAGAATACTATAATAATGAATTAGTGAAGTTGAAACTAAAGTCTGAGATCGTCGAAAAAGAATTGGAGATGACTCGCATGATTATTGACTTAATTAAAAATGAAAAGATTCGTACAGTGTAGCTTCCTCCCGCTTCTTTTTTTGGTGGGTTATGCTGTGCTTGACGGCTGCTTAAGGGGGATCGTGAGAACGATGAAGTGGTTATTAAGTTTCATTACGAAAATAAAGAAAGAGAGTGATTACACCTGGGCGTCCTTTCTAGTGCTTCTAGGTATCTCAATAGCAGTGATTGCTTATGTGGTCGCAGTCTTATTTTGTATGATCTCCCGCTGTTGAAGCACTACTTTGGAATGTCTCTATTAAGGAGTAAAGTAAAACACATGAAAAGTAAGAAAATAATGGAAGCCTACTTTAGGGCGACAGTTAGGTTTCCTGGTCTTTTTAAAGCATTGACGCAGAGGGCTTGGCACTCACAAGAGGTTGATCCAGACAATCGAGAGGCCCGGTGGTAGGGTGTATCTAATGGTTCTATATACTGAACTACAGCTTAATAGGGTTTATCGAATTTATGCAAAGCACCAAGGCGCACACGGTGTTCCCTTTATAACATTAGATAATTTTAGGCGTATGTTTGAGGAGCAGCAGGAAATGCTCATAGAGGGGCATATAGAATTATTAGGGGGGCTTGATGATGATCCCAATAATGCAGCTTAATAGGGTTTGATGATGATCCCAATAATTGATGCTGTCACAAGGCTGGCAGGGACATGGCTAGAGGGGAGAGTAGCTAAGACTAAAGCTAAGGCTAAAGCGGAGGCTACAGTTATTATTAAGCAAGCTGAGAGTGCTGCTGATTGGGAAGCTGCAATGGCGCGTAATAGCGGTCAAAGTTGGAAGGATGAGTGGTTAACACTGCTCTTTAGTGTACCACTGGTTATGTGCTTCATCCCCTCTATGGTTCCGTATGTCAGGGATGGCTTTGTAGTTCTTGAAACGATGCCTGATTTTTATCAATATACTTTATCTGTTATTGTAGCAGCATCTTTTGGGGTCAGGTCCGTTATAGGTGTAATGAATAAGAAGAAGAATTAAATTATTGAGCTATCATTTGGTAGTTATATCTTCTCTTAGCCCTGTTCATACAGAAATTCTGTCTCCACTCAAAGTTATCATCGGGGTAGACCTTCATTAAAGGTCTACTCATCTCGGCTTGCTGGAAAGCAATGATACAGTCCTTGTAGTCGATCATTACTTGCGCCAGGAAAATACACTCAACGGTGGTGCAACCTCCCTTTTGGGGCCTATATTCCTGGGTAACACAGCTACCAGCTAGCGGCAGAAGGATGGCTAGGGCCATCACTAGGCTACTTGTTTTCATACGCGAAGTGCTCCAATAAATCTATGCAATGTCTGGCCTTATCTAAGTCTAGTTGACCGCCCCTGGCATTAGGGTCTTTAGGGTCATCGAGCTTTCCCTCAAATCTCGTTATATACTTAACTGCGGAATGTTGACAACCGTTTAGGTTATTAGCCATAGAGTATTCTAAGTGGTTGCCTTCAGTAGTCTGTACTTCGAGTTTCTTGTCCGGTTCTTTCTCCTTCTCAGTTCTTTTGTTAGCCTTTCTTGCGGCACTCAGAGGTACATCAGCCTGAATGTAGTCTTTGCGGGAGTGGGTACATGTGCCTGTATGGATTTCAAGCGTGCATGGCTCCAAGAAGAACTCTCCGCAGAACTGGCAAGCAGACAGTCCTTTTGACCTCGTAAGTATTTCTACATCTCTGTCAGCCATTATATAGTCTCTACGCTATAAAGTAATGAAAATGCGCCTAGTGACACTAATATTATTTTCATAATTATATATTTGTCTTTCTTAGTAATCATCTTAGTGCGTCTAGTTCGTTTTCTAAATAGAGGTGTACCTTATCTAGTTTAAGTAATCCCTCTCTGATTACCTTCCTTATTAAAATTAAATCATCACCCTTGAAAACTTTGTGTGCCTCCCTCTCTGGTAAGCCACTAAGTTCTGTAACGAGATTACCACTTTTATCTATCAGTATTCTAAACGATAATATATTTCCTTCTTTCATGCTATCTCCGCAAATTTTATTCCTTCTTGATTCCCTCTCAATCCGGCCTTCATGTAAGCGGTTGATCGACCTTCAAAAAAGTTTTGATGTTCAACTCCTAATACATCATCTAACCAAGAAAGGGGGTTGTGTTTTACGCCATAGTTTGGCTTTAAGCCGAGCTGGAGTAAACGTCTATCGGCTATGTATCTTATATACTCATACATTTCTTTTTTTGTTAGTCCTTGAATGTCTCCCATCTCAAAGACAAGATCAAGGAATTTATCTTCTAGGTGTACCATCTCCCGACAAGTTTGATAAATTTCTTTTTTAAGGCTGTCATCCCACAAGTCTATATTCTCGTGCATAAATTCTCTAAAGAGCTGTGTCATCGCTTCAACGTGCAGGGACTCATCTCGTATACTGTAAGTAATAATCTGCCCCATGCCCTTCATACGCCCGAATCTTGGGAAGTTTAAAAGAATAACAAAGCTACTGAATAGCTGTAGGCCCTCTGTAAAGGCCGAGTAGACTGCTAAAGCTTTAGCAATAGACTGCTTATTAGAAATAGTAACTTTAAAATTATTTATATATTCATGTTTCTTTAGCATCTCTTCGTATTCTGAAAAGGATTTATATTCAGATTCTGGCATACCTACCGTATCTAGCAGCAGACTATAAGCATGTTGATGAATACTCTCCATGTTCGCAAATGAACCCATCATCATACGTGCTTCGGGTTTCTTAAATATACGCATGTATTTATCTATATAGCCTGCACCAACATCTACATCTGATTGTGTAAAGAGTCTGAATATTTGTGTCAGTAAATTTCTTTCGGCCTCTGTTAGATCTTCTGACCAATCCTTAACATCGTTGTGCAGTGGAACCTCTTCAGGGAGCCAGTGCATCTTGTTTTGTTCAAGATAATAATCGAACATCCAAGGGTGATCAAATGGTTTGTAATAACTTCTAGTGCTCAATAAGCTCATAATTCGTGCCTTTAATTTGTACCCCGCCAAGAGTACCTCTTTATAATTTTTGCTTCAAGAAGGGACAGATTTGTTCCCTTCTCAGCCTTCAACGTCCTCTTTCAAGATACTCCTGGCCCTATCATCCAAGTCTTCTACTTTTATGTTCCAATGGTCTAATAATTCCAAAGTTAAATAAGTTGTTTTATTTTTGGAACCGACAGGTCTGACCGAATGCAAGGGGCATGTCTTAATAGTACATGCGGCTACCTGCTGCCCCCAAGTTCCTTTATCTAATTCATCGTATGTACAGGCTGTACACATTTCATTTATTGCTTTTCTAAGATTCTTCGGCATTGTCTTTCTCCATATCGTCTTCAAGTATCCTACTAAAGCTCTTTTTTGGACTGTCAGCTAAAAGATCCTCTAGTGTCATTGGCTCATCGACCAAAGTCATTATCAACGTCCCTGCCTTAGCCTCAATATTGACTTTGTCTCCCAGCACAATCCCGGCTGCATCAAGCATAGGCACTGGGATAATGGTTCCTACAGAGTTTCCCCATTTGCGAATATTAGTTTCCATTGTAGCCACCTGTTATAACTTTATATAAATTCCTAATAGAACTAAAAATACTGCAAATAGTTCTGCTGCTAATATAGTATGATACCATATCCAACGAACTTTGTATATTCTTAATTCAATTCTTTCGTCCTCCTGTTCAAGTTTATGGCCCCGCACAAGTTCTCTTAGTCTTTTAAAATTACCCCTCACAACTCAAACACTCCACATCCTCCAGATTAATTCTTGGTATCCGTATGTTAACATTTTCTACCCCTCTTGCTGCTGCCGAGCGTAAATAATACATAGATTTTAATTTATTAGCGCCTGCCCAATGAACATCGTGTACATATTGGAGATACTCATTGTGTACATCCTGAGACTCTGCTGCTTTTGGAGGAACAAAGAAAAGATTCACGCTCTGACTTTGACATATATACTGCTGTCTATTATATGCATGTTCTATTATCCATATTTGATTTATTTCTGGGGCTGTCTTAAACAACTCCTTCTCTTCTTCTGTTAAATATTCTAAGTGTTGCACCGATCCCTCGTGTGCTGCAATGTCCTGCCAGACTTCTTTTGTATTCATTTTCTTAGATTTTAATAGCTTCTCTAAGAATTTATTCTTCACCTTATAAGATCCGCTTAATGTTTTGTGCGTGAATACGTTAGCCCTCGTTGGCTCAATAGAAGGACTCGTTCCACCACATATAATGGAAGAAGAAGCATTAGGAGCAACAGCCAGTAGATTAGCGTTACGCCTAGAACTCCCAGCCATATCAGGAGCCTCACCCCTATTCTCACCCAATGCCAAAGTAGCTTCCCTTGCTTTGTTGCTGATCGTTGAGAAAGCTCTGTGATTAAAGCTTGCGGCGAGTACTCCTTCAAAACATATACCATGACTCTGTAAGTAGCTATGATACCCCATTGCTCCAAGGCCAATTGAGCGTTCTCTATACGCTGAATAAGCGGCTTTGAGAAGGCCCTCTTTATCTTCTTTGACATAACTTTTAAACCTTTTAAAATTTGCATTGTACTCTTTTAAATTATCTGTATCAACAATATCCTCAATGAAATGTTCTAAGACATTATCAAGCATAGTTATTAAATCTTTAATGAAAAGATCATCCTTAGACCAAGCATCAAAGTATTCTAAATTTACACTAGAGAGGCAGCAGACCGCTGTTCTTTCTTCGCTTGTAGGCAAAGTAATCTCTGAACAAAGATTGCTTTGATTAATTCGTAACCCTAATCTTTTCTGCTCCTCTGGCATTGCCTCATTACACTTATCAATATTGATAATATAAGGTTCACCAGTTTCTGCACGAGTATGTATTAGGTGCCACCAAAGTTCCCTTGCACTGACTGTCTTTGAAGCCTCATTAGTTTTAGGATCTATCAGTCTCCAATCCCCATTTTCCTGCACGGCCCCCAAAAATTCATTAGTTATATTAACAGCATTGTGGAGGTTTAAACATTTACGATTTATATCTCCTCCTGTTGACTTCCGCATCCCTATAAACTCTTCAATCTCTGGATGAGATATATCCATATATGCTGCATAGCTTCCTCTACGAGTGATCCCTTGATTGAAGGCGAGCATCTGAGAGTCTACGACATGCATGAATGGGATAGATCCAGTAGAACGGCTATGATTAGAAGTAGCCACACCATTACTCCGCACAGCACCCCAATATCCACCGATGCCACCACCTGCGCTTGCCAACCAAATGTTCTCATCATAGTGATCAGATAGCCCACGCCTGGAATCAGGAACAAAATTAAGGAAGCAGCTAATAGGTAGGCCACGAGTGGTTCCCCCGTTACTAAGTATAGGAGTGCTAAACATGAACCAGTTATTATTTGCGTAATCGTAAAGTCGTTGCGCAAGACCGTAATCAGTGATTCCTTTATAAGTAGCACCGAAAGCACTAGCCCTCGCGAAAGCTTCTTGAGCATGTGTCTCATTCCCCCAAAAATATCTATCTTTTAAAGTTTCTAAACTAAATTTACTGAGCTTTTTATCGTCAGAATAATCTATTCTTATACCTAAGTATTCCTGAATGCCCTCCTTAATCATCTTCTTTTAAGTCTCCTTCATATTTCAATTCTTCTTTTTGGCGCTTATGGTGCCGCTTACTTTTAGAATTACCTTTGGATTTTTCCCGCTTCATGTACTGGTCCCTCCTATCAGCTTTTCGATCCCAAGACATTGTGTTTCTCCATGAACTGCGTAAGTCTTTTCTCGTACCATTGCGCCTTATTAAGATCTTCAAGTCCATTCTTATATCGAAAGCGCCATCGATATTTCATTGAGTTGCCTCGAAGATAACCTATGTATTCTTCAATAGATAACATAGCTTCAATGGCATCTATACATTCAGTCTGCCCCTGATTGTAGTGGGCTGGATGGTTCACATTATTATATTCTTCCGGCCCCTCAGTTTGAAGCTTATTAAATTTTCTGGCAGCATCATCCCATTCCTCTGGGGTTGCATCATTAATACTAATCATATTTTCTCCTTAAGTGTTCTTCACTTTTGCGATAAGTTTCATCTATCCAACTACTCGGTAGGCTCTCCTCAGAGAACCATCTAAATTTATTGCCCCAGGCCCACTCCCCATGAGATCTTTTGGTCCCGTCTTTACGCCGCTTTGCTTGTGGCATGGCTGCATTGGGGTTAGCGAATAAAAAGACTAGCTCCATGCTTTCGGGCAATATCTTTTTTATCCAGACATATTTATTATATTCTTGGTAGTCCCAAAACCTCCCTTTGGATTCCAGTAAAATTGTTTTACCATCAATCTCCTTAATAAAGTCAGGGTGATATTTATGCTCAACGATATAATCTACAGTATCTCCATGATGCTGCCACTCTTTGAGTAATCCGCTGTGTAAAATGTATTCCCAATTTGAGTCGTATCCTTTAATAAGGTCTTTCTCAATAGGTCGTTTTACTCGCTGCTTTCTATATCCTTTCTTAGTAGGCATCACCATCACTCATAATATCTTGTAATGAAATATCAGAAATATTTATATTTTTATTCTTCCTTTTAATAAGTTTAATATATTTCTTTATCCACTTAGGAGAATAAGCACTTAGACTTAGGCGCTGATTGGCATAGAAATGTGTTTGATCAGGGATAAACTGAAGGATATTACCTGTATTTATTTTAGCTGCCTCTTCTTCAGATAATAGAGACTGGAGCCAGCCCACTAAAAGTTTCTTTGAGTGTCTATTTATCTCCTTCATGGTTTTTTGATTCATGATAATACTTCCTCTACTCGTGGGGCAGCTACAACTTTAGTAAAATATACTGGACCTCTAGCGTACTTAAAAGTTCGTAGGCCCTTTCCATTATTAGAATCCTTGTGGCACTTAAACTTAAAATCACAATAGAAGCACTGCCGAGGGAGTTTTAAATTACCTTTCTTGCCTTCTTTGACAGGAGTATAGCACAGCTCAGGGGGTTTATCAAGAGAGAGTTCAGTTTTTAACTCCTTTATTCTTGCTTTAATATTTGGTTTATCTAAGTCTTCGGGTTGATAAAGACATAGCTCTCCACTCTCTTTTGATATAACTAAAAAGCCTCCCTTGTCAGTCCCCTCAGATTCCTCATAGGCTGCAAGCTGTGCAATATAGCCAAATGGATCATCTTCTGCAACACTGCCATTCTCGAATTTATTAAATGACATACGGGATGCTGTCTTAACATCGACTACTTCACCATCAATCTTGCAATCTATATGGCCCTTTATACCAGCAACAGAGACTTCTTTCTGCTCATCAGTAACTGAGTGTCCAGATAATCGAGCAAGCATAAGAACAACTTCTTCAAGAAGATGCCCATACAAAAAGCGAATTAGAAGGGAAGGCTCTAAAGTTACTTCTTTACCATACTGTTTTTCAAACCATAATTGTCTTGAGGGCCTACCTAAATTTGACATTCTTATATTAAAAGAAGCGTTACGTTCTGAGGGCCTAGCCCACTGACGCAGTGCTTCTTTTATCTTCTCTCCAGTACTTTCTATTTCTTCATCAGTAATGTCTAATGGTTTATTTGTAGAAAGAGGTTCGAGACTAGTGTATATATCATCTACTAGTGTATCTAAATTCTTCATTATTCTTTGTGCTCCACAAATCTAAGTTTTCGGGTGTCGGGTATAAACAATAAAATTTTAACGCCAAGAGCTGCTTGTGCGGCTGTTCTAGTATTCCGACTGGTAGGTGGACCGGGACGGCGTTTATCTCGCACCGCAGTTTTAACATCTATTAAAGTTATCTCGCCCTTTTTATCCACAGCAATCATATCAACAGAGCCACTACCGCCTGCGTTTTTAAATACTTCGTAGCCATTATCCCATAGCCAAGTTACAGCATAGTACTCTGCTAAGTCTCCCTTCCTGGTCGGGCTTGCCTCCCTTTCTTGGTCGCTGCTCATTGGTTCATTAGTGTGTTTCACTCCAGTTATCTCCTATTTTATATTCCCCGTCTAGGGGGCAGTTAAGATTTAAATTTGTGCCTGCCTCTATTATTGATTTGACACCATATGCGCCTACAGTATCAGTTAAAGAATCTTTCGCTTCGACCTGCCATTCATCATGCACATTCGCTACAACGTGTGCACTTAAATTGTGACCATTAACATATATTCTAAATATATCTAAAGCTTCTTTCATTACTATGGCACCAGCACTTTGTAATAAACTATTTAAGGCTGAGTGTTCTGATCTGATTGATATTTTCCTGCCGTCTAACCCTTTGAGGTATCCTCTTGACGAAGCTCTTGATACCTTATTTCTAAGAGATGCAAATGCTGGTAGACTAGAGAAGAAATGTTCTCTAAGTTCTCTACCATCTTTTTTGTTTCCGCCAACCACTGTCCCAAGTTTTGCATCTCCTGCTCCGTATATGAGGGCATATATGAAAGTCTTCGCCTGATCTCTTGATTTAAGTCCTGCATTGTGTTGGTTAGATGTGTGTATGTCGCCGTTGAGTATTTCATTTGTAAATTCTTCATCTCCCATATAGTGCGCAAGCATTCTTAATTCAAGGCCGCTCGCATCAATACCAATTAATTTATATCCTTGAGGGACTGTCCAACAAGCTCTACACTCTTCGCCATATGCAGACTTAACACTAGGTATCTGTGCCATATTAGGATTAGAGTGTGTCATGCGGCCAGTAATAGTCCCATTGGGATTAACAAAACCACGTACTCTTCCATCATCTTGAACCTCTTCTAACCAAGATCTTACTTGAGCAATGCGTTTCTGTAGCATTAGATATTCAGCAATAAGCTGTGCTTGTGGTATATCTTTTATCTTATTTAATGTTCCTTCATCAACTATGGGTTGACCAGTAGGCGTGAATTTCTTTGGCCTCCATCCGAAGTCTTGAAGATATTGCCCAATCTGCTTTCTAGAACCTAAATTAAATTCCGTTTCGATCACCCGTTCAATCTTATTACTTTGTTTTATTTCTTCATGTTCTTCTGAAGACAGCCTGAATTTCTTGCCTAGCTCTCTTGATTTTGCAAGCTTAGAAATACTACCGCCTGCAGTATGTATAGCTCGCAGAACGTAGGTTTGTTTGTGCGGCTTGAATTCTTTGTGGACTTCTTTCTCTAGCTCAAGAAGCCTCTCTTGTAGTTGAGCCATTAGTATTGAAGCTTTCTGCTCATCAATAAGAAAGCCATGTTCTCGTTGCTCGGCTAAGGCCCAAGCCATAGAGTGTTCAAGAGATACCGACTTACTAGAAAAGCCTCTGCTTTCTTTCTTTAAGCGTTCGTACACTTTAAATGTAAGCATCACATCGTTCTCACAGTAAGGGAGCATTTCTTCTGAGAACTCATCGAAGGCAGTAAATTCAATTTTATTAAAGCCTAAGCGATAGCCCCACGATGCGAGACTATGATTACCTTCTCGCGTAGGATTAAATAATCGTGAAAGAACTAGGGTATCGGATATTTGTTTAGTCCCAAGATCAGTGCCGGTCAACTTCTTTATAACTGGTATGTCAAAGCCAATTATATTATGGCCTATTAATTTATCAGCACCATCTAGAAAGGCTATGCCCTCATCAATTTCTTCTGGCCCATAAACATACATCTTCTCCTTATCAATATCATAAGCAGCAACGCACCATATTTTAGTAGCATCTAAATCATCTGTTTCAATGTCAAATACTAAATTTACCATGTGATACTCTCCTCCTCTGCGTTGAATTCATCTGGATCGAGGCTAACTTCAGATAACCTTCCTGTCTCGCTATCGTATAGTAAGTGTGTTGCCATCCCTACGTCACCAGTATATCTTGATTTTAACACTCGCAAGTGGGTGGTATTGGCCTCAATAGAATCTTCAGCCTGCGGATTTCTTTCAAGAGCAAGCACGCAATCGGATAGCTGTGCTATGCTTTGAGATCCTCGCAAATGGCTCAGACTGACAGTGGAACCATTCTCATGTCCCTTGTCACCGACAGTACGGCGTAAATGAGACACTAGAATAAGTCCTGCCCCTGTCTCTTCAACCAAGCTACGGAGCCGAGTCATTATATTATCAATGGTGCGACGCTCATCCCCTTCTGCTAAAGAAGATACTAGCATATGCAAATGATCTAGCACCATCCACTTACAGTTGCAACCAATAATCATAAACCTTAGCTTGGCAAATACCTCATCGAGATTATGTGCTCCGAAGTGAGCATGAATCCACATGCGATTTTTATTCTTACCGCTATACAGCTTATCAAAGTATTCATCGAGCTGCTCTCTAGAGTAACCTTCTCTAACTTCATCTATATAAAGGCGAGCGTTAGCCTCAATAGACATGACTCCATCCGCAGTACGATGCCAATCCTCTTCAAGGGCCAGGATACCTACGTTGTCCTCTGTATTCATAATAAGCCAGTGTTCTAACTCTCTAGTAATACTTGACTTACCTAAGCCTGTACCGCCAGTAAGAGTTACTAATTCTCCTTGTCGCAGACCATAAATTTTTTCATTGAGGCCCTTCCAAGGATAGGGAATTGATTCTTTCTTTGGGCGGCTGTGATACTTATCCTTGTACTCAGATATATTTAACACGCCTGAAGGTGTATAAAGTTTAGCGGCCCACCAAGAAGTCACATAAGTTTGGTGTAGGCCCTGCTTTAATACATCATTAGCGTCTTTAAAATCTTCTGGTAAAGTTAGAATCTTTGCCTTCCCTGGACGTAGTATTCTAGCCACTCTTCGTGCGGCCTCTTTTCCAGGTTTGTCATTATCGAAACTGATAACAACACAATCAAATTTCTCTAGAAATTCTAGGTTCTCTTTAACATCTTTAATGGCACTAGAGGCACCATTTTTCAGAGAGACTACAGGCCACTTCGATCCAAGTATTTCATATGCCGCCATAGCATCACACTCACCTTCAGTGATTGTAACAAACTTGCCGCCATCCTGAAACAATTGCTGACCAAATAATCCTGTACCCTTGTTTGATCCCACCCAAGAAAAAGCTTTATCGGGTTTCCGTATCTTTGTACCAGTAACTTCGTTGGCAATATAATAAGGATACATATGTTGGGTTGGGCTGCCGCTCGAATCAAGAACTGCCTTTACACCGTATTTTTTAGCCGTGTTTAGGCTTATTCCTCGGTCACTCAGTTCTACAAATTCACCTTCAGTGGATGTGTTCATTGAATTTCTTTTATAAGTTTTAAAATCTGCTACTTCAGAATCTCCTTTATCGTAGTTCTTTATGTAGGTATTACAACTAAAACAATATGCGTGTCCCTTCTCATCTACGGAGACAGGATCACTGCCTCCGCAGAGAGGACAAGGGAGTTGATATCTTACAAAAGGCATTAGTTCTCCTTGGTTTTTGAAACCTCATCATCATTATCGTCGATCACTGTGGCTTCAATTAAAGCTTCTTCAGTCAATCCATCTTGGATGACACTATTTAATTGTACTGCCGCTGCCTGCAAAACAGCCGTCCGTTTCCTAAATGTTTGGATTTCATCATTCACTTCAAGAAGAAGATTAAATGCTTCCTTCCCTGAGCCACTTAAGAGGGCAACATCATAGCGTCCAACCTCATTGGTATATGTCCACGTCGCTTCTTCACTCATAGTTCAGTAAGCTCCTCATTATCATTATCATTATCATCATCTTCAATATCAAACTCATCGCCACCTCCGCCATTGTATTCTACTAGGGCTAGAACTTGCATAGCCATGAAGTCTAATCCCTTAAAAGTCTGACCACGATATACTGATTCCCATTCTTTGTATTGCACCTTAACCTTTGAACCATTACCAATCCTAATATCAATAGAATCTTTTTTACGATCCAAGAGCCGAGGCGCTCTACGAACCATTCCGTTAGGGCCATTAACCTTACGTTTAATTACGACTGCTGGTCCCTCATTCATTTGCTTAACAGTGAATCCACGATCCTCGAAATCACTAGCGACTTCAGAATCTACAATGAGATTGACTGTATATACTGGTTCATAGTTCACGTTGGGCGTTGTTACCGAGGCCCAATAAGCAGTTCCTTCAAGTATTGGCATATCAATTTTCTCCTTTGCTGGTTGATTGTGGGTCCATCATAGCACCATCGTCACTGGCTGTCAAGACCTTGTGTTTAATTTTCTTGTAAAACTTCTTACGATCACGATGAATATTAGCCCTATTAAATTTACCGGCGTATTTCGCCACATAATTTCTTCTCTTCATTTATACTTATCTTCCCAATTATTAGATCTTTTTTTACGTCCCCTTGCCCAAGCCTCAAAGGATGCATCGCTGCGTGCGGCAGCCCAATAAGTTTTTTTTAATTCTTCTTTTAATTTTCTAGCACTATAATTCTTAGCCCCTCCACTGCCTATTGAAATAGGTTTTACTCTACCTTTCTTACGGCCTATAGATATTTCGCAGTGCCTCCAACCGTCAAGATAGAAAGGCATTACCCAAGAGTCCCCAGATTTTGAGGCTAGTAACTCTCTTTTGTGCTCTAGTATTTCAGCTATCATTAGAAGGATAGAGCGTGCCAGTGACGGCGCGTGCTTCGTGGTTATAAATGAGGTGAGCCTGCCCATCTTGGTCATCCCAATCAAGACAAGCACTCCCAAGCTTTTTGAGTTGCGGTAGCACAATGCCTAGAGCTTCACGAGCACGGCCTAGCTCGTAATTATGTATCAGTGCTCGCCAAGCCGATAGGGAGGGTATCTTCTTTGCCTCCCTTGGTGGACCACATCCCTTGGTATAGCATATCGAATGGTTAGCTATGTATCTGTATAGGTCTGTCTCAAATTGGAGTTGCTCATCGTGTAGATCGCTCATAAGTTATCCCTTTGTTTTGTGCGTAGAATAATTACGCTTTGCGTTTTATATGTAGCATCCAGTTATTCAGACAGCCTCCGCATATTCGATAGCTTTCTGCAAAGCATTAAATTTCAGATTTCTTGATTGTCCATACCAAGCAGACTGTAGTCTACTGTCAGCCGTATGGCCTCGCTCGTGATCAGTGAAGAATGTTACAGCATTGAACGCTTGCCAGTAGCTATTGCGAGCGAAATTACTTCCTGGTTGAGTTTCGAGCAGGGCCATGCAGCGTTTTGCTGGAGTTGAAAGCTCATAGGATTGGACTATTGATCCTTTGCGCTCTTTCTTTGAGTGCGTAGGGAATAGCTCATCGAAGTATTGAACAACCTTGCCTGTGCTATACAGCCTAGAGCCTAAGAACTCCGCCATTTCTTTGTATTTGTTTAGCTTGAAGGATGCAATACCCATCATTTCCTTCACGTCTTCTGCTCGAAATTCTTTTGTATGATTTAATTTTACGACATTCTTATCGTGCTGACTCAGGGAGAAGGCCAACGTGTTATCACATACGACTCTGATCGGAGTGAACCGTACATCAATAGCTCGCCCGAATTTGTGAGGGTTTGTGAAGAGGAGATAAGACTCTACTTTATCACCACCAAATAGCTCAAAGCTATCGTCCACCTTCGCCAAAGCAAATACAATTTGACCGCCCCTTAGTGAACCAGCAGTATGCATTTGCATGCCCCCTCCCTCTCGAATGAACTCATCGAAGAAAGAGAATGCTGTACTATTTTGAACTGGGTTCCAGTCTTTCCCGACTATGTCAAGAACTTTATTGTCAGAAGACCTGACTAGTCCTTTTTTATCTGGGATAGGATGGCCTGCTGATGTCACCAGATCCTCTTTATGAACAGTCCAATCTAAACCAGCGACTTGCATCATTTCGGCTGGTAGTAAATCGCTGGTTACGGGTGTCCCCAAGCCATGCCAGGGTTTCTCGCCTGCATAGGCCATTTGAAATGCACCATTGATCTCTTCAATTTCATGACTCATATATTTTTCCTAAATTATTTATAGTTAGTTAGTTAGTTGCTCTGTATTCTACATACTTAATGAAGTATTCTTTGAACTCATCCATCAATTTTGAATCTAATTGCCTTTGAGCTTCATCGCCCCAATGCCTGGGAGGGAGGCGGGAACCTGTCTCTAAGATGCTAGACTCAGTAAAGCTAAGGAAATCTTCAAAGACATTGGGAGCTTTACAGGCCCAATGATTACCCCATAACTGTCCCCAAAGTTCCTCCATTGTGTCTCGAAAGGTGAACGTACCTAGCATTATCTCAGCGTGTAAATCTAAATCAGTCATTATCAAATACCTTGTCTTGACACTCTTGGCAGAGTCCTGAAATACTATATTCACGGCGGCTCAATTTATTCAAAAAAGAAATTGCACGTCCACCACAACACGTACATATTTGATTCTTAATAGCAGTAGTACGGCCAAACAGTACCTCAAAAAATTCTGAGAGTTCAGTAGACTTTACACTAGGTTCCACAGTCATAATCATTTTCCCTGTTTTAAATTAAATGCCCGGTTACATGCATCCGGTGACCAACTTGTGAAGCTGCAACGGCGTAGATGTACATCCATTCGCCGTGTGGCCTGCTGTCGATTTACACTACACTCTTACAATAGTTTCTATTCCATTTATATCACTCAGTTTACGAATTCCACACGGTCGAGATCCACGCTTTTTAAAATAGAGTGATCGCTTGCCGAAATGAAAGCCAACATAACATGGGCCATTCGACAGTTCATAACGATTGCGCTGACGCTTTCTGTACATAGTCTGCATTTTAAAATTACTCTTCTTTTGGTTGGTTGGTTTGTGTGACACATCCTAGCACACATCGGATGGCGTTGTCAAGCGACCGCCTAATTTATATACTAGTGTTTTATAGTAGTTCATATAAACATATTTACTAGCTCTTAATATATTTAAATATATTAAATATCTATTGACATCTTTAAAGAGACATGATACCATCACTATGGTGTCTTTAAAGACATATATAAATATATATATTAGTATCTATTAATAGACATTAAGAAACATTAAGAAACATTAAGA